>Ga0307375_10002279_pt1 | contig 19825 bp, 18 predicted proteins | sample TR1MG_FD_202531 | JGI IMG/M metagenome (GOLD analysis project Ga0307375, IMG submission 202531) | Soil microbial communities from Risofladan, Vaasa, Finland - TR-1 | ecosystem: Environmental > Terrestrial > Soil > Coastal area > Acid sulfate soil | place: Finland: Risofladan, Vaasa | collected...
ACGGGGTCCCTCTATTGTAATTACTGTACCTGATTTATGTATGGGTAAACCAATTCCGGATGCTGAGGAAAGGATAAGATTTCTCAGGTTTTTGTCGAAAGGATCAGCCATAGGGGTATGGTTCATAATTCCGGGCTTGAACTCATCGAAGAAGGTTAATTCTCTGCGGCGTGTAAAATCTATGAACTGATCAGGGACCACCAGGTCGCCTCTGCGGATCTCATCCCTGAGGCTGCCGCATGCAGTGGTGGCAATAATATGCGTACAGCCCGATTTCTTAAGGGCATGTATATTGGCCCTGTTATTTACACCGGAAGGTGGTATTGTATGGTCCCTGCCATGTCTTGAAAGAATCACAACATTCTTCCCATTCAGATTTCCTGACAGAAGTGTGGATGAAGGTAAACCATATGGTGTTTCAAAGGTTCTTTCTTCGGGCGATCTGAGGATATCAGGATTTTCAAGACCTGAACCGCCTATTATACCGATTTTAACCATTACTTCTTTCTGAGATAAGAGAGAAGAACATTAGCAGCCTCATCCATATCGTGTCCGAAAGTCAGAATTCCTGCCCGGTCGCCAGCCATTATTATGATCCTTTTTTCAATTACATCCGAATCGATAAATAGCCTGAAGATGTCCTTTGCCAGGGCTATTGTTCCGTAATCCATAGATGGATTGGTAGTAGGAGCCTTGTGGATCAGTTCATTCCAGAGGTCAATGCTGTGGACATGTATAACTGCATTCGCCCCGGGATCAGCCATATATATTGCTGCATGAGTGAGTGATTCCGATGATGCCTTAAGTGGGCCCACGCACTGTACGGCATTGTCGTCAATATTGAAAGAGTTAACTTTTACGTAATGGCCCGGTTCGAGTTCAGGTATTTCACCTGTGGCCGAGCCGGTTATTACAAACTGATTCGAAGTACCATTAATCCTCATACTTATGTTTCCAAATCCGACGCCATTTTCATAAGCGCCAATAAGATCCATATTGAAAAGGATATCTCGCCAGTTATTAATTATTTCATACTGTTCATCAGATATAACCGGACCCGACTGGCTCCAGTGGCAATTGAATTTTACAAATCCCTGCATGTCATTTGAATTTATCAGGAAACATTTTTTTAATACTATCTTCTTCAGCACTGCAAATACCTTTTTCAGTAATGATACCTGTTATAAGCCGTGCCGGGGTTATATCAAATCCATAATTTGCAGCCCTGGCATCCTCAGGACAAAGTCTTACCTCCTCTATCTTCCCATGAAGGAGTCCTTGAATCTTTATGACTTCTTCAGGATTGCGTTCTTCTATTGTCACTTCCTTTAACCCATCGCTTATACTGAAATCGAACGATGTTGAAGGGACCGCGGAATAGAAGGGGATATTATTATCATGCGCCGCCAAAGCCTTAAGGTATGTTCCTGTCTTGTTTGCACTGTCTCCTTTTCTGGTTGTTCGGTCGCTGCCAACAATTACCATGTCAACCATTCCATGTTGCATCAGGTGACCTCCGGAATTATCCGGAATGATAGTATAAGGCACCCCGTGTTGTCCGAGCTCGTAAGCGGTAAGTCTTGAACCCTGGTTTCGAGGGCGGGTTTCGTCCACCCATACATGTACTTTTGTGCCTTTGTCATGAGCCAGATAAATGGGTGCAGTTGCTGTGCCATAATCGATGCAAGCCAGCCAGCCGGCATTGCAGTGGGTAAGAATGTTTACTGTATCCCCCTTTTTTCCCCTGCTGATATCTTCTATAAGTGGTAAGCCATGTATCCCGATCTGTCTGCAGTTTTCCTTTTCAAGCTCACATATTTCGAGGGCCGACTTAAAGGAGCTGTTTCTAAGCTCATCAGCAGTCATCTCATCTTTAAGCCCGGACATCACAAAATCAATAGCCCAGGCAAGATTGACTGCAGTAGGCCTGCAGGAAACAAGATATCTGGCTGCATTGTGTATATGTGAAACAAGATTTGTATTTGTAGTGATCTCAAGAGTTGAAAGATAAATCCCGAAGGCAGCTGCAGCTCCTATCAGGGGAGCTCCTCTGACGGTCATCCTGTCGATTGCATTAAATACATCTTCAACTGACCTGAGCTCTTTAATTTCAAGGAAGAAGGGAAGTTTTTGCTGATCAATGACCTTTATTACAGCAGGATCGGATTCATCCGGCCATATAGTCTGATAATGTTTATTTCCGATCTTCATTGTCAGCAAAGATTTTTCCTGAGAATTAAAATTAAGCTAAAATTACTAAATTATAGGAATATAATACTACATATGTTTTGCCACCTTGACCCCGGCCCCACTGGCGCGGTGACACCCCCTAAAGGGGGTTCAAATTCTGCACTATATTAGCCCCCCTTCTTCGCCTTCGCGTAGCCGCTTCAGCGGAGCAAAGCAGGGGGCTTGGGGGGCTGTTCATTGAGGCAGTAAATCAGTTTTTCGAATTGTCGACCGGTTCATTCGAAATATTGCTTCTGCCAGATTTTTATATTATCTTTGTTATATCAGTTGGGGATAAAAAATTGGATTATTATATGATTAACAAAGAGGAGTTTAGAAAAAAAGTTATACAGATTTCGGGGCAGATATTCAGTCGCTATGGGTACAGGAAAACTACAATGGATGAGATAGCCAGGGCTCTCAAAATGGGTAAAAGTTCAATTTACTACTATTTTGAGAGCAAGGAAGAGATATTTGAAGCAGTAGTATTGAATGAAGCCAATATCCTTAGAAATGAGCTGACTACAGCAATAAAATCGGTTGAATCACCTATTGATAAAATGAGGAAGTACGTTTTTGTCAGGATGAAATCGTTCGAAAAACTATCAAATTACTATAATGCCATCTTTGATAAGAATCTGGATCACTTTGAATTTATTGAGACAATCAGGGAGAAATATGACAGGGAGGAGCTGGCAATTCTGAGGCTGATACTTTATCATGGATCGAGGAAAAACGTATTTGCAATTGCTAATAGTGAATATACTGCCCTTGCCATCCAGACTACACTTAAAGGGCTGGAAGTCCCCCTGTTCTGGCAAAAGAAGGAGGTAAACATCGAGAGCAGGCTCAATGGCATTCTTGATGTTCTGTTCTACGGAATTCTGAAGAAGGAGTAATTATCTTTTAATTACTGCTCTTTTCCTGATCTGAAAAGTTTTATAAAGACCCCATAATCCCATAAGTACAAACGGGATGCTGAGCCATTGGCCCATATTTATTTTCATTGTAGCCTCAAAAGAAACTTGGTCTTCTTTAAGGAATTCAATAAAAAACCGTGCTGTAAAGACAAGAATAAGAAAGAGGCTTATAAGCAGACCCTGAAAATGTTCGCCTTTCTTTGACCAGTACAGTCTGTACAGCAGTACAAATATTGCAAGGTATGTAAGTGCTTCATATATCTGGGTAGGATGTTTCGGAGCCACCTCGTGGTTTCTGAGAAACACGAAACCCCATGGAACTGTTGTTTCAACACCATATATCTCCGAGTTCATGAGATTTCCCATCCTGATAAAAAACCCTGCTAGTGCAACAGTGATCACAATCCTGTCGAGGATCCAGGTATATTCTTTTCTCTCTTTCTTTGCAAACATCCAGAGAGCTGTAAGTATTCCTACTGCAGCACCATGACTTGCCAGTCCTCCATGCCATATCATCAGGATCTCAAGAGGATTTTTGAGGTAATATGCAGGCTCATAGAAAAGGCAATGCCCGATCCTGGCTCCAAGAATTGTTCCAATGGCCATATAGATTGTGAGCCTGTCCAGAACTGCTTCTCCAAGATTTTCATTTTTGAATATTTTATTCATTATGATATATCCGAAAAAAAATGATGAGGCAAAAAGAAGTCCATACCATCTTACGGCAAAAGCACCAACACGGAATATTTCAGGATTGACATCCCATGGAACTATTTGAAAATGCATGATTGTATTTTTTATGTTGATGCCAAAGGTAGGAAATATATTTTAGTTTCAGGTTCCATGTTTCAGGTTCCAGGTTTAGTAAAAATTAATAACATGGAACCTGAAACATGAAACCAGTAACTGTTTTCCAGAGTTTTTATCTGATTTTTTCTCTAAAAAATATGGTATGTTTGTAAGTCCTATTTAATTCATGAATAATTGAAGAGTGAATACATTGTGAAGCGGTTTATCATTATAATACTGATATTATTTCTGATCTATTCCTGTGCGAAAATAGGATCTCCGACAGGAGGACCAAGGGACAGGGAGCCGCCGGTTGTAATTAAGACCTTACCTGTGGCCGAAGCGACAGGATATTCAGGATATAAGGTTGAAATCACACTTGATGAATATGTAGCTCTTGAAAACATTAATGAAAATCTTATTGTATCCCCGCCGGCAAAGAAGAAACCTAAGGTGTGGATAAAAGGGAAAACTGTTATTGCCGAATTTGGGGAGGATTTCAAGGACAGTACAACCTATTGTCTTAACTTCCAGGATGCAATTAAGGATTTAAATGAAGGTAATATTCTGGAGGATTATCAGTTCGCTTTTTCAACCAGTTCTGTGCTGGATTCTTTGTCGGTAACAGGAAATGTTTACAATGCAGATAATCTTGAAGTGCCTGAAAAATTATTTGTATTGATGTACAGGGAGCTTGCTGACTCTGCAGTTAAAAAATTATTACCTGATTATATCGCACTTATAGATCACTTTGGTTATTTCCGTATTAACTATGTAAGGCCCGGGATATATAATTTATTTGCACTTCAGGATGCCGACAATAATAAATTGTATAATCTTGATGATGAGGCATTTGCTTTCCTTGATTCACCTATATCTGTTACAGCTGACAGTAACTGGCTTCCGGTAGTTAAAGATACACTAACTGTAAAGGAAGTGCTTCCCGTTAAAACCAATGCAAGGCCTGGATTGAAAATTAATCCCCGTGATACTATCGCATTGTCAGGTAAAAACAAACTCATGCTTTTTATCAAGGCTCCTTTTGCAAGGTATCTGAAATCATCAGAAAGAAAGATAAATTATCAGCTGGAGTATGTGTTATCCCTACCTCCTGACAGTATGGAGTTTGAATTTTCGATTCCCGATACCGACAGCAGTTCATACCTGGTTGAGAGGAGCCTTCAAAGAGACACAATGATCGTATGGCTGACCGACACGGCTCTCTATAATCAGAGCCAGATTACATCGTTTCTCAGGTATCCTGCCACTGATACTGCAGGGGTTGTTGATATTAAGACAGATACTGTACAGCTAAGGTATATTCCCCCCAAGGCAACCAGAAATTCAACAATTATCAAACCTGTGGCGCTTAAAATTTCCAATAATATGCCGGCAGGTGCACCAAAACCTGGTCAGTTGATAATATTCAGTGCCGAAACCCCCCTCCATGATCCTGATACCTCAATGATAAGACTGTATGACATAACCAAAAAGGACACATTGAAAGTGCCATTCAGATTCACAAGGGATAATCATACTGCTACTAAATATATACTTGATTTCGATATCCTGCCCGAAAAGAAATATTTCTTTGTTTCAGATTCCGGAGCTTTTGTCAATTATTATGGGGAATGCTCCGATTCAATTGGTATAAAAATCTCTCAGAAACCTGCTGATTCTTACAGCAAACTTACTTTCAATATAAAGAATGGTGAAGGGGAAATGATAATCCAGCTTCTTGATAAGACTGAAAAATCAGTGATCAGGGAGGCCGAAAGAAAAGAGGACGGTATAGTTGAATTCCCATTACTTGAACCCGGAACCTACAGGGCAAAGGTTATCTTCGATACTGATGGTGACGGTAAATGGACAACAGGCGATTTTTCAAAATTGAAACTTCCGGAAGATGTTTCTTATTATCCCAAGGAGTTAGAGATAAAGGCAAAATTTGAGCTTGAGCAGGATTGGGATGTGGGAGTAAAATGTGAGAAGGATATGAAGCTGAGGGCTGTTAAGAAGTAGGGGCATAGTATCGGCGGAAGGCTGAAGGCGGAAAGGAAGAATTTGGGGTTTGCAAATGGCATTTGGCCCTTCGTCAGGCTCAGGGCAGGCAGTTGGCATAAGCAGTTGGCAAATAATACTATATAATAACCAAAATGATAATAAAATGGTACAGGTTGTAGCCGGTGTTGATATAGGGGGAACAAATACAATATTTGGTCTTGCAGACGTAACCGGGAAAGTTATTTCAGAAAGCAGAATATTAACAAGAGATTATCCTGATATCAGTGATTTTGTTATTGCTCTCTCAGATGGGATAAATAAACTGAGAAAGGAAGGTCACGATCTGATCGGGATCGGAATAGGTGCACCAAATGCACATTATTACAAAGGTACAATTGAACTTGCACCAAATCTTCCCTGGAAAGGTGTTATTCCACTGGCAGAAATGATGAATAAGAGGAGCGGTGTACCTGTGGTTGTTACAAATGATGCAAATGCAGCAGCAGTTGGAGAAATGGTTTTTGGCGGTGCTAAAAACATGAAGAATTTTATAGTTTTGACTCTGGGGACAGGGCTGGGCAGCGGAATTGTAATTAATGGCGAAGTTGTATATGGTCACACTGCCTTTGCCGGAGAGCTTGGACATACCACTGTTGTTCCCGGGGGAAGGGAGTGCGGTTGCGGTAAAAAAGGTTGTCTGGAGACTTACGCTTCAGCATCAGGTCTCGTAAGAACGGTCCTTCAGTTACTGAGTGAAATAAAAAATGAAAGTTCCATGAGAGATATCGCGCCTTCTGCACTGACATCTAAAATTGTTGCGGAAGCAGCTGCAAATAAGGATTCGGTTGCAATAAAGGCTATGAATTATACAGCAGAAATGCTGGGTTTAGCTATCATCAACTCAGTAGTATTCTCGAGTCCTGAAGCGGTATTTTTATTCGGAGGTCTTACAAAGGCAGGGGATATACTCTTTAATCCTGTAAGGGAGTATGTTGACAAAAATGTTATGCCTATATTCAAAGGGACAGTCAGTATCCTGCCGTCTGGAATTTCAGAAAGCAATGCTGCTGTGCTTGGTGCTGCAGCCCTTGCATGGAACGAGTTGAAGAAACAATAGCATATCAGGTGTAAGAAAAATAATTGTAAATTTGGTGTTCTAACGCCACTGAAAACCTTATTCAGAATGAAAATTGCAGAAGTAAAGAAGCTACTTTTTAATAATACCATTCCTGATCTTGATGAGGTATCAGCCGCTCTGGATGAGCTCAATGAGAAACATCAGATCAGCACTCTCAACTGGAAAGGATATGAATATAAGCCGGAAGTTAAGTTTGCCATTGCATACAGCGACAGGGAAATATACCTGAAGTATTATATCACTGAAGATTATTTCAAAGCTGAAAAGACCGAACCAAACCAGATGGTATGTGAGGATTCATGTGTTGAATTCTTTGTTTCACCTGAAGATGACGGGATATATTATAATCTTGAATTTAACGGCATAGGCACCATACTGCTTGGTACTGGTACCGGAAGAGCTGACAGCAAAAGAGCCGATCCTTCAGTAATTTCTAAAATAAGAAGAAGGACTTCAGTTGGCAATAATCCGGTTAAAGAGACGAAGGGGGCCTTTGAATGGACAATTACAATAGCTGTTCCCGTTGAAGTTTTCTTCCACCATAAAATTGATGATCTTAAAGGCAAGATCTTCAGGGCCAATTTCTATAAATGCGGAGATATGCTGTCAGTTCCGCATTATGTTACATGGAATCCTGTAGGTACTGAAAATCCTGATTATCATCAGCCAGCCTATTTCGGAATGCTGAAGTTTGTTTAACGGCACAACGGTGCAACGGCAAAACAAAAATTTATTATAATCGATATAGAATTATTAGAATCATGCTTAAAGGGAATGCATTAATAGGACAGTCAGGCGGACCAACATCTGTAATTAATTCAAGCCTGGCCGGAGTAATAGAAAAAGCTTTAAAGTCAGCTTTCATACAGAGTATTTACGGGATGAATTTCGGGATCGAGGGTTTTATGCAGGAGTTGATTTTCGACCTGGGAAAACAACCGGCGAAAGTTATTAAAGGATTGCGTAAGACACCTTCATCAGCACTCGGTTCTTCACGTCATAAGGTACAGGATAAGGATTTTCCGGTTATTCTGAATGTACTTAAAAAATTCAACATAAGGTATTTCTTCCTGATTGGTGGTAATGATACAATGGATACTATTCACAGGGTGGAAGAGTATTGTAAAAAACAAAAATATGAACTACATGGCATAGGGATACCGAAAACAGTTGATAATGACCTTTTTGGCACTGATCACACTCCGGGATTTGCCTCTGCTGCACGATCGAATATCTTTAATGTTCTGCAGGCAGGAGTGCTTGCCCGTGATATGCAGAAGGTTGATAAGTTTGTGATATACCAGACTATTGGAAGAGATGCCGGGTGGCTTGCTGCCTCAACCGCAATGGCAAGGAAAAATGAAGATGAGGCTCCACATCTGATCTATTGTCCGGAATTCCATTTCGACCGTGACAAATTCCTTAAAGATGTAGATAGATGTATTAAGTCGTATGGCTGGGTATCGGTAGTTTGCGGAGAGGGATTGAAATATGCAGACGGGACACCTGTCAGCGCTTCAACCATAAAAGACAAGTTCAACAATACTGAATTCGGAGCCATGGGTGGTGCAAGTGTGGCAACTAACCTTCACAGGATGATTGTTGATGAATTCGGATACCGCGGCGAGTTCCAGATAACCGAATCACTTATAATGAGTGATTTTGCAAGGGCTTCAGAGGTTGATCTGGATGAGGCTTACCGCTGCGGAGTCGAAGCAGTGAAACTTGCCGAGAAGGGTGAATCAGGAGTTATGGTAACCATAAAGAGGGTTTCAAACCGACCTTATAAGATTGAATTCGGCCAGATCCCGCTTAAAGAAGTAGCTGTTTCTGCCAAACCTATGCCTCTTGAATATTTCAACAAGGAAGGAAATAATGTTTCATCAAAGTTTATTGATTATATGAAACCCCTGGCCGGGGAGCTTCCAAAGTTTGTAAGACTGGAAAAGATATATGCCAAAAAGAAATAACCAAAACAACATATTATGACCAAAGTTTTCAATAAAGTTGCATTGTCGATCAATGCACATCCTGATGATGCTGAAGCATGGAATGCCGGAGCACTAAAGCTTCTGAAGGATAAAGGATATAAAATTGTAATTGCAACTATGACAGGAGGAGATCTTGGCGGCTGCAACATGAACATGGAGGAGACTGCCAGGGTACGTTTTGAAGAAGCAAAAAAAGCAGCCGCAGTTCTCGATGCTGAGTATTATACACTGGGTGGAGTTGATGGCTTTTTATTCGATTCAAAGGAGTTCAGGCTGAAGGTTTTGTCCCTTATAAGGAAAGTAAGAGCCGGAGTGATCTTTACGCATCTTCCGAATGATTATCATTCCGATCACCGGACAACATCGAACATTGTTGAAGCAGCTGCCATGGTATCATCACTCGACACAGTACCTGTACCGGAACCTCCTGTTGAGATTACACCATTATTGTATCATTCATCTCCGCTTACACTCTCTGACCCACTTGGTTCACAGATTGTGCCTCCCCATTTCTATGTTGATGTGACTTCAGTTATCGAAACAAAGAAGAAAATGCTGGGGTACCATATATCACAGATAGACCTTATGAAGCATATGCACAAAATGGATGATTTCTTCGGGTTCGTGCTTCAGGGTAACAAAAACTACGGGAAAATGGTTGGAGTTGAATATGCCGAGGTTTACTGGCAGCATCTCGGAGGAGGATTTCAAAAAGATCCCCAGGTGCAGAATGATTTAAAAGAATTTCTCATTAATAAAATATGATATCATGAATATAAAAGAAGAAAAATATAGCAAATATGCCCTTGTAAGGGAAATGATGGAAACACCGGGTATCATCAGAAAGTTTGATCCGGCTGCAGTATCGAAATTTGCCGATGCTGCAAAAGCAAAAAAAGGAATATTTCTGACCGGAGAAGGAAGCAGCAGGATATTTCCTGCCAAAAGAGCTATCCAGAGATCGCTCCAGAAATCATTTGCAATGCCTGTTGTAACAGAAGGAAGCACCCAGGCAATGGAATATAACCTAAATGATTTTGCTCTCTTTGCGGCTTCAAATTCAGGGCAGACAAAGGAGGTTATCAGGTTGGTGACTTCACTTAAAAAGCAGAATCATAATGCAATATTCGGACTTACAGCAAACCATGGCACAAAGCTGGGCGAGCTGGCAAATGCCACACATGTTCTTTCATGCGGCAAGGAAGATGCTGTTGCTGCAACAAAATCAGTTGTGGAGCAGGGACTGTTTTATGATTCACTTCTCAGAATACTTCATGGTGTAAAGATGGGAGGTCTTGGCGGGTTGGCTGACAGTACTGAAGAGGCCCTCACCCTAAAGATTGATTCGTCTGTGACGGAAATAATAAAAAATGCAAGCATTATCTATTTTGCCGGACGGAATAATGGCGTTGCAGAAGAGCTTGCTCTCAAAACAAATGAGATTACCAGGAAAAAGTCTGCTTATCTTGAAGGTACATTTGCAGTGCATGGTATTGAAGAGGTAATGGATAAGAGCGAAGTGCTGATATGGATTGATCCTTTTGAGGCGGAGCAGGAAAAGTTCAGCGAGTGTCTTGTTAAGGGAGTTGGGATGAACATAATTGCAATATCAACTAAAAAGACTATTTTTCCTACAATAATTATCCCTGATGGAGGAGAACATTCTGAATATGTTCAGCTTGCTGCAGGATGGAATGTACTTGTTGAAACAGGCATTGCCCTTGGAATAAATCTCGACAAACCGGTACGTGCCCGTAAAGTAGGGAATGAATATTTTGGAGGATAGTGGATCAACAGGCAGGACAGAACACTTAATAACAGAAAGAAAATGGCAAAAAATGAAGTTGCAGTAGGTATTGATGTCGGTGGCACCAATACAGTTTTTGGTTTTGTTAAGAGGGATGGTAAGATCCTTGCCGAAGATTCAATTAAGACTACCCACTATGACGAGATTGAGGTTTTTATTGCGGCGTTATATGAAAAGATAATGGTCACAGCCCAGAAGCTCGGTAATGGTGTGGAGATAATCGGATACGGAGTGGGTGCACCAATGGGAAATATAAACAAGGGCACTATTGAGCATGCGGCTGATCTGCAGTTTAAAGGCATAGTCCCCTTTGCTGAGATATTCAACAGGCATACAGATCTTCCTGTACTAGTTACCAATGATGCCAATGCTGCTGCTGTTGGTGAAATGATATATGGAGGCGCCAGGGGGATGAAAAATTTTGTCGTTATAACCCTGGGTACCGGTCTTGGAAGTGGTTTTGTGATTGATGGCAAGCTGGTCTATGGTCATGATGGTTTTGCAGGAGAGATAGGACATACCGCTATCCGTCCGGGTCCATCAAACCGTGATTGCGGTTGCGGAAGAAAAGGCTGTCTTGAGACATATGTTTCGGCAACAGGTCTTAAGAGATCGCTGCTTAAAATAATGGCAGACTCACTGCAGCCCAGTGAGTTAAGGAAATACAGTTTTGAAGAACTTGATGCCAAGATAATACATGATGCGGCTGTTAAAGGCGATTATATTGCAAAGAGAGCGTTTACACATACAGGAAGAATGCTTGGTTTCAAACTGGCTGATGTTGTTGCCCATACAAATCCCGAAGCAATATTTCTTTTTGGAGGCCTTGCCCTTGCAGAGGACTTGATTTTCGAGCCGGCAAAAGAATATATGGAGGAAAACCTTCTGAGTATATACAAGGGAAAAGTAAAATTGCTTGCTTCAGAGCTGAGTACTCAGAATGCTGCTGTTCTTGGCGCAAGCTCGCTGGTATGGTCATTGCGTGAAACTAATTAAAACCTTTTGCCATGGCAAATTTTAATCAAATCCTGAATCACATTCTTGGAATAGTATTTATCATAATTGTTTTTGCCTTGGCTTATGCATATTTAAAGCCTCATCAGCTTCATAAAAGAAGACTCATTTCGACTCTCTTATTAAAAGGGAGTTATCTCTTTTACCTTCTGGTCTTGCTTATATTAATTTATATGGCGGCACTTGTAAACGGAGGACTTGAAAAGGTTTTTTTTGGAATAGAGTTTTTTGCCTTCCTCCTGGTTCTTTTTGTTCCGACTATAGGAATTTTTGCAAGAAAGCTGGGGCAGTTTGCAAAAAAAAGAGAAGGATACAATTACTTTTTCACAGTTGTGAATGTCTTATCAATTGTGGCACTTCTGGTTATGTATTTTGTTTAATTTAATAACTAATGTTATGATCCAGGAAAAATTAATCGGTTACATCGAACAGAGCATCAGACAAAACTGGAATATTGAAGCTTTATCGAACTACAAGGAACCGGGGTATTCCTACAGGAGAATCGCCGAGAAGATACTTAAGTTACATATCCTTTTCAAAGGTGCCGGCATAGTTGAAGGAGATAAGATAGCACTGGTTGGAAGGAACTCTGCAAACTGGTGTATAACTTATCTCGCAACTGTTACATACGGAGCAGTTATAGTGCCTGTTCTTCCGGATTTCAAATCAGAAGATCATACAAATATTATTAACCATTCCGATTCAAAGTTACTTTTTGCCGACGACAAAATCTTTGAGTATCTTGATGTTAGCAAAATGCCTGCCATTGGAGGAGTTCTGTCGCTGGATGATTTCAGAATGATTAAATCAACAGGTCATGCTTTAAAGGAAAGTTTTAGTTCAGTTGATGAAATTTATTCAAAAGCATATACTGATCTTAAAAAGGAGGATATCAAATTTCCGGATATCTCTAATGATAAGCTTGCTGTAATAAGCTATACTTCCGGGACTACAGGATTCTCAAAAGGTGTTATGATTACACACAACAGTCTTGCCTGTAATGTAAGATATGCCCAGAAGAATATGCCACTTGAACCAGGAGACCCTGTTGTCTCATTTCTGCCTCTTGCACATACTTACGGATGTGCGTTTGAATTTCTCTTTCCATTCACATTTGGATGTCATATAACGATACTTACAAAAACTCCTTCACCGCAGATTCTGGTCCAGGCATTTAAAGAAATAAAACCACGGCTCATTCTTTCAGTCCCCCTTGTAATTGAAAAGATATATAAAAAGCAGTTACTACCGGTAATCAGCAAACCCCACATGAAAGCTCTTCTTGCAATTCCCGGATTAAATATTCTTCTTCACAATAAAATCAGGGGCAAGCTTGAGGAAACATTTGGAGGACGTTTTAAAGAGGTTGTTATTGGAGGAGCCGCATTCAATGCTGATGCCGAAAAATTCTTCAGAAAAATCGGATTCCGGTTTACTGTTGGATACGGTATGACTGAGTGCGGTCCGCTGATAAGCTATAGATCATGGGATACAACAAAGCTGGGAGCTTCAGGCAAGGCTGTCGATACTCTGGAAGTAACAATTGATTCCCCCGATCCTGAAAAGATTGTAGGTGAAATAATACTGAGAGGTGAAAATGTGATGCTTGGATATTACAAGAATGAGAAGGCCACGAGTGAGATGATTGATAACAAAGGATGGATGCATACAGGCGATCTGGGTGTGATTGATAAGGATGGCAATATCTATATAAAGGGAAGGAGTAAAAGCATGATTTTGGGCCCTTCGGGAAAAAATATCTACCCTGAGGAGATTGAATCAATAATCAATAACAAAGATTACATAGTTGAATCTGTCGTTGTTTCGGAAGATAACAAACTTGTGGCTCTTGTTTATCCCGATTATGAGATGCTCAAAAAAGAGGATATTTCAGATGACCATTTTCTTGTTATGCTTGAGCAGATCAGGAAAGAGGTAAACGAAAGGCTTCCTGAATTTATGGTAGTAACGAAATTCAGGGTGCATCCTGAAGAGTTTGCAAAAACACCAAAAAGAAGTATCAAGAGATTTCTATATACAAAAGATTAGCCTGGCTGAATATTTATAAAAGTTTTGCAATTTTAGAGTTCACAATATGGCAGGCCGGGAGCAAACATAAGATTCTGAAATATGCAGTTATACGTAGTTATAGTCGCTGGTGGCAGCGGGAAACGAATGGGTGCCGGAATGCCCAAGCAGTTTCTTGAGCTGGAAGGAAGGCCTGTACTTATGCATACCATTGAGAGATTTAAAGCTTTCAATGAAACAATAGAGATAATAACAGTACTTCCGGAGGATCAGCTAAGACACTGGGTTTACCTTCAGGAGAAGCATCAATTCATGGTTCCTCAGACACTTGTGAAGGGAGGTTCTGCACGGTTCTTCTCTGTAAGGAATGGATTGCAGTTTGTAAATGTACCAGGACTTGTGGCAATTCATGACGGTGTGAGACCTTTTGTAAGCATAGATACAATTAAGAAATGTTTTGAGGCAGCTGAAGAACATGGCAATGCCATCCCTGCAGTACCGGCAGCAGAATCACTCAGGATGATATCTGATAACGGGAACCATCCTATTAACAGGTTGCTCGTTCGGCAGGTCCAGACGCCACAGGTTTTTAATGCCGAATTGCTGAAAAAAGCTTACAGGCAGGATTATAGGCTAGAATTTACTGATGATGCAACCGTACTTGAGAGTACCGGGGAAAAGATCAACCTTATTGAAGGTAACAGGGAGAATATTAAAATCACCAATCCCGAAGACCTTGTGATTTCAAAAGCCCTGCTCAGTACTCTTTCAGGAAATTGATTTTATCAACTGATTAAAATATATTATGAAGAGAAATTATCTGTTTTTTGCAGTTGCTGTTATTATATTAACAGGATGTGCTGAGCTGATGACTGTCATGCAAACAGCAGTGCCGGCACCACTTACTGAAGATGAAGTAGTAAGCGGACTTAAAGAGGCCCTGATAACAGGTGCAAAGAATTCTTCTCAAATATTGTCTGCTGAAAATGGATACTATGGCGATGCTGCAGTGAAGATACTTCTTCCCGATGAAGCAAAGGTTATTGTCGATAACATATCAAAAATACCTGGAGGAGACAAGCTGGTCGAAGATGTGCTACTAAGGATAAACAGGGCGGCTGAAGATGCTGCAAAAGAGGCAGCTCCGGTATTTGTGAACAGTATCAGGCAGATGACTGTAAAAGATGCTTTCAATATTCTGAGGGGAGCCGATAATGCAGCAACCTCATACTTAAAGAATACAACATATACCGAATTATACTCTTTATATAAGCCTAAAATACAGGCATCTACCGGAAAAGACATTGTTGGTAACATTTCAACTATGGATTCATGGGCAGCTCTAACAGGTAAGTGGAATACTCTTGCCAATTCGGTAGCCGGCAGACTTGCCGATCTTAAGCCTGTGAATACAGATCTTAATGATTATCTTACAAAAAGAGCTCTCGATGGTATTTTCCTGAAGGTTGAAACGGAAGAGCTGAAGATAAGAAAAGATGTTTCAGCCCGGATAACGCCCTTACTCCAGAGAGTATTCGGAAGCCTTGATAACAAAACAAATTAAAATGGAGCAGACAGATAATGTTTGATCGAACACTTTTCACCTTCCAGGGACTTGAAGTAAGAATATCTGATCATGCCAATGAAGGGATCCTTGATATTCTTAACCATGCCGTTCAGGGTTCGGAAGGAGGATTAAGATTTTCACTTGCAAATGTTGCTTCGCGTATAGCCGCCTACAAGAATAAAATACGATTTGTTTCTCTTTATAAAAAGAATCAGATAACAGGAACAGTTGGGTCATGCTATCGTATATCGGGTCAGGGGAAACTTAGGTATCCTTCATCATATCTGAGATACCTGGCATTCCAGTCGACCTACCAGTCAGCACCAGGCTGGAGGAAAAGAACTCGTCCTTTAATCAGGCATGAGAAGGATGACAGTTTCAAACAGAAAACCCTTGAAATATTCAGCAAGCCTCATCTTCTTGAACTGGATGAGGTTTTTGAGGGTGATAAGCATGTTATGTATGCTTTCCTCGAAAGTATGAATGAAAGGTCAAAAAACCTTGTGCATGAGGCCGGTTATGATTATATCCGTTCATTTCTGACAGTAGCATTCAGCCGTTATTCGCCTAAACCCGATAAGAGGGTCACAATAATGACAGATGCGGAAAAACCAGAAATGGGAATGCTTCTTAACAGCTTTTACAGTGATTATTCATTTTTTACAACAGCCTATTCCTTTCATGGCGATAAATATTATATCCTGAAAGAGGGAAAGGAAATCATAGCAGGAGTTTGTGCAATACCCACTTCATACAAAGTTTATGATATACCCGGAGTATGGGGATGGGTAATGATGAAAATTCTTCCTAAAATGCCATACTTCAGAAGATTATTCAGACCGGGAGAATTCAGATATCTTGTTTTTGACTCAATCTATTGTAAACACGGCAGTGAAGAACTCCTGGCAACTCTTTTTGAGACAGCATGTGCAAAGGAAGGGTTTAATACAGGACTTACATGGCTCGACGACAGAAGCGAACTGTATGATAAAATAAGAACTCTGGTAAAAATGGGTTCGATTAACAGGATGCTAAATGCAAAGCCCGGACTTGTTTATGCCAGGTTTATCAATCTGTCTGATGAGGAGAAGGATATCTTCTATGATTCACCGGCTTATATCTCAGGATTTGATTTTTCATAAGTTCATTTTATTGTCCTGATTGTTTTGTAATCACAAACACTCTCTTTATGAAAACGAAGATTCTTATTGTGACATTTTTTCTTTTTTTACTGAGCCTGGTCTCTTTATCTGCCCAGGAAGATGAACGATATGTTCCGGAAACCGACCCTCTGGTTCTCAAAAAACTTGAAGAGTGGCAGGATCTGAAATTTGGTTTGCTGATGCACTGGGGCACCTACAGCCAGTGGGGAATTGTTGAATCATGGTCAATATGTTCAGAAGATGAACCCTGGTGCAGAAGAAATAATCCGAATTATGTAGAATATAAAAGAGATTATGAAAACCTTCAGACCACTTTTAATCCTGTTGATTTTGATCCGGCAAGGTGGGCAAAGGCAACAAAAAATGCCGGGATGAAGTATGTGGTTTTTACAACGAAACACCATGATGGGTTTTGCATGTTTGATACTAAGCTGACAGACTACAGGATAACCAGTCCGAAGACACCTTTTCATTCAGATCCTAAGGCCAACATAGCAAAGGAAGTATTCAATGCTTTCAGGAATGAAGGGTTGTGGGCCGGGGCATATTTTTCAAAACCCGACTGGCACAGTGAATATTACTGGTGGCCCAATTTTGCAACTCCCGACAGGAATCCCAATTATGATATTTCAAAATATCCTGAACGATGGGAAAACTTTGTTCAGTTTACACAGGGGCAGATAATGGAGCTGACAGGAGGCGATTACGGCAAACTTGATATACTATGGCTTGACGGAGGACAGGTGCAAAAAATGTCAAAGGAGGATATTAAAAGGCATATCCAATCACCCGGGTATAAATTTGCAAGGATTCAGAGTCAGGATATTCGCATGGATGAGCTGGTTGCCAAAGTCAGGGAGAAGCAGCCGGGTATGATTGTTGTTGACAGGGCCGTTTATGGTAAAAACCAGAACTATCTTACTCCTGAGAACCGTGTTCCCGACCATGCCTTGCCTTATCCCTGGGAGTCGTGTATTGTGGCAGGAGAAAGCTGGTCGTGGAAGCCTGGTGCAAAATATATCACGGGTACAGAAGCTGTTCATATGCTTGTAGATATTGTAGTAAAAGGAGGTAACCTTTTACTTAATATTGGACCTGGGCCTCAGGGCCAGTGGCACAAAGAGGCTTATAGCCTGCTTGAAGATATGGGACAGTGGATGAAAGTAAATGGGGAGGCAATTTACGGGACGCGTGCACTTGAGCCATATAAGGAGGGGAAAGTTTGTATATCTAAGAAAGGAAACAATACACTATATATATATTATCTGGCAGATGATGGTGAAAAGATGCCTTCACAGTTGGGTATGACAACTTTTTCGCTGCCAAAAGGGGCTAAGGTAAGCATGGTTGGCACCGGCACACCGCTGAAATGGAGCAAAACAGGAACTGGATTCACTATTACAATTCCCCAAAAGATCAGAAATGCTCCTCCTTCAAAATATGTATGGGTGATGGAAGTCAAGTATTAGCCCAGGTCTGCTTCACAGCCCACCCATATTTATCAGCATTCTGTCTCATCGTAAGGCCCCCGGCCCTGCTGCCACGGCGTGGTCGAGGGTAGTATGGCAATAATTCTATTCCAGGAAACTTCCCAATATAGAACTTGCTTCTTTGCCTCTGTTCTTTCCATAAGGAGCAAGAGCACGTATTAGTTTTCTTATTGGCATCGACTGAAGCCATACTTTCCCGGTACCACGCATTGTTGCTAGGAAGAGTCCCTCACCTCCAAAGACCATTGATTTAAGGCTTCCTGTAGTTTCGATATCAAAATCGAGTGAGGGTTCAAAGGCAACCACACAACCAGTGTCAATTCGCAGAGTTTCATTGTTCAGTTGCTTTTCTATAACAGTACCGCCTGCATGGATGAAAGCCTTTCCATCTCCTTCAAGCTTTTGGAGAATAAATCCTTCTCCCCCCACCAGTCCTGCTCCTATTCTCTTGTTAAGTGTTATTGATAGTTTTGTTCCGTAAGCAGCACATAGGAAACCATCTTTTTGAACTATCAGTCTGTTTCCAATCTGCCTGAGGTCTACCGGGATGATTGTTCCGGGGTATGGTGCTGCAAATGCCACCCTGCTTTTTCCTGAACCGTTGTTTGTAAAATGTGTGAGGAATAGGGATTCTCCTGTCAGAATACGCGATCCTGCCTGAAACAGCTTACCCATTAATCCCTGATCGGGAGATGAGCCATCGCCCATCTTCACCTCGAAGGTTATAGCTTGTTCCATATATACCATTGTCCCTGCCTCAGCAATGACAGTCTCTCTGGGATCAAGCTCAATCTCAACAAACTGGATGTCATCGCCAAAGATCTTATAATCAATTTCATGTGATACCATATCAGTATTTTTTAAAGTTTTTCATAATAATATGCTAAGTTAAGAATCAGTATGGAGTAAGAGAAATGATAGAAGAAAATTATTATTTTTGTCGTGTTAACGGGTTGTTAGCTCAGTTGGTTTAGAGCATTACCTTGACAGGGTAGGGGCCACTGGTTCGAATCCAGTACAACCCACTGCGCCCTCCGAAGCTTTTGCGAAGGAGGGCTTAATATTTTTTTTTGCCACCAAGGCACAAAGACACAAAGGTTCACCAGGGCTTTCAGGCGATTGGCTAAAACTTACGTATGAAATTCTAATTCAGTACTAAGTTGCTTTCAAATATTTTGCAAACGTCTCCTTAACATGTTGCCACATAGCATCTGAGAGTACATGTTCGGCACCAGGTTCAATAAAGTATGTAAAGTTTTCAGGGGCTCCGGCCTTATTATATGCGTCAGCTATTCTTGTTACACCTGTTTTGACAAACTCAATCGGGCTTCCCGAATCATTTTCACCAAAGTTTAGGTGTAGGGCTCTTGGAGCAATCAGGGCTGCAATATCAGGAGTATCACCATAGTTCTTCCAGCCGGGAACAAAATTGGGAAAGCAGTGCAGAATATGAGTTGCTTCAATAGCATCATATGTCGGGAGACAGCAGTTACCTATTACACATTTCAGTCTGGGTTCAAGTGGTCCGACCAGCCAGGCATGTGTGGAGCCCATTGAATGACCATAGCAGCCAAGTTTATCAGGAATAACTTCAGGTCGCTGACTAAGGTACGTTACAGATGTCTTCATATCCAGGATATCTCTCCATGCAAGGGAACGCCCCCTGACAACCTCCCGGAGGAACT
>Ga0307375_10002280_pt1 | contig 19821 bp, 30 predicted proteins | sample TR1MG_FD_202531 | JGI IMG/M metagenome (GOLD analysis project Ga0307375, IMG submission 202531) | Soil microbial communities from Risofladan, Vaasa, Finland - TR-1 | ecosystem: Environmental > Terrestrial > Soil > Coastal area > Acid sulfate soil | place: Finland: Risofladan, Vaasa | collected...
CAGGTCTACGTCCTCAACCAGGCCGAGGGCGGACGCCATAGCCCCTTCTTCTCCGGCTATCGCCCCCAGTTCTACTTCCGCACCACCGACATCACCGGCTCCGTCACCCTCCCCGAGGGCAAGGAGATGGTCATGCCCGGCGACAACACCGAGATCAACGTCGAGCTCATCTACCCCATCGCCATGGAGAAGGGGCTCAAGTTCGCCATCCGTGAGGGCGGCCACACCGTCGCTTCCGGCCAGGTCACGGAGATCATGGCGTAACGCTTCGCTAGTCTGCGTAACGCTCCGCTAGCTGCGTATTTGCGCCTCGGCGCGCCAGGCGAGAGCCCTTCGGGCTTCGGCCGGCGCGACCAGGTTTGCGAGAACGGCGCCCGACTTGTCGGGCGCCGTTTTTATTGGAGCCCTTGGCCCGGGCGGTAAGGGCTTAGTCCCGGCTTGCCGCCTGGGCGGGGGAGGGTTGGGTCCGGACTCATCCTCCGTCACGTCCTTCCCCCACTAGTCACGGACTTCCCGATCTGCTATAAATACTCTGTTCGGCGGGGTTCCGGCCTTGTCGAATTTTCGTGCGGGGCTCCCCAGCCCCGTCGCACAGGGAAGAACGGCGCGCCCTCCCGGGTACGGCCGATCGGGACTTGTGCACGAGATCTTTGGAGGAATCATGAAGGACAGGATTCGCGTCAGGCTTAGAGGGTTCGATGTCCGTCTCATCGACGACAGCTCCCGTTCCATCGTACAGACCGTCCAGAAGGCGGGCGCCAAGGTTTCGGGGCCCATTCCCCTTCCGACACGTATCAACAAGTGGACGGTGCTCCGTTCGCCCCACGTCAACAAGAAGGCGCGCGAACAGTTCGAGATGAGGACCCACAAGCGCCTGATCGACATCATCGATCCGACCCCGGATGTAATGGACGCCCTGATGAAGCTCGAGCTTCCCGCGGGCGTGGATGTAGAGATAAAGCAGTAACCGTCGCGATCGTCGGTCGCCCGCGTTTTTGGTCCTCGGACCGAAGCCGCGCGCCTTCGAGGATCGCGGGCGATACCCGTCGCGTCGCGTCGGGCATCGCGGCAGTTTTTCGCGCCATATGGCGGGGAAGGCTGGCAGGTAGGGCTTTTGGCAGATAACGACCGGCCCCGTGCCGGGACGTTCAACACCAGGAGTAGAGCATGATCGGATTGATCGGCCGAAAAACCGGGATGACCCAGGTTTTCGACGACACCGGAAAACTCATCCCCGTAACGGTGATCGAGTTCGCTCCGAATGTCGTCGTCGGCAAGAAAAGCGCGGACAAGGATGGCTACGATGCCGTCATCGTCGGCGTCGAGGACAAGAAGAAACAGAGGACGACCAAGGCCTACGCGGGGCAGTTCCCCGAAGGCATCGTTCCCAAGAGGCTCCTCAAGGAGCTCAAAGGTTTCGAGAAGGACGTGAGCGTCGGCGACAGTCTTGGCGTCGACGTGCTTGGCAGCCTTCGCTATGTCGACTGCACCGCGGTTTCCAAGGGTAAGGGTTTCCAGGGCGTCATGAAGCGCTGGAATTTCGGTGGCGGTCGCAGCACCCACGGTTCGAAGTTCCATCGCGAGCCCGGCTCGACGGGACAGCGCACCTACCCCCACAAGACCTTCAAGAACATGAAGCTGCCGGGCCGCATGGGTCGCGAGCAGGTCACCGTCCAGAACCTTCGGGTCGTCCGCATTGACGCCGAGAACGCCTGCATCCTCGTGCGCGGCGCCGTCCCCGGCCCCCGCGACTGCACCGTTCTCGTTCGCGGCGCGGTCAAGAAGACCAAGTAAGGCGGAGGGAACGAGATGGATAGCAAAGTCGTTTCCGTCAAGGGTGAGGCCCTCCGGAGCATCGAGCTCTCGGACGGCGTTTTCGGCCTCCCCATCAATGAAGACGTGATTTATTACGCGATCAACAACGAGCTCGCGAACGCCCGCCTGGGTACCGCCTGCACGAAGGATCGCGGCGAGGTCCACGGCACGAACCGCAGGCCCTACGCACAGAAAGGCACCGGCCGCGCTCGTCAGGGAGACGTCAAGTCGCCCATCTATGTCGGCGGCGGTGTCGCTTTCGGGCCCAAGCCCCGCGACTATTCCTACGCCATGCCCAAGAAGGCGAAGCGGCTCGCGATGAAGTCCATCCTGAGCCTCAAGGCCCAGAACGGCAGCCTTTCCGTGGTGGAGGATTTCACCGTGGAGAGCGGCAAGACGAAGGACCTCCTCGCCAAGATCGCCGGTCTCGCCGGTGCCGCGAAGGGCGTCGAGCCTCAGCGCACCGTCCTTGTCCTCAAGGACGACGACGAGATGGTCAAGCGCGCCGGTCGCAACCTGCATTGGCTCCACTTCCTTAAGTACGACCGCCTCCGTGCCCACGATCTGTTCTACGGACGCAAGGTCATCGTGCTCGAGTCGGCGGCCAAGGCCCTCGGCGAGTTCTACGCGGACAAGTGAGGAGAGAAGGCACATGACGTACGATTCGATCCTTATCGAGCCCGTGCTCAGCGAAAAGAGCAACATCCTGCGCGAGGCCTCGAAGTATTGCTTCAAGGTCGACCAGCGCGCCGACAAGATTCAGGTGATGGAGGCCGTGAGGCGCATGTTCAACGTGCACCCCGTCTCCTGCAACATCATCAACGTGACGTCCAAGCCCAAGCGCCTCCGCGGCCGACCGGGAAGGACCGCCGAATGGAAGAAAGCGATCGTCACCCTCCAGAAGGGCGAGAAGATCGCGGTCTTCGAAGGCGCGTGAGGTAAGGGGACACATATGGGTATCAAGACATTCAGGCCCATCACGCCGGGCCTCAGGCATCGGGTGCAGGTGGTCAACGAAGAGATCACCTCGAACCGGAGCGATCCCGAGAAATCCCTCAGCAAGGGCAAGGTGTCCACGGGCGGACGCGCTTCCAACGGGCGCATCTCCGTCAGGCACCATGGCGGCGGACACAAGCGCAAGCTCCGCGAGATCGACTTCAAGCGCGACAAGCACGGCATCCCCGGCACGGTCGTCACGATCGAGTACGACCCGAACCGCTCCTCCAACATCGCCCTCCTCAACTACGCGGACGGCGAGAAGCGCTACATCATCGCGCCGAAGGGGCTCCAGGTCGGGCAGAAGCTCGTCTCGGGGCCGCAGGCCTCCCTCGAGGTGGGCAACGCCCTTCCCCTCGAGAACATCCCCGTCGGCATGACCATCCACAACGTCGAGCTCACCCTCGGCAAGGGCGCCCAGATGGCCCGCTCCGCCGGCGCCTCCGCCCTCATCGCGGGCATCGACGGCGACTACGTGGTCGTGAAGCTCCCCTCCGGAGAGCTCCGCATGGTCTTCAAGAAGTGCATGGCGACCATCGGAGCCGTCGGCAACGAAGAGCACATGAACGAGCGCTTCGGCAAGGCCGGGCGCAAGCGCTGGCTCGGCGTCAGGCCGACCGTGCGCGGTACCGTCATGAACCCCGTCGACCACCCGCACGGTGGTGGCGAAGGCCGCGGCAAGGGCTACAAGCAGCCCGTGTCTCCCTGGGGCCAGCCGGCCAAGGGTTACAAGACCCGCGATCCGCACAAGCCGTCGAGCCGCTTCATCGTGAAGCGCCGCAAGTAAGGGAGGAGCCCAAGTGTCCAGGTCGGTCAAGAAAGGGCCCTTCATCGAGAAGAGCCTCTACAGGAAAGTCACGGAGTCGAGCAAGGCCGGGGATAAGAAGATGATCAAGACTTATTCCCGCACCTCGACGATCATTCCCGAAATGGTCGGCATGACCATCTCGGTGCACAACGGCAAGGCGTGGGTCCCGGTCTACGTTACCGAGAACCTCGTCGGCCACAAGCTCGGCGAGTTCGCTCCCACCCGCGTATTCCGCGGGCATGCGGGAAGCGACAAAAAAGCCGAGAAGAAGTGAGGCGAGGGAACATGGCAGCTAACGCTCAGGGATACCGGGCCGTAGCCAAGTGGCTCATCGGTTCTCCCTCTAAGATCCGCCCCGTCGCCGATCTCGTGCGCAATCGCCCCTACACCGAGGCGATCGCGGTCCTCGACAACATGCCGCACAAGGGCGCGAAACTCATCCGCAAGGTCGTCGCCTCGGCGGCGGCCAACGCTCTCGACCGGAACAAGAAGCTCGACGAGGACATGCTCTTCGTCAAGGAACTCCGGATCGACGAGGGTCCGCGCATGCGCCGCGTGTGGTTCCGCGCCCGCGGTCGTGCCGACATGCAGCTCAAGCGCATGTGCCACATCGCGTGCGTGATCGACGAGATCGGAAAGGTGGAGGCCTGATATGGGTCAGAAAGTACATCCCTACGGCCTCAGGCTCGGGATCAACAAGGACTGGAAGTCCCGCTGGTACGTCGATCCTCGCGATTACGCGAAGACCCTCCATGAGGACCTCGCCATCCGCAGGCGGATCTACGAGCTTCCCGAGACCAAGGGTTCCGACATCTCCGACATCGAGATCGTCCGTCACCCCCAGCGGGTGACGGTGGTCATCCATACGGCCCGCCCTGGCGTCCTCATCGGCGTCAAGGGCGCCAATATCGAGCTCATCGGCGGTCAGATCCAGAAGCTCGCTTCCAAAAAGGTCAACATCAAGATCAAGGAAGTGAAGAAGACGGACACGAACGCGCAGGTCGTCGCCCAGAACGTGGCGCGCCAGCTCGAGAACCGCGGTTCCTTCCGCAAGGCCATCAAGATGGCCGTGCTGGGAGCCATGAAGGGCGGAGCCCAGGGCTGCAAGGTCCGCGTCTCCGGCCGTCTCGGCGGCGCCGACATGTCGCGCACCGAGGAACACAAGGACGGACGCGTTCCCCTCCATACTCTCCGCGCCGACATCGACTACGGTTTCGCCGAGTCGCACACCACCTTCGGCAAGATCGGCGTCAAGGTGTGGATCTACCAGGGAATGGTCTACAGGACCGACAAGAACGAGGACGCCGGCCAGCTCGTGCGCAAGCAGCGCCACGAGGCTACCGGCGAACGCGAGGAGAGGCCGCGCCACCAGGGCGGGCACGACCGCGCCGCAGGCGAGAGCCGCGGGCCCCGCGGGCCTCGCGCGGCCGCCGGCACGGCCGCCCCGCGCCGCGAGCCCGAGGCGAGGAGCTAAGTCATGCTGAGTCCCAAGAGAGTCAAGCACAGGAAGGTCATGCGCGGCCGGATCCACGGCGTCGCCCAATCGGGCAATTCCGTGGCCTTCGGCGAGTACGGCCTCGTCTGCATGGAGCCCGAGTGGCTCACCAACCGCCAGATCGAGGCGGCTCGTATCGCGATGAACCGCTACATCAAGCGCGGCGGCAAGCTCTGGATCCGGATCTTCCCGGACAAGCCCTATTCCAAGAAACCGGCGGAAACCCGCATGGGCAAGGGAAAGGGCGCCCCCGAGTACTGGGTGGCCGTCGTCCGGCCGGGCACCGTGCTCTTCGAGCTTTCGGGCGTCACCCCCGAGATCGCGCAGGAAGCGATGCGTCTGGCCGGATCCAAGCTTCCGGTAAAGACCAAGTTCGCCACGCGAGCGGACACGGAGTAAGCGATGAAGAACTCATTCAGCGAGCTCAAGCTCGATGAGCTCCTCGCCAAGCGCGACGAGCTGCGCAAGAAGTATTTCGACCTCCGCTTCCAGCACGTAGTCGGACACGTCGAGAATCCCCTCGAGAAGCGCAACCTCCGAAGGATGATCGCCAGGGTCGAGGCCCGCATCACCGGGCACCTGCGTGCCGGAGAGGTGGCCAAGGCCGGGGGCGCAAAGTGAGCGAGGAGACCAAGGTGGAGAACCAGGGCAAGGGCAAGCAGAGCCTCCAGGGCCTCGTCGTCAGCGACAAGATGGACAAGACCATCGTCGTCGAGATCACGACCAGGAAGCTGCACCCCCTCTACAAGAAGTACGTGACCAGGTCCAAGAGGATCAAGGCGCACGACGAGAACAACGAGGCGCACGTGGGCGACACCGTCCGCGTGATCGAATCCCGTCCGATCAGCCGCGATAAGCGCTGGCGGCTCGAGACAATCGTCGAGCGCGCGAAATAAGCCTGGGAGGAAGAAGAAATGATCCAGGTAGAATCCAGGCTGAACGTCGCGGACAACTCGGGCGCGAAGGAAGTCCAGTGCATCAAGGTGCTCGGCGGAACGCATCGCCGCTACGCCTACATCGGGGACATCATCGTGGTCGCGGTCAAGTCGACCATCCCGAATTCCGCTATCAAGAAGGGCACCGTCGAGAAGGCGGTCATCGTCCGGGTGCACAAGGAATATCGCCGTCCGGACGGGACCTACATCCGCTTCGACGACAACGCCTGCGTCATCATCGACGCGAACAAGAACCCCAAGGGGAAGCGCATCTTCGGGCCCGTCGCCCGCGAGTTGCGCGAGAGGGACTTCATGAAGATCGTCTCCCTCGCCCCCGAGGTCCTGTGAGGAGAATGGCATGAGCGACGTTATCACGAAGCTCCGCAAGGAGGACCTCGTCCAGGTCATCGCCGGCAAGGACCGGGGCAAGAAGGGCAAGATCATAAGCATCGATCGCGTCAAGGGTCGCGTCATCGTCGGCGGCTGCAACATGGTCAAGAAGGCCATGAAGAAGCGCAAGCAGACGGATCGCGGCGGCATTGTCGAGATCGAGGCCGCGCTCCAGCTTTCCAACGTCATGATCGTGTGTTCGAAGTGCGGACCGACGCGCATCGGCTACAAGATCGACGGCGAGAAGAAGGCGCGCGTTTGCAGGAAGTGCGGAGGGGCACTGTAATGGCAGGCACCAAGATCGATGCGGCCGCTGCGGCCGAGAAGAAAGCCGAGGCGGCGGCCAGGAAGGCCGAGAAGGCCGCGGCTCCCAAGTCCAAGGGCGCTCCGGCGCCTCTCCCGAAGGGCTACGTCCCCCGCCTGAAGAAGATCTACGGCGAGACCGTGGCCCCCTCCCTCAAGGAAGAGTTCGGTTATACCTCTACGATGCAGGTTCCCCGCCTCGTGAAGGTCACCGTCTCGATGGGCGTGGGCGAGGCCAAGGAAAACAAGAAGATCCTCGACGCGGCCGTCGAGGATATCGGCCACATCACCGGCCAGAAGGCGATCAAGACGAAGGCGCGCAAGTCGATTGCCACCTTCAAGATCCGCCAGGGCCAGGAGATCGGCGCGAAGGTCACGCTCCGCGGCGCCATGATGTGGGAATTCCTGGACAGGCTCATCAACGTGGCCCTGCCCCGCGTAAAGGATTTTCGCGGGGTCAACGGCAACGCCTTCGATGGGCATGGAAACTACTCGCTGGGACTCAACGAGCAGATCATCTTCCCTGAGATCGACTTCGACAAGATCGAGAAGATCATGGGCCTCAACATCGCGATCGTGACGACCGCGGCCACCGACAAGGAAGCGAAGAGCCTCCTTGCCCGGATGGGCATGCCCTTCAGGAAATAAGGAAGGTAGCTGATGGCACGAAAGGCGATGATTCTCAAGGCGGAGAAGAAGCCCAAGTATTCCACCCGGCTCGTCCGCCGCTGCAAGGTCTGCGGGCGCCCGAGGGGATATCTCCGCAAATTCGAACTCTGCAGGATCTGCTTCAGGAAGCTCGCTTCCGAGGGCATGATCCCCGGGGTCACGAAGTCGAGCTGGTAGGAGGACCACGATGAGCGTATCCGATCCCATCGCGGACATGTTGACCAAGGTCCGCAACGCGAGCATGGCCCGACACGAGAAGGTCGATATCTCCACCTCGAAGCTCAAGCTCGAGATTGTGAAGATCCTCAAGACCGAGGGGTACATCAAGAATTTCAAGAAGATCCAGGCGGATGGCAGCAATGTCATCAGGGTCTTTCTCAAGTACGACGACGCGAACGAGCCCGTCCTCCATGGTATCGAGAAGGTCTCGCGGCCCGGCCGCCGGGTCTACTCTGGATACAAGGAGCTTCCTCGCGTCCACAACGGTTACGGCACCATCATCGTCTCCACCTCCGGTGGCGTGACGACGGGGCGCAAGGCCGTCGAGAAGCAGATGGGCGGCGAGCTCATCTGCAGCGTCTGGTAACGAGGTAACAGCATGTCGAGACTCGGAATACGGCCGGTCCGGATCCCCCAGGGCGTGAAGGTGAACGTCAGCCCCACCCTGGTGTCGGTTGAAGGGCCCAAGGGAAAGCTCGAGCAGAGCTACGATCCTACAGTCGAAATCGCCGTGAAAGACGGCGCCGTCCATGTGAACCGCAAGAACGATTCAAAGCAGGCGAAGTCCTTCCACGGACTTTATCGCCAGCTCGTCAACAACATGGTCATCGGCGTTTCCGAGGGATTCAAGAAGTCCCTCGTGGTCAATGGCGTCGGCTACCGTGCCGAAGTGCAGGGAAAGCTCCTCGTCCTGAGCCTCGGGTATTCCACCGATTTCGCGGTGGCCATCCCCGACGGCCTCAGTGTCGCGACCGAGGCCAACAACCAGAAGATCGTCGTCTCCGGACACGATCGCTGGCTCGTGGGCAAGTTCGCGAGCGAGGTCAGGAGTCTTCGTCTTCCCGAGCCCTACAAGGGCAAGGGCATCAGGTACGAGGACGAGAAGATCAGGAAGAAGGTCGGCAAGACCGGCGTGAAGTGAGGCGCATGAATGAGCGTTAAGGAACTGAACGACAAGCTGCGCAAGCGCGAGCAGCGCAAGCTCCACGTCCGCAAGAACATCGAGGGCACGGCCGAGAAGCCGCGCATGACGGTTTTCAAGTCGAACCGCTACCTCTATGTCCAGGTCATCGACGACATGGCTGGCGCGACCCTTGCCTCCGCCTCGACTCTCGAGGAATCCCTCAAGTCGATCAAGCGGAACCTCGATGGCGCCGGGAAACTCGGCGAGGAGATCGGCAAGCGGCTGAAGGACAAGAATGTGGCCACCGTGGTTTTCGACCGGAACGGCTACAAGTACCACGGCATCGTCAAGGCGATCGCCGATGGCGCCCGCAAGGCCGGGATCCAGTTCTAGGGGGACCGCGTGAACGACAGAAATGACAGGAACAGGCGGGGAGGGGACGAGCCCCGGGACAATTACGTCGAGAAACTCGTCAAGCTCAACCGGACGGCCAAGGTCGTCAAGGGCGGCCGCAGCTTCTCCTTCTCGGCCCTCACCGTCGTCGGCGATCGCGCCGGCAACGTGGGCTACGGCTTCGGCAAGGCCAAGGACGTTTCCGAGGCCATCCGCAAGAGTATCGACAGGGCCAAGCGCGCGATGATCCGCTTTCCCGTGAAGAACGGGACCATCCCGCACGACGTTATCGGCGATTTCAAGGCAACCAAGGTTTACATGAAGCCCGCTTGCCCCGGTTCGGGAATAATCGCGGGCGGTCCGGTCCGCGCGATCATGGAAGCGGGCGGCGTCACCGACATCCTCTCCAAGTGCGTGGGTTCGAGGAGCTCCATCAACATCGTCCGCGCCGTCTTCAATGCCGCGGAGAACATGATGGACGCCAAGACCGTGGCGAAGAACCGCGGCAAGACGATCAAGGATCTGTGGGGCTGATGATGGCAAAGAAAATTGAGATCACGCTCGTCAAGAGCACGATCCACCAGAAGCCCGAGAAGCGCGCCACGGTGCGTTCATTGGGCCTCCGGAAGATCGGTTCCAGCACCGTACAGGAGGCGAGCCCCGCGATTCTCGGCATGGTCCGCGCGGTGGAGCATCTCGTCGAAGTCAAGGAGGTCGAGTGATGTCCGACTTCAATCTGCACGCGCCCGAAGGCTCCCATAAGAGGAAGCGCATCGTCGGTCGCGGCCAGGGTTCGGGCCTCGGCGGCACCGCCGGCAAGGGCAACAAGGGACAGCAGTCCCGATCGGGCGGCAAGACCTATCCGGGCTTCGAGGGCGGCCAGATGCCCCTCTATCGCCGAATTCCGCACCGCGGCTTCACCAACATCTTCCGCAAGGAATGGCAGGTGGTGAATCTTCGCGATCTCGATACCAAATTCGAGGCAGGCGAGACCGTAGACGGGACCACCCTCGTGGCCCGCGGTCTCGTCCGCAAGGCCGACGGCCTCGTGAAGGTGCTTGGCATGGGCGATATCACCAAGGCGCTCCTCGTGTCCGTCGACAAGGTTTCGGCCTCGGCGAAGGACAAGATCGAGAAGGCCGGCGGCAAGGTCGAGACACCCTCGGCGGTCACGGCTGCCGGCGCCACGGCTGCCAAGTAAGCGGCGGCACAAAAAATGGCCAGCAACCCCATCGCGGATATTTTCAGGGTGAAGGAGCTCCGTGACAGGATCCTCTTCACCCTGTTCTGGCTCGCCGTCTTCAGGCTCGGTGCCTATCTTCCCATTCCCGGCATCGACGTCAGCGCCCTTCGCGTCTATTTCGAGTCCCAGGCGGGAAGCGGGAACAACATCACCGACTATCTCGACTTCTTCGCGGGCGGCGCCTTCAAGAATTTCTCGTTGTTCATGATGGGCGTCATGCCCTATATCAGCATGCAGATCATCATGCAGCTCCTTCTCATCGTCTTCCCGCGGCTGAAGAAGATGGCGGAGGAGGAGGGCGGCAAGAAGAAGATCCAGCTCTACACCCGGCTGGGTACGATCGTCGTCGCCCTCGTGCAGGCCTTCACCGTGACGGTGTGGGCCGATCGCATCCCCAACGCGATCGTGATGCAGAACCGCCTGGCCTATACCCTCATCGCCATGCTGACGGTCACCACGGGAACCATGTTCCTCGTGTGGATCGGCGAGCAGATCACCAAGCGGGGCATCGGCAACGGTATCTCGCTCCTCATCTTCGCGGGTATCGTGTCGAGGCTCCCCAACGCCTTCTACGAGCTCGGCAAGCTCATTTCGCGCGGCGAGGTCAACGCGGTCTACGCCGTGGTCGTGATCGCGATGTTCATCGCGGTCGTGGCCCTCGTCGTGATGGAGCAGCAGGGCCAGCGGAAGATACCGGTCAACTACGCCAAGCGCGTCGTGGGCCGGAAGATGTACGGGGCGCAGAACACCTATATTCCCTTCAAGCTCAATCCCTCCGGCGTCATCCCCGTCATCTTCGCCTCGAGCCTCCTTACCTTCCCGCTGCAGATCTCCCAGAGTCTCGGCGTGAACATGAAGTGGCTGCGAGATCTTTCCTACACCCTGAGGCCGGGCGGATTCTGGTACAGCTTCCTCTATGTGGCCTTCATCGTCTTTTTCGCCTACTTTTACACCCAGGTGACGCTGAATCCCCAGGAGATTTCCAAGAACATCCGCGAAAACGGCGGCTCGATTCCGGGTATCCGGAGCGAGAAGATGGAAGAGCACCTGACGAGGATCCTCAACAGGATCATCTTCCCCGGCTCCATCTACCTTGCTTTCATCGCCCTGATCCCGACCCTCGTGACCCAGATGTTCCACTTTCCGAGTCAGCTCGCGTACCTCATGGGAGGCACCTCCCTGCTGATCCTCGTCGGCGTCGACCTCGACACAATGTCCCAGGTCAACGCCCTCCTCAAGATGCATCATCACGAAGGCTTGGTTAAGAAGGGACACATCAGGTCGAGGAACCTGTAGAAAAAAACCTCGATATGGTATTGAATGGTCCTTCGGCGCGAAGCGGACGGTCTCGCGACCGTTCGCGGGCCGGTTCCGGGCGGAATCGGCAGTCCGAAGGGAAACCGGTGAGAGGCGGCGGGGCCGCACTGGAGAATGAGATGAAGGTCAGGACAAGCGTCAAGAAGATCTGCGACAAGTGCAAGGTCATAAAGCGTGATGGTATAGTCCGCATCGTCTGCGAGAACCCCAAGCACAAGCAGAAGCAGGGCTGAGAGGAGAGGTAGCTCATGGCACGTATAGCGGGAGTCGACCTCCCCAACAAACACGTCGAGATCGCGCTCACGTACATCTATGGCCTCGGCCGGGTGAGCGCGCATCATATCTGCGAAAGCACGAAGATCGACCCGAACAAGAAGATCAATGACCTTTCGAACGAGGAGCTCAACGAACTCCGCAAGGTCATCGAGAGCGACTACAAGGTCGAGGGCCGCCTCCGTTCCGAGGTGGCGCTCAACATCAAGCGGCTTATGGACATCGGCTGCTACCGCGGCCTCAGGCACCGCAGGGGCCTTCCCGTCCGCGGTCAGCGCACCAAGACGAACGCACGCACCCGCAAGGGCAAGCGCAAGACCGTCGCCAACAAGAAAAAGGCCTAAGGGCGGGGGCGAGAAGTGGCAACAGCCAAGAAGAAGAAAGAGAAGAAGTCAGTCTACGAGGGCAACGTCTATATTCAGGCGACCTTCAACAATACGATCGTCACGATCACCGACCTGAACGGGAACGCCATTTCCTGGGCGAGCTCCGGCGGCCTCGGTTTCCGTGGGGCGAAGAAGTCCACCCCCTTCGCCGCCCAGACCATCGCGGAAACGGCAGTCCAGAAGGCGCTCAACGTCGGTCTTCGCGAGGTCAACGTCTACGTGAAGGGTCCCGGCGTGGGCCGCGAATCGGCCATACGCCAACTCGGAGCCCTCGGACTCAAGGTCCGCACGATCAACGACGTGACTCCGATCCCGCACAACGGCTGCCGGCCCCGCAAGGCCCGCCGCATCTGACAAGGAAGGGGTGACATAGTATGGCCAGGTATACCGGTCCAGTTTGCAGGCTCTGCCGCGCCGAACAGCGCAAGCTCTTCCTCAAGGGCAACCGCTGCAAGGGCGACAAGTGCCCGATCAATCGCAAGGCCCTCCCCCCGGGGAAGGCTCCCAAGTCCCGCCAGGGAAAGCAGTCCGAATACGCGGTTCAGCTCCGCGAGAAGCAGAGGCTCAAGAGGTCCTACGGCCTCATGGAGACCCAGTTCAGGAACACCTTCGAGAAGGCGCTCCGCATGCCCGGAAAGACCGGCGAAAATCTCTTCGCCCTCCTCGAGCGCAGGCTCGACACCGTCGTCATGCGGCTCCGCTTCGCGGTTTCCCGCGCCCAGGCGCGCCAGCTCGTCCTCCACGGCCATGTGTCCGTGAACGGCAAGCGCGTCAACGTGCCCTCCTTCACCGTCCGCGAAGGTGACAAGATCGAGATCCTCGCCTCCGGCAAGAAGATGACCCTCGTCAAGGATGCCCTCCAGGAAGTGGGACGCTCCGGCGTCATGCCCTGGCTCGAGGTCGATCCCGACAAGATGAGCGGCCGCTTCGCGTCCATCCCCCACCGCCAGGACATCACGGACATGGCGGACATCCGGGAGCAGCTCGTCGTCGAGCTCTACTCCAAGTAAGGAGACGAAATGGCGCGGAAGAACCTCCTCAAAGGCTTCAAGAGGCCGAAGGGGATCACCTACGAACAGAGCGAGTCCGGCGCGGACTATGGCAAGTTCCTGGCGTACCCCTTCGAGCCCGGCTACGGCACTACCGTCGGCAACTCGCTGCGCCGCATCCTCCTCTCTTCGATCCAGGGTTACGCCGTCACCGCCGTGCGCATCGTCCGCTACGACGCGGACGGCGCCCAGCACATCGTCTCGAGCGAATTCGAGACGATCCCCGGCCTCGTCGAGGATACGATCGAGCTGCTCAACAACCTGAAGCAGGTCAGGATCAGCCTCCCCAACGACGAGGAGCAGGCGACCTTCCTCTATGAGTTCTCGGGTCCGATGGAAATCACCGGTGCCTCCTTCTCCGAGGGCAAGTCCCTCGAAGTGCTCAATCCGGGGATCAAGATCGGCAACCTTTCGGCGGGAGCCCGGATCGACATTGAGGTCCAGGTTGATCTTGGCCGGGGCTATGTGCCCTCCGAGGTCAACGAGAAATACGTGGAAGTCGTCGGGACCATTCCGATGGACGCCATCTTCTCGCCCATACGCAAGGTGAAGTACTCGGTCGAGCCGACCCGGGTCGGCCAGCGCTCGGACTACGACAAGCTCGTGCTCGAGATCTGGACGGACGGGACGGTGAAGCCGGAGGACGCGCTCGCCGAGGCGGCGAAGATCGCCAAGGACCACTTCGCGATCTTCGTGAACTTCGACGAGGGCGATCTCGGCAACGACGACGAGAGCGACGAGATCGAGGAGAGGGTCCGCCAGATCCTCAACACCCCGGTCGAGGAGCTCGAACTCTCGGTGCGCTCCTCCAACTGCCTCAAGAACGCCAGCATCAAGACGATAGGCGACCTGACGAGGAAGACCGAGGACGACATCGCGAAGACAAGGAATTTCGGCAAGAAGTCCCTCCAGGAGATCAAGGACAAGCTCAAGGAGTGGAATCTCGGTCTCGGCATGTCGGACTACTCCGCGCTCCGGAACCACCTCAAGCTGTCCATGAAGAAGGAAGAGACCGATGAAGCATAAGATCGGATTCAACAAGCTCAACCGGGTGCCGGCCCACCGCAAGGCCCTCATCCGGAACATGATGACCGTGCTTTTCAAGCACGAGCGCATCGTCACGACCAAGGCCAAGGCCAAGGAAGTGCGCCGATTCGCCGAGAAGGAGATCACGCGGGCGAAGGTGGATTCCGTCCACAACCGCCGCATGGTCGCGAAGAAGCTTTGGGACCAGGCCATTCTCGCCAAGCTCTTCACCGATATCGCGCCACGCTTCAAGGAGCGGAACGGCGGCTACACCCGCATCATCCGCCTCGGCGAGCGCGCCCATGACGCGGCCGACATGGTCGTTCTCGAGCTCGTCGATCGCAAGGAAGACGAGAAGAAGGCCGAGCGCGACAAGCGCAAGGCCGATAAGAAGGCGAAGGCCACGGCGCCCAAGGGCGACGAAGCCGCCGCCAAGGCCCAGTAAGCCCACCCGGAGGAGATAGCTATGTCGAAAGCACACCGCGGCAAGGGCCTCAAGGATACCGCCGCACACGGTCGGGGCATCTGTCCCGTCTGCAAGCGCGAAGGCGTCAAGATCGTCTACGAGCAGGAAGTCGAAGGCCAGAAGCTCAAGATCTGCAAGACCTGCAAAGCGACGCTGGCCAACAAGAAATAGCGCTTGGTTGCGTCGCGGAATGGCTTTGCCATTCCGCGCGTCGAGCGCCGACTGCAAGCCAGCTCCACGAAGACCTCGCCCGCGGCAGCGGACGGGGTCTTCTGCTTTATTGCCCAGTCGGCGCTTGGCATAAACGTCGTGAAAATGAAGTAAAAGCGCTTCGGCGTGGCACAGGTCTAGCGAAACAAATCCTTGGCACGAGCCTCGTTCGCATCTGCGGACGAGGCTTTTCAATATGTGGCGTAGACAGCGATGACTTCCTTTCTGAGTTGTTCTCACCTTGCCGTCTCGAAGATATTGGCAGGCTCACCGAGACTTTCGCCCGAAATGTATATAAGATTAATATATCTTATCGAAACAAAGGTTTACGGCAGCTTTTCATCATGCTAGGCTGAATTGAGTCCAAACTTAGAATAGGTCTGTCATTTTTGAAAAGGTGATTGCCATGAAGTCGTTCTTCTTCTGCCGGGCGATCGCGACCGCGGCGCTATTGATCGGGTGTAATGTAATTCTCGCCGCCGGCCCTCAGATGGGCCTAATGTTGATTCCGCAAGTCTTGGTCCCCCTTGGCAATGCCGCCAGCCAGAATATCGGGCTTGAGCCGTACTCCCTCGGATACGGCGCGGACCTCAACCTCGATCTCTCCTTGGCGGGCTTTCTCGGCCCCTATATCGAGGGAGCGGCTGGCTCAATTCCCCTCAACAATACGGGTACCTCGATTGCTTTCGCTCAAGGTGGCCTGGGCCTTTCCGCATACGCCTTTCCCTTGTCGCGCCTAACGCTGCGCCTTGGCGGCGGCGGCGGCATGACCTGGTTGTCCATTCCCAAGATTTCCCTGAGCGACGCTGTCTCCGGTATCGCGCCATACTGGAAGACCAGGGCCGAAATCGGGTACCGCTTCGGTCCATCCTTCGACGTCTCGGCCAGTCTGGGCTATTTACAGATTCTCGGGAGCCAGACTCCCATCTACAAAGGCCTTTCGGCCGGCGCGGTTCTTCGCCTCGGCTTGGACGGATTGCTCGGATCGGCGAGCGGGCTTTCGGCCAAAGTCGAAACCGTGCGCTCTGTTTTTCCCATAATCTGGTACAGGGGAAAGAGCGATCCGATCATGAAGATCAAGGTCGTCAACGAAGAAGCTGCCGAAATCCGCGACGTAAAGGTGACTTTTTCGGCGGGGGAATACACTTCGAGGGCAGCCGATTGCGGCAGTTTCCGTCTCATCGTCCGGGCTGGCTCGGTCGAGGTACCCATCTACGCGGACTTCAGCGACAGGGTACTCGCCTTTTCGGAGACGACCAAGGTTCAGGGGCTGGTCCGTGTCGACTATCGCGTTCTCGACGCCAGACGCAGCTTCTCGTACGCCGTGACAGTCGTCTTCAACAACCGCAATGCCGCCACCTGGGCCGACGACAGGGTCATCGGCGCCTTCGTGTCGCCGCAAGATCCCGCCATGCTCGAGCTTTCCAAATACGTCGCGGGGCTCGTCAGGGTGGCGGCGAGGCCGGAAATCGACAAGTATCTCCAATACGGCATGGGACTCTTCGAAGCCTTGCGCATTTATGGTGTGAGCTTCTCGCCGGATCCGGTCCTCCCATATGCCGCCGCGAGGAGGGATGTCTCCAAGCTGGGCTACATCCAGTATCCCTGGCAGACTCTGTCGTACAAGTCCGGAGACTCGGACGCCCTGGCCCTGCTGTTTGCCGAGGCCCTGGAATCCGTGGCCGTACCGGCCGCCATCGCAGCCTTGCCCGAGGATTGTATCGTTGCCTTTCCCCTCGATATGGACGAAGCGAAAGCCAGAACGACCTTCGAAACGATCTCCAATTTCATCTTTGCCTCGGGAAAGGTCTGGGTACCTCTTCGGGCATCGATGATCCGCGAGGGTTTTCTCCCTGCCTGGAAGGCGGGAGCCGATCTTTGGAACAAGAGTCTGCAGAGGGGGGAGGCTCCCAAGCTCGTTCCCCTCCTCGAAGCGTGGAAAGAATTCCAGCCGATAGCCATCCCCGATATCGCCTTCACACCAATCAAGCCTTCGGAAAGCGCCGTGACCATGGCCTTCGAGAGCACCCTCGAGCGCTTCGTCGACGTGGAAGTCGGACCGAAGGTGAAGCGCCTGACTTCGGCCTTCGAAGGCAAGGGCACGGCACGGCAACATAACGGGCTCGGGATCGTCTATGCCCAATACGGGATGTATGCCGAGGCAAGGGCCGAATTCGAAAAGGCCTCCGCCCTAGGATCCGTGCCCGCCATAGTAAATCTCGCGAATGTCGCCTTCCTCATGAAGGACTACGAGTCGGCCGCGGTCTGGTTCCAGAAGGCACTCGCGAACGATCCCAACAACAAGGCTGCGCTGATCGGCCTTGCCCGATCTCGCTACGAACTCGATGCCTATGCCGACGCCGATTCTTTGTTCGCACGAGTCAAGGCGATGGACCCGAGCCTCGCCGAGCGCTATGCCTATCTCTCGTCCAAGATCGACGGGAGCTCGGCGCTTCGAGCTTCCTCCGCAGCGGCGGACAGGGGAGGTGGCATGCTTTGGGACGGGGGAGAATGATCCAGTCGCCACGGCGGCCTGTCTTCATGGCCGTCTTTTTGTTCGCGCTCTTCGCCCTGGGGTTGGAGCGATCGGTCGCCCAGTCGGGTTTTTCCCTGCACTTCCGGCCTGTCGGAGAGCTCTATTTTCCCCTCGATACCTATGCCGATTCCCTGACTGGCGCCGCGACGCCTCTCTATTCCATGATCGGCTACGGTGTCGGCGCAATCATCGATTTTTCCGCGATGGAATGGCTGAGGCCCTTCGTCCGAGGCGAATATATCTCAGCGCCCTATTCCGGGGGAGCGAGTTTCGTGTTCAGGCCCTTCGACCGTCTTTCGCTTGGATTGGACGCGATGGGAGGACTGGCGGAACTCTTTTTCCCCGGAGGCGGCGGGACCGCCTTTTCCGCCGGCCTTCGCGTCGGCGCGGGACTCAGGGTTTCGCCCTCCATGACGATCTCGGCGTCGGGTGGATTCTCCAGCTATTTCGGCACCCAAGCTACGATCCTGCAGGCCTTCTCGGCCGGCCTATGGCTGTCCCTGGACGTTTCGGCCTTGGCCTCTTCGAGCGGCAAGGTGCTCGTCGACGACGCAAAGCTCGATGCGGTGTTCCCATCCCTCTACGCCTATTACGACGATTCATCCTTTGGGACGGTCCGTGTGACGAATGACGAAGACTCGGCCATCCAGGGAGTAAGCGTTTCGTTCAACGCGGCAGGCTACATGGACCAGCCGAAGGTTTGCGCGACCTTCGAGAGTATTCCCCCGAAAGGCTCGGTCGAAGTACCGGTGAAGGCCCTTTTCAACGACCGGGTCCTCGATATCACCCAAGGCATCGACGCCAAGGGGGAAATCATAGTCAGCTACCGTTACTTGGGAGCGGAAAGAACCGTGCGAACGGCCCTCGATTTCAGGCTGCACCATCGCAATGCAATAACCTGGACCGACGACCGGCGCGCGGCCTCCTTCGTTTCGCCAAAAAATCCCGCCGCCCTCTGGTTCGCCCGTTTCGCGACGAACATCGTGCGCGACAGACTGAGGGGAGACATCAATCTTCCCCTGCAATACGCGATAGGCCTGTTCGAGGCGGAGAGGCTCTATGGCCTCAATTACGTCGTCGTGCCCACGAACGACTATTCCGTTAAGCATGGCATCAAGGACTACATAGACTCGGTCCAATTTCCGCACCAGACGCTCGAGAATCGAGGTGGCGACTGTTCCGATCTCGCGATTCTCTTCGCGGCGCTGATGGAGTCGGTCGGCGTGCGCGCGGCCTTCATTACGATTCCGGGACACATCTTCGCAGCCTTCGACACGGGTCTCGACGAGGCCGCCGCGCGCTCCACCTTCTACGATCCCGACCTCCTCGTGTATCGCAATGGCCGCGCATGGGTGCCGGTGGAAATCACCATGGTCAAGGATGGATTCAACAAGGCATGGCGAGTCGCGGCAAAGGAATGGCACGACAATGTGGCGTTGGGGAAGGCCGCCTTTTATACCCTCTCCGATTGCTGGACAATCTACCCTCCCGCCTCCTTCCCCGGGGTGAACCCTCGCTTCAATCTCCCGGGAGAGGCCGACGAGGCGATCGCCTTCGACAGCTCCCTCGATCGTTTCGTCGCCCGGGAGATCGAGGGAAAGGTCGCTCGGCTTCGGGTAGCCAGTTCTGCGGAGCCTCCCGCAAAGGCTTCGAACGAACTCGGCATCCTTTTCGCGAGATACGGCATGCTCAAGCAGGCATGGCAGAACTTCTCGGATTCCGCGAAGGCCAACTATGATCCTGCCTGGACTAACCTGGGCAATGTCGCCTTCCTCCGCAAAGATTTCAAGCTCGCCCTTACGTATTACGATTACGCTCTCAAGGCGAATGAAAAGGACACCGATGCCTTGCTCGGCAAGGCCCGATGCGAGTACGAGCTCGAGGATTTCGAATCCTCAGACGCAGATTATGCGAAACTAAACTCCATCGATTCAGCCCTGGCTTCGCGTTTTGGCTACCTCGCCTCGATCTACGGGGGCGCGGGGCGCGCTTATTCGCTCGCGGACCGGGCTTCGTCGGTCGAGTGGGCCGTTGAGGCAGCGATTTCCATGGCGCGCGAAACTGCGACACCCGTGGCTCCCACAAAGGTGGAAGCCCCCGTTTCGACCCCCACGCTTGCCCAAGCTTCCCCTGCTCCCCCCCATAGCCTCGAGGAGGGAAGGCCAACCGCCGGCGCTGAAGTTCCCGTCCAGGTCGAGACGCCAACGGCGTCAGGCTCTCCGACAGGTCCTGAAACGGGAAACGGGTCTACAGCCCCGCCATCGACAACGACAGTCGAAACCGCAGCATCATCGGGAAGCCTTGTCGCGCAGGCTCCGCCGGCAGACCTCAGCGTCATCGTCGAGCCTCGATCGAGTCTTCTCGAGGCTTCATCGGTTTCGCCAGTCC
>Ga0307375_10002281_pt1 | contig 19815 bp, 23 predicted proteins | sample TR1MG_FD_202531 | JGI IMG/M metagenome (GOLD analysis project Ga0307375, IMG submission 202531) | Soil microbial communities from Risofladan, Vaasa, Finland - TR-1 | ecosystem: Environmental > Terrestrial > Soil > Coastal area > Acid sulfate soil | place: Finland: Risofladan, Vaasa | collected...
CCGTTGCCCGTCTGTTTGGCTGATGACGCATGGGACTGGCGCTCCTGCGCCTTCTTTATTTCCTCATGCATCATAAGAAGGATGCGCTTGGCCATAGCCACACATTCGGCGGTACTGCCGGTCTTGTTCGCGCCGGCGAGAATGCCATGTAGCCGGACCACGACACCTTCCGAGAAGGTCTCACGCAGTACACGCTCTTGTTCGTGCATCAGGCTATCTAAACACTCCTGCCTCAGGACGCGCCCGCGCAGCCGAAATAAGATGTGCATACAGAGAATGCCCACAGGCGTGTCGCGCGTGACCTTCATAAGACCCGTGTCGACCATGTGTTCGATGACCTTGCGGATCATGCTGGGTGCGCCCGGGTATTCCTGGGCGATGGCCCGTTCGATGCGGACGTCCTCCAGGATATTGGCGAGGGCGTGAACCAGATCGCTTTCGCCATGTTTTTCAAAATTCGTATAACGAATGTGCGCGGCTTCGTGCACGATATAGCCATAGGCCACGTCCTTATGCGCGTCATCCTCGACGTTCGGAACGATAATGCGCGTCCCGTCGGTGCAGGCCTGATCCCCGCCTACCAATACCGGGATGCCCAGCCTCTGTCCAATGACGGACGCCACGATGGGTAGCGCCTGTCGTGTGGTGTGTCTCATGTTCGCTCCTTTGAGACGGCGCCCTACGGCGCCGCCTGGGTTGGGCTTGGTTTAGAGAAAGAACGATTCCGCTTCCTCTTCTTCTTGGTCTTCCGACTCCACCGGGGCCAGATGCCCCGTATCGGACGGGATTGTCGGCCCAGACTGTTCGCCTGGCTGAGCCAGCGCATCAGGTGTCCCCTGCCCAAAGAGATCCTCTGCAGACGGAACCGTAAAGTTCTTTAGGCCCGCGGCGATCTCCTTCATAGCGATGGTCGACGTCAGCAAATTCACGACCGACAAGACCTGTGCGGCCTCGCTGCCCGTGAACGGCCCCGTACCGACTCGTAATGCCCCTAGCGTGGTCCGTAGGGCGTCGACAAGGCGGCTGATGCCGGTATCCAAAAAGCTCAAGCCATCCAGCTTCTGGAGCAGACGGTCGATGGGACGCAAAATGCGTCGCGTCATGGTTCCATTGAATGCGCCCTGAAAGACCTCGCGCGCCTCCGTCTCGATTTCCCGGTACAGGGTTTCGCAAATCCCCCCAACCTTCTGGTTGAGACCGCCCTCTGTCTGAGAGACAGGGGCGTAGCCAATGCGAAAGATCGCGTAACTCGCGTTCAAGCGGTTTTCCACTTCGTCGGCCGATAAGACAGACCGCTCAATCACCTGCTCGTAACCGGGGTGGGCGGCGATCCACTCTTCGATACCGCGGTCATACTGCTGGAGGAAGCCCCCCTTTTTCTGGTCGAACTCCGCTACCTGAGCATCGAGCTGTGCCGTCAAATCTGGCAGCGCCGTATCGGGTACGGCATAGCCTTTCAGGAAACGCGTGCCCACGGTCGAACAGGCCTTCTCCATGCGATTATCAATCGCATGGAAGATGTTGAGGGCCTTCGGGTCGCAAACCTTCTTGCTCCCCAGGGTGGCCACGTCTTCTGGCGGCATTTGGCCGCCATCGCCCAGACGGATATCCTCTGGACGCATGCGTCGCGCGCCGGTCCAGATGGTGTTCTGGAGCATGACGACGCTCAATTTTTCCAATACTTCTACCGTATTCATCTGCTTCTCCTGGCCTGAATCGGCCTGCGAGTAGAGGGTCCCATAACCGCAAAAGCCCACAGACACGAATGTGCCATGTGCGATTTTTATGATGGGGACAAATGGGAGAACCGCCGGATGGCGGTCGCCGTGAGAATCACTTGTGTGCTGTTCTTGTACACGCTCAGCTGGCGTGCCCTGAAACCAGGGTTTTCCGTAAGTAGCTTGACAGCGACTTAGCGACTTAAGGAAAGCCCCCAAAAGAAATCCTAAGGAAACGTCTGTCCTGGACAGTGGCCTGCAACCAAGCTCAGCGTTACCGAGACTAGACCGCCCCGCATAAAGCGGGGCGGTCATTTCCTGTAGTACTTTGCAGACTTTGCCCCCAAAAACCGGGCGAGCTTGCGTTTCTTTTTGGCGTGGTTATGATGGAGGCGCCCATGTGACAAAGGAGTTGTTGATGAACAACATCGTACCCCAAGACATCCCAGCGGAAGAGTTTGATTTCCCGACTCCGCAAGAAATCACGCTGGCGAAGAAGGCCGGCATATTACTTGACAGTGACGAGACAGAGGATTTCAGCCAACTCGTTAAGCTGCTCGATTCCGTACCCTGATACGGAATAGGGTGGGAAGGTTGCGGTTCTCTCAAAGAAGAGCGGCGGCAATGGCCGCTTTTCTTAAGTCTCCGTAGCATTCTTTCGGCAGCGCGCCCATCCGAACGGTTTTCCTTGCTCTGACGCTCGCTCTTTTCGCTAGGTCGAACCGGGTCGGCTTTTTGAGACCACAAGCCAAAAGATACCGTTTATCCAGTACCACCACTTCGGTGGGGAGATGGCCTTCTCGGCTGACCTTTTTTGATGAACCGTAGGCTATGAGCAGTTCCGTTTCGACGATTTTCTCTTCCACCTTAATGACAAGGCAATAATGCGGGAGGTCGCCTCCCTCCTCTGTCGGAAATCTCGCATACACGATATCCCCAACTCGGAATACATCTTTCATTGTTCGCTCCTTTCTTAGACGGAAAGGGGCGAACATCCCCCCATCCGGGCGCTGTTCGCCCCGAATGGGATCGCATCAATGCTGTTCTTGTACGCGCTCAGCTGGCGCGGCCTTTCGGCGGTGTGATCACTTGGGTATGACGCTATTTCTGATCATAGGTCATACCCAAAAGGTCTCGCATCCCATTCTTATTTTCGAGCGCATTGCGCTTTACTGTCGTACGATTTGGTTGCGTTTTCCCGTTATTTCGGTATTCTGCCCCCATGACTGCCCGACAACTCTTTATTCAGGACGCCACGACCGGCCGCATTCGGTTTACTCAGGCTGGCATCGCCCGCTATGGCGAGCGATTTGCCATGGCAGGGTTTGCCATACGGCAGATTACGACTATACGAGAATTTGAAGCCGCAGCAAACGCAATGTTTGCGCGAGACATGGAAAACCTCGCATCGGAGACGCGAGGGGAAGATCCCGCACTCGATGCGATTTTGGCTGGGTTGCCTGGGTGGGACTAATTTTCGAACAACCTTTTAAGCTCGATATACTCTCTAATAATGACAAGTGCCTTGAACGCGTTTGTCTCCTGGAGTTTCCCGGATTCCCACAGTTCACTTAAGCGCCTTTCTTTTTCCTCTAAATCGCCAAGAGCGGCGGATTCACAGTATTTGTGGATTTTCCACAATTCCATTGGGTGGTGCTCCTTTAGGAAAGGAGACGCACCCCCCGAACGGGAATGGAGTCTCCCGTCGGGACCGAACAAGGCGCTAACCTTGTCTGCTTTTATGCTGCTCTTGTACGCGCTCAGCTGGCGCGCCCTGAACCAGGGTTTTCCGTAAGCCCTGACTTCTCGGGCTTACGGAAGATCCCAGTTAATGTGTTCCTGATCGCCAATGAATCATGGGGCGCTTGCGCGCCCCATGTGTTACCGCTATCGGTGTTGGCTATTTCACGTGGTGTTGCAAAGTCGCAATAATCACCGCTACGGCAATAGTCATGAGCGTAAACATGATCCCGCTCAGTTTAAGTAAAAGCCGGTTTTCCATGGCGTCCATCTTGTCGCTGAGATGTGCTATGTCAGATTTCGTCGCGAAGCCTTTCTCTGCCATTTCGTAGACAAGAGCCACCTGCGCCTCGGCCTGTTGCTCCGGAACACCCGCGTTTTTGAGTTTTTTGACCATGCTCAGCGTATCGAGCATAACCGCTCCCATGAGGTACCTCCTTCTATGAAGCCGGAGGCCCTGCCGGGGCGACCCGGCGGGTTGAATGGATGCTGTTCTTATTCCGCGCTCAGCTGGCGCGAGGGTTGCCCTTGTAATGAACCCAGTATAGATCGCTTACCGTATGATCGAAAGCCTCTTTCCTTTAGGTCCCCAAAGGCCTAAAGAAAAAAGGCCGGGGACGAATCCCCGGCAATGTCCTACAGGTAGAAGTCTTGGACCGGCGCCATCGACAGGTCGATGGGCGGAGGCAAAAGGCCTAAGGCTACCGCCAGTTTCGTGGCCGGCGCCTCTTTGTCTTGCTTATTCACACCCGCAATCTTGAGGAGATCGATCTCGTGTTCCCTACTGGACGAGAGCGGTGTGGTTTTACTAGCCACTACGCCATCGCCGTCATAAAGGGCCAGATGCACACGATCGCCCCATTCCCGCGCTTCGATATGATTTCTGAGCGCGCACAGAATGAGCAGGTCACCCAATGATCGCATCGACCTATCCTTAGGCACTTGCCCGCCGACACTCGTATTCTCGACGAAGGTTTCGGCGTTGATCAGCTGATGACGCAGATCATCCGCATGCCCTCTTTCATATCCTGGCAGCCCCTGTACCACGGCGTCGGCGCAGACCGGGAATATCTCTTCCAACACCGGCAGCGCATTGAGCGTGCGCAGTTCCCAGTAAAATGGCTCTGGCCTTTCGGATTCGATGGCCATGACGGCTACTTCCATTCATCGCCGAAGATAAGCCGTGCGGCCTGATCGAGCCCTTCTCTTTGTGACCGATCGGCCTTGTTCAAAATGACCTGTTCAAAAGCCATCCTGAGTGGATTCGGCGCGCCCTTGTAGGACCCAGACAACAGAGCCCACTGTACAAGCCCGCGCGTCGATAGCGTGACCGTGACCTGCTGCGGACCGTCACCGCTGAACATTTTGCGGATTTCGGCGGCTGTTTTTATCATGCCTTCGATGATCTGCCTGCTCAGATACGGCGCGACCTTCCCTAGGATATCGCGCTCGATTTCCGCGTCTGGATAATTGACTTCCAGCACGCGAAAACGGTCGAGCAATGCGAGATTCTGGCGTAGTGCGCCCTGGTAAAGCCCGGTGTCGTCGCCCTGGCCTACCGAATTGCCGGTCGCTACGAGACGGAATTTTTCGTGAGGGATAATGACTTCCCTCTCATTTTCTGGGATGACGAGCGGCATGCCGTCGAGTACCCCATTCAGACCGGCGAGCTCGCTCGGTTCGGCCACATCGATTTCGTTTAACATCATGATGTGGCCATCACGCACGGCGACCGCGAGTGGTCCGTGCACGAATTTCATACTGCCATCGACGATGGTGTGATGGCCGGTCAATTCCGCAAACTCGAAGCGACCTCTGCACGTCATTTCTTGCACAGGCCAGTTCAGTCGGGCCGCAATCTGGCCGATCACGGAGGTTTTTCCGCATCCCGTGGGGCCCGTGAGATAGAGACCAGACCCATACGGTGCGGCCAAAAACGCGAGGACCGCGCCCAACATCTCCTTTTTGAACTGATAATGCGGAATGGCTTTCGGGATACGCGGGTGCGTGGCGTCCTCAAACGCCTCCACCATGGCCTCTTTTCGCGTATTGATGGCGAATGTCTCTGCTATCGAGACTTTTTTCATATGACCTCCAAAAAGGAGGCGTCGCCCTTGTGGGAGACGCCCCACAAGGGTTGATTGGAATGCTGGTTTTATAACGCGCTGAAGCTCGCGCGGAGGTTGCCCTCGAGAATCCTTTCTTCCGGGCACGCGTAAGGCATGCCTTGAAAAAAGGAGACCGTCTGAGATCTAGAGAGAAATCTAATAGGAAAGGAGGTAGTACGCTGTCGATACGAGAAGCTACTACCTACGTCTTTGATATGCTGCTTTTGTTGAGCGCTCAGCTGGCGCCTGACCACATGTTAATTACCTGTTCCAGCATAGTTCAGATAGACGGTGATTTCAATACTTACTGATTTACGGCCCCGGTAAAAACCCCGCCCACCCCAAAGGGTGAGCGGGTTGTCTCTTACGAGGACATGATCGCCTCGAGATCGATGATGGCATCGGCCATCCCCCACAACTCTGGGGACTGCGACACGAAAAACTCTTGCTCGTAGCCTCCCATCTCCAGCACGCGACGTTTTGTCGCCATCAGCTGGCGGCCTTCTTGAGCTCTCTCAAGCCCACTTCGGAGCAGTGGACCGACACCGAGCGTCTCGCCATTATTCTGAGGCGCGCGTTCGCGAAATTCCTACGTTCGACAGTCGGCCCCCGGCTTTATTGGCGCCGGGAATATCCGGGATGTGAAGGTTCAACTCCTTGTTTTAGAGTAATACGCTCAATTGCGGTATGATTCTTCCCCATGGATGCTCTCTTTATAATCGACCAACGCCGAACGCAAATCGCCAGCGAAACGCCCGCAGAGCGGAAGTCCGCGCTCGGGCAGTTCATGACCCCAACGGCCATTGCCCGCTTCATGTCTTCACTTTTTACGCCTCTAGGGAAGCAGCGGATCCACCTCCTAGACGCTGGAGCCGGAATCGGCTCATTGACGGCGGCTTTCGCAGCTAAAGCCCTACACGACAAGGCTAAATCCCTCGACGCGGAAGCCTGGGAGATTGATCCGGCTCTTCATGACCCCCTAACCGAAACGCTCCACGGATGCCAGGACGCATTCCAGGGGGCCAAAATCCCGTTTCATTTCGACTTGAGAACCGAGGACTTCATTGAGGCCGTTCCCGCCCAGGTCTTCACTCACGCGATCCTCAATCCTCCCTATAAAAAAATTAACTCGGATTCGCGGCACCGGAAATCTCTACGACAGGCCGGCATCGAATCGACCAACCTTTATTCCGCTTTTGTAGCCTTAGCTCTTCTCTCCCTGAAAGACGGGGGAGAACTCGTGGCGATTACCCCTCGAAGCTTTTGCAATGGAACTTACTTCAAGCCGTTTCGCAAACTGATTCTTGAGCAAGCCACCCTAACTCATGTCCATGTCTTCGGGTCCCGCGACCACGCATTTAAAGGCGATGATGTTCTTCAAGAGAACGTGATCTTCCACCTCATCAAAGGCAAGGCCCAAGGTGAGGTCGTGATCTCATCTTGTCTCAATGCTTCCTTTCAGGATCTAACTCAGCGAACGGTTCCCTTCTCAAGTGTTGTGATGCCCGAGGATCCAGACAGCATCTTTTACCTCGTTCCAGAGGGGGAAGATCCAATGATTGAGGCGGGGGTTAAGGCTTACACGCATTCACTCGAAGACCTGGGGCTTACTGTTTCCACTGGCCCCGTGGTGGACTTTCGGATGCGTTCGGTATTGAAACAAGATATGGAGCAGGGCTGTGTTCCCTTGGTTTATCCGTTCCATTTTGTGAACGGGTTTGTCTCACACCCCAAGGCCGATTCGAAGAAGCCAAACGCGATTCTCGACAACGAAGAAACATTGAAGTGGCTCATGCCATCCGGAAATTATGTGATCGTTCGACGGCTCACATCGAAAGAGGAAAAACGCCGGATCGTTCCCGCTGTGTTCGATTCAAAGAAGGTTCACGGTGAACGAATCGGGTTCGAGAATCACCTAAACGTGTTCCATGCGAAGAAACACGGTCTACCTCCGAAGGTAGCAAAAGGCTTGGCGGTTTACTTAGGCTCAACTCTAGCGGATCAATGGTTCAGACGCTTCAATGGACATACCCAAGTCAACGCCGGAGACTTACGAGCCATGCGATACCCTGACCTAGAAACACTCATCGAATGGGGCTCACAAGTGAAAGATGCTTTGCCATCTCAACAACAGATCGACGCGCTAGTAGAAGGGAAGTTTAATGTCCAAGATTGACGAAGCAATTGCAATTATCACAGCCCTTGGCTTCCCTAGAGCTCAACAAAACGAACGATCCGCTCTTTCCCTTCTCGCTTTGATTCAACTCCACGAGAAAGGCTCTTGGCAAAAACTCCAAGAGCCCATGCTAGGGGTTCGAGCCATCCTCGACTTTTGCCGGCACGACTACCAGAAGCCTTACGCTGAAAACTCGCGCGAGTCCTTCCGCAAAGAAACGCTTCACCAATTTGTTGCCGGAGGCTTGGCCCTTCAAAATCCAGACGATCCCGCCCGCTCTCCCAATAGCCCTAAGTGGTGTTATCAGATCTCACCGGAAGCCAAGGCTTTACTCGAAACCTTCGGGTCGAAAGCCTGGGAACCTGCATTGAAACAATACCTGGCAGTCGTTGAAACGCTGGCCGACCGCTACAAGATGAAACGGGACATGAATCTTGTTCCTTGCACGATGCCGGACGGCAAAGCTCTGCAGCTTTCCCCAGGCGAACATAGCGAACTCATCCGAGACATTATTGAGCAATTCGCCCCTCGCTTTGCTCCAGGTGGAAAAGTCGTTTACATCGGAGACACTGGAAACAAGGGCGTAGTGTTCGACGAAGCCAGCCTTGCGGCTCTTGGCATCGTCTTGCATGAACGGGGCAAGATGCCAGATGTGGTTATCCACGATACAAAACACAACTGGCTTCTTTTGATTGAATCTGTCACGAGCGTTGGGCCGGTGGATGGGAAACGGCATGCAGAACTCACCACCCTATTAAAGAATTCGAAAGCGGGTCTGGTCTTCATTACCGCTTTCCCAGATCGTGCGAGGATGGGGAAGTTTCTCCCCGTCCTGACTTGGGAAACCGAAGTCTGGATTGCCGACAACCCGGACCATTTAATTCACTTCAACGGCGATAGATACTTGGGACCACACCAGACGGGTAAAAAGTAATGGAAGCAATCGTCCTAGCCATCCTCAATAATGTCGTGGCATTCATGGAGAAAAACGGAGCGACTCGGGAAGTGGTCATGTTTGATATTGACGAGAGCCTTGTTCATGAAATCTACGAGTCCACAGGCCATCAATACTCCGTTGAACAGCTCCAAGTGGCGGCTGATAAATGCATTGCTCACGAATGGCTCAAACACAAAGCGATTGGACAAAAATACGGATGCATGGGAATTACGGAGAAGGGCATTGGGATCGTTCGATCCATTCGAGCTCAAGAACTCGCAAAGAAAAAACGGAAGCCACTGAAACAATTATCTGACTTCGTTGAAGATCATAAAGGGTTGATGGTTGCCCTTGGTTTCCTTGTTGCCCTGGCGGGTTTATTCGTGAAGTTCATTGGGGGATAGCAAGATGGAGATTGATCCAATCGAAATTGAGTTGAGGTGTCTGTTTTGCGATGCGGTGCTGGGTGGAAAGCCTGGGGCTGACAAACCAAAGTCCGGTGATCTGATTACGTGTCAAGCTTGCGGCCAAGGGAATGATTTCGACAGCGTTTTGGAAGCGGCAAAAGAGAAGGGCGTTGCTCAAGTTGAGGAAGCAGTGGGTAAGAAAATCGCGGAAGAGCTCAAGAAACTTTTCGGATAGTGATCAGCCAATACTCACCTAATTGAGGCAGTTAGGATATTAAAACTTTCATTCCTTTCCACGCTGAGTGCGGACACCGGATGTCCACATTTCGTCCACATCTGCAATCGTTAGTTGGTGACAATTGGTACCAATCCGTGACGGTTTTTAGAAGTCTAAATAATGTAAAAAACAATAACTTAGCGTTTAAGCCCAGAATCCGCAAAATCTGTTGAAGACCCTTGTGGGAGACGCCCCACAAGGGTTGATTGGAATGCTGGTTTTATAACGCGCTGAAGCTCGCGCGGAGGTTGCCCTCGAGAATCCTTTTTTCAGAACACACACGCGCCACGCATGCCTTGAAAAAAGGAGACTGTCCGAAACCTAGGGAGACATCTAATAGAAAAGTACGATGTGCGCTGTCGATACGAGAAGCGATGACGTCTTTGGGATGCTGTTTTTGTTGAGCGCTCAGCTGGCGCCTGACCACATGTTAATTACCTATTCCAGCATAGTTCAGATAGACGGTGATTTCAATACTTACTGATTTACGGCCCCGGTAAAAACCCCGCCCACCCCAAAAGGGTGAGCGGGTTGTCTCTTATGAGGACATGATCGCCTCAAGATCGATGATGGCATCGGCCATCCCCCACAACTCCGGGGACTGCGACACGAAAAACTCCTGCTCGTAGCCGCCGATTTCCAGTACGCGACGCTTAGTCGCCATCAGCTGGCGACGGCGGTTCACGTCCAGAGGACCGTCGGACTCATCCGCAAACAGGGTGCGGCAGTGCCGCCCCGAGATGTGCGATAAGTACAGCGCAATCGCGCGCGTAATGGCGTCATTGAGCCATACCTGTTGGCCTCCGCTCTTCATGTTCAGCGGTGCCGATGTGCCGGTATGGGCGTCATACACCAGGATTTCAAACCCCTCCTGAAGCTCGCCTTTCGCGGTTTGGACCTGGGTCTGGATGCTCACCGTAAAGCGAGGCCCATAACAGGTTGCCAAAAGGTCATTGGCGATCCGGGTCAACTCAGGGCCCGCGTCGTCGATGGATAACGCGATGATGCCATCGTTGCCCAACGCCTTTGCCAACAGATTCCAGCGGCTGATTTCCGCTTCGATCCGCGTGGCGCGATCCCGGGTTTTGGCACCAACCGCTAGTTCCGCGCGGGCCGCATCCCAGGTCATTTGCCGTGTCGCGGCCGTTTTACGAGCCGTTTCCCTCTCGGCTTCACACTGGGTAAGCGCCTGAATAGCCTTGGACAGGGCAGCCTCCGTCGCCGTGATTTTCGCAGCGCCTTCAGAGACCGGCAGACTAGCCATTTCCGCCTGGATCGCGGCTTGCGCCTTTTGCCCGTCGGCCACCAGGGCGGCCTTGCGCGTCTCCAAATCCTGCAAGGTCCTTTCGGCCTCCGTGATATCCTTTTGCAGGGCCTCCACGCGTATCGTTGAGGCATCCGTCACGGATCGCCACTGTTCCCGCGCCGAACGGAGCGCGGTGTCGGCCACTTCCACGGCCGATGAGAGCGAGGCGACCTGTTCTGTCTGCCGTATCCTCGCCATCACGTCCTTCAGGGCCTGCTCGGCGCCAGCCGTGTATTGGGCCTCCCGCTTCGCAAGCTCTAGATCGATGTGCGCGATTTCGGCTTCGTGTTCCACCACCCGCCCGTCCATCTCTTGGAGAGCGACCTCGATGGGCCCGAGAGCTCGGCCCGCCTGAATCGCCTCGCGGAGCAACGGACACGTGCCTTGCATCGGGGTATCCCGACACGGGACGTCTTGAACAAGGCGCGATTGTTGCGCCAGCGTGTCCCGATGCCGACATTGACCGGCCCGTTCTCGCGCCAATCCTTGCAGGGTCCCCTGCAGGACGGTTTTGCGATGACGGATCTGCTGAATCTCAGCCGCCAGGGCTTGTTCGGCCTGCACCTGCGCGGTCAGCACCTGCTCCTGCGCGCGCAATGAGTCCCGATCGGCACCGGCCGATGCGATTTCCTCGCGCCGATCCAACAGGGCTTTCTGCTTTTGACCTTCCGCCCTGAGGCGCTCTTGTTGCAGCGCGGTCTGACGATGCTCCTCGGTCAGGGCCGCGCGCGCCCGTGACAAGCGACCTTGCGCATCCCGACTATCTCGCGTCACCGTTTCAATGGCCGCGGCGGTTCCCGCCTGGACTTCGTGAAGTTGGGCCTGCAACCGGGTGCGGCGGGCTTCCCCCTCCGCAAGCGCTGCGGCTTGCGCTTGCGCCGTCGATAGGGTTGCGCGCGCCTGCGATTCCTGCGCTTGCGCGGCCTTATGCCGTTGCTCCGTCGTGTTGACCGCGGCCTGTGCCGTTTGGGCTTGGGCCTCGATATCCGGCAGAGTCGCTTCCAGGGAGGTCAGGGCACCGAGCGTGTTCCGTAAGGCCTCGAGCCCGGCTCGGAGCAGTTTTGCGACCTGACTGGCTCGTGCGCCGAGGGATCGAATGGATTCGAGCCCCAGCATGCCGCTCATGAGCGTTTTGATTTCTCCGTTGGTGTACTCGCCCAGTGATCGCGCTCCTTGCGCGCGAAACTGGGAAGCAAAAAAGACCTCCGGTTCACCCAAAAGGCAGGCCACTAAGCTATCGTAGGTATCCGTTTTTCCGTCGGATGTGAGTCCGTCGATTTCGACCGGTACCCAGACGCCGCCCTGTAGAACATGGAGAAAGGCATCTTGTTTACGGGTACGCCCGGTAATTTTGAGCACGATCGATGTCCGATAGCGTTGCCCCTCATGTTCCCACTCGAGTTCCTTAAAAGCCGATGACCCGCTCATATGGTCGTAGTAGGAAAAGGCCGATGGCTTGGGCGTACTCACGCGGGACGGCATAACCCGATAAGGCGTGAGATTGTCCATGATGGTGGTTTTGCCGATCCCGTTCGGGCCCGTAATCGCCACTAAGGCAGCGTCGCCGACCAACTGCTCGAAATCCAGTGCAATTTCTGGGCGGCCGAGATCAGCGCTAATGCCGGTAAATCCGGCGAGTTTCAGTTTTTTACTGCGCATGACACCTCCAGGAACGTGAAAACGGTGTTTCCCGGGGAGAATGTCTCCCGTGCGGGAAGACTCCCGCAGGGAGGTTGGATGTCCCGACCACTTGTGGGCGCCGGGCATTGGGAATGCTGCTTGCTTGATGTCGCCAGCTACGACCGCTCTTGCGAGCGATGAATTTTCTTCAGCACGACTCCTTGAGGGACAGGCGCTGAAGAAAACCCCTCTGTCGCGGTCTGGCCGCCCCGGAATTCCGGAGCGGCCACCCGTGTTCTTACTGCAGAATCTCTGCCGCAATCGTTTCCGGATCACGGTGTGTCAAGGTATCGAGGCGGTCCACCAGCCCCTCGGGGCTCGTTTCCGTGACCTCGCACCATTTGGTGACCTTTTCGGCCAGGGTATGGGCGCGCAACATCCCTTCCGCACGCGAGCGTACCGAGGGTAGAACACGCCCTTCGAAACGAATCCCGGCCGCGTTCGCCAACAATGCCTCGATGGCGCGCCGATCCGGCACATGAGCGCTTCCTTCGGGAACCTCCCACCGGATGCGCACGAAGGCCCCCTCGGCGGTGGCTGCCATATCCTTAATGGCCTCCAGATCCGGCGGACCCGCGAAATTCCAATGCACCATGCGGCGCGCCGGCGTTTCCACAAACTGGCTGTTGGCCTGACGCGCATCAACGGTCCAAAGGCGAAATCCCTTAGGTCCCTCTTCCCCATAGTGCAGGCGTCCGATGGAGCCTGGGTACGCGATGAGCCGTCCGTCTCGTTCCCACTCTTGGGCCTTATGAATATGCCCCAACAGGAACGCGGACGTCTCTGCCGCAAAGAGGCTGCCCACGGTGAACTCATGATCGAGTCCGGCCATGGGAACCCCGTGTTCGGTCAAACACCCGGCCACTGTGCCATGGGCCGTGCCCACGGTGGGAATACCGGCCGCGCGCGCCGCGTGATTACCGACACCCCACGCCGCCAGAACATCCGCGATGGCATTACCGACGGCTTGCGCCGTTCCCACAACGCCCTGTATGCCGGCCAATACCGCCTTATTGATAGTGGGTAGGCCGCTCACCAGAAGCCGCGTATTTTCCGGTAACGTTTCAAAACGCCAGGAGGGTGACGTAACCCAGTCAGAACCGACCAGGGCGACTTGGCTTATCTGGTCGATCACGTGCACGGAAAACCGCCCGCCCAGTGACCGGAAGACGTCCAGCGTGCCCGGCGGTTCATGGGAAAACGTCCCCTGTAACATCAGCACCGGACAATGGTCGGCCAGGCGATGGATTTGCCGCGCGAGGGCACTGACTGCCGGCGTATGCAAATCGAGTTCATGGTCTGTGGAATCGCCCGAAATGATCGCGGTATCCACATGGGCCTCAATCGCGCGGTCCACTGCGAAACTGAAGCATCGATCAACCTCCGTTAACGTATCTTTGGCGTAATGGAGGTCGCTAAAATGCGCTATTCGCATAGGCATGTTGCCTCCTGGCACCCCGTCCTGACGACGGGGTGCATTAAGGTTTAAGTGGAAATTACTCCGATACGGGAGCGGCCAGCAAAGCGACCGCCTGGTCGCCGCGCGGCAGCGCTTGACGTTGTCTGTCGAGCAGCGCGCAGGAATCGATCTGAGCCTCGAGCGTGATCTCCCATTGCTTAACGCGTTTGGGTTGACCATCCTCTGGGTCAAGCATCACCACCTCCATCTGCTTCTTGGCGAAGTAGAAAAGTGGCTTGCCATTGTGTAGTCCGGTGATGCTGCCGCGGACCATTTCGACTTGTTTCAGGACGTTTTCCACATCCTTCATCCCGTAGTAGCCACGCGATACCATTTTGAGCGGCCGGATGTCGTCAACCCCGTAGATATAAAACAGGATTTCCCACGCCTCCGTGCATTGCCGGGCCTGATATTCCGGACAATTGGCCGGAACACACCGTCCGTCGTTTTCGGGACGAAGCACTACCGGGCGACCCCCGTAGTGCCGAACCACGCGTTTGGCCCCCTGCGTTTTCGTCGGGGGCGCGTAGTGTTTGCAAACGCGAATGTTGTTCTCGGTTTCCGCCCAATACTTCAACCCGCCAGCCGTATAACACGCCAGGTCATGGGTCAATATCTGGTCACGTTCGGCGTAGAAGACCGCCGGAAAGCGATACAGGCGGTAGGCCACCGGCCCGTCCGTGAACAACGCCTCTCCATTGCGATCGGGATCGCCATAGAGTTTCATGATGCGCACCGCCGTATCGGGGTTATCGAAGTCGGCTCGCTCCACGCGGAAAAACGGCGTGTTCACAGGCGAAAAGATGCGTTTTCCGCAATCTGGGATCGCCCCGCGAATCTCCTTTTCGATTTGGCTCCAGGGTTTCTTCTGGGCCCGCCCGGCGTCGCACATGTCGCGAATTTTCGGGTTACTCGCCGCGGCCTGCGTCAACATTTTGGTGCCAGGGCGAATCCGCCCCCCCAGGGGGACGTCAATTTTTTCCATAAGATCCTCCCATTATGTGGGTGTGACCCGTGAAGGGCTTAAGGCCCCGTAAAAACCTCGGAGGCTTGTGGCCTCTGAGAGTTTAGGTGGTCCCTCAGAACGGGATGTCGCTATCGTCAAAGTCACTGGGAGGCGCGGCTTGACGCCCGCCTCCGGCCGCGGCCTGACGCTGCTGTACCGGAGGACGCCCTTGAGGGGCCTGCTGGGAAGCAGACCGCTGTGGCGCCGCTGCGGGACGCCCTTGAGGGGCGGCGGCCCGTGGCTGCTGCTGCGGTTCGTTGTCGTAACCTTCGTATTCACCGTCGTTTTGCGGCGATTCCGACGAGGCCGACTTGCCCCCCAGCATTTGCATGGTCATGCCAACCACTTCTGTGGTATAGCGGTCTTGGCCTTCCTTATCCTGCCACTTCCGGGTCTGCAAGCGCCCTTCCACGTAGATGAGGGACCCCTTCCGGAGATATTGACCGACGATCTCTGCCTGTTTGTTGAAGAAGACCACTCTGTGCCACTCGGTCTTCTCCACCTTTTCGCCCGTGGTTTTGTCTCTCCACGATTCGCTTGTGGCAAGCGAGCAATTGGCAACGGGACCGGACGCACTTTCGCGAATCTCTGGGTCCTTTCCCAAATACCCAATCAGTATGGTTTTGTTTACGCCTTTCGACATACTCTGGTTCTCCTGTTGGCCTCTAAGGCCCTGCATGATTCTGTCATCAGCGATGGTGGCTCATGAGCAGATAAGGATAGGACCGCGCCGACGCGATCATCCGTGGGGACGAACGCCCGGCAACGGGTTGATGGTGTTTCGTGGGATGCTGGTTTTGTAACGCGCTGAAGCTCGCGCGCCGGAATGCTCCGGGGGGTAAATGCTTGGCAGGACACCCTGGACGTCACACACAGGCCTATCCTGGCAAACACTCAAGGTTTACGTATTTTGGGAGGAATGCGACGCGCGATAATGACACCATCGCGGTGCTCTTTGTCGTGTCGACGGGTACGGCAGGGGATGCTGGTTTTATGACGCGCCCAGCTAGCGCGGTGATGATTCCATCATAGATCGCTTTGGCGGGATTGCCAAGAGCGATTGTCCTACCGAAAAAATCCCGGGGCGCGAGGCCCCGGGTCGTACTCATTTGAGTGGCATAACGACACAGATCGTATCGTCTGCATCTAGCGGACGAACCGTGAAAGGCAATGTATGGTCGGTGAGCGCGATGCGCGCCGTCGGCCCTGGCAAAATGCTCAGCACGTCCAGAAGATACCGGGCGTTCAACCCCATATCGGTAATAGTCCCCTGCCCCAAGACCGGCATTTGGTCTTGAGCGGAACTCTCCTGGGTATTGACCGAGGCCTGGAGCGTTTCCGCGTCCAGATTCAGCCGGACCGCGGGGATCCCGCTCCCCTGAGCCGTCACCAACGTGACACGTTCCAGCATCGTCTTCATCTCCGCGATATCTACGGTGATGTGAATAGGCTGGTCGCGTGGCATGATGCGCCCGTAATCGGGGAATCGGCCATCGATAAGCTTCGTCGTCATCGTCCATTCTGGCCCTTGTGATAAACGCAGATGGGCAGACGAGATATCCGCGTGGATAACCGTTTCCTCGTCGACATTCGTCAATATCGAAGCCAACGCGCGAATGCCGTTGAAGGGCACAATGATCTGGGCGTCGCTCGCTAACGATGCCGCCAGTACCGGTTCTGTGTGCATGGCCAGACGGTGACCGTCGGCGCCGACAAAGACCAGATGATCTTGGGCCAGCTCCCACAGCATGCCGTTCAAAAAGTACCGCGTATCATGTTGCGCCATAGCGTGTCGAACCAGACCGATAGCGTTACCTAACCGTCCGGCCGCCATCGTAAAAGTCGTTTTCGCCTGATCCGGCGCAATTCGCGGGTAATCCTCTCCGGGTAAGTACGGCAAGGTAAACCGTGAGTGCCCGGCTTGAATGGTCGCCCGAACCTTTCCGACCGTGATCGCGATCGGGATGTCGTTCGGAACGGATTGGCATAAGCCTATCAAGGGCCGTACCGGCAGAGCCACAAAGCCGGGTTTCTCCAGGGAGGCTTGAACTTCGGTTTGCAATTCCATCTCCATATTTCCGCCCACGATTTGGAGCCGATCGCTCCCCGTGGTCTTGAGTAGAACATGGGACAGTATGGGGATAAGGCTGTTGTTGTCTATGGCATGTTTGACGGTGGCCAACCCAGCCCGCAGGGTCTGGCTGTCCAAGGTGATTTGCATAAACGTCTCCTGTATCGATGGGACGCGAGCCCCTCAAGGGCTGAACGCCCGTTAGGGGATTGAGATGCTGGTTTTATAACGCGCTGAAGCTCGCGCGCCGCCTAAGGGCGGGAAGAATTCTGGGGTGTAGGGCGTCCGTTGCGGAACTTGCGCCCAATCAAGGACGTGGTATCGTGTATCGAAGTACCCGCCCGAATAACAGAAAGAAAGGAGTCTTATGCCGAACACCAACATCCTACTGCGTAGCGCGGACGGACAGTCCCTGCGCCTCACCAAAGACGCGCAACGGCGCATCCGCACGTTCTTGGCTAAAAAGGGTGATGTCTTCGTGAACCCTAAAAATCAGGATGAGCTATGGGATACGTATCTTCACATGCTGCCGCAAGATGTCGTTGACCGAGCGATGAAGGAATTCGTGCCCCTGGTCGAGAATCGCCACAAGGTCCCCTAAACTCGCAAGACCCCGCCGTATCGGAATAGACACCGGAGCCTGACGCATCGTTCAGGCTTCGGTTTTTTTGTGAACATGGGTATTGAATTCCCTGCTGGTTTTATAACGCGCTGAAGCTCGCGCGGAGGTTGCCATCGGAAAATCCGTTTGCATAGTCTTTTCCGCATCGCGCCGTGTTGCGTGGCGCGATCTGAAAAAGACCATGAAGTGACTCATGGTCTTTAAAACACCCTATCTCTCGAGCTTGGGGCGCGTGAGCGCCCCAAGAGAGAAAGATCAACTGTCTTTCAGGACCGCGATTTCGACCCTTTTCAGAATCTCGATCTCGTCGTCATCCAAAACCATGGCACTGGTGTCCATGAAACGGAAAAACGTGTCCTTGTTCGACAAGGCCGCCTGTTTCAGGCGACTCAGGGCTACCTCGCGCTCTGCTTCGGTATAACCGAGGCGTCCACCCGAGTACATCCCGTTACCTTTGCCACTCTCATTCTTTTGGGTCATGTCACTTCCTCCACTGACTGCAACAGCAGAAGTCGAGAATCCCAAAAACGGTGCAGTGTGAGCAGCCGCCCAAAACGGGAGGATTGCTCCCGTTTTGGGGGTACTGCAAACAAAGGAATATGCACCCCGCGGACGCGGGATGCTTTGGATGCGACTTAGGAAAACAAGCGCATCACACGGACGACCTGGTAACCCAGAACCGCCCCAATGCCTGTGCAGGCTATAAAGATGATCGCCATTTTTGGTCCCTCCGGAGGACTATTCAGGAGGAACCCCCATAAGGGAATCTCTCCCCTATGGGTAAAACAAGGTTGCCCTTGTCTCGTTGAATAGACAGAGTGCTTTCGCTATCTGTCGTGACGCCGTAGTAAACGACGCCCATTGAATGCTGGTTTTATGACACGCCCAGCTAGCGAGCCTGAAGCTTTGGGCTTCAGAGGTGTGCAAGGGGATCGTAGATCGACTCTTCGTAATCGTCAAGTGTGTATGGCGCGTACCTAACGAAACGCGGCACTCATACTGGACGATTACGGCGGCGGCAGCGGCGACTGCGCGCGCGACATGGCGGTCAGACGGGCGCCCAAGGCTTGCAGCGGATTGGTGATCCCGCCTGATCCGGCCGGCCCCGTCGCACTCACGGTACGCAAAGGCGCGTCCATGGAGCCGATGCCCGTCTTCATGGTCAAAACATGCAAGCGATGCGGGCCGGCCAGCGTGACAGACCGGCGACCGACGGCCCGCACCCAGAAACGTCCAACAACCGCGCCTGGCGCGACGGTCTGTGTCTTTTTCCCCCACTGGAGAATGGCGCGGTGCCTATCTTGCCCACCAATGATGGCGATGAGACGCAACGATTGAACCGCGCGCGTATGGCGGGTTGCGGCTTGCTGGGTCGCACGTTGGCTCAGGTCCTGGATGCGCGCCTGCATCTGTGCCACTTCGGTGGTCAGGCGGCGCACGGCGGCGTTTTCGACCGGGGCGGGTTGCATTCCTCCCGGCGCCATGTGCCCCATTTGTTTTTCGAAACGCATGCGGTTATAGCGTTCCTGAGCGATCTTGGCGCGGATTTGCGTGATGCGATACTGGTTCAACAACGACTCATAGCGCGGGGAATGGCCATTAAAAGGATCGACCGCTGACACAGGAGCGGCAGGAACGCTGGGGACAGCGGCGGTTAATAGAGAAGGCATGAACACCTGATGGACAGGAATGACCGGTGTTTTCTTGATAGGCCTAGGCGGAGTGGGCACGGGAACAGGTATCGGCTTCGCAGGCATTGGTGATGTTACCGATGCTGACGACGCCATGGTCTTCGGATTGGCCAGACCAGCCTGGAAAATAAACGGGGCCTGGGCGTGCGCGACCGGTGTCCCCATCGGCGCCCCCGTATGTTGCGGGTGTGAGTCACGCGCTGCCTCCTTCAGTAAATTGTCCACTGCGACTGTTCCTTTCGAGGGGGACACAGGATGGGGCAGCGGATTGCGGGTTTGGGCGTAGGCCCATAACGGGCACGCCAGTAACAAAAAAGCGATACGGGTATGGCGCATCAACGGCTCCTAGGGTTAGGGTCGCCAGAGAGCTGGCGTTCTGTGATCCGTTATACCGCCTGCTCAGGGGTCTCATGGCCACGAATAGCAGGCTGTTACGGGCGGCATTCGCGGGTTCGAGCATGCGGCCGATGAGCGCCAGAGGACCGGCATCAGCCCTCGCCCTCCCACGCCAAGACGCCGCCCGTCAGGCTATAGGCGTCGTCGTATCCCAGTTCTCGCAAAATCGAGGCGGCGGCGATGGATCGGTTGCCGCTGCGACAGAGGCAGATCAGTTTATG
>Ga0307375_10002284_pt1 | contig 19802 bp, 15 predicted proteins | sample TR1MG_FD_202531 | JGI IMG/M metagenome (GOLD analysis project Ga0307375, IMG submission 202531) | Soil microbial communities from Risofladan, Vaasa, Finland - TR-1 | ecosystem: Environmental > Terrestrial > Soil > Coastal area > Acid sulfate soil | place: Finland: Risofladan, Vaasa | collected...
ATTTCATAGCGCTCGCTGTGCATGGCATGCTCGTGAATATTTTCGGCGCGTACCGGCTGGAAGGTTCCCGCACCGACATGCAGGGTCACATAGGCAATCCGCACCCCCTTGTCGCGCAGGGCCTGCAGCATCGCTTCGTCGAAATGCAGCCCCGCCGTGGGGGCAGCGACCGCACCGGCCACTTTTGCAAACACGGTTTGATAACGTTGCTCGTCCTCGCTGTCCGCCGCGTGGGTGATGTAGGGCGGCAGCGGCAATTGCCCGTAGCGTTCGAGCAGGTCCAGCACATCTTCCCTGGCGTCAAAACGCAGGTGAAAGAATTCACCCTCGCGGCCCAGCACCTCAACCGTCAAAGCGCCACCCGCAAGGGGTACGCCGGTGGGTGCCCCGCTGTTCCGCAGCGACCCTTCCGCAGCTGCCAACAGCAGACGACTCCCGGCCTGGGGTGCATGGCTGGCACGCACTTGCGCCAGAACCTCATGCTCGTTCAGCACACGCTCGACCAGCACCTCGATCTTGCCGCCGCTTTCCTTGCTGCCAAACAAGCGCGCCTTGATCACGCGCGTGTCATTCAGCACCAGCACGTCGTCCGGCCTGACCAACTGCAGCAGATCGGCAAAACGGCGATCCTCCAGCACGCCGTCATGCACATGCAACAGGCGGCTGGCACCGCGCAGCTGCGGCGGATGCTGGGCGATCAAACGCTCGGGCAAAACAAAATCAAATTCATCGGTACGCATGAACACTGGGGAAATCTATACAAAGGCGGGATTGTAGTCGATGTGTATATCTGCCCGAAAAAAAGTGCGTCTCCCGGACGAAAAATCACTGCGGCACACGCTTGGGGCCAACCACAAAAAGTCCAGTCCCGTATTTACCGGCGAAGTTTCAGTAGCGCGGATAAAGCCTCATCGGCAACGGGCAAAACCAGAAACTCGGGGTTGTGCAAATCCACCTTGTTGTAGCGCAATTCCTCCCCGGCCAAGTTGCACACTGTGCCGCCCGCCGCGTTCACCACGGCATGCGCGGCGGCGGTGTCCCATTCCATGGTCGGACCCAGGCGCGGGTAGAAATGCGCTGCGCCTTCGGCAACCAGGCAGAGTTTGAGCGAGCTGCCCATGCTGATACATTGGTAATCGCCGAGTTGTTTGAGCAGCGCTTCGGTGCGCGCATCGCTGTGCGAACGGCTGGCGACGACTTTGATGGGTTCGCCCGCTTTGTGGGGTTTAACGGTGATGGGCTGCGCCGCAGCGTTGCCGCGCTGCACAAAAGCACCTGCATCGCGGGCGCCGTAGTAGCACACGTCCGGCACCGGGGCATACACCACGCCCATCACAGGTTCGCCATTCTCGATCAGCGCGATGTTGACGGTGAATTCGCCGTTGCGCTTGATGAATTCCCTGGTGCCGTCGAGCGGATCGACCAGCCAGTAGCGCTTCCATTGCGAACGCACCGGGTAGGCAATGTCGGCAGCCTCTTCGGAGAGGATAGCGATTTCCGGCGTGAGCCTGGTCAGCCCCTCAACGATGATTCGATGCGCGGCCAGGTCTGCCAGGGTAAGCGGGGAGTTGTCAGCTTTGCCGGTCTCGCCTGCATCGCCACTGCGATAGATCTCCATGATGGCCGCTCCGGCATGGTGCGCGATTTCCACCACTTGCTGCATGTATTCTGCGTTCACGATTTCCTATTCTGTTCCTGACCTTGGTTTGCAGCTGCCGTACCTGTATCCATAACCCCGGCCATAACGGCTGGAAATACGCATCCACCGGCCGTTGAATAATACCACTTTGATTTAGGCTCGCGCCCGGATAAGCCGCTTAACCGCTGCAGCTTGGGCAGAAGTGCCGTCACCACCATAAAAGTCGCGCCCATGTTTGCGGAAATCATCGCCACAGACTATCCATGAAATAGCTCCGATAATAAGCGGCAATATGGCGGGAATCCGAGCCGGCCAATCCGGTCAAGGCGAGAATGCAGTTGATATGGCACGTCGCTTCAGGGATAATGCGGCCCGCTTAGCCGGGGTGGTGGAACTGGTAGACGCGCCGGACTCAAAATCCGGTGCCAGAAATGGTGTGAGGGTTCGAGTCCCTCCCCCGGCACCATTAAGCGCTGCTCAATGATGGTTCAGGAAAGTCCCGTTATTCGTTGCTTCTCGTACATAATTCCTTGCGCGACCAAGTTTAATGCCGGACCAGGTATCTGGAGATTCGGGGCCATTCCCTGAATAATACCTTTTAGTGGTGTCAACCGAATAAATCTTCGGCGCGTTATAGGCACCGACACAGTAGTGTCTTAAACGTTTATCAATCTACTTTCAATTGGAGTTCACAATGAGCAAACTGTTATCCTTACTGATCGCCGCTGTATTCGCAACTGTTTCTTTCACCGCTGTTGCTGCTGACGCAGCTGCTCCTGCCGCTGGTGGCGCTATGGTAGCCGCACCGGCAAAAGCTGAAACAAAGAAAGAAGAGAAGAAAGAAGTCAAGAAAGCAAAAAAAGCAAAAAAAGTAAAAGCAAAGAAAGCAAAAAAAGCACACAAAGCAAAAGCAAAGAAAGCTGAAGAAGCAGCACCAGCAGCAGCCAAGTAAGAACGGCACAAGCTTAAAAAAAGGCAGGGGAGACCCTGCTTTTTTTATTTCTGGAGTACAAAATGATCTGGAAACCCAATGTCACTGTCGCCGCGGTCATCGAGCGGGATGGGAAATTTCTGCTGGTTGAAGAGGAAACCTCACAAGGCTTGCGCTACAACCAGCCTGCCGGACATCTCGAAGCAGACGAGTCGTTAGTCGCCGCAGTGGTTCGCGAAACGCTGGAAGAATCGGCCTATCACTTTATGCCGCAACACCTGCTCGGCATCTATCGCTGGCATTCGAACGAATCGGATACCACCTACCTGCGTTTCGCCTTTACCGGCAAAATCACCGGGCATGAGGCCGGTCGCAAGCTCGACAGCGGTATAATGCAAGCCTTATGGCTATCGCCCGAACAAATCCGTGCCACCCGATCGCGCCACCGCAGCCCGCTGATATTGCGCTGCGTGGAAGACCACATTGCGGGAAAGCGCTATCCCCTGGAGCTGTTGGTTCACTATGACTAACGAGCAAGCTCGTTCCCCCTATCTAAATCCCCCTATCTAAATCCCCCTCGCTACGCTCTCCCCCTGCGCAAGCGGGAGAAACAGCAAACATGAAAATCAATTCCAAATCTCGTATCGTGGTTGGCATGTCCGGCGGAGTGGACTCTTCCGTCACCGCCCTGTTGCTCAAGCAGCAGGGATACGACGTGATCGGCCTGTTCATGAAGAACTGGGAGGATGACGATAACGACGAGTACTGCTCATCCCGCCAGGATTTGCTGGACGCGGTCTCGGTGGCCGACACCATCGGCATCCCCATAGAAGCGGTGAACTTTTCCAAAGAATACAAAGAGCGTGTATTCAGCGAATTCCTGCGTGAATATCAGGCGGGTCGCACACCCAACCCCGACATCCTGTGCAATGCCGAGATCAAGTTCAAGGCTTTTCTCGACCATGCCATGCAACTGGGCGCCGACACGATCGCCACCGGGCATTACGCGCAAGTGCGCGAGATGGACGGTCTGTTTCAATTGCTTAAAGCTGATGACGGCAGCAAGGACCAGAGCTATTTTCTGCATCGCCTGAACCAGGCGCAGTTGAGCCATGCGATGTTCCCGCTCGGCAATATCCTGAAATCACAAGTTCGCGCAATTGCCAAACAGCATGGTCTGCCCAATCACGCAAAGAGAGACAGTACCGGTATCTGCTTCATCGGCGAGCGTCCGTTCCGTGAATTCCTGAATCGCTATTTGCCCACCCAACCCGGCGAGATACGCACACCGGAAGGAAAGGTGGTTGGGAAACACATCGGCCTGTCGTTCTACACCATAGGACAACGCCAGGGACTGGGCATCGGTGGAGCCAGGGAAGCTTCGGGCGAACCGTGGTTCGTGGCAGGCAAGGATATGGCTAACAATCGTTTGATCGTGGTACAGGGGCACGACCACCCGGCTTTACTCGCTCCACGGTTGACCGCGCTGGACAGCCACTGGATCAGCGGCACTGCGCCCGCAATCGATCATCCCTATGCGGCCAAGACGCGCTATCGCCAGGCGGATGCGCCCTGTCGCCTTACCAGCGTCTCGGACAGTTCATGTGAAATCGCTTTTGACGAGCCGCAGTGGGCCGTGACACCCGGGCAGTCGGTGGTCGTATATGACGGCGCGATCTGTCTGGGCGGGGCAATCATCGAACAAGGACACGGCTGATTCGCGTAAAATACGCGCTTTGGCATTGCTTCGACTTCGACCATGACCACACTCACCAAACTCACTGCTTTGTCTCCACTCGATGGGCGCTACCATGGCAAGGTAGATGCATTGCGCAGCTATTTCAGCGAATTCGGCCTGATCCGCTTTCGCGTGCTGATCGAAATCGAATGGCTCAAAGCGCTCAGCGCCCAGGCTGATATTGCCGAAATAGCTCCATTCTCTGTAGCAACCATCGCGCAACTGGATGCGCTCAACGCAAATTTTTGCGAAGAGGATGCGCTGGCGATCAAGACCATCGAAGCCACCACCAACCATGATGTGAAAGCCGTCGAATACTGGCTGCGCGACAAGTTATCGGGTAATCCGGAAACTGCCAAGGTATTGGAATTCATCCATTTCGCCTGCACTTCGGAAGATATCAACAACCTGAGCCACGCACTGATGCTCAAGGGCGCGCGCGATGCGGTGATGCTGCCTGCACTGCGAGTACTGATCGGGCGTTTGAAAAACCTTGCTCACCAGCACGCCGATCTGCCGATGCTGTGCCGCACCCACGGCCAGACTGCCACGCCGAGCACGCTGGGCAAGGAAATGGCGAACGTGGTGCATCGTTTGCAGCGTGCCGAACAGCGCCTGGCCGACACCGAGATACTAGGCAAGATCAACGGCGCAGTGGGCAACTACAATGCGCATCTGGCCGCCTATCCGAACGTTGACTGGGAAGGCTTCGCGCAGCGTTTCGTCACCGCGCGCGGTATTGCCTTCAACCCCTATACCATCCAGATCGAACCGCACGATTACATGGCGGAACTGTTCGATGCCTATGCGCGAATCAACACCATCCTGATCGATCTGAACCGCGATATCTGGGGTTACATATCGCTAGGCTATTTCAAGCAGAAAGTGGTCAAGGGCGAAGTCGGCTCTTCCACCATGCCGCACAAAGTCAACCCGATCGACTTCGAAAACGCCGAAGGCAACCTCGGCCTGGCCAACGCGCTGCTGCGCCACCTTTCCGAGAAACTGCCCGTCTCCCGCTGGCAGCGCGACCTGACCGATTCGACAGTATTGCGCAACATGGGCGTGGCGCTCGGCTACACCCTGCTCGCTTACGAATCCTGCCTGAAAGGCCTGAACAAGCTGGAAGCCAATCCGCAACGTTTGGCTGAAGACCTGAACGCAAGCTGGGAAGTGATGGCGGAGCCGATCCAGACCGTGATGCGGCGCTACAACATCGCGAACGCCTACGACAAGCTCAAGGAATTGACGCGCGGCAAGGATGGAATCAACCGCATCTCGCTGCAAGCCTTCATCAATACCCTTGAAATTCCGGAACAGGAGAAGCAGCGCCTTTTGCAGCTGTCACCGGATACCTATATCGGCTTGGCGGCTGCGCTGGCGCAGCGGATTTAATCTTCATCAGGCCGCAAGAAAAAAAGCCCGCAATCGCGGGCTTTTTTGCTAACGCAGGGTAATGACTAGTGCTGTTCTTGCTCCTCCGGGGTTTTGGGTACGGTGTTCTGTAACGAGTCATCGCCGGATGGTGATAACGTAGCGGCACCTTCAACTCCTCCCTTTTCCATCCTCTCGGTTCCATGAACGCCGATTCTGTCCACCGTCGCGTGGTCACGCATTCCGTCCTTGTCCGTCGTTGCAGTTTCACGCATTTTCCTGCCGCCCTCCGATTTACCTTCACGATTGTCACGACCGCCTTGCAGTCCTGGCTGGGCTGTTGCCGTGAAGATGTCGAGGTTGACTGGTTGCAGACGCGGCATTTGATCGGCCCCGCCGACAAAACCCATCTGGTTGGGCAGCACGAAGAGCGTGCCCTTTTCGGTCGTCATTGAAGTCTCGCCCAAATTCACCTTGTTATAGGTGCCGACAGGTGTCGTGGTAGCCATTGCGCTGTCGGGCGTGACAACAAAAGTTTCATGGTCCGTGCCGCGAATTCCGATCGTTGTTGCAGGTGTGGTAATTCGATAATTAGCCTTGTTCTTTTTTCCGATCTCGCCGGTAATGGCACGAAAGCCGCCCTTGACCACGGAGAAAAAGCTCCTTTCGGTACCGTCTTGCTGCCCATCGAAGGAGAACCGGTCTATCTTGAGTCTGGTGTCAGGGCGCATCGCGATCATACCGCCATCTTCCATCCTGATTTGCGCGGAAGCGGTCGGCTCGGAAATCAGGGTATCGCCTTCGTTAACCGCATCGCCTTTGCTGATCGCATGCGTAACCCCGGTTGCGGTCGTCAGCTGAACCTTGCCGTGCACATACTGTACCCGGCCCGCGATTGCCGCATAAACACTGCCGCTGCTGCCAAGCAACACCAGCATTGCAGCCAGACCGAGTAAAGTTTTGGACAAGTTTTTCATATCAATTCCTTTCAAATTTGGCTATTTGAAATTGCGCCGTATCGTTAACGAGTAATCGTTTCGGTCATAGGCATACGCGGCAATATTCGACGTGTTGAGATAACGCACAATTTGCGGCCGCACCACCCATAGATCGTCCAGATACCAGTTCATCCCCACGGTCAGGTCGCTCAGACGGTCTATCCGGTGACCCGAAATCAGCGGATCGACATTGCTGAAATAGCCGAGTTGTTCCCCTGCGCCGAAGAACAGTTTTGCGCTGTCACCGACGGCTGCCTGCCCGCCGGCACGAATCCCGACAAAACGCTTGGCACCATCGGTTCGTCCGCCTCCCGGTCTGGACAACGTTGCCGGTCCGACATCATTCTCGGTTCCGAAATACAAACTGCCGGACAGCGCTGATCCCCCATTCCCCAGCATATGCAGCATGCCGACACCGGCAACAAGCTGGTTAAGGTCATTCAACTGCAAAACAGGATCGGCATAGCGATATTGCACATACTGCCCGAATACATTCAACTGCTTGCTGGCGCCAAGCGCATGGCGCCATTCCGCATTCACCCCGGATGAATTGTAATATCGCGCTCCGCCCTGGGTGTTCTGTCCTCCTGTCATGCCGATGCGGTAACGGTCGGTTCCCGTGCCATAGATCACGCCGGCACGTTCTTCCGTATCGAACAAATTAAAACTCTTTTGCCGATAGTTATTGCGCTTGTTTATATCCGCTCCCGCATACAATCGAAAATTGGCATTCAGATCGTGATTGATTTCACCCCCTGCAGCCACCCCAAAATAATTGTCGGACAATTCTGTACTGGTCGGATACAGTGTTGGAGTAATGATATTGTTCGGTATCTCGGAAGCATTATTGACGTTGGTATCCCGCCCCACCTTTCCCTCGACATAACCGCTGATACGCGTTTTGCTCACGTTTTCCCGCTCTGCAATGTCATCCAGATACTTTTCGATGGTGGCGCGCGCCGCGTCAGACGGATTTTCATCCAGCACCGTTTCGAACTCGGTCTTTGCGCGTTGTATATCCCCGAGCTGATAATAGGCACGCGCCATATCCAGGCGCGCACCGGCATAATCCGGATCCTCTGCCAGCACCCGCTCGAAGGCAAGCGTGGCTTTGTCCGGCCTGCCGCTATCCAATGCTGCAATCCCGAGCAAATAATCAAAGCGCACCTCCCCGGCACGATCGAACTCGAACGGCTCCAGCAGCTTATAGGCGAGGTCCGGCTTGCCCGCTTTCATCAAGGCCTCGGCATCGCCCAGCAGCTTTTCATTTACATCGATTTCAACCGGCTTTTGAACTGTGGGTTCGGCACGCTGAGGCTGATTCTGCCCTGTGTCCTGAGCATATGCCCCGCTTGCCGCCAACATCAATCCGGGCAGCAGCCAACATGCCGATATTGCAATTTTCATAACCTTCACCTTGTACACTCGTACTTATCCACAGCTGGCAAGATACTTGTCTTTTGTAGAATCTGGATTGACCGAATGGTTCCACTCATATCGGCCACATTTTACCCAAAAGCAGGGATAGCAGGCCAACCATCAAGCTTGATGTGAAACCAGGCGGGGTGTCTATCTGATGAGCAAAACGATCCAGACCATCGTGCAATGCCACAACTTCCGTGCTTTCGCTTAAATACAGGCTGGTTTTAAACTAAAAGACGGCGATGCTGGCTATCGTCACTGCCAAAGCGGTAAGCCAGCCGAGCTGGCCGAGATATGCGACGTCATCTGGCGACAGCGCGTCCTTGTTTTTGACTTTCAAATTGATCTTTTCCAATTCTGCCTGCAATTGCTTCAGATTTTTTTGTTGTGCTTGCAACTCTTTCAGCTTGTCCAGTTGCACACTTCTTAATGCCTGGGTATTTAATTGGTTTTCCATATATATTTTCTCCAAAAGACTGAAATGACAAACGACGAACCCGCTTGCCGGACGACACAGTATTCGAATGTTATCGGGCATTCTGTACGTTATCGCACATAACCGGCGAGAACCTGCTTGCAGGAACATAAACGATATAATGCAACGCGCACTTGTTGCACCACAACCCGCACAATCTCATCGCAGCCACGTTGGTGTAGCGCATCTGATTTATCGATTGTGCAAACAACAAGCCCCGCCGCAGCGGGGCTTTTGTTTTTGCGCAAAGACTGTTTAACGATGGAATGCCGTCACGCCGGAGATCGTCGTTGCGCCATTTTGCAGGCCATAGCTCATTGCCGCCCCGATCGCCCCTGCGCCGGTGAACTTGCCGATGACTACCCCTCCTGTCGCGCCACAGGGAGTGCCGGTACAGCCCACCGTCAAATAAGAGGTGCTGGCTGCGGGCTCCTGGCTGGATGCGTAGAACACCGTGTTTTGAATAATGGGCACACTGGTCCCGGTTGCATTCAATGTCGTGCCTGCCACCGTCGCACTCACACCGAGGTTCACCGTTTGCGCAGTGAAATTAGCAGTGAGTGATGCAGTAGCGGGTGCCGTCCCCACATTACCCGAACTGTCGGTCGGCAAGGTACCGCCCGCGTTGGTGTAGGTATAGGTTCCGGATGTCGGCAAGGTAACGGCAGTGTTCGCAGCCGGTTCGGTGATCCAGTGCAGGCTGCCGGTTTGCGTCACAGGGGTAACGGCACCGCTTGCCCGATCCGTAACATTGAAAGTTCCGCCCGCCCAACGCCCCCAACTGATTCCGCTCACCGGGTCGGTACCAGAGTCTGAATTCGCGGTTGTAGCACTGACGTTAGTGACGGTTGAAGAACCGCCGCCATTGATGGTTTGCATATCGAACTGGGTCGGATTGCCGCTTGTATCCGTGATCATCCGGGACGGGGCATTCGCATAGAAGCCGAGCACAGGCAGCGGCACGGGAGAGAAGGGATCGGCAAGCGACATCGACACATATTGGTGTGGCGTAGCGACGGCTTGCGCGGGACCGGTGAAAGCGGCCACGCCGTTGATGTTTTCATAAGTTGGTGCCGTCGCGGCATTCAAAATACCGCCCAGATTGAAACTCATTATCGCGCCGGTCAAACCTGTACCCGTTAGTTGTCCGTTGATATACGCATTCGGATTCGTGACAATTGTAGCTCCGCCATCCACGGAAACAGTCAACAGTCCTGAGCCCCCACCGTTGTTGTATGTCGATGCGTAGAAAGCCGCTCCGCCTATCCCCTTCCCATTACCCAATACGGCCTCATTGCCCGGCAGCGTTGTGGCCTTCCATGCATGTACCGTAGGAGTTGGGGTGGCCGTGTCCGCGATATTGACATCCAGATTGATGCCCACCGTTTGCTTGTTGAAATCCAGCGTCAATGCAGTGGTACCCGCCACCGTCCCCGCCACCCCCATGCTATTGCTCACCTGGCCCGAGTCCAACGTGTAGATCGCCGTGCCGGTGAGCGCTTGCGGCAGATACAGCGGCCCGGCTTCCGGCCCGGTGATCCAGTAGCTCGACTGCATCGTGCCGGCCGGAAAGGTTGCACTAATTGCCTGGGCGTAAGTGCCTTCGCTCCAATTGCCGTAGTAAATCCCGGTGTCTAGCACATCCAGTGCGGCAGTGCTTGTGCAAGTGGTACACGTGACCGTCGTGGAATAACTGGAATTCGTACCGATCGATCCGTATGCCGTCAGCAAGTTGCCGGTGGTCGTGCTGCTTGCCACGGGATACGTTGAAACGGACGATGAACCTGATCCATTCCCTGCCGTTGCCACCACTATATTCCCTGTCGGGGCAGCCGTGCCATTCGTCACTACTGTGTTGCCTGCAACGCCCACACGAGTCAGCGCGACATTGCCCGACACATCTCCGCCGCCCATCGCTGCATTGTTATACAGATCGTATGAAAGCAGGGCGCCGGCCAAATTCTGCCCGGTAAAAGCACCGCTCACATTTCCCGAACAGGTAGCACAAGTCGTTGCCGCAACACCCAGGCCGTAAGTCACGTCAGGAGTAAAGTTGAGGGGACTCCCGGCCACGATCGCTATACCACCCGCAGGAGTTGCGGCTCCCCAGTTCTCATTGCCGGGCATGGCCAACGACATATTCCCGGACAACATCATGCTCGCAAAATTGACAGTAAAAGTAGCGCTGGTCAGTGTGCCGGTCAGGCCGGTATTCTGGCTTTTCGGCGCGGTGGCGCCATCCAGCTGATAAGTGAATGTCCCGGCACTTGTTCCTGCAAATTGCGGTCCATTCGACGCATCCACATAACCCTCCGGCCCGTACATCCAACTGTCCGGCGCGCCGCCATTTTTCCCACCCAAGGATAATGTCCACGTATTCGATTGACCGGTGTAACCGGTCCATGCGCCGTACTGGATTCCCGTCGTAGTAAAGGCCGGTGCATCGGCACTGGTCGCCGTACCGCCGGAGATGGTTGAGGTTTGCGTATAGTTTCCACCGCCGCCAATATCGCGGAATGTCATCGACTGCAATGCGCCGCTGGTTGATGTACCGCCGGTGACATAAGTAAGGTCGGCTGGTGCTGCCATCATTCCGGAATTGAAGCTCAACCCGCCTGCCGTTTCTACCGCGATGTGATTCGGGTTGTAAGCCGAGGGCACAGCAATAAACGCCACCAGGCCTTGCACCAGATCGGTCACCGGCGAGCCTGCAGTTGTTACGGTCGGCCAAATATCGTATCCCAGACCTGCGCTTGCCGCCGCCGTGCCGGCAAAACTGCCGCCAACATCGGCACTATAGCCGCCGGTTGCGGCACAGGTCCCACTGCAACTGACTGTCGGTGTGGTGTTGCCCCCAAAACCGGACGGATCGCCCGATGCGACCGTGTTGATCGGCATGTTGTTAGCGGTGACCGCATAGGTACCTGCCATGCTTGAGGCTGCGGGCATCGTGAGATTGAGCGTCGCATTCACCAGTTGATTGCTAAAGTCGGCGCTCAGGGTCGCGCCGGTCAAGGTGCCGAGGTTACCCGCCGTGTCGAACGGCGTGGTCGCTCCCGCCATGGTGTAACTGGTCGTACCCACCAGTGACTGCACGTAGCCCGGGTTGGGCGTCAACAGTACAGCCCACAGGCTGTTGGCCGGCGTCAGCGTAATTGGCGAATTGGGAGCAACCGTTGCCAGATCTGTCACGGTCACGGTGGCCCCGCTCCAGCGCCCGCCATAGATGCTGTTATCGGCCAGCTTGAAAGTATCGGCTGCCGTGCCGCCGCTCCAGGTAACGTCCGCGTTGGCGATGGATGTCGCCGGCGTTGACTGCACGGGTTGAATCTGGAATGAGGTGTTGCGCATTTCCACCAGATTGCCGCTGCCATCCAGCACGAACTGGGTATTAGCCTGCTGCATACTATTTTGCTCGTGCGCGATGTTGTATCCACCCGTAACCGGAACTGGAGCTGGCATCGCCAGATGCCCCGTAAAGTTGCTGCTCGCCACTGCCGGGTTGTTGTACGCCGCGATCGGCGCGTTCGCAGTAACGATGGCTGCTTGCGACTGCAGTGTGTTTGCCGCAGAGCTTGTCACTGTCGAATCCGTTACGGCCAGCGCGGCAGCGGCATTGGCGGCGGCGGTTTGCGCAGCGGACGCATACGTCTGCGCACCAGTTGTACCCGTACCGGCACTGGTTGCAGCACTGTTGGCCGAGTTGACGGCAGCAGTCACCGCAGTGGTGGCTGTGGCTTGCGCAGTCGTTGCTGTGGACAATTGATTAGCCAGGGTAGTGCTGGCACTTTGCGCAACGGACTGCTGCTGTTGCGCGATGGCCTGCTGCTGCTGGGCTATGGCCAATTGCGCCGCCGCACCGGTAAGGTCTCCCGCCGCTTGCAGCGTAGCCGCCTGGGTGGCTGCCGTCTGTGCCGCAGCGGCAGCTGTCTGTGCTGCGGTCACCGCAGTCTGAGCTTGCGCGGCTAGTCCCGTCACGGCACTTTGGGCTGTGGAAATGGCGGTATTGTTGTTATTGGCAGTGCTCAGCGAGTTATTGGCCGCTGTCAGGTTGGTGTTGGCGGTTGCCAATGCGGCGCTTGCCGCCGTCTGTGCTGCAGTAAGTGCAGTATTTTGCGCGGTCACGGTTCCGGCTGCAGTTTGCACGCTGGTATTGGCGCTCTGCACGCTGGTATTGGCGCTTGTTGTCAGGCTGTTCGCCGGTGCCGCCAGGCTATCCGCAAATGTGCCGTTTGCGGTAAATGCAACCTGCGCCGCTGCGGCCTGACTGGCCGAGGTTGCCGCCGCAGTTTGTGCAGCGGTTGCATTGGCTGCAGCTGTTGCCGCATTGGCCGGAGCCAGCGCCGTTGCCGCAGTCACCGCCGTGCTCGCTGTGCCGATGTTGGTCGTCGCCGTGCCGATTGCCGTGGTTGCGGGTGTCGTGGCCACCAAGGTAAGCGCAGCCAGCTGCGTATCGTCTGCAGCGGCAGACTGCGCCGCTGCAACTGCGGCCTGGTTGGCTACATTGGCTGCATCCGCCGCCGCCTGCGCCTGTGCGGCATAGGACGGGCCTCCACCGCTAAGATCGGTGCCATTTGTAGTTGTGATGGGCTGCAGGATGTTTTTATCTACACCGGACCCTGTGGATGATGAGGCTACCTCAGCGGCAGGTGCAGCAGCCACCGCTTGTGCGGTATTGTCCACCGCCGCAATTACACGCACTTCCTTGGCCTCTTCCCTGGCCTCTTTTTTGTCGACCTTGGCTTCCTTGGTGGGTCTTTCTGCTGCGGTGAATATGTTGGTGTTAAGCGGTTTCAATTCGGGCATCTGATCCTTCGCACCGGCGAAACCCATCTGGTTGGGCAACACGAAGATGGTGCCTTTGTCGGTGGTGATGGAGGTTTCGCCGACGTTCACCTTGTTGTATGTGCCAACCGGCGTGGTCTTCGCCAACGGGCTGTCCGGTGTCACCACATAAGATTCGTGGTCGGTGCCGCGAATTCCGATGGTTGATGAAGCAGTGGTAATACGATAATTGGATTTGTTCAACCGCCCGATCAGACCGGTTACTGCACGAAACCCGCCCTTGAACAACGAGAAGAAACTCCGTTCACTCCCATCATCCTTGCCGCTGAATATGAACCTGTCGAACTTGAGCCTGGTGTCCGGGCGCACGGCGATGAATCCGCCGTCCTGCATCCTGATCTGCGCACTGGCAGCCTGTGCCGATATAACCGTGTCACCTTCATTGACCGCACCGCCCTTTTGCAGGGTGCGCATCTGTCCCGCCAGGCTTTCAATCTGAACGCTGCCGTTGACAAACTGGGCGTATCCGGCGACCCCCGCATAGGCCGCCTGGCTCACAAACATCAAACAAGCCAATAAAATACCTGACCATGCAGCGAAAATTTTTGTGGCATTCATGATTGCACCTCACTCAGTTTCGATTAACGAAAATCACGGCGTAGCGTCAGAGAAACATCCGCACGGTCAAAGCTATAAATGGCGATATTGGAATTGTTTTTCGTGTAGTTCAACTGTGGCCGCAGCGTCCAGTTCCTGTCCCAATGCCAGTTCGCACCGACAGACAGATCCAGCTGATTGTCCTTGCGTTTTATCAAAAACGACGCGTTGGTCTTGTCATATACACCCGATTGCAATCCCAGATTGGCAAACAACTCGGTGCGCGTTCCCACCGCAGTTTGTCCGCCTGCGCGCAAGCCCAGCGCGTTCTTGTTGCCATCGGCACGGCCACCGCTGGGGTTGGTCGGTGTAATGGGCGCCACATCGTTTTCATTCGCCAGAAACAAACTGCCAAACAATACGGATTTCGCGTCCGCCAAAACATGCAGCCAGCCGGTGCCGAGCGTGGCCTGATCGAAATCCTGGATACTCATTGCGGGATCCACGTAACGATAGCGCCCATACTGCGCGAACAGGCTCGCTTGATTGGTGGGGCTGTATACATGCCGCCAGTCCGCATTGAAACCGGAAGAATCGTGGTCGTGCACTCGCGCCAGGTTATATCGTCCCGCCATTCCGCCGATACGGAAAATATCCTTTTCGCTGCTGGAATATGTCGCGCCTGCCCGTCCATCCAGACTGAGCGTGTCAAAAGCTGTTTCGGTTTGATTGCCGCGCTGATGCAGATCCGCACCGGCGTATAAGCCCCAATTATTACTGAAGCTGTGGCTGACCTCGCCGCCGGTCGCAGCACTATAATAATTGTCGGCGGTTTTCAGGTTGGTCGGGCTGAGCGTAAACACATAATTATTGAAATAGGGAACGGCGATCTGCGCTTGGCTGGTGGAGTTGTTGACGTTGGTATCATGTCCCAGCCCCACTTCCACATAAGCACTTACGCGGGTTTGTTTGGCCGCCTGCTGGGCGGCGATCGCATCCAGATATTTCTGGATGGTTGCGCGCGCCGCTTCGGGAGGGTTTTGTTTGGACACAGTTTCAAACTCGGTCTTGGCGCGCGGCAGATCGCCGAGTTGATAATAGGCGCGCGCCATGTCCAGACGTGCACCGGCAAAATTCGGATCAACTGCCAGCACCCGCTCAAAGGCAAGTGTGGCTTTATCCGGCTTGCCGCTGTCCAACGCGGCAATACCAATCAGGTAATCAAAGCGCACCTCACCGGAACGCTCGAACTCGAGCGGTGCCAGAAGATTATAGGCATCGGCAGGCTTGCCGGCTTTCATCAAGGCTTCGGCATCGCGCAGTGGTTTGTCACGAACATCACTCTCGGCTGGCTTTTGAGATTCAGGCCCGGGAGGCTGGCTCGCTTTCTGCACCAGTTCTTCAGCAGATACCCCGTTTGCCACCAGCATCAAACCGGCATACATCCATCCCAGCGCTTTTGCGAATTCCATGATTTCCACCTCGCGTTATATTTATTCTTGATTGCATAATACTCTCACAACGAGCAAGGTCAATATGCCGAAAGCCCGTGTTATATCAACCCTTTTTCCGCAAACGACAGGGTCTGTCCCACCGCCACCACGAAGTGATCCAGCACGCGCACATCCACCAGACTCAGCGCCTGCTTCAGCGCATCTGTTAACAGTCGATCCGATTGGCTGGGTTCGGCGACACCGGAGGGATGGTTGTGGGCCAGGATGACCGCAGCCGCATTGTGCGCCAGAGCGCGCTTGACCACTTCGCGCGGATACACGCTGGTCTGGCTGAGCGTGCCGTGAAACAACTCTTCCGAGGCGATCACGCGATGCTGGGTATCGAGAAACAGCACCAGAAAAACTTCCTGATGCCGTCCGCCCAGCAATAGCTGCAAATAATCGCGCACCGCACGCGGCGAGTTGAGCGCATCGCCGCGCTGCAATTCCTCCCTGAGCGCACGCCGCGACATTTCCAGCACCGCTTGCAGTTGCACATATTTGGCCCGGCCCATGCCGTGCACTGCGCAGAAATCCGCCTCGCCGGTGGCAAATAATTGCGTCAGACTGCCAAACCGGGTGAGCAGCTCGCGCGCCAGATCCACCGCGCTTTTTCCCGTCACCCCGGTGCGCAAAAAGATCGCCAGCAACTCGGCATCGGAAAGCGATGCCGCGCCGCGCGCCAAAAGTTTCTCGCGGGGTCGTTCGCCTTCCGGCCAGTCTGTGATTGCCATAACTCCTCGCAGCCCAGAAGGACTGTTTCTTGATAAGATGCGCGGCATTATGGAACAAACCAAAACAAAACGCATCGTGCCTGTAAACCACATAGTATTGGGCATCACCGGCGGTATCGCGGCCTACAAGGCGGCGGAATTGCTGCGGCTGCTGATCAAACAGAACATTGAGGTGCAGGTCGTCATGACCGAGGCGGCCTGCCATTTCATCACGACGACCACGATGCAGGGTCTGTCCGGCAAACCGGTGTTCACCGACCAGTGGGATGCGAGCGTGCCGAACAGCATGGCGCACATCAATCTGAGCCGCGCTGCTGGAGCGATTGTGATCGCGCCCGCGAGTGCCGATTTTATCGCCAAACTGGCGCATGGGCTGGCGGATGATTTGCTGTCCGCACTGTGCCTGGCGCGTGCGTGCCCGTTGATCATCGCCCCAGCGATGAACCGCGAGATGTGGGTGAACGCGGCGACGCAGCGCAACGTCGCGCAACTGATTGCGGATGGCGTGCAGGTGCTTGGGCCGGACAGCGGCGTGCAGGCGTGCGGCGAAGAAGGCATGGGGCGGATGCGAGAGGCAGCGCAATTGTCACAAGACATTGCGGCCTTCTTCCAACCCAAAATACTTTCCGGGAAAAATATCCTGATCACTGCCGGCCCGACCTACGAGGCGATAGACACAGTACGCGGCATTACCAATCGCAGCTCCGGCAAGATGGGCTATGCCATCGCACAAGCCGCACTGGAACTGGGCGCGAAAGTGGTGCTGGTATCAGGACCGACTGCGCTTGCCAAGCCACAGGGCGTGCAATGCGTGGATGTGCAGAGTGCAGAGCAGATGTTCGAGGCGGTAAAGCAGCATGTCGGCAATTGCGATATTTTTATCGGCGTGGCTGCGGTGGCCGATTACCGTGTCGCGCAACCCGGCACCCACAAGATCAAGAGGAGTGGAAAAAATCTTACTCTGGAACTCGTCCCCAACCCGGACATTCTTGGACATGTCGCCAGTCTGACCAATCCCCCGTTTTGCGTGGGCTTTGCCGCCGAAAGCGAGAATCTCCTGGAATATGCCGAACAAAAACGCCGCGCGAAAAAACTGCCTTTGCTGGTGGGCAATCTTGTGCAGCAGGCTGTCGGCAGCGATGACAATGAACTGGTGCTATTCGACGACAGCGGCAGGCAAACGCTGCCGCGCGCAGACAAACTGACGCTGGCAAGGCAACTGATGCAGCGCATTGCACAACGAATCAAGTGAGGAGTATTAAATGAAACGAATCGCCCCAACGGAACATATCCCCGTCGATGTCAAGATCCTCGACCATCGCCTGCATGAAAACATGCCCGGCTATGCGACTGCCGGTTCGGCCGGGATCGATCTGCGCGCGTGCATCGAACGCAACATGGTGATCCAGCCCAAGCAATGCGAACTTATCCCCAGCGGTATCGCCATCCATTTGGGCAACCCGGGTTATGCCGCGATGATTTTGCCGCGTTCCGGCCTGGGACATAAGCACGGCATCGTGCTGGGCAATCTGGTCGGTCTGATCGACTCGGATTATCAGGGGCAGATTTTCGTTTCGTTATGGAACCGCAGCCTGATACCCTTCACGCTGATGCCGATGGAGCGCATGGCACAACTGGTGATCGTGCCGGTGATGCAGGCAAAGTTCAATATAGTGGAAGAATTTCCGTTGAGCGAACGCGGCAGCGGTGGTTTCGGCAGCACCGGCAAGCACTGAGCGGAACCTCTGAAAATTCAGAGTTCACCCAAATGCAAGGCGCGGGAAAAATTTCGCCGCACCGCATATGTTTTATATGTAAGCAAGAAATTTTTCCCGCAACACGGCATAACCAGCCACTTGGTTGCCGGTTTTTGGCAACTTAGTGGAATGGCTAGTAGTTCCATCAGTTGGGATGAAATCTGGATTTTCAGCCGCGCGCGATCACTGCCTCGATCTCGGCGAAGGTATGCGCCAACTCGAAATTTTGAATTTGGGCACCCAACTGACGGGCAATTTGGGTAAGAGAAAACAAACCGCACACTGACTGCCTGCCATCGGCACTTTCAGCGACCACCAATGCATGTTGACGGTGGGACTTTTTCAGGCTGGCGACGATATGCCCGACTTGGGCATTCTGCACATCTTCGATTTTCAGCACTTCCAATTCGCGTTGAGTGGTCATGATGTCGCGCACCATGATATCTGCATGCGTCCCACCCATGTTCTGCAGGAAGCGCATCGGCTTTTCTCCCAGCACATCGCTGGCCGTCAATAGCCCCGCCACTTGATCGTTGTCATCCAGCACCAGCAGGGTGCGCACGCCGTAACGGATCATTTTGGCATTGGCCCTGTCCATCGAAGTTTTTGTGCGGACACTCACCACCGAAACCTTGTTCAAGTCCGTCATCACAGCCGTTGCGGGATCGCTCAGTTTTACCCGTTCCGGTAGTTTCTGCACCGGACGCACAAAAGAAGAGCCTGTTTTCAACAGGGAAGATTGCAGCGCGCCATATTCTTTGATCAAAACTTTCTCCTTAATATTCGAACGGCACTTACCTGTGCGCGTGTTGCAGATGTGCCTGATTACCCCTGGGTGCAGGAAGGTAACTGGCCAGTTCATTGAGCGCCATCGTGTAAACTTCACGTTTGAATTCAATCACGGCGGTGATGTCCAGCCAATAATTATTCCAGCGCCACGCATCAAATTCCGGATGCGAACTTGCACGCAAACAGACATCGCAATCACGGCCGACAAGAAGCAGCAAAAACCAGATCTGCTTTTGCCCGCGATACCCACCGCGCGATTCACGTTTGCTCCAGCTCTGCGGAACCTCGTAACGCATCCATTCCCTGGTACGTCCGAGTATCTTTACATGCTCCGGCATCAAGCCGACTTCTTCGTGCAACTCGCGGTACATCGCCTGCTCGGGGGTTTCGCCATGCTGGATTCCACCTTGCGGAAATTGCCATGCATGTTGCCTGACCCGCTTGCCCCAAAGCACCTGATTCCTGTTGTTCGTGATGATAATGCCGACATTCGGGCGGTAGCCGTCTCGGTCTATCATTTGTCACTCTACTCGGTTAATTTCAATAGCTTGATTCTTTCACATTTCCACTTCAATGAAAAGGGAAACAGCCATTCATAAGAACCTTAACATACCGAAATACCGGCATTCCCTGTAAAATCGCAAACCGAATTTTATTACCAGGTCGTAACCATCATGCGTGTCTCACAATTTTTCATTTCCACCCTTAAAGAGGCCCCCTCCGAAGCCGAACTCGCCAGCCACAAGCTCATGATGCGCGCCGGCTATATCAAAAAACTGGCCAGTGGTTTGTATACCTGGATGCCGCTTGGTTTGCGCGTATTGCGCAAGGTGGAAAATATCGTGCGTGAAGAAATGGATCGCAGCGGCGGGATCGAATTGCTGATGCCCGCCGTGCAGCCCGCCGAACTCTGGCAGGAAACAGGGAGATGGGAAGTGTTCGGTCCGCAGATGCTCAAGATCAAAGACCGGCACGGCAACGATTTCTGCTTCGGGCCCACCCACGAGGAAGTGATCACCGATATCGCGCGCCGCGAGATCCGCAGTTACCGGCAACTGCCGGTCAATTTC
>Ga0307375_10002286_pt1 | contig 19769 bp, 32 predicted proteins | sample TR1MG_FD_202531 | JGI IMG/M metagenome (GOLD analysis project Ga0307375, IMG submission 202531) | Soil microbial communities from Risofladan, Vaasa, Finland - TR-1 | ecosystem: Environmental > Terrestrial > Soil > Coastal area > Acid sulfate soil | place: Finland: Risofladan, Vaasa | collected...
ATTATAGGCCAGAATTTTTTAATAAGGATGGGGGTATTAGATTTAATGAGGCTTATAATACAATAAAAGAATATGTTGATTCCAAAAGAGCTGTATTAATAAAAAGTACGGGGTTGGAAGCTTCGAAAGATTTTGGTACCGAGACGATTGATTTTTGTTATATAGATGGCGATCATAGTCTTGGAGGAATTTATACGGACATTGTTGCGTGGACTCCAAAAGTTAAAATAGGAGGTATTATGGCTGGACACGATTACAAAGATGGTGGTAAGTCTGGCATTAATGATTATTTTGGGAAACAACTTGATTATAAAATTAAGACCGTTGTTGATTATTACTGTCAAAGATATGGCTATAAGTTGAATGAAGTAGGTAGTAGGATTAAGTCATGGTGGTTTGTTAAAAATAAAAAGGCTGAAGATCGGTTGGGAGATTTTATAAATGAGTAGACAAGATAAAATAGAAAGTAGAAAGAAACGGGTTGAGAATAGAGAAAAAAGAATGGCTAAACGTAGAGAAGCCCAAATTGCTGCAGATTTAAAAGAGCAAAAAGAACAGGAGGCCTTGGAAGAGGCTATAAAAGAACAAGAGGTAGACGACAAAAAACTTACAATAGAAATATGTATTCATTGCCATAGGTACCAACATAGATTGTGCTGGATGCTAAACTCTATTTTGCAACAAAAAGGTGATGTGCCAAATATAAATATCGCCTTGTCTTTTTGCCCAGATGACGGAGATCCTACCACTAAGGAAGTATGTGATTTCTTCAGGGAAAAGGGATTAAATATATACGAGACGGTTTTAACTCGAAAGCAAGTCCCAAATAGATCAATTGGTAGGAATAGACAGGTTAAAGAAGTAATTGAAACGGGAAGGGCAGACTGGATGCTCTTTGTTGATTCAGATATGGTTTATGATCCTTATTTTTTTGAAGATGTTCAGAATCAACTTAAATTAAAGTATAAGAATGTTACTAAAGTCATTGGAGCAGATAGAATTTCTCTGGATATTCCTTTTTGCGTAAAGTTTTTTGAAGAAGATAAAAGAAAATATCCTTGCGTTATTCCAGATGTAGCAAAAATACCGTCAGAATGGCCTGTTAAATGGATTACTGGAAGTCGCACATGTCCCGGTAATTTTCAACTCGCTAATGTAAAATCTATTATAGACAGAGGCGGCGTTTATACAAAAAGATCTAGAGACGTATGGCGCAGAACAAAATCAGATAGAGGATTTAGATGTCAAATGGGAGGCAGAGTTTCTATGAAGGTTAAATCTCAGTATCATCTCAATCATGACCGGGGCGGACCTGAAATACAAAGATAATTTTGTGAAATATATGTGAATGTTGTATAATAATATAGGTTTGATTAAGGAGAATAGTAATGAGGAGAAGATCGCTTATGAAAGATAAAAATGATGAAAGGACACTTAGGCATAGTCGAGATAGACATCTCGGTATCTCGATTTCAAGTGAGTACTATCAGAGAGTTCCTATGTTCTTCACGAGAGAAGCAAAAGAAATGGAGTTGATTGGGCACTATAGGGGCGCTTCAGCTTTTTTGATTTGTAATGGGCCAAGTTTTGCATCTTTAGATCATTCTCTTTTAAGAAAGCCTGGCATTATTACGTACGGAATGAATAATGGTGCTAAAAGTTTCCGGCCCAATTTCTGGACTTGCGTTGATGATCCTTCGAGGTTTCTCTATTCTATTTGGACAGATCCTTGTATTTTGAAAATAATTCCATTTGATCATTTTGAAAAAAGATTGTTTGATAATGAAAAATGGGCTATGAGTAATATTAAGGTTGGAGATTGTCCGAATGTAGTTGGTTTCCGTCGCAACGAGAAATTTGTAGCTAATAGATTTTTATTCGAAGATACGTTTAACTGGGGTAATCACAAAGACTACGGCGGAGGAAGGTCCGTAATGCTTCCTTGTCTGCGTGCTCTTTTTTTAATGGGCTTCAGGAAAGTATATCTTTTGGGTTGTGATTTTAACATGTCAGAAGAGTATACTTACCATTTTGATGAGCAAAGAGCTAAGGGTGCTGTCAATTGTAATAAGAGTACATATAAGAGACTCCAAGACGAATACTTTCCTCAATTGAAACCGGTCTTTGATGAAGAGGGGTTTAAAGTATATAATTGCTATAAAGAAAGTGGGCTCAAGGCGTTTCCGTATATCTCGTTCGAAGATGCCATTAAAGAGACTACTAAATCATTAGGCGATGTAGAGAAAGAAAGAACGTGGGGGCTCTACGATAAGCCTGGTGAAAAGAGTCAAACAAAAGTTGAACCGCCTGAAGAAGAAAAGAAAAATCTTAAAAAGTTTAAGGAGTTAAGGGCGATAGGTTTAAAATCTCAAATGGATAATATACAGAAACAGCTTAAAGAGATGTCTCAGGAAATAGATATGTCCGTTTCTGCTTCGTCTGCTCCTTCTCCATTGGCTGAACAACTAGCGGATCATACGACAAATCAATCGACTCAATCGACAAATCAATCTCAATTATTGCCCCAAGAGATTAAAGAAATGCCTCAGCCTGAAACCATTCAAGAAAACGTAGGTAATCCTCAAAACTAATGAAACCAACTCTAAGTTTAAATCAGAATGATATTAGAAACGTCTATCATACCCTTGGACTGACAGAGATGCTTACCTATTTGCGGGATAGCGATCTGTTTGATGTTACCTATCATAATGACGGAATACGTGTAACAAAAGGGTTTAGGGCGTCCATTATCTATTACAATGGCAAAAAGATTTATTTAGACCTTTGGGAATATTCTTTGCCAACCTATACTACTCAGGCTTATGATTTTAATTTTGATATTATTATTAAGGTTCAGCATAAAAAAATGTGTCCAGAGGGGTTTGAGAGGTCATGTCAGAGGAAAAGAGTTCTGAAAAATTTGACACCGGAAGAACGATTAGAGTTTCATAATAAAATGGTTCCATGGACGTTTTTTCCAAGTCGTATGATGATGCGGTTTGTAGGTAAAGAAGACGAAATTGAAAAAATGCCAATTGAACAGGTTGCTTTTTTCTGTGGGAAGAACTGGAAGTGCCGACATAAAATATCACAGAAAGTTAAAGAATGGGGGATTGATTATATTACCAGTAGTCAGGAACTTAAAAGAGGAAGGCCGTTAAAAGATGATGTCTATTTTCATAAAATGATGACTAGTAAATTTGGGCTTGTTCTCGCAGGAAGAGGAAGCCATTTTACAGAAGCTAAGAATAGACGAGAAATAGATTATATGATGCTTAAAAAACCCCTTTTGCTTAATTATAAACCCAATTATTATAACCCTCTTGTCGAAGGAAAACATTATATTTATATAGATGAAAATACTGAGTTAGAAAAACTAGAAAATATGTATAATATAGAAGAAATTGCTGAAAACGGCTATCAATGGTATAAAGAAAATGCATCTAAAGAAGGAGTCGTTAAAACATTCTTGCAGATAATGAAGGACAAATTTGGCGAGTAATATTAAGATGAGTTTTAAGAAGTGTTTAATGTTGTCTTCTTTTTATAATGCGATTAATGAGGGGTAATTAGATGGGAATAATAAATAAATGATAAAATAGGAGTAAATAATGATAATAAAAATCATCCCAGAAACAGAAGCAGAAAAAGCAAGGGTTCAAGAGGTCGAACATCATAATGTCAGAGAATTTCTCATCTTTGGTAATAAGAAAGATGCCGATGGAGAATTAGTAGACTTTCATGATTATAGCGGGTCTTATAGATATATTCTTGGAGGCGCTTATTATTACTCTAATTTCATCGCCGCAGAACAGAATTCCAAGCAATCCCAAGGACCAGAAATTCAACTGCAACCAAAAGTTATGGCTGGTTCCCCACAGCAATCTAAGTTTGAACCTAAGTTTGTCAAAAAAGGTGAAACGGAAGGTCCATTGCAAGTGGTTAAAGTAGATGCTGATAAGATAGGGAGAACTCCTTCGCTTACGGATGCCGGGGAAGACGAAGTTAAAGAAAATGACAAAGACACTAAAAAAGAATCAAAAAACATAGAAAAATAAATCTAAAAAACCCTTGATTTTTTATTAGGTTGTGATATACTAATAGAAAAATAAGGAGAGAAATGGAAAAAGATGTAATAATTCAGGCTGACCCGGCAAATAAATGTGCTTATGTTGAAGCTAATTCTGCCGAAGGAATGCTGTTCTGTAACAAGACTATTGGTTCATCAGCTATTTCAGGAGATAAAAAGTCGAAAATTGAGGTGAATGAAATTACCGCTATGCTTAAGGGCTTAAGGGAAAAAGGTTTGGCCTTTAGCTTTAAATTGAAAAAAGATTAAAAATTTTGTTGACCTTGCAGGATTTTTGATATAATATATAGAACAATAGATACAGTGCTCTTTTAAAATTTAATTTTGTTCTGAAGGTTGAATGCAGCAAAAACAACCTATAAATTGGTTAATTCAGGTAAAACTGAAACAATCTAGCCTGCTACCGTAAGGTTATGTGGCTAGAAAAGTTAGGTTAGTAACTCCTAACTGAACTAATAAAAAAGTCTCAGGTTTCCGGTACTGACTAAAAAACGGTTGGGTAAGCAATCCCAAGGTTCCCATTAAAAAAATTGTCCAGTTTGGCTGATACTGGTTAAAGAACATCCAAAGTCAACCTGATGACGAACGAAATTAGAAATTAGAGACAAGAAATTAGAGGATAAGAAAATGCTTAAAATAACAGGAAAAGCTATAAAAGCGAAGACAACGGTAGCCGGAGTAGGTACCGTTTGTCTGCGGGCTTTTCCTGTAGAGTTCTGGTTTTAAACAGGAAAGTAATTTAGGATCAGCCCGTAGGCAAAAAAGTCTACGGGCTTTTTTGTTTAGTATTGAAAACAAAATTGATAGACATAACTGATGGACAAATGGAGAGATTCAAAAAGAAATTTTGTTGAAGAATAATAAGTTAATGGGAGAAACGACAGGGAAGAATTTTGATAATTAAAAACATATGAGGAATGGCATCAAAATTAATTGTTCTTTGAGAAAATGGGCTTGTAGCTGATATTGATTTAGCACCTCGCTTGCACCGAGGAGATGCGGGTTTGATTCCCGCCAGGTCCACCAATTTTAGTTCTTTGAAAATAGAATATAGATGGGCATATAGTTCAACGGTTTAGAACGGGGTCCTTATAAGGCCTTAATCTCAGTTCGACTCTGAGTATGCCTACCATTTTTGCGACAGTAGCTCAGTTGGTAGAGCTTCAGATTTCCAATCTGATTGTCGAGGGTTCGATTCCCTTCTGTCGCTCCAATTTTTTGCGATAGTAGCTCAAGTAGGTAGAGCATCTCGTTGCCAACGAGAAGGTTTTGCAGGTTCGAGGCCTGTCTGTCGCACCATTTTTCGCACGTATAGTATAACGGTTTATTATTCCTGTTTTGTAATCAGGGGATGTCGGTTCGATTCCGTCTATGTGCTCCAAAAAAAACAAAGAGGATGATTTAACCTGAAGAAGAAAGCCTCTGCCTTTAGGCAGGGGTAGTTGACATGCTACCATAGCTCAGTTGGTAGAGCACTTCATTGGTAATGAAGAGGTTCCTGGATTCGATTTCCGGTGGTAGCTCCAAAGATGCTAACGTAGCTTAATTTGGTAGAGCAGCTGATCCGTAATCAGCAGGTTGCAGGTTCGATGCCTGTCGTTAGCTCCAAATTTGCAAGGAGATTATTATGACATCTAAATATGATAGAGTTCAAAAAGAATTAGAAAAAAATGGTACTTCCAAAATGAAAGTTTTTGGAAACTCAATGACTCCAATTATTAAATCGGGGACATTGCTTACTTTCAAGAAATGTGATGATTATAAAGTTGGAGATATAGTTTTTTGTAAGGTCAAAGGTAGACTTATTGATGCTCACAAAATAACCAAGAAGAGTGATCAAAAGGGCTATCTGATATCGAACAATCATGGATGGGATAATGGATGGACTAAAAAGATTTTTGGAAAAGTAATTAAGATAGGAAAATAATGCGGGCATAGCGCAATGGGAACGCAATAGGTCTACACCCTATGATGAGGTAGTTCGATCCTACCTGCCCGTACCAAATTTTGACTGCTCCTGAAACATTTATTGGATGATGTTCCGGCTCTTAACCGGAGGAAACGGGATCGTTACCCGACAGGAGTACCATTTTATGCCTCTGAAACATTTATTGGATGATGTCTGGGCTTTTAACCCAGCGAAGCGGGATCGTTACCCGACAGAGGTACTATTTTTCTTTTATTTTTTCCTTGATTTTCTTTTAAACTTCCGTATAATAGTAGGGTAAAGATAGGAATATAGTTATATCAGAAATAGTTGATTTATGGAGGCTTAATGAAAATATTCTTAAGGTTTTTAAAATGGTTGTTTTATCCGGCAGGTTATTTAAGGGCTTATAGGTTAAGAGATGAAGTGTTAAAGGGAAGGTAGTAATGGAAAGTAATTTATGGTTAGATTATATTGTTTTTGGTTTAGTAGATAATTTTGTAGTTATTCTTGGGGGCGTCTTAGGAATATCTATTGAGCTCATGTTACCGAAGAGATTTAAAATGGGTTTGTTATTGCCTGTTATTGCTTGTGGGATTTCAAATGCTGTTTCTGATTGTATGGGGGGTTTTGCTTCAGGTAATTGGCGTTTAGCGTTGGGTACTTTTATAGGTTGTCTTTTGGCTTTTATTTTTCTTCCGATAATGTTATTTATTAAAAGGAAAACCCAAAGAAAAAATTCCGAAATAAATTATGATGAGTGTACAATGTAGAATAAAGGAGGGAAGATAATGAGTATAGAAAATCATCCAAATTTTCATGTTATTAATTTTGTAACTCAAATTATGTCGGCTTATTATGACAGTTTGAGAGGAGGTGTTAATAATCACAATGCTCCTGACGTAAAAGAGGAGGTTGCGAGTTTTGCGAACAAGATTGAAGAAAAAATTGATGAGGCGGTTTTAGGAATGGAGCATAAGAATGATAAATGAAATTAGATATGAAATTTTTCAAAAGGATGTGAATTACAGTCTTCCATCCGTTTTTCTAGCTGGACCAACAGTGCGAGGAAATCAATTACATTTAATTTCTTGGAGATTTGAGGCTATTGAACAATTTAAAAAGCAGGGGTTTGAAGGGAACTTAATTATCCCAGAGTTTTCTTGTGAGGGTGAATCAGATGAAGTAAGATATGATATTCCTCAATGGGAGTTTGAAGCCTTGATTAAATCTGATGTTATTATGTTTTGGATTCCTAGAACAAGAGAATTAATTGGATTAACTACTAATCATGAGCATGGCTACTGGATGGCAAGAGACAGGGATAAGGTTGTTTATGGTCGGCCAAGAGATGCGTATAGAATGTCTTATCTTGATATCATGTGGGTAGAAGATTATAAAAATAGATTTGGGAAGAATAGCGGCGCCCCAATTTATACTACGTTGGAAAAAACTGTAAAAGCTTCAATTGAAAAGGTTAATGGAGCATAAGAATGAAATCACGTAATGGGTTTGTAAGTAATAGTTCAAGTTCGAGTTTTATCCTTGCTATTAAGGACTCTGAAGTTTGTCCTCAATGTGGCAGATCATTAGACGAAACATTGTTAGAGGCTGTTGAGCGCCTACATTGTTCTAGTGATGATAATGAGATAATTTGCATAGGAGCAGAGCATCTTTTATATGAGATAAACAGGGATGAAAGGGATGGAAGTCGATATGTTAATTCAGATTTTAAAAAGGAAATAGAAGCATATAAAGACAAAAAGGGCTGGACTGTTGTTAGGATTTCTATTTCTAATCATTGCGAAGAGCTGCGGGAAAAAATAGCAAAGATGGAAAAGAATGGCGAAGCAATTAGATTCCACGATCCAGAAGATGATTAAAAATGTATAATAGATATGAAAGAACTTAAGAAATTCAGAAAAGTTTGTGATGAGAGTTTGTCTCTTGAGAACATTGATTTTGAAATGTCCTCAGTCGATAAGGTGTCTGAGTTAGAGGTTTATGTTGATATGGTTTTGGAGGCTCTTGGACACGAAGAGGCTCTTGTTACTGATGAATCTCAACTTTATGATTTTATTGATGTGTTTGACGAATCTGAAGAAATCGAAAGAGTACTTGGTGATCTAAGGGAAAATCTTGGTGTTGAGATTTATGATGATTGCGAAAAGATAGTAGATATCGCTCAGAGATTAAAGGATAAGGGCAATGAGTAAAAAGAAGAAAGCAAGTGAATCGTATATTTACACAGTAACTTGTCTCTATGATATTCCTCCTTTCTACCGGGCTGATCTCAAAAAAAATCAATGCGATAAGGCTGTCAAAGAATATGCGTCTCACGGAGGTTCTCGTTGTTTTGGGTGGCTTTCTACTTTGAGACAGGCAAAAGCTGCTGTTGAGAAAAACTCTTGTGATCTTCATGAGTATTCTTATAAGTATGCTGTTATAGAGAAAGTTGCTGACGGGATTCATGGCGGTTTTATTGTACCAAAAGAATGGTGGTATAAATGGAATGGCACTCATGAAAAGGGTGGCTTCGTGTCTATCAAGAAGCCGAAAGAATTAGAACATACTATCGGATGGGGAATAGGATGAGTGAAAAAATGTTAATTCCAATGGTTGTAGAGAAGAGTGATCGAGGTGAGCGGGCATATGATATTTATTCTCGCTTATTGAAAGATAGAATTGTTTTCATAGGATCGGCTATAGATGATGAGATGAGCAATCTTGTTATTGCTCAGCTTCTTTTCTTGCAGGCCGAATCTTCTGATAAAGATGTCAGTATTTATATTAATTCACCAGGAGGATCTGTAACGGCTGGATTAGCTATATATGATACGATGCAGTTTTTAAAATGTAAAATCTCAACATACTGCGTTGGACAGGCATCAAGTATGGGTGCTGTTTTATTGGCAACTGCAACTAAAGGGCAAAGGTATGCATTGCCAAACTCTAGAATTATGATACATCAACCATGGGGAGGAACTCAGGGGAAGGCTTCTGATATTCAAATACAAGCGCAGGAAATTATTAGGCTTAAAGATATTATTACCAGTATTATTGTTAAGCATACGGGACAAACTAATAAAAAGGTTGAGGCAGATATGGATAGAGATTTCTTTATGTCTGCTGATGAAGCTAAGAAATATGGAATTGTTGATAAAGTAATAAAAACGAAGAATGGGTGAGGCAAGGGGCGCTTAGCTCAGTTGGAAGAGCGGCAGAGCGACATTCTGTAGGTCACAAGTTCAAGTCTTGTAGTGCCCACCATAATTAAAAATAAGGGGGGAGTATGTCAGAATTAATGAGGTTAGCAGGAGACGATCTTAAAAATGCAATTCAAGAAGGTCAGAGTTTGGTTGTTTTTGGGGCAAGTTGGTGTGCTCCTTGTAAGCAAATGGAACCTATTTTAGAAAGTCTTGCGTCTAAAATTGGAGATCAGGCTAAGGTAATTAAGGTAGATGCAGAAGAGAATATGGATATGGCTAGAGAATTAAATGTTAGCGCTGTCCCATTATCTATTATTTTTAGAGATGGGCAAGAAGTAAAGCGTATTATGGGTATCCAGAAAGAGGAAGACTTGGCTAAAGAGTTAGGTTTATAATATTGATGGGAATCGAATATGTCTAAAAAACATACTATAGCAGATTATTATCCTGTTGGCATGAGCGAGTGTGATAGAAATGGTATTGGGGGGAGTTGCGGAGAAGATTGTCCTCTTTATATTCAAGGAGATTGCGTTCCTGCTAATGAAGAATTAATGGATAAACAGCTTAAAGACATGTCAGCAACTAAACATCTTGAGGTAGATTGAATAGGAGAAAACAATGCCTATCAAAAAGATTGATCTGCATTATACTCGTCATGGCCTTGTTCGTTCTAATCTGATTCGGTTTATAGAAGACAATTGGAATACCGATACTCAGGTTGAAATCATTACTGGCAATAGCCCTCGCATGAAAGAGATTGTTAAGAAAGTCTTGGACGAATATAAGTTAGAGTATAGTGAGGGTGATTTCCTAGGTGTTAATATGGGATTTATTAGAACGGACATATAAAAATAACTAAAGAGGACGTACATATGGAAATAACAAAAGAAATGCTTAAAACGAACAAGCCAACAGATGAATTCATATTGGTATTGAATTCTGACTCTATATATTGCAAATCAAACCTTAATATTCCCAAATGGATGGTCGTTCCTCTTCCGTATTATTTAAGGGGTTTCAAGGATGGAGAATTTGATGGGTGGGTTAAGTTGCCTAAAAAAGATCAAATAAATAAGGATCTGCCCGAAGAAAAGTATCAAGACGGCTATGTAAATTGTGTATTGGCATTTTATAAGAAAATATCTCATCCGCCAAGATTAATGTCAAAGTGGGGAGTAGTAAATACGGCATATTATTTAAAGAATCCAAATGAGTTTGAAGGGTGGATTGGTCTGGAGTTTTTGGTTCCTAACTTGAGTACGTTCAAGATTATTAAATAGGAGTGGTCTGTGGATAACAAAGATATATTGAATGAATGTGAAAAGAGGTATGCAAAAGGTGATGTCCTCCTGAGAAATATTAAGGGCCTTTTGCCAGATCTTGAGAAATTACTTGAGAAGGTAAGTGGGCCTTCTTATGAGGATAGAATGTATCGTTTTTATCATCAATCTTTTAAGGTTTATTGGCTTCAAGAATTTACGGAAGAAATGGTTAATATACTTAAATCTGTTTCTCCCAACGAAAAACCAGAACCATTTCAGCCTTGTTTCGATTTGTTTTTTGAAGAGATTATAAAAGAAGGCACAGGATGGAAACATACATTGGATCATAATGAAAAATGGACAATGGTTGCTCGACCCATTGTTGAAGCCTTTTTACATTGCAAGTATTTTATAGAAATGGCGGTTAAGTATGGTAAAGAGTTAGATGAAGCGCCTAATATGTTACCTTCCGGATGGGCTGCCTTGTTAGAGTTATATAACATAAGGTAAGATGGCTAGAAAACTTTATAAGGTTAAAATAGAGGTTGATCTAATGGTGATGGCTGACGATAATAATCAGGCTATTGCTATTGGAAAGAAAAATGCTCCTAACGAAGTTGCGGAGTATGGAACGGGCGATGCCACAATTGCCAAGAGTCTTTCTAATGTTCCTGATAGTTGGAAAAATGTAATTCCTTATGGTGCTGAAGGAACGGTTCAAAATAAAACTTGTAAGGATATGTTTCAAGGCGAATCTACTGACAATATGACAGAAGAAGAACTAAAGCATATTCTTGAACTTAATAAGGTAAGCAAAAAAGTTATTGAAGGGAAGGAACAATCTGCAGTGCTACCTGAAACAAGACCAGATCCTAAGCCTAGTAGGGAATTAGACTGGCAAGAGACGCAATCTGGCAGACCGTTGCCTCATTTAAGGTTCAATGTCCCTCCTAAAAAAAGATAAAGATTTTTCTTGATTTCTTTTATAATGTAATGTATAATAGGTAACAGAATAAGGAAAGAGATTATGTATACATAGATTTATAATATAAAGCCCGATACGTAGGGTCGAGACTACAAACCTCCTTAATGTATGGTGTTACGCCGTCCGGTAGTAATAAGCTTTTTTCAAAAGTTAACCATATATTAGGAGGTTTTATAATGCGTAATATAAATAAGCTTAAATTGTTTCTTAAAGAAACAGCAAAACAAATCAGAATAACTCGTTTCCAGTTCAAGGAAGCCCAACGGAACAAGGCTTCTTACAACATTCAATGGAAACTTCTCGGTCAACTCCAACGGCTTCAGAGGGAATATAGGCATCATCATATTGCCTATTGTGAACTCAGGGGGCGGACGAGAGATCAGATCGAGCGTCCTAAGGACAATCATCTCCCCAATGAGATGCGCATCAATGAGATTAAGGAAGAATATGCTTGGTCTCCAGAAGAAATTGATGTTTATGAGGAAAGGAGGGTAAAACGTGAAGCTTTATGTCTTAGTGCGTAAAGACCTCAAATTACCCTATAGAGCCGTTCAAGCTGGTCATGCCGTAGCAGAATGGATGTTACGGTATGGCTAGGGCGGTCAATGGCAAAATGGTACCCTTATTTACCTTCAAGTCGAGAATGAAGAAGAGTTGGCTTTTTGGGGGGAAAAGTTGACTTGGAAAGATATCGAATGGGTTGGTTTTCGAGAGCCCGATATTGGAAATGAATTAACTGCCATTGCTTGTTTGGGTAATGATAAAGTGTTCAGTAAACTTAAATTATTAGGAGAATAAAATGAAGAATCGACAAAATAAGTCTTGATTTCTGTATAATATAAGGTATAATATAGGGCAGAATATAAAATACTTAGGGTCCGGTGGCAGACTGTAATGCGGTGGTTTCTAAAGCCATATATGGGGGTTCAAATCCCTTCCGGATCACCAATTATGAAAAAAGAAAAATTAACAGTAGGCAAATTAAAGAAATTTTTAGCAGATAATTCCGATCTTGCTGATGATGTTGGGATCTATTATCCTCATTATTACAAGGGTTATGGTCTAATGTCTGTCGGAGAAATTGAGAAAGGCGAAGTTCCCTCTTGTTATGGTGATAAAAAAGATATGGATGTTGTAGTTTTAGATTGGTGTACGATGCTTCATACTGACGATTGTTCTATTGAAGACGTTAGGGATACCTCTAAGAAACTAAGAAAGCGTGGATTAAGAGGCAAAAGATGAAATGTTTAAAGTGCGGAAAACAGATGGTTAAGGTTTGCAATCCTGTCACTAAAAAATGCGAATGGGTTTGTAATTCTTGTGGATATAAGATAGCAGCGTGAGGTAATATTATGTATGATGATAGAAGAGAAGAAACTATAGAAGAGAAAGTTAAACGTCTTGGAGAAGAATTAGAAGTTCGAGAGGGGCAGTTGGTTATGCTGGCCTGTGTAATTCTTAAAGCAGAACAGGATTATGAAGACAGTCCTAATGTTATGAAAGTTTGTAAAATTCTCAAGGAGTCAATGAAGTTTGCAAAGGAAGCGTTAGAATTAGGTCGCAAGTTGTCGGACGGAGTTCCTTATGTGGATAAATTGCACGGAGAAGAATTAGACAAAGAAATTGAAAAAAGGAAGGGGGCGCAAGAGAGACGAAGAGAAAATAAAAAAACCCTGAGGACGGCATCAAAAGAACAGGGTATTCCAGTTTTAGCATTGCAGGCATATGAGCGGGGAGAAGATGTTTGCCCTCATGAAGAATATAAAAAGTTTCTTGGTTGCATTCACCCTCCGTTTTTCGTAATAGAAAGATGTACTAAATGTAGACATATAAAAATTATTGGCAAAGAAGAGGATGTCTCCGAAGAAGTTTTAGAAGAGGCTTTTCAAAATTCTCAAAGGGAATGGAAGAGTCAAAAAAGAATAACAGAATGATCTTTGAAAATTGGGGGTGACAAGGTTTCGATCCGGAAATTAAGTTGCCTAGTAGCATGTAGAGGAAAAGCAAGGTTGGCCTCTTTAAAAATCCTTCTATCTCATAAGTGCTAACGCACCTATGGCCCTCGCAGCCTAAACTGCGATACGAAACTGGTAAAGGTATCCTCGGGAGTAGCCAGGAGTAGGACTCATGAAGCGAGGAGAACGGAGATAGTGAACTGCTCCTGATTAGTTGCAATGAGAGCTTCTAAAAGTCTGTTTTACAGGGCTCTCTGGAAAAAGATTTTAGTGAGGCCTGTCGGGGCAAAAGAAAGTGCCGAATAAACATGTAGAAGCTTGGTAAATTATTCCGGAGACGGGAGTTCGATTCTCCCCACCTCCAGATCAACATGAACCTTACTTCCACGTAGTGTTGATTGGTAACGAACGAAAGTTTGGCTAAAAGGTTCAATTGGTTCAATAAATATCTAATAAAACCCTCAGAAATTTCTTGTTTTCTGAGGGTTTTATTATATAATAGTAAAAACAGAATTAATTCTTTATATGGAGATTTAATATGATTAAAGAGATTAAAATTTACTCTCGTTTTGTTATGGATAACTTTGCTCAAACTGGAGGAATGGATTTTCCATATCATGATCGTTTGTGGCATCTCATTTCTATTTATGGAGATGGAGAGGGCGATCTGCTTACGAACGATAATGTAGTTGTCTTTCAAGAGATGGGTTGTGGGCATTTTCTGTCTCTTAATTTTTGGGATATTACGAGTCGAGAGAATTGTCCTCAAGGCATTCTGTTTCGCAAAGGACAGGCTAAACAGATAGTGGAAATGATCAAGCACATCCAGGAGGAAAAAGAGGATAGCGTTCTGGTTGCTCATTGTAGTGCGGGTATTTCTAGAAGCGGTGCGGTTGGAACTTTTGCCTGTGATTATTGTAGACTAGATTATAACGGGTTCATGAAACAGAATCCAAGTCTTATGGCTAATCCTCATGTTTTGAGTTTGCTTAGAAAAGAAGCTGGTATGACTCCTGATTTTGGTTCTTATGATGGAGTAGATAAAAAAAGAAATTCCTCCGTGTCAGTAAAATAATGAAAAAGACGCCAACAAAGAGTAAAGAAAAAAAACTTTTATTTAGTGTGACGGCTAAAGACTGTCGTTGGGATTATTTTAAAGCGACTGGGGCGGGAGGACAAAAGCGAAATAAAACTTCTAGTGCTGTAAGATGCACTCATAAAGAAAGTGGTTCCGTTGGGCAGTCTACAGAATCTCGAAGCCAAAGGAAAAATAAAGAAGAAGCTTTCAGAAGAATGGCCGAATCTAAAAAATTTCAAACATGGATAAAAATAGAATGTGCGAGAAGAAGGGGTGAAGAAGCTGAAATTGAAAGAGATGTTAAAGAAGCAATGCGCCCCAAGAATTTAAAGATCGAAGGCAAAGATGAAAAGGGGTGCTGGATTGAAGTTAATATTTGATACTAAAATACGATCTCCTTTTGGGTGGGATCCTAAATATTCATGGGATGATCGCCTTGAATTAGCAATTAAGTATGCTGACATTATTGCAATTCAAACTATGGATGGGTGGGGCGGTTATCCTGGTTTAATTACGGCAGCTCGAAGAGAAACATCGAAACCTATTTTAGCGAAGGGCTTTTGTAGAACGGATGAAGAGATTGTTGATCTCATAAATTTAGGGGCTACGTATGTGTTAGTTGTTGGAAGGGTGCCTGCAAATAAATATATAGACAAATGTATGTTAGAGCCAACTTGTTTAAGAGAGATGGAAGATTATCCAAAGAACGCAAAGGTTGTTTGGAATGCACGTAACCTTTTAACGGGATTGCCCAAGAAAGAAACGTTTGAAGATGCTTTAGATAAATGGCAGGGGTGGATTTGTCAGGCTTCGATGATAAAAAGTCTTAATGAGGTTCACCCTGATGTTGATGCGGTGATGGTTGGAACATATATGGACGAAATAATTGAAGACATGAAAGAAAAGGAGGAATAGGGGGGGCAATGATATACGCACTAATTTCAGATATTCATTCAAATATTCATGCCCTCGAGAAGGTGTTTTCTATTCTTGAAGGGCAGAATATTGATCAGATTGTTTGCCTTGGGGATTTCGTAGGCTACAATGCGAATCCTGTAGAGTGTATTAAGGCCGTACAGTCTCATCCTAAGATTACTCATATGGTTAAGGGTAATCATGATGAGGATGCTTGCGGTTTTGAACACATGCGTTTTTCTCAGATTAGAGAGTTGAGCAAAGATGCTTATGATGGGCTTAAGTATTCTAGTTCTCTTCTTAATGAGGAACAAAGGGATTGGCTTACCGTATTGCCCGAAGATAAGTTAATTGAAAATAATGAGTTGCCGTTTTGGATTTCTCATCGTTCTCCTAATCATTGTACAACGTATGGCTATATTCTTAGTGAGAACGATGCCCGAGCAAGTTTAAATGTGCTCAGGAAGTATAAGAAGGGCTCTAATTTATTTTTCTTTGGACATTCTCATATCCCTACTTTTGCTATGGAAGAATCAGGGAATATTGTTTTTGATATAGGAAGGTACTTAGAAAACAATACTTATGTCATAGAACCAGACAATTATTATCTCATTAATCCCGGATCTATTGGTCAACCTCGCCTCAATGGAATTACTTCTTATGCTATTTTGGATACAGAAGAAAGAACGGTATCAATTAAGGGTTTTGAGTATGATTTTAAAGACGCACAGAAAGCAGTTTTAGATGCTGAATATTCTATTACGATAGCTAATCGACTAGACCAGACCTATGATGAGAAAAAAGATAAGAAAAAAGATAAGAAGGAACGATGCAAAAGACGACAAAGGGCACGAGACATTCAAAAAAAGAAGCAAGCATAAAGGAACGGATAAAATGATAACGCTGCCTCTTTCTGAAATGGCTTGTGGTTTTCCGAAAATTAATCCGCAGACTATGTTTTTCTACGAATTTTGTATTGATAAAATAGAAGAGTTCAATCTAAAATTTAGTGATAAAGAAATTGCTCGAGCTTATAGAATTTATTGGACAGATAAAGGTGAAAAAAAATGCTTCGATTGCGTACTGAATGGGTATGTGTATTCAGGCATTGTGGTACCTAATTTTGGAAAAGTGGAGGCAATGTGTTAAAGGTACTGAACGAAAGGGCTAAGAAAAAATATTTTGCAAAGGCTAACTAATAATGGAAATACTTTACCAAACTAATACCGCTCATCATCAAATTAGAATTACTCAAGAAGGTAATATTCGCAAATTGTTGTCCGGCCATGGAATGTGTCAAGAGCAATGCGGCATAGATATTAGCGACTTGAGGCTTCATTTTTTCGATTATTCTTTTCTGAGTATGTATTCTTTCCTGTTTGTTCCGGCGCCAACTAATGTTCTTGTTGTTGGCCTCGGAGGTGCAGTTATCCCAAGAGAGTTTTTATATTACTATCCCGACATTAAAATTGACATAATTGAAATAGATCCTGACATGGTTAAAATCGCTAAGGACTTCTTTTTTTTCGAAGAAACAAGCAATGTTAATGTCTATCTTGGGGATGCATTTTATGTCGTAAAAGAGTTGTCATCTAAATATGATATTGTTATTCTTGACGCTTTTCTTGGAAACTATATTCCATTTCACTTGATGTCTATTGAATTTTTACAATCCGTATCTGAGATCTTAAAGGACGATGCTGTTTTGGTTGTAAACAGTTGTGTCGTACATCCCTCTTTTAATAATCAACTTAATACGTTTAGAAAGGTTTACGGAGAGAAAATATATCACATTGACGGAATAAAAAATAGCTTGGTTACAATGTTGTATGTGCCCAGGGGAGATTGTACCATAGCTAATTCTCTTAATTTTTCTGAGGGGAATTTTCCGTCTTTAAGGCCTAAATTATTAAAGTTTACTGATGTCATAAAAGATGCTTCAATATTTTCTCTTAAGAACCGATGAAAATCTGTATAATAATTGAAAATTGCGTAAATGGGAGACTTTAAATGTTAGTAGGAATTTGCGGGAAGGCCGGATCGGGCAAAGACACGGTTGGAGATTATCTAATTGACCGTTATGGCTTCAAGAAAATAGCGTTGGCAGATCCTATCAAAAGACTCGTTAAAGATATATTTGCTTTAGATGATTATACTGTTTATGACCGAGTGGCAAGAGAGCAGGAGTTAGGACGATGGCCGGGATGGACTGTTAGGAAGCTTTTGCAGTTTATAGGAACGGAATTATTTAGGGAACAAATTGACAATGCTATTTGGGTAAAGTCATTGTGGTATAAAATTAGCGATGATAAGGAAAATAATTATGTAGTTAGTGACGTCAGATTCCCTAATGAGTTGCAGTTTTTCAAGGACAATGCAAAAGAGGGAGAATTTTTTGCTCTGAAAATTGTGAGGCCTGGTTACGAAGGAAATGTGGGGTTGGCTGGTCATGCAAGTGAGGCTTATGATTTAGAAGGAGATGAGGAAATAATCAACGATGGAACCGAGGAAGATTTGTATGGTAAAATTGATCAGATAGTAGGGAGTTTTGATGGAAAAGCATATTAATAATAACACGACATCGACTCAACCTACTCATTTTCTTATGGGAGTTGAATTGATTAAGCAGGCGATGCATGATACAGGCTTTTGTTCTGAGAATTGGGCTTATCCTACTCAGCACCGTTATGGGTTTGCAGATGATAGATATTACGCAGAAGTTTGGCATAATGGAATGGACTGGAATACTGTCTATTGGCTTATTGAGAAATCTGAACTTCACAACCCTAGAATATATCCAATGATTTATTTCGAAGATAGTTGTGACAGGACTAAATATAATGATTGTGATTTTAGAGACCTTTGTGGTGCCATTATGCATTATCGTAGGGATATTGCGTGGATTAAGAGCAAAGATCCGAAGGGGTATTATTCTGATATGGTATGGCCGTTTATTCGTCTAACAGTGCCTGAAGATAGATTAAAAAGCTGCCCATCGATGGTTAGGCATAGAGTAGAACATGGTTCTCAGGAAGCGGTTGAGTTTTATATGAATGAAGATTTGATACCGAAGCAAGAGCCTGTTAGTAATAAATTGGTAGGCAACGGGATAACTGCGGAATACCCATTGCAATAACTGGTACGGAGAAGCCATGATGAGCGAACAAAAAGCATTAAAATCTGCTAAAAATTCTTATAATTATGCTCTTGATGTTCTTAAGGGTAGGTTTGAAAAAGGTGAAGATGTAATAAGTAAATCTACTTGGTATTCTTATCTTTATGCTCGTGATGTTCTTAAGGATAGATTTAAGAAAGGCGAAGATGCAATAAGTAAAAATGCTCATTATTCTTATAATTATGCTCTTAATGTTCTTCAGGGTAGATTTGAGAAAGGCGAGATTGTAATAAGTAAAGATGCTCAGTATTCTTATGATTATGCTCTTAATATTCTTAAAGGTAAATTTGAGAAAGGTGAAGATGTAATAAGTAAAGATGCTAGGTATTCTTATTATTATGCTCGTGATATTCTTAAGGGTAGATTTGAGAAAGGTGAGATTGCTATAAGTAAAGATGCTGAGTGTTCTTATTGTTATGCTCGTAATGTTCTTAAGAGTAGATTTGAGAAGGGTGAAAATATAATAAGTAAAAGTGCTGATTATTCTTATTATTATGCTTTTGATATTCTTAAGGGTAGATTTGAGAAAGGCGAAAATGTAATAAGTAAAAATGCTCAGTTTTCTTATGATTATGCTCGTGAGGTTCTTAAGGATAGATTTGAGAAAGGCGAAGATGTAATAAGTAAAGACGCTGAGTGTTCTAAGTTATATAAAAAGAATATTTATAATGCCGAAAAAGAACTTGAGAAAGAAATTAAAGACTTAAAAAATTCTATAACTGTTCATTATTTATATGGAATAGAAGTATGAGTATAAAAAAAGAAGCGTTAAAACCTTTAAGGTCTGCTAGTGAATCTTATTATTATGCTTTTGATATTCTTAAGGGAAGATTTGAGAAGGGCGAAGATGTAATAAGTAAAGATGCTGAGTATTCTTATAAATATGCTCTTAATATTCTTAAGGGTAGATTTGAGAAAGGTGAAGATGTAATAAGTAAAGATGCTCAGTTTTCTTATAAATATGCTCTTAATATTCTTAAGGGTAGATTTGAAAAAGGAGAGAGTGCTATAAGTAAAGATGCTTGGTATTCTTATCTTTATGCTCGTGATGTTCTTAAGGATAGATTTAAGAAAGGTGAGATTGCAATAAGTAAAGATGATTATTATTCTTATCTTTATGCTCGTGATGTTCTTAAGGATAGATTTAAGAAAGGCGAAGATGCAATAAGTAAA
>Ga0307375_10002288_pt1 | contig 19761 bp, 5 predicted proteins | sample TR1MG_FD_202531 | JGI IMG/M metagenome (GOLD analysis project Ga0307375, IMG submission 202531) | Soil microbial communities from Risofladan, Vaasa, Finland - TR-1 | ecosystem: Environmental > Terrestrial > Soil > Coastal area > Acid sulfate soil | place: Finland: Risofladan, Vaasa | collected...
CTGATGAGTGAAGGATTTGAGTAGGCTGATTCCGTTACCACGCCATGTCCTACAATTTCCGATATGTTGAAGTACTTTACAGCTGAGTAGTCCATGTGGTGTCCACGTTTGGTGTCTCCGATGTGGATGGTCGGTATTCCCATCTCCTCCGTGTCTCTTTGTTGTTCTTCTGCTGTATAACTGAGCACATTCGTAGTTTGAAGGTCCATGCCATCGATATTTTGGTATACGAGGTCCATGCCACAGTCGCCAGCGTCCATGCCGCATTCGGGATTTCTGCATACTCTGTCGCAGTATCTGTCTCCAATCCACGTATCTAAGCACCCGGTTGAACACTGTGCAATGGCATCGCTTCCGTGTGATCCCCATGACCACGTTTGGGTAGGAGAGGGCGAAGTAGAGGGAGAGTTGAGACAATCGTCGTTGTCGAATCCGCACGCCGAAACGTTGCACGCCACGTCGCAGTATCCATCTCCAATCCACGCCGAGCCGCACCCCTCTGCGCAGTCAGGCACAGGCCACGCGAAGTACACGCGCTGTCCATTACCATGGGTGTAGAAGTCAGAGGGAGAGACCTGACGACCGAACATCACGTCGTCATTCAAATACACGAAATGCTCCGAAAGACCAGGGATCCGATGCAAATTGGCCTCAATAGCAGGCGAGGAAAAGGTAGGCAAATGAGAAGAGTTGCGGAAGATGACTGAATGAGGCACCACATGAAGACGGGGATGATGCAAATTCAACCAAGAGGGAATCTGACCATTCGTGACCACAAAGATGTTGCGCACCCAAGGCGCAAAGTTCCAAACACTACGAAGAGAATAGCGCATTTCTTCGTTATCTTGAAAGCGACTAGAAGTCTCCTCATCCTGATAACAGCCATGTTCTTCAAAGGTCTCCGTTTCGTTGCAGAGATGCATCACTAATGCCAGTAAAAAGACATGAAAGGTGTTGTACATATGGCAAGGAACAGAAACGGTCAGTATTCACTACTGGACATTTGCCAACACAAGGACAGGAGAGGATAAGGAAAGTGGGGCAAGGACTGAGAGCAAAGATTCGACTCTATCGCGTACCGGAACCATTATCACGCGTCATTTTCTCCAGCTTTGCCTTAAGAAGAGCTATAGGAACAAAACCAACAGAAGTAATGTCAGAAACGGAGTTCATAGAAGAGAGAAAAGGGCATGTTGAAGCGGTGGCGAGGGGCAAGAAGCGAACCCTTGATCTGTCTGGGATCAGAGCCATTCACCCAAGTATACACGATGTCCACGGGAGGAGAATTTATGATGTGATCTTGCTTTTGGCCAGAGATGTTGTCCACGAGGGAAGAGAAGGCACCAACCGCAGCACGAAAGGCTTCGGAGGGGGAGAGAAAGTTGTCGTCCATATCCTGAGCTCCATTGGGTTGCGATGAGGGAATTTGGATACTCATGTAAGACTGACCTTCTCTGTGGTGATAGAACCGAGGGTTGGATTGTTGCAAGAGATGAGAGAAGAACAGGAGCGTGCTATTCAAGGTGAGCACGAGGATTGCAAGCGCTACGGCCGTTCCATACTTCCAAGACAAGAATCGATTGACCAAAGGCGCCCTGCGCGAGTTCATGCTATGAAAGAACGAGGAATGAGAGCAGCAGTTTGGAGTATTGGGACGATCTGACCAGAGTGGAAGTTCTCCAAAATCTCTCCTCGCCCTCTCAGCCTGGAAATTTCCATGCTGACTGGAATTCCCATCTACTGAACGCAGCCCACTTCCACGATCTCCCTCAATGAAACGATCAGAATGTACCATTGCGTTACAGATTTCCGACTTGTGTGTTCAACTAGAGTAGTAGTAGTATTGTACATTGGGGTGTTCCCAATTCGCCTCCTGCTGGCCCTCCAGACCGTCTTCTTTGTTTCTCTATCCTTGCTTTCATTTGTCGTTGCTTGCAGCTGTTTGCACACAACTGCAGTTCATCGTCCATTCGCTGTTGTTGTTGTTGTTGTTGTTGTTGTTGTTGGTGTGGTGGGAGTGGTGTGCGCCTGTTCCTTCAACTTCCTCTCCATCTTTCTGTACCCGTCCAGCGAGTAGTCGTCAGGTCCTAGGCACACTCTTAATAGGGAATTCCATCTGCATGATAGTCTCGAAGACTTTGTGGTTTCCCAGTAGCATCTCGAGTGGAAGTTTGCTCTGCATGTACACGGAGGAAGGACGAACGATGGATTCGCCTGCGGGAAGTAGTCTATTGAGTGTAGAGCCTTGTGAACGTTCACCATGTTGGTGTACTTCCCAGCTTGATGATAGGCGAGAGGTCTGAAGGGGAATGGCCAGGGAAGACCGCGATATTGAAGGAAGATCTTGGCCTGCTCGGTCGACGGGAGGAAGGCGCTCTGAGAGATTCCGTGGTGTTGCATGAAGTCCACTCCTCCTGCCTCCGCCATGTACCTTCCCCACAACACATCCTCAAAGTACAATCGAATCGGTGTCTTGCGCTTGATGGGCGCGTCCCAGATCTCCCAGTTGATGCTATCGACGAAACCTCTGCTCATAATGATGCCCGCGCCTCCACTCGGATACGGGACGCTGGGGCTGTTGTAGCAGTACTTCTCTCCAATCACGATCTTCTTCGTATGATCCAACTTAGACACGAAATCATAGATGTTCTCCAGATGATAGTAGGAATCGTCATTCGCACGGATAAACCACTTATACTTTCGATAGCGAGGCGTGGCCCACATTTGAAGCAAATGACGGTTCTTACACCACAACCCATAATGATACGAACTATCGCAATGCGCGTAGATCAAATTAGGGACACGGGGATCGCGCTCAACATCGGAATACACCTCAACCATGTCCAGACGGTCGTCACTCCACCAACTCGCCCTTTGGTAGGACAAACGGTCATGCATCTCACTAACGAGGAACAATACACATAGGAAACAGCACAAGGCATCACATTAGAACCCTTGAAAGCAGGAGACAAGCACAAACAGGACCAAAACCACCAGGAAGAGGAAAATGTTGACCGAGTGGAAGAACACTCACTGCAAGTCAGCAGGGAACGGGAGCACGTACCTAGTAGTCACAATGCCTATCAAAATCTCATTTTTTAATCGTTCTTCCATTGAAGCGTTCCACCAGGTGGGCCACAAGTTTCGTTGCCCATCCACCGAGAAAGGCGACCACTTCTCCTCCTTCTCCTTCGCGGCAGGAGTCTCAGGCTCGGTCGTCAACAGCTTGCGGTGATAGGGACTAGGTGCAGATGCATGCTCCGCCGAGAGATCGGAACCATGCCTCTCTACAGTCTCCACGGACGAGGAAGAAGCGCTCGCCATCAGAAGCAGCATAAGGAGAAGCAACATGAGGCAGGCCATAGGGAGCTTCATAGCTAAACGAGGGCGATGTGACTCATTCGCGGTGCAGAGGGGTCCTGACAGGAGCAGAGAGCGAAGTGCGGCGCCCCGAGGTTTGCATGGAGTTACCTTTCGCAAGGCCGGCCGGCCTGCGCCACCATTTATCCCGTGTGCTCACAGATCGACTCCTCTTCTCCCCTTCCCTTTGAATTCTATGTCACCCGAGTAGTGAGTTGTGAAATCCACTATGTACAGTGGTGCTACAGTTGTGTACGATGTGATATGTGAACTTGCTGCTTCAGAGCTTCTCCAGCTTTGCAACTTCAAGTGTCTTGATGCCGAATCTTGCTGCCATTTTGAGGATGAAGTGCTTTCTATCAGGAACGATGAATAGGAACTGATCCTGTTTCCATAGCTGTTGTCCGTGGTGAAGTTTGACAACCATCTGAGTTTCAGGTGTTACGGGCACGATGAGGTTCATGATGAGTCCAATGGGGATCTTCTTTGGCGAGTAGTCGTCGAAGTGGAGCTTGTTCACGTTGATGATGTAGAGGGCATGTGAGGTGAGCACAAGGTACCTCTCGAGCGGTCTTCCGTGCCTCATGAATCGAGCGTCGTCCAGGATGAGAATCCTCTGATCTCTCATCTGAATGAACTTCTGAATGTTCTCCCTCACCTCAGCCTCGGAGAGCTGCTGTTGATGATATCCATATGGTGAGAACGATGGGAAGGGAGAATACAATGGAGAGACGGAAGAAGAGGACGAAGAAGTTGAAGTGCTGGAAGAAGATGCTCCACCAGAGGATGAGGCAGTACCTGCTGAAGATGCTGAAGATGATGATGCTCCACTGCCAACAGAAGAAGAAGATGATGATGATGATGGTGAGAGTGAATCGCCCCTCTCCTGGAGCAAGTATCCTCTTCCAAGAGATTGGAGCAATCCCTCGAACGTCTTGGAGAAGAGGTCAAACACACCACCAACGGGCTTGAGTGGCAAACCAAGAATTGCCTTTCCTGCACCAAGGAAGAAACCAGGCGCTCCGTAGCGCTGGACGCCTCTCATCGGTAGAGTGAAGAATCCTGAAACTCCTTCCCAGATGCCTCTCGCGCACTCTCTCACTCCTTGACCCACGCCATAGATCACATTGGTTGGATGTTGACGTGCGACACGATCCTTGACCTTTTGGTAGTCCTCGTCGAACGAAATCACCTGAGTCACCCACGACAACGTTTGGAAGCTCTTCATCAACACCGTCAACAAAAAGTCCGTAAAGTTCAGTAGCAGCGAAGCAGTACCATAGCCAAGTCCAATCACGTATGCACCTGGTGTATCGTCCAACACCAGTCCCTCCAGGGGCAACCTCAAAAAGTCCTGCACTCCAGTCGCCAACTTCCTCAAATTCTGAAGCGGAGAGGCAATGGCATCCAAATTACCAATGATCTGATAGAGTTCAGCCCAAACGAGGGTGGAATACGCGGAACCAAGCGTGGAGAAGAGCGTTCCAATCGACTCGGACAAATCGTTCCTACTGAACGACGCCAGCTGCATCTGAGCCTCGGCAATCACAGGCCAATGCTTCGTGTTGGTGCCAATAGAAAGCGTAACTCTCAGAGGGAAGATCTCAAGACGACCAACGTAGAGGAAGTTCTCCTGCTCGATGCGCTTCTGAACCACAAACTGATCCTCCTGGATGTTGGTGTGCTGCGCCAGCAGCTTCTCCATGCGAAGACGATTCTTAGGTGTAGCGGGGTTGTTCTCCGTAAGTTCACGATTGGCTGCGCCACTGTAGAAGTAGCCACCACCGAAATCTCCGGAATCGCCCAAACCGAGCCTTCCGACTGCTCCGTACTCTGCAAGCGTCTCTGGAGACGACAAGTCCATACTACCAACACCATTACCGACACCAACGCCACCAATGCTGCCCATGGAAACGCCTGCATTCGCCATTGCAGTAGAGAAGGCGTGAGTGGCTGCAGAAGAGAGAACTCCAAGCAAATTTGCAGAGGATGCGTAGGGGGATGTGATTCTTGAGGCAGGAGAGGAATGAGAAGAGGATGCAGAAGCAGAAAGAGCTGAAGAAGAAGCTGCGACTGTTGCTGTCGCTCCTGTTGCTGATGATGCCGATATTGATGATGATGATGCCTCTTGAGCCGATGATGATGATGATGATGATGATGAGGATGATGAGGATGATGATGATGATGATGATGAACCGAGTTCAGCTTGTCCACCTCTTGTTCCAAATAGTGGTCCTAGCAGTTCCTGTATGTCTTCAATTGAGTCCAAAATCTCCGAGTCGATTTGAAGAACGAATGGCAATACGCGCAACCCAATGTAATCGATGAACGTCCTCTGTTCACGAACGTTCCATTCGACGAGAAACTCGAGGAACCTCGGCCTCGCTCCATGCAGAGCTCTGCGATCGACTCCAAAGAGCACCGGGTACTCTGCCATCGGAGAGAGCGTGTGCGACTCTGCATTTTGGATGACGAAGAAGATAGAGTGCTGCAAGTTCGAGTATTGACTCACCTCGAGTTGCACCTTCTGCAGACGCACCGAGGCCGCCGCTTCTCGTCTCTCGGTACTAATCATCAATAGTTGTACTTCAGGAAGAAGAATGTCGACTTTCATCACACAACGAACGGACTGGTGCTTCTTGACGAGGTGACCATATTCATCAATCTCCCAGTCGCCACTATCACCGCCACTCTGCTGTCCTACCGCATTATTGGATCCATCCAATCCATCAGAGCCATCGTCGCCGCCAACAGCACCGCTACCAACACCATCGTCCTGGTCCAAGAGAGCCAAAGGGGGAAGAGATACCTTCACTACTCTCGTCTTGCCTTGCGGTTGTGAGGTTGCCAATAGCATGTTTGGCTTCTCACCTCCTCCCAAAGAAGAATCATCGATTGTATTCTGAGGGTGATGTCCGCCATGATGAGGATGATGATCTGAGGGTTGGTTCAAGTCTTGGTGCATCGTGGTCACTCCATTTGGTATGATTGTCGAAGAAGATGATGAATTGGAAAGTGTATGGCCAAGAGAAGTGCGTGGGGATGCGACTGTGGTAGGAGGAATAGCAGGGGGATGAGGAGGAGGAGATGAGGATCGGGAGTCAAACGTTGGAGGAACATTCCATGCTCCAGATATGCGGGCAGATTCGTCAGACCAGTCGATGCTGAATTCAAGAGCAGATTTCAAAGTGAATGGCTGCGACCACGCGTCCATGGAGGGGGAGAAGTACTGTCGGTATTGTCGAAGAAGTTTTGCTTCCCTCTGATAAAGATGATGTTGTTGCTGTTGTTGCTGTTGATGAATCGTAGTGGGTGGTTGATTCGATGATGATGCGTTGTTGTTGTTGGATGACGAAGAGTCATTGCCTCCAGAGGCGAAGGCGGAAGAGAAGGCATCCATGGCTTCCATGTGAAGCGTCGATCTCGGAGAGAGGATAGTATTGGCTCCAGCACCACTTGCGTTTCGAGTGTGACCACTGGACTTCTTGGTTGGAGAAGACTGCTGAGCGACAGGTCCGGATGATGAATAGAGGGAGAGGGAGGGGATTGCGTGGTGGTGTTGTGATGTTGATGAACCTCCAAGGTGCGCCGTTGCTCTCCTTTGCTTTGCTAGTGCAGCTGCTGTTGCTGCTGATGATGATGATGACTTTGACTTCCTCTTGATGCTGTTGCTCTTAGAGGGTTGGTGTTCTCCGTCTGAGAGCACGCGCTCCATGTAGGCGTCGTCGTCGTCGTCCTCATCTTCAAAGGAGCCATCCTCCAAATCACTGTGAGCTCCATCGATGGCACTCTTCAAGTCTTCTTCATCATCGTCACCAACGATCGGCGGAAGAATAGCAGAAGAAGACGATGATGTTTCGGAAGTAGACGGAGAAGCGAGTATCGTAGTGTGTCTCCTGACATGAGAAGCAGCCGCTCCTCCTCCTCCTCTGCTTGATGACGTGGGTGAAATGACTTCCAATAGGTCAGTCGCATGTGGTACAATCGTAGCCAAAGAGGGTGATCCTGAATTGCTGGGCGTTCTTCGATGCCCTCCTCCAAGACCATCACCACCACCACCAGAACTCGTTGCCATCATTGTCATTGTTGCGCCGCCACTCGGCATGCGACGATGTTGTCGTGTCTTTGCTGCGAGAGTCGCTGCTGCTGCTGCTGTCTGCTGTTGCTGCTGTTGCTGCTGCTGAAGTTGTTGTTGAGAAGCTGTGGGATCAGGAGGAAGCATCATCGCTCTGTATTCGAATTCGTCCTCGTTTCCAAGCCCTCCAGCGAAAAGGTTGAACGAAGAGTTCGGTTCCACCAGGTACTCTTGAATGCCTCCCATTGAGCTCGTAATGACTGCATGTGGAAGGGCTGATGAGCCGGGCTTGTTGGAACGACGGGAGAAGGAAGAAGATGATCCTGGAGCGCTGCTGCCGCTGCCGCCGTTGTTGAAGTTGCTGCTGCCGATGCCATTGGACTGCTTCGGCTGTCGCCTCAAACGCATCGCAAACGGAGTCTCATTTCGAATAATGTAAGGAGGATCCTTGTTGTCAGTGATGGTGATGTAGAGACCTCGCTCATCTGTCGTAACCTGAACGTCAAGAGCTCTGAACAACCTCGAATCCGACAGAGAAGAGATCGGCACAGAATACGCGCTCTGAGCAGTTGTTGGGATTTCCACTGCGCTCCACAACTCTGATGATGATGATGACGCTGGCGCTGGTGCTGATGATGGTGCGTGTTGATACGTAGACGACGATGAAGGTTGGATTGTGGAATCCACTCCTCCTCCTCCTACAGTTGCTGATACTGTTGCTGTTGCTGAGGATGATGAAGATGAAGAGGAAGGGTTTGCAGTAGAATCTGTATCGTCGGAGTAGTCTTTTGCAATGGACAAGCCCAGAATGTCGGGACAAAGACCGCTGGTAGTGTTCGAATGTCTAGGAATGACAACCCATCCTTCGTCGCTCACGTGCACGTTTCCAAAGACGGTGTTGCGGACAGTTGGCGAGATGAAGTCAGTTCGCAGATCTCCAATCATCATGGCCTCATCAACATCTTCGTCGTCGACCAAAGTGGGCAACTCATCCAAGTCCTCTACCACGAGTCCAACTCTTCTCTCCTCGTCCTCCTCCTCTTCATCCTCCAACAGCATGGAATACTCCTCGCGATTCTTGCCAGTCCTGCTCTTCTTCGCGTTCTTCTTCTTCTCCTTCTTCTTGGTCTTCGTCACATGCTTCTTCTGATCGGAATCGGTCACGCTTCTCCTGGCTGCCTTTCTCGATCGAATCACTGCAGAACCACTACTACCTTGTAGCAACTCGTCCAAATCGAATGTCGGCAGTTGATCTACAGCGTTCTTTTGGTGGGATGAATCGCTATTGCCCTTGAGGTAGAACTTGAGATCGTAGGAAGAGTGATTTCTGATGTGGAACCAAGCGCGCCACGCTACCACTCTCGAATAGTCGTCCAAAGTGTGAGACTCCATGAGGAACATGTAAGAAACGCCGAAATTGGGCACTTGGATCTCTAGGCGTTGGAAGAAGTCGCCAGAGATGTCAACTGCGGGGGACCAAGCAGTGTTGCCCATGTTCACTGATAGCATCTTGGAACTACCTCTCACCCATGAGAACGGAGTCATTTGTCTTGGAGCAATCTGTGTCATCGGAAGAGTGTTCTGTTGCCTCACGAAGAGAAGCATGTCGGTGTCATTCACGAACAGGAACTGAGTATTGAATGCCAATCGCCTTGCGTATCCATGATGACGTCCATAAATGAACACAGAGATCAAGATGTCGTCCTTTTCGCCCTCCATACACTCATCAGCGGCCTTGTAGAGCTCCACAGAGGACTGTTGAATCCTCTCGATTTGAATGCGCCCAGACCAGATCGAGTACCCAGCCAATCGGCAGCATATTTCTCGGTGACGGAATGTGTCAAAGTAGAAGTACGTAGTAGAGTTGGCAGGAAGGACTGCAGCAATGGAATCGGCAAGTTCATCCTCGTCCTCGGCGATCGCCTGGTACATGTTCCTTTGTGGTCCAGCAGATTGTCTCGGTCTCGGACGCCTTGGTAGCATTGACGGAAAGTAGTATTCCAGAGGGAAGACGCATAGGTTCTGAATGACGACTGGAGCGGCAAGGTGAAGTGTGACCATCTGAACGCCGGGGAAAGTCGGGTATGGCTCCCTTGTCGTGGTACAGTAGAGCCATCTTTCGTCTCTGGAGGTATGTGCGAAGAGTTTGATGGTGTCAGTGACGGAATTAGGTCGATCGTCAGATAGGGAGATGGGCTTTGAGTAGTCCCATGCGCCGTCCGCGAAAGAGACTGCGAACTGAACGTTTGGAGACAGAGTGCAAGAGATGGGCACTGTGTTTTGCGCAGCGATCATGTACTCAGTAGTGGATTCGATATCATTGTGGATGAAGCGAACGAGGAGAGTCTTGTCGGTGTCGTTGACTACGTGATGAGTCGAAAGGAACTCCACGTATCTCTTGAGTCCCTTTGGTTGGATTGAGACAATGAGATTGCGATTCACAGTGACGAAGCCAACCGTTTGAGTCACACGGAAGACCATCGAACCGACTTCATCGGGAGAGAAGGCCTGCTCATTGTGCTGCCATCCGGAGAACTCAATCTCGAGTCTCTTCAACTGATACGGGTTCGAGAAGGTGAAGAACGTTTCATCGCCAGGCTTAAGAGTCTTGGAATCATCAGTGTTGGACTGCCAGTACTTGATGGGGAGCTCGGTACGATTCACAAGCACATACTGGAAGTGAAGAAGACTTCGATTGCCCGTGCCACCACCTGCTGTATCCTGCTGAACTTGAGCATAAAGCTGATAAAGCTCCACCAAGTGTCTCATCAGATCGTGAGTAAGCGTGAATCGGAGACCATCTAACACAGCAAGATCCAAAGTCGTGGTGGTTGTATCTCCCTCATCGTCCTTTTCTCCAGCGCCACCACCAGATACATAATCGTCATACTCATCGTCTAAACCAATGACGCTGCCATTGTCCTCGTCAGGGAAGTCACCAAGGCTCAAAACTTCGTCGTCTCCAGGTTCGACAATCACACTCACGTCCATTGAGCTTTCATTGTCAGATGATGTTATAGGGGCAGATCTCAGTATTTCGCCTCGCTCTCCATCCTTTTGAGTCATCTTCCGAGAAGAAGAAGAAGAAGGAAGAGTCCTACGGTGGGTGAGAGTTGACTTGGCTTGCTCCATCGCTTCGTGCGCGTATCCCTTCCTCAATGTGGGCATGCTGTCCTCAATTCTCTCTCTTTGTCTCGTTCGCTTGGTTTGCTTCTCAGAATGAAGATGGAGGATGAAGTTGAGCTCGTCTACCAGGCGCTCGGGGATCATGTAGTTCAAGTTGTTCAGCAGCACTTCCAGTCTCGCAGCGACAGTAAGATCCATTGAATGACCATTGTTGCTCAAGCTCATAGAGGCGTTGAAATCAGTAAGGTGGAGGTACACCAACTCCAATTCAGCCATGTAGTCAGAGATGACAGTGAGATTCACCGTCTTCACATTCACCTCGATCATCTTGTCCATCTGCACTTGAAATTTGCCTTCACTGCCACCAGAGGAAGATGCAGCTGAGGAGAACATGGCACTATATTCAGGTGGGGCACCGCCAGCATCGTCATTCACGCGAGTTCTCTTGAAGAAGGAGAGGATATAGTTGTTCACAAGCTCCACAAGCAGTTGATAACGCTTGATTGAGATCATCGCTGCGATCATATCGATATCGCAAGAGAGGTGCATGAAGGGCTTTCCACCAGCAGCAACTGGCTTCACTTGAATCACGATCTTGGCGTTCATCGGTCTTGCCAGCTCCTGTGTCTGAAGTGAGATGGCACCAAGAGTCTGGACGTGTGCTCCTGCGACATTCGAAGAAGATGAAGAAGAAGATGAAGAGGCAAGCAAATCGGGCTCTGAGAAGGGGAGAGTTGAAGATTCGATTCCAAACGGTTTGTCTTGCTGCTGTTGCTGTTGTTGCACAAACTCAGGCGGGATCTCTGATGTCTCTACGAGCTCTACTGTCTTCATGGAAGAGCGGGCACCGCTCACGAGGACTGATGTCTGGGATCGATTGTCGTTTTTCGGTGTCGCGTTTGCGCCGTTATGGACTCTTATGCTATCGAGAGAGAATTCCAATACCGACAGAAGGGTTCGATTTTGAGCTTTGCTCTCTTCTTCAAGAGGTTGAGGGATGGAGACTCGAGGTCCTGAGATGATGATGTTCAATGCGACACGATTGGCGCTGTCATCTGCCACTGATGATGATGATGATGATGATGATGATGATGACGATGATGCTCCGTGAGAAGAAGACGATTTGGAAGCTGCAGACTGTTGAAGACCAACCATTTCCGCCTCGTTTAAGATGCCTCCTTGCTCCTTGTATACCTTGAGGACTTCAGCTTGGAATGACTGATATCGGTGTCTCAGATTCTTGTGTTCGGCCATGAGAGCGAAGAAGTCTTGAAGTTGAGCGAAGGCCTTGGAGTCGTAGACAATGTCAAATGGAGCGAAGGCGATGAGCCAACGAGACATCCACTTGGCGTACTTGTCCTCTCTCTCGCCCTTGAAGTCTCTCTGTATGTTCTCAAACTTCAAGCTAAACATTCGTCCTTCTGAAAGCGCCACTGGTTGATCGTTGCTGCCGCTGTTGTTCGGTTCGTCTTCTGAATCACTGCCATCGTCCGATGTATCCGTCCACAGAGGGTTCTTTCGGTTCGGTTGAGTTCCTTTTCCTCTTCTTTCTGCTGACGGAGTCGGTGGTGGCGGTGGGTATCCTCCTCTTTTGGGCGTTGCTGCTGATGATGATTGAGGCGCTGGCGGGGGAGGGTATGCGTTGCTATTGCCTCCCATCATGCCGTTTGTAGCGGCTGTGTTGCTGTTAGTTGTTGAGGAGGCGTTTGTACCAGTGTTGCGAGAGATACCGCTTGAAGAAGGCCTGTTCGAAGATAGTTTTGTGGGCGTTGTGGTTGTAGTCGTGGATGTATCGGCTTCTCCTTCGCCAAATGCTCTCCATTGACGTCGTTGAGTCTTTGATGATTGCATGTTAGAGGTAGTGGCACTAAACAAGGCACGAGGATCTCTACCAGATGCGGGGAAGAGTGAAGGACGTCCACCGGCGGTGCCAGTTCCAATGAGGCCAGAGCGCCCTCCTTTGGTCACGTTCTTGCGTAAAGGGGTCGCGAATGGAGTACCGCTTACCAGAGACACATCAGTGGCAGCTCGAAGAGGGAACATGTTGAGATCTGGGATGTGTCCAGCAGATGCAGAAGAAGATAGCTTCGGGAGGTGCCTGATTCGTCCAAGATGATCATTGTCTTCAAAGTCGCCCTCGTCCTCCTCACTATCGTTGTTGTTGAGGCGGTCATCAATGATCTCAATTCCATTCGATGTGGGGTCTCCTCGTGATCTCATCTGAGCGCTGCTTCGCTTACGCTTTGAGTCCCGAACCTTATGCTGGAGAGATCGAGGCGCTCTTTCGATGACTGAAGATGATGTAGTTGCTGCTACTGCCATTGAGGATGATGGAGCGCCAAATGTGCTCGAGATGTGTCCCGAGTTGGGAGCAGAAGAGATCGGGTTGAGCATGACAAAGGAGTTGAGCATGGGTGAGGAAGAGATTGAACCATAATTGACAGGATTGGCTGCTATGGGGATGCCGTCGTAGTACTCTCCAATTGTCTCCAACTCTGTTGAGTTGCGAGGCCTCTTTGTGGACTTTGGTTGTTGCTGCTGTTGTTGTTGTTGTTGCTCCTTTTGCTGCTTGAGATCACGAGCAAGTTTGGCTTGAAGTTGGGATGGAAGTCCAGGTCCAGTTTCCTCGGAAATGATAGGCATGTACGACTCCACGACTGGAACAAGTGTTGGAGCATGAGTTACTGAGACGGCATCTTCATTACCACCAATAGAAGCAGAGAGGCGAGGCTGAAGGAGCTTCGCGTAGGGCGAGACGAGATTCTCCTTGCTGGGTTCTGCCATGGACGCAATCGTGAGAGACCCTCCTTCAATTAGCATGACGCTCACATCAGACCAATTCTCGGTGCTGTACAAGAAGTCGTTGAGATGGATGGTAGCGATGGGCAAAGCTGTTGGATCGAGAAGCTTCAAAGTCATCTTCTGAATGCCAACTTGGAATCGATTCCTCAACGCCCTAACCAAAGTATCGGATATGTAGCTGTGTGGTGCATGATGTTGACCAGACGCAGCTGAAGTAGACATCTTTTGAGATGATGAAGGAGCAGTATTCTCCCGATAAGCGTCCGCATTGAACGTCAAGGTGGATCCAGGCCTCGAAATTCGCCTTGAAGACTTGATATCGTTTCCTGAAGAACCAAGAGGAGTTGGTGATCGAGGATTGAACTCGAGTTGGGAGTCATCCATCACGGAAGAAGATGATGTGTTAAGCTTGCCTGGGGTTGAAGCTCGTGTGGGAAGAATCGAAGAGGAAGATGATTTCAACATATTTCCAGAGGAGGAGAGAGAGTTCCTATCGCCTGAAGAGGATGAAGTGGAGTTCTTTGGGAGAGAGATCTTCATGAGTGGCTTCTCTGGAATCGGTGCAACGGGACCCGAATGTCGTGCAGTTGATAATGATGATGATGATGATGATGATGATGAGGATGCAGCGGTTCCATGAGAAGACGAAGTAGCTGCTGCCGTTGAGGCTGCTGCATTCTCCGACACCTTTTCAGCCTCTCTCTTTGCGCCTACGTCTCTGATGTCAGCCATTTGGTTGTCCAAGATGTTTTGAACCATGATCAGTTGCTTTCGGTTGATGGTGAGTTGAAGGTCGTCGATGAGCATCTCCATGTTCGTGGACGAGTTGTTCGTTACGGGATTCCTCTCCTGTATGTATGCTACTTCCATATTGAAGGGTGCAGTCAGTTGGTTTCTCGCAAATACGCCCAGATCTGGTTGCCACATCTCACTGGAGACGATGCACTTGCCAAAGAACTCAAACTGAGTCTCGTCCAAACTCACTCCTCTGCGCTCAATTCTAGCGTCCACAAGACCCATGGGCATGCACTCGGGTGTATCGGGAGTCTCCACCACTACGAGCTCGCTTTGAGTAAGGAAGACGACCCAATTCATTCCAAGTGTCGGAGGTTGCTGTTGCTGTTGGTCGATGTCGTCCGCTGAAGATGTTTGATGGACGTTGTTTGAGGCGGTAGTATCAGAAGCAGTAGTAGTACTAGCGTCAGAAGAAGAAGGAAGCTGCGAAGAAGGAGAAGGGGGAAGGATGTATGAGATGTCAACAGAACCTCTCATCGAAGCCGGAACTTCATCGCCTCTTGCGAAGAACACTTGAACGTCAGCCAGTGTGGTGTAAATCCAGCATATTTGAATTCCGTGCAGTCGAACATTCATAGCAGGAGAGGTGGCGGAGGTGGGGAACAGGTAGATGTCGTTGGGGTCCACTGCTGGAGCTGAAGCAGCGGAATCCTCGCCGAGAAGAAGGGGCAGTAGAGGCATCGAATCGATCTGCTCCTGTTTCTCGTTCATGATCTTGTTTGCAGCAGCTTCGTCCTTGAACTTTTCCATGCGCACTTGAAGAGCTGGCTTTGATACTATCGTTGTGTTGTTGTTGCTGCTATTGTTGCTGCTATTGTTGTTGCTGTTGTCTGCAGGTGAGAGAAGGGGAGAGACGAGTTTGGAGAAGGGAGACTCGGCGTGCACAGGAGACGAGACGACAAAGTGTGGCGACGAGACCTTGGTGATAGAACGCTCTGCGTGAGATTCGAGGATGTATGCGAGGTCTGTGAAGACCATTTCTGCGAGAATGACGTGGTGGTGGTGGTGGTGGGACGAAGAAGAAGATGCCAACTCGTCGCGGCCCATGTCCAGGTCCTCATGAACACCATTGCCGTCTTCTTCTCCTAGGTGATGCTCAACTGTGCTAGAAGGGGAACCAGTAGGATGTGGAGGAGGGTGATCAATGACGATGGACGAGGAGAATGAGGAAGAAGATGATGCTTTAAGGAAGGCACTCTCTTGTGTCGGTGCCGCACTTGTCGTTGATGTTGACGATGGTTTTGGAGTAGACGGCTTGGGTGTTGCTCTTTGAGAGGATGAAAAGGCTTGTTGACGATGTTGTTGCTGCTGAGACTTGCCTTCCAGAACTTCACTACTCTCCAAGAGCTGGACATTCACGTTCGGTACGAATACTCTGATTCTCATGAGTAGAGGAGGATCGTCCATCGCGGGGATTGCAATATTCGAAGTGTTGCTCGAGGAAACACCACTCTCTGCGGCCTTGAGGAGCATCTCCATCTTCAGCGCCTCCTTCATCTCTTCCGTGAGCTGATTCGGATTCCACGACAGTCTCTCGCCCCACATGCCAAGCAAATACGTGTACTGAGACGGACTGAACGCAATGCCAATCTCAGAGAGGGAGACGAAGCCCTCGAGCTGAGGAGTCCACTTGGGAAGTTGAAGCGGAGCGTCTGGCGATAATCTCGTCTGAAACTCTCTTCTGACCATCTGCGCACTCATATCCATGGGCTTTAACACGCGCTCCGGTTGACTCGAAGGGTCGACCTGAATATCGATCCACATGCCACTCATAATGCACTCAAACTTCCTCTCCGTCATCACGAGCGGATCTCTCTCGTCGTATCTCTTCGGGAACGTGTACGCTGATAAAGACTCCGGTTGGACCAGGGCAAGACGATCGGGATGCATATCGATGTCATTGAAGTCAGTGGAAGAGATGCAGGGGAAGTCCTTGGCAGCGAACAAACCTCTGCTGAACTCGATGTTGGTTTGGCTCTCGACGGGCACGGATTTCATCGTCAGGCCAGAAGCATGTAGACGCAGCACCTTTGAAGCGAGATGGGGTTTGCCTTTGAATTTGGAAGCGTAGGGAGGCAGCAAGAAGGTAGGACATTTGAGATCGAGTTTGAAGTGCACCTGCTCGTTCAACGCGGCCTCTAACATCTGCCCAATGTTGTCTTGCATGTACTGCGCGAACTTTTCGCCCTTTTGACCACCAAAGAAGAAGTTCCAGAGGCGCTCCCAGGGACGCATATCGGCAATGATCGCAACGCTGTCAATCGTCAACTGCGCCTCTCTACGCAGATGCTTGGGGTTATTCCAGTCAGGGAACTTGACAAAGTCCAGATTGAGAGTTGGCTGAGCATCAAGAGTGCCAGAGGTTGGCGTTGTTGGGGAGAGGGAGGAGACAGCCGACAACCCGCCGCCTTCAGTATCAGTGAGTCTCTTGAGCATGTATACGTAATCGGGATGCCTATCTGGCCCATAATCAATCTGAGTTAGGCCATAGGAATCGATTTTGATGGAGATGATAGTCTGACTGACCAGTTCAGTTTCGAGCCTTTCAATGTCCTTTAGCGTGAGTGATCCCTTTCCATTGAGCGTGGAAGTCTCAGAAGAAGCAATTATATGATCGGGGTCGAAGCAAATCTTGGGTCTCACGGCCATGACACTTGGAACGAACTGACAGCGGAGGTTGGAAAAGTTGAGCTCCGCGATGCCTTTCTCCTCCAGCACAAAGTCGTAGATACTGACGCGTCCTAACTTCAAACCAATCGTGTAACTCGTATGCGTAATGTCCTCTTCGCTACTCGCGGAAACAGAAGTGTTTGGCTTGTCTGCAAGGTCAGAGGAGGGCACTTCGGCCTCGGCATCGCGGTATTCCTCGTCAGAATCTTCCTCCTCTATCATCGCACCAGTCTCACTCACACCAGTATCAGTACCACTTTTCGATGAAGGTTGAGCATCAAAATCGGAATTTCCCTCAGGAGGGGTGCTCGTCAGCGGCACAGAACGGAGAGAGTCCAAAACAGCAGAGACAGGCGCAGGCGAAGAAGTTTCCTCCTGTTCTGCGTTTCCATATCCAGCATAGCTGCCAATGACACTCGCAAAGCGTCCCCACAATGATCCAGAATACGAAGAAGCAGGTTTGACAGGGACAGAGGGCAAAGATGAGGCAGGAGAGAGGGAAGAGAGTGGAGCCAATGAAGTCATCGTCGTAGCCGGCAACGTCGCTGCAGTAGAGGCATCCGTCACAGGAGAAGATTCTGCTTTCCTACCCATACATTCCAAAAGGGCATCGACGGCGTCTTGAAGGATCTTGAAGTGCTTGGAGTGCAGTTTCAGCGAAAGTTCCTCCAGAACGTCCAGTGTGATGGCGTGATTAATGGTTGGGCCGCGGAAGTACGCCTTTTTCGTCTTAGTGCGCACGCGAATGGGCAATTGGTTGAGTACGGGAACGAGAGAGGCGTCCTCGGAGACGTTGAACGAAAAGCGACCGATATGCACTTCCTTGAACATGATGACGTGACCATTCTTGTCCACCGTGTGTACTTGACGAAGATCGACGACTTTCCACTTGGAATTCGTACTTTTGATCTCAATGTCCTGCACAACGAGCTCAAACACCGGCGGAGCCTTGGTCTTGTCCTTTGGGCGCAGTTTGAGCTTGATGCGCAACTCTCGGAGCTCAAATTTGATGTTATCCATCACACGATCGATGAGGCCCTGAGACTGCTTGGCAGGAGGAGGAGGAGCGATGGGGGAGGACGACGAAGCAGACGAAAGAATCACTTCCGGTTCTTCCAATTCAATGTAGATTGTGTCTGCTACCAATACGATAGGATCACTGCCAAGCATGGAGAGAGAGGGAATCTGGGGTACAGAGGACAAGAAAGGTCAGTTGGCAGCTAAACGGCAGATAAGGGCGGCGACAAGCGCAAATCTCTCCAATCAATCTTCGTTTGGCATGAAACCTGTTACAATCAGCACAAAGAGGCGTACTTTCGCATAGATCTGATTGCAGGTGACCCTTTTCAGCTCGAAATTAGAGGGAATACCAGCCAAAGATTGGACGACATCTTCTTTGAACTCTGTAGAGGAAAGGATGTTAGAAGAGGACAAGTGGCACTGAAAATGCGATGAAGAACGAAGGAAGGAAGAAAGTAAGCAGAGACAGGGAGAGGAAGAGGGAAGCGTACCGAGGTTATGCAGGGTCCAGTTCTTGAACTGCGAAGAAGAGAAGTCCTTGATGTACACGGCAAGGTATCGTGAAAGGGCTAAGCCCACAAGACGCTCCATGGGCAGGAGATGTTATAGACAACTAGAGAAGCCACACCAGAGGTCAGAACAAGGAGGTTGAGGCAATCGGAAATCTCCACATGGCCGCCAGCCGCCGAACCCCAAAGAACTCGTGTGTGGGACAAGAGGAGAGGAAATTCAAGCAGAAATACAATAGAAACGTGCGTAGGGGAACACGTACGATGCAAATCCCATACAACAATTCGACGCGCGCCCCAGGAGGACAGACATGAATGCTGGAGGAGGGAGCAACAACCGACGGAGGAGAGAGAGAGGAGAGAATGCTGCGCATTGCCGTATTGAACATCAGCACTAACCGTACATTCCGAAGCAAGTCCTGACTTCAATGCCACACCTATGAGAAATTGCATTTTATGATGAATTGCTTCTGAATGGAGTGCAACCAGATCGCTCTGAAGGGAGAGTATCAGATATGAACGAACCTTGCTTCACGCCACCTCTTCGAAGCAGTAAGTGGCCCTCTGGTACGCGAAATCGATTCCAATCAAAATCTCATCTGGCATTGATTGTTCCAACGTAGAGTTCCACCAGGAGGGCCACAAGCGCTCTTGCACTTCCTTGGTCAATGACGCTGTTTGTGGCAGGCACCGGCGGGGGAATCGGAGAGATCCGTGTGAAAGCCAATACCAACTATTTTCAAGCTCTATATTGAGATGTGCTCGTTTGTGGGGCGTAGCGAAGGCAAGATGATGGGAGACAAGGCCTGTGCGACAGGGTGAAGCGCGTTCATCGCTGTTGGGGCGTTCTTGTGTCATTTTGAGACAGGTAGAAGAACCAAAGATGCACTAGAGTGTATTCTACGCCTAAAAAGGTCGGAGAGAAGGCAATCGAGAGTGGTACAAGAGCAGAGGAAGTGGAATGATGTGCGCAATGAGGGAGCGGCACTGAAAACGTCGAATGCTGACTCAGAATGGCGAGAGAAGGATCCATTTGGTGCCATCCGCGTTTCATCTAGCGTGTGTGATGGTGTAGAAGTGGAAGGAGCCACTCAGTTATGACACACATGGCCACAACCGGCGAACTGCGTTTCAGCAGCAGAAGGGAGTTGCTTCTTCGATCGAGAAGCAGTGTGCCCCTCAAGCGTGTCCAGTGCAACCAGTTGGAAGGTTCTATTCTCCTTTCCCCATTTGGTTTCATGGATCCTCTTTCAAACAATTTGCTCGAAGAAGATGTTGAAGATTCCAGGTGGCTGAACGACGAAGCGAGTTCTCTTGTGGGGAAGCTGAGCGACGTGATTGCCAACAGCCAATCCCCACCACCAACTGCCGACTCCATTGCATCTGGTGATGCCTCCTCCTTCA
>Ga0307375_10002289_pt1 | contig 19739 bp, 18 predicted proteins | sample TR1MG_FD_202531 | JGI IMG/M metagenome (GOLD analysis project Ga0307375, IMG submission 202531) | Soil microbial communities from Risofladan, Vaasa, Finland - TR-1 | ecosystem: Environmental > Terrestrial > Soil > Coastal area > Acid sulfate soil | place: Finland: Risofladan, Vaasa | collected...
CAATTTGGAAACGTACATCCCTTTTTGTAGGTCATAAACAGCGATCTGTTTACTCATAGGGTTACCGCCTATTGCCAACCGACGGCGCGACCGCTCAGCCTAATAGGGGCGGACAAGTTGTAAAAAGTCTAGCATGTTTTAAGTTGCAGTGCATAGACTGATTGGCTGTTACGAAGAGACGTAGAGTTGCGCCTACCGAGAACCAAAAATGCGGAAAAAGACTTGCTTGCATAACTCGCGCCAGGATCCCTGATGTTTTTCTATAAATCCCTTATCGGACATTGGGGGAATTGAGGAATAGTCGGAATTTTCCGGAAATCCACGGTGAAACCGATGGCTTGCATGATGAAAGAGAACGCGGTGGCACGGGTCTTTTGCTCAGGCGACTTAAGTGCACCTTTTGGCATCTTCTGGGTCGCCTGCCATGCCTTTGATTGCTTCATGAAGTTCAGCCGTCAACGCCTCGCCCAAGACCGCATTGTATAACTGGCGCCCGGTCTCAAAGCGCACGGACAGCACCCGCGCCTCATGGGGATTCACTAGGAGGGGGAGATCCAAAATGAAGGACGGACTGGTCTTTTGAGATAGACTTTTTCTGCGTCACATGCGGCTATTATACAAATTCGCATTTCTATGGCCTATTGCCGCTTACCCCATGGATGAATCCCGGGGCTTGCGCGGCGGTTTTGGTCAGTGAATCTTATGGTGGTCATAAGAAATCAGGAGAGTGGATATGAGGGTGCAGGCAAATGAAACGGGCACCAGCATCCAGAGGGCGTCCCTGATACCGAGAACATGAACCGTAGCCCCGAAGCCAAGCAGTAGGAGGGCGCCGATACTGTTCCCGAAACCGAGGGCAAGGCCGGAACCGAGGCTCCGGTTTTCTGGGAAAATGTCCTGCCCCACGAGAACCGAAACGGGGAGCGTGCTGAAAATGGCGATACCCAGAAATCCAAGGACTACCCACAGCAACCACCCACTACTGATCATGTAGAGCGTCACAAAGAGAGCGCTGAGAAGGCTCGATCCAACCAAGACAAATCGTCTCCCAAAACGGTCAGCCAGGAGACCGCCGCTGACATTGCCGATAACCCCGACAATCAACAAGACCGTGATCAGGGAGGCACCAGCCACGAGGGAACCGCCCGTTTGGCGCCACAGTAGCGGCAAATACGTTACTAATGCATAGAGCAGGAGCGCCCGCAAAGAGACGTAGGAAATCAGTGCCGCTGCGGGCTTCGCGTGCTGTGCCCATGCGATGGGTTTGGCGTCGGCATGTCTGGCGGGGAGCTCGGGCAAAAGAAGTGCTACGAGCGGAATGCTGATGAGTGCCGGTATGGCGACTACCCAGAGGCCTTTAAGTCCGTAGCTTGCGACAACGATGCTCGCCACGAGAGGATAGAGGCCACGGCCAATTTCCCCACCTACGAGAAAAACAGACATCACCGTGCCATGACTGGTTTTGGCAAGACTCCTCGCCGATGCCATGGATTGTGGATGAAATATTGAGTTTGATAGACCAATAAGAAACAGTACGATGAGTAGCATGCCGAGATTAGTGCTGACGCCCACTAGAACAAGGCCCAGGCTGGTGCCACCGACACCGAACAGAATAAGCGATTTCCCACCAATTCTGTCAGACCACCACCCCATCAGCGGTTGCAAAGCCTGGCCAATGAGCAGTGCCGACATGACCCAGGAAGCGCTGCTCGCACCCCGATGCAGGGTCACTAAGATGGCGGGTAGGATACCTGGCAGGAAGTTCGCCGCTCCATCGTTAAGGAAGTGCAGCCACGAGAGCCCGAGAAGGGCCGTGGTGGGGTGGGTGACGGCTGTTCGTTTTTCGGCAAGGGCCGATTCGTGGGTCATTGTGTAGTGTCTCACCTGTAATGGATTTACGTAATGGACCTATGAGATGACGCATTACGGGCTAGCTTAAAAGAGTCGTTCTAAGTGAAATGGGCTTGGATGAAGCTCTCGTGTGCGTCTTTTTGTCCCTTTGTCCGGTCTTCGGAATCTACAAATGCCTGGGTATTTCGGAGAAACCAATCGAACGCATCGCGGCGATCAGAAATATCCGTGCGCCACAGCACGAGCGCAGCCGTCCCTGCCGTCGTGATATTGTAGATTCGTTTGGCCGGCCCAGGGCCTTCCATGACCCAAGCAGATCGCAACATCTTCCGGACCTCAAGCTCGCGAAGCGCCCGGTAGAGATTGCCGGTATCGACTCGGAGCGCTTTGGGTAATATTGCGTTCATCCGGCGATGCAGATTTCGACCATGGTCCGGGGTCTGGGCGAGCAGCGCAAGCGCAAATGCCGCGAGGTGTCGACCGGGTCGCGTGCGCTCGTCGCTCATAAAGGGGCGCGACACGGGTTTTGGCGCGCCCGGACTTCAGCGTGAGGCGCGGGGGTTAAGCGCGTTATGCCCCCTTTGGCGTCGGTTTGAAGCGCGAGGCCGGCTGCTTCTCGTAAGGGCGTAGGCCGCGTGCGGGACCGATCGAGACCTATGCCGCCAACCAAGGCGCTGTGATTGGCCAAAAGAGTGGTGCTTGTGGCTGAATTTACCAAGGTGTTCAGGATGCCGCTGATAAACGCGTGAAACCCGCGTGGTACCCAGGCGATAGGGATGCCTTCATGGAGGCCGACCCGTAAAAGGGGCTCGTAGGTTACAGGCAACGGCTGCCTAGTCACGCGCAAGGTTGTCAGGTGTGAGGCATAAGAATGGGTTGTTGCCCCCAGATCTGGGTATTTCCTATAAACGCGAGAATACATCGCAACGACCTTCCGCAAGCTCTAGTTCAAAGTCCTCCCGGTCGATCCCATCGCGTCGGAAGGCGCTCCCCGCACGTAACACATAGGTGTATTTTACATCTATCTTCACAGGGAAACAATGCCTTCTCGTGGAAAGGCGATCTGCGCCTGTGGCTTTATCCGCGTCTGCACAGCGTGTACGAGCATAGCGCGCATCGTCTCCTATGAGCCCGATTGTGCGGCCATCGAGCCTCCTGCTGATCCGGCAGGGTTCGCTCTTAAAGAACTTAAGTGCGTAGGTCGGTCCATAAACGGCCGCTATGAGGTCTTGAATCGTGGCGGTCATCTTGATGGGGATGAATGGGATGCCGGTCGGCGCCGCTACTGGGGTCTTGATCGGAGCGAGCGACCCGAGCGCGCAAAGGCCGAGATACACTGATCGCCTTCCTTAGGAAGAAAACGGAAAAAGTCTGATGCGGCATGAATGTTGCCTTATTGGTAGTAAGGGGCGTTTTATGACTGCGAGTCGAAGAGAGTTATGCATAGCCATCGTGCGGAACGATTCTGGCGGTACTGCGTCAAACAGTAGGGAAGGTTTGTGTTCCTGGGAGGCTGGCGCGCCCCACCGGAAAGGCCGCTATCATTGATAAGGGCATAGTGCTTTGGAGAATATGCTGAAGGCTCGGATGTGTCATGACTTAAGCCTGCGGCAAGCGACAGCCCGAGGGTTCGCCGGGCGCAAGTTCGATATTCGGCAAAGCGGGAGTCATTTCTTGGACGCAGAAACGCGGCCCGTTGCGCACCGTCGTGGTGCATGCCATGCGCATTTCTTTGAGCTAACCTTAAAGGACGCTCGTGGTAGCTCATCGGGTGAATGAGGCGCCAGTGTCGGAATCAGGTGCGAAATGAGGGGGGGGGTGCAGAGGAGGGTGGATGGCAACATAAACAGTCGTGCAAGCAGGATTGTGTAAGAGACTGCGACAATACTGCAAGGGGTGAATTATGGCACTATTTGATCGGTATCAAGAACGTTTCATGCAACAACGAGAAGTTACCCTGACGCTTGATGAGTACCTCAAGCTTTGCGCCAACACTCCCTTGGCTTATGCCCCAGCTGCGGAGCGCATGTTAGCGGCAATCGGGGAGCCTTACATCGTCGATACCCAATCTAATCCCCGTTTGTCCCGCATTTTTATGAATCGCAAGATTTTGACTTACCCGGCTTTTGAGGATTTTTATGGTATTGAGGATGTTGTAGAGAATCTGGTTTCATATTTTCGTCATGCCGCGCAGGGCCTGGAAGAGCGCAAACAGATACTCTATCTGTTGGGTCCGGTAGGTGCCGCCAAGTCATCTTTGGCCGAACGCCTCAAAAGCCTGATGGAACGTCATCCCTTCTATTGTCTAGCGGCCGGCGGCAAGGTCTCGCCCATCTACGAGTCGCCGCTCGGCTTATTTGACCAAAAGGAGGATGGTCCTGTCCTTGAGGAGCGCTACGGCATTCCGCGCCGGGCGTTACAAGGGGTCATGTCTCCGTGGGCCGCTAAACGTCTGCGCGAATTTGGTGGGGATATCCGCCGGTTTAACGTAGTCCGGCTCAATCCTTCGCAATTGCACCAAATTGGTATTACCAAGGTCGAGCCAGGCGACGAGAACAACCAAGATATATCGAGTCTGGTCGGCAAGGTGGATATCCGTAAGCTCGAAGACTTTTCCCAGGATGACCCGGACGCCTATTCTTATGCGGGTGGCCTGAATGTCACCACCCAGGGAGTTTTGGAATTTGTTGAAATGTTCAAGGCTCCCATTAAAATGCTGCACCCGCTTCTGACCGCAACGCAAGAAGGAACCTACAATGGTACGGAGGGGTTTGGGGCCATGCCGTATCAGGGCATCATTTTGGCTCATAGCAATGAATCCGAGTGGGCAGCCTTCCGCAATAACAAGCGCAACGAAGCATTCCTGGATCGCGTGTATATCGTGAAAGTCCCATACTGTCTGCGGGTGACGGAGGAGACGCAGATTTATCGGAAACTCCTCGAACACAGCGCCCTAAGTGGCGCCCCATGTGCGACAGATACCCTAGAGATGCTTGCCCGATTCTCGGTGTTAAGTCGCCTCAAGGATCCTGGTAACAGTAGTCTGTGGTCCAAGATGGAGATTTATGATGGCAAAACCCTAAAAGACCGCGATCAACAAGCCAAGAGCCTGCAGGAATACCGCGACGTAGCCGGTGTCGACGAGGGCATGGATGGGATTTCTACTCGATTTGCCTACAAAATTTTGTCGCGCACGTTCAATTATGACAACGAGGAGGTCGCCGCTAACCCCGTTCACTTGCTCCATGTCCTGGAAACCCAGATTCGAGCTGAACAGTTTCCCGCGGAATTGGAGTCGCGTTATCTCGGTTTCCTCAAAGATGAACTGGCGGCACGGTACGCTGAATTCCTTGGCTTGGAAATCCAGAAGGCCTATTTAGAGAGCTATGGGGATTACGGCCAAAATTTGTTTGACCGTTACATCCAGTATGCGGATTTCTGGTTGCAGGATACGGAATTTCGCGATCCAGATACCGGACAAGTGATGAACCGAACCTTGCTGAATGAGGATCTGGAAAAGATTGAAAAGCCCGCAGGTATAGCCAACCCCAAGGATTTTCGTAACGAAGTAGTGAATTTTGTACTCCGCGCCAAGGCGACCAATGCGGGCAAGAGCCCCGCTTGGACCAGTTATGAAAAACTGCGGGTGGTTATCGAGAAAAAAATGTTTGCGAACACCGAGGATCTCCTGCCGGTCATCTCTTTCGGCAAGAAGCGTACGTCGGATGATGAACGTAAGCATCATGACTTCGTGGCGCGGATGCAGGAGAAGGGTTATACGGAAAAACAGGTTCGGTTGTTGGTCGATTGGTATATGCGTTACCGGAAACATCATTAATCTCGAAAAGCGGGATAGAGCGGTAGCGGGTAGTCCCTTAATGGGAGGGAAGTTGCCATGAGCGTTATTATCGATCGGCGCGATTCCGGGACGCGTTCCACGGCCAATCAGGATCGTCTGCAAAGGCGTGTGCGTGGACGAATCAAAGCCGCTGTCGAAAAGTTGGCCAGAACCCGCCCCATGGGGGATATCGTCGATGCACGGCAACCTATTTCGATCCCGACGAAGGACCTTAACGAACCCAGTTTCCGTCGCGATATGCGGGATATGCCATGGGAACAGGTGCTACCGGGCAATAAACAATATCGTCGCGGGGACAGTATCCCGAAGGCCGGCGGAGAGGATGATGATACGGGGGCCGGGGAAGGCAGTGGCGGGTCTCCTGAGGGCCTTGGGGATGACGAAATTGCTATCGTGCTATCCGCAGACGAATTTCTGGCCCTCCTTTTTGAGGGGCTAGAACTCCCCAATTTGCGCCAGTCGCGCATCGAGGATATTCAGGCGGAGCGCTGGCGGCGGTCGGGGTTCATTAAGGAAGGAAGCCCCTCCCGTATGCATATTGGGCGCACCATGCGCACGGCCCGGGCGCGCCGCATGGCGATAAGGGCCCGTAAAAGGCGGGAGCTTGAGATCCTGCAGCAACAAGCAGCAACGCTAGAGCAGGATATCCGGACTCGGCAGGAACGCGGCGAGGACGCAAGCGTTGAGCGTTTTCGGATGACGGAGATCGAGGCGGAGATCAAGGCCCTAGAACGGAAGATCAAAGCCATTCCCTTTATTGATGAATCGGATCTCCGTTTCGCCCATATCGACCAACAACCCCACCCGATCACCCACGCAGTCATCTTTTGCGTTATGGACGTCTCTGGGAGTATGGGTGAGCTTGAAAAGGATTTGGCCAAACGCTTTTTCCTGCTCCTTTATCTTTTTATACATCGTCAATATCGTGCCGTCGAGATCGTTTTTATTAAACACCACGGGGAAGCCTCGGAATGCACGGAGGAACAATTCTTTGGTGCCAAGGAGGGTGGCGGGACTTTAGTTTCGCCAGCGCTGGAATTGGTCGAAGAGATCATGGCGCAGCGATTCTCGTCAGAGGATTGGAATGTGTATATGGCCCAAGCCTCAGATGGAGATAATGCTCATGACGACAACGCATTGGTTCTCGAGCGTTTAAGCAGTCTCTTGCCAACGTTACGCAATATGTTCTACCTGGAGGTCAATCAAGATAGGGAGAGTACGCTTTTGGAGCTCTATAACGAGGTGTCTCGAGAGTTCCCAGGGCTTATGACGGCCAGGGCCAAGCAGCCAGAGGATATCTATCCGCTCTTCCGGTCTCTTTTTGGGGCCCAACAAGGGGTACGAAATGGCTGATTCCGCAAAACTACTGTTCTCGGACAACGACTGGACCTTTGCGCGGATCGCGATTGTCAGTGAGCATATTGCAGCGATTGCCGAAAAGGAATTAAGACTCGATACATACCCAAACCAATTGGAGGTTATCAGCGCGGAACAGATGCTGGACGCCTACGCCTCGACGGGGCTGCCGATGTACTATCCACATTGGTCATTTGGCAAACAGCGCGCTATCGAGTCCGGCCAGTATCGACGCGGCGAGATGGGGCTCGCATATGAGTTGGTGATCAATAGCAACCCCTGCATCAGTTATCTTATGGAAGAAAATACGATGATGATGCAGACCCTGGTGATTGCGCATGCCGCCTATGGACACAACGCGTTTTTCAAAAACAATATGTTTTTTAAGCAGTGGACAGACGCCGAAGGCATTCTGGACTATCTGGATTTTAGCAAGGGCTATATCGCCCAGTGTGAGGAGCGCTATGGGATTGATACCGTAGCAGAGGTGATTGATGCTGCGCACGCCATCAATCGTAATGGTGTCGACAGGGCTCCGCGTCCGCAAAAGTTATCGGCCTACGATGAGGAGCAACGCCGGCAAGATCGGGCCCTATTTTTAGAACAGCATCTGTCCGAGATTTGGCGAACATTACCGAATAAGTCTGTGTCTATTGTCAATGCCGAAGAGGCGCCATTTCCTCCTGAACCGCAAGAGAACCTCATTTATTTTATCGAAAAGAATGCGCCGAACCTAGAGATATGGAAACGGGAAATTTTGCGCATCGTGCGTAAGATCGCCCAATATCTTTACCCGCAAGGTCAAACAAAGATCATGAACGAAGGGTTCGCGTGCTTTGTTCACTATCATATTCTTCATAGTCTGCACGCCGAAGGGCGCATTAGCGACGGCGCCTTGCTGGAGTTTTACGCAAACCATACGGCGGTCACTTTTCAGCCGGACTTCGACAGCAAACGCTATACGGGCATGAACCCGTATGCGTTAGGGTTCGCCATTTTCCAGGATATCAAGCGTGTTTGCCTTTCTCCGACCGAGGAGGATCACCGTTGGTTCCCCTTTGCCGGAGACCCGGACTGGTTGAAGCAAATCCATTTTGCGATGCGCGAATTTCGCGATGAAAGTTTCGTTTTGCAGTATCTTTCGCCAAAAGTGATGCGTGATTTGCATTTATTCACCCTTGCGAACGATCCCAATGCGGATGCCTTTCAGGTGACGGCCATTCATGATGACGCCGGGTACCGGTATATACGGGGCGCTCTGGCGCAGCAGATTGCCGAGGCGGCGCGGCCAGCGGATATTCAGGTGGTTGCGGTCAACCGTTGGGGAGATCGTCATTTGCACCTAAAGAACATGAATGGCCAATCGCTAGATCGGGCGGAGGCCAAAAAGACCCTGGATTATATCCGTATGCTCTGGGGCTACGACGTACATTTGGATATGGGAAGATCCTCTTTGGCATCGGAAGCAGTCAGCGGCGCGTAGGATCGGGTTAGCAAGCGTCTTGGGTGATGGGCGCGCTTCTGAGGCGAGTCATAAATGGGTGCACAAGTAGTGTCATATCGTTACCAGCGTATTCACTGTGGCGTGGCACCCAGTCTCTAGGTTGCGGAGCGCAGCGAGATTCACGCCCGCAGCAGCGGCTACACGGGCCTGGGCGTGATCCTGGCGCAGACGTAATTGGCGGATTTGCATACCCACCGCGTGTTCTTAGTCTTTGCTAAGACGCGCCATGCACACCCCATAAAATGGTTTAGTATGTGCTTGCTAGCATTAACTGCCAATAATATGGCTTATAGGATGTACGATACGTCGGTATAATCGACCTACGTCCTACTCTCTCTTGTTTGGGGCCACCGACGGCGGATAGGGCCTCCAAAAGACGCATTTCCATGGTATTGCGAATACTACGTTTAGTATGAGACCTGAATAGGAGGCAAAAGGAGTTGTTCTTCCTGGGCGTGAAGGAGCGAGACCAATTCCCGAAAGTGACGATCCTCACTAAACCAAGGAAAGATGAGCGGAAATGCTGGATCATGCCAACGGCGTGCGATCCAGGCGTTATAGTGCAGCAGGCGAAGTGCCCGTAAAGGCTCAATGAGGCGAAGCTCGCTATAATTGAACGGTCTAAACATTTCATAGCCGCGGATAAGGGCGCTTAAGGCCTCTTCTTGCTCGATGCGGTCTCCTGGGAGCAGCATCCAAATATCCTGAATGGCCGGACCGTTTAGGCAATCATCAAAATCGACGATCGCAAAATGCTCGCCGTCAAATAGGATATTGCCCGGATGGCAGTCGCCGTGTAGCCGGAAGGTGGCCGGATTCACCGACGCAAAGATGCGTGCGATGGCGTCGCGTAACCGTTCGGCAATCGCTATGAAGGGGCCGCGGAGATCTGTTGGTAAGAACGGGCATTCTCGGAGAGTCGCGATAGCGGGCTCAACGAAGGTCGGCGCATCAAGGGTCAGTCGCTCGGCAAAGCGTCCCTGTCCGGCCAAATGCAAGCGTCCCAGATAGTGCCCAAACGCCACGCGCTCCTCGACGGTTTCGAGGCCGCCTGTGCGTCCGGGGTGCCACGCAAAAAGCGCAAACCGGTAACCCCCCTGATAAAAAAGGGTCTCATCCCCGTAGCGAAGGGGCGCGACGGCCGGGATCTCATTATCTACGAGCGTTTGCGTAAACGCGTGCTCCTCGCGGATAGCGGCGTCGCTCCAGCGGCCGGGCCGGTAGAATTTAATGGCCCACGGGGTAGTCTCGGTCTCGAGCTTATAGACCCGATTTTCATAGCTGTTGAGGGCCTGAAAGCCACCCGTCGGCTGCAAACCTACGGTTTCGGCAGCACTTAAGATGATCTCCGGCGTGAGGTCCGCGTAGGGACGTGTGGTCAAAGATCCGGGGCTGTCAGGGGCCATACCGAAGTATACCGATTGCGGGCGCTTATGGCCAAAAGCATCGCGCACCAGTGATGCCAGGGCTTGGGGTAGCGATGGCGCCCAGGCCGCCTATACTCAATAACTGCCGCAAACGTTTGCGGGGCGCGGATACAGGCGGCAGGTGACCTTCTTAAGGAGACAAAGGTCGGTCCGTTTATGGTTTGAGGGTGCGTGCCGTGCGCGTGACAGAAAAAGCGCGACCTCGACAATTGTCAGGGTATCGACTGATATGCTCGTGCGGGCCCTTATGCCCGCAGCCTTATGTTGTTACCGCGTCCAGAGTGACGCATTCTTTGGGCCGTCTCGCGAGTTACCGTGTTGTGTGAAGACGCCGCATCCCGATCCTGCTCAATAGCGCGTATGCTAGCCTTGCCACTTGGCATATCAACTGTAGCAGTTTGAGGAGAACCTCCATGGCTAAAGGTCAGTTACACGGAAATCGTGAGGCAAAAAAGCCAAAACAACCCAAAAAGCCGGCGGCACCCGCGGCATTTGGTGGCGCTGCATCGAGAAGCGACTCGCGGACAGTCGGGACCAAGAAGAAATAGGTCCGAACGACTCTGTGGTGCGCGTGCGCGACCGAGTGGGTTTACGTTCCTATTTTATACCCCACGGTAGCTAGCCGATTGGATGGGGTTTGTGCGGGCTAACAGCCTTTGGGCGGCGGCTTTTTGTGGGCAGCCGCCCATTTTGCGCCCATTTCTGGGACGGCTGGGTATGAAGTCAAGGTTCGCCATTGTTTATGGCTGGGATGCCGGGGTGGCGCGCCGTGTAAGGGCGGGGGACAAGGGCGTCAGAGACCTTAAAAGCCGGTTCATGTTTCGCATGCCCTGCCTGCGGGAGATTCAATCGGCTATATGGTATTGGGCGCGGACCTAAATCGGGCGAGTTGCTCGCGTAATGCGCCGACGTAGGGCCCGCGCCGGACTCGATGGATGATGAGTACCCACTTCATTCCCTCACAGACACCCAGCAAAAGCCACCAAGGAAACGTAGGCTGACGAAGCCCGTAAACCGCAATTACCACGAAAGTGATATACCAGGGTCTCTCCAAGCGGTTGCCGATGCGAAAAATATTACAGAAAAGGAAAAACGATTCTCCGACGTAGATGGGGAGCAGAAAAAGCCCCTGATAGGGAAATACGCGGTACCAAGTAACGCTCGTGGCGACGAGCGTTACGACCAGGATAAGGTCGATTAGGTTGAACCGAAAGCCCGGCTCGTGCTGAATCTTAAATGTGAGCCATCTCATGACGCAGCCGTCCTTCCGGATCGAAACGCAGTTCAGTGCGGCCAAACTTGCCGCCAAAATTCCGTATGGCGAGATCTTGGGCAACTACCGTGGTGCCCTCATCGTTTTCTGCCACGCACGTAATATTCAATCCGCGTAGGATGGACTCCATATCGCGGAAGATCGGGCTTTTTCGTGCAAGCCGAATGATTTCCGGGGAGAAAGCGGAAATCACTCGAATCCTGGATACGCGACCCGTCAAAGCGTTGTAGGTGGAGGTCTCCAGCCGTCCCTCACGTCGCGTGAGGAGGAAAAAATCAAATGGGTTCCAAGCCGACGGAATCGCAAAATCGATGTTCAGGCGCGCCTTCACCCGACGCTGCAAAGCCAGCTTGGCGAGCCCGTAGATGCTAAACAGTGTTGCGTAGCCAATCGCAGCGATCCCTGGTGAAACGAGGTCGGCGGCCACAATGGCAAAGAACCCGGCGGTCAAGGTCCAGGCAATGGTGTCGACGAAGAATACAGCGTCAAGGCAGAACCGGCGTTTTGTAAACGGCCAGAATAGCTGAATACCGAAGGTGTTGAGAACATCGAGTAGGACGTGAATCACAAGCCCTGCGCATAGACCCAGAAACAGGGCCCAGCTCCAACCGATTTGCAGGGCAAGCAGAGCCGCCGGAGCGGCCGCATAGAAAGGGGCAAGCGGCAGCGAATGGGTAGGTCCTTGGTGGTGCTTCAGATAAAAGCGTTTTCCCGCCGCCATAAATACCACATCGAGATCGGGAAGTACGCTACCGACCAAAAAACCCAGTGCGGCAAGCTCCTGTCCCTGCGCCGCAAGCGTTACGAATCCGACTCCGCCGATACCCATGTGATGCACGATATCCATGTACCGAGCCCCTTTATTGTTGTTAGTGTACACTCACCGTCAGGCGCGCGTGTCTCATCACTGTATTGTCATGACTGACGCCCGCAATGTCATTAAATTCGAACTCGCCGGTAGCTTAGTGTCGGATCCGGCCTACGTGCTTCGCGTTATACTTCATAAGAATTGCCTCGGAATAGCTGTTGTTTGCCGTATCTTAAATCGGGCAAATTAGAGGTAAGGACCTGCCTTATATCCGCATATTCTCGGCATTGTTTGTCGGAAACTCTGTTAATTAGCCCTATCGTTTATAACGCCGAGGATACTTGGTGCTTAAGTCTCGGGACCACATCTCTAGGCAAATTATTGCCGGTGTGCTCGATCCTTGTTCCCGGCGTCATGTCATGGGGTTACGGGCTCACGGTGCCCGGCACTCGCTTGCGCGTAAAGTATACCCCGCCGTCTCGAGCGCGAAAGAAGGGCGACATATCGACCAGGCGTAATGCCTAGTATTTGCCGGAAATGCCGGGTCAAGTGGCTCTGGTCTGCAAATCCCGTTGAGAGAGCCGCTTCGGACAAAGCGGCTCCGTTCTGGAGCAGGATTCGGGCGCGCTCGGCGCGCAGGCGGATTTGATAGCTATGAGGCGGCAAACCCACATACCGGGCAAAGGACCGGAGCAGATGAAAGCGACTGAGCCCAATAACCTGAGAGAGCTCAGTAAGGGTGATGGCCTCGCTGAAGCGTTCTTTGATATAGCGCTTGGCGCGCTCGACCGCGTGACGCTCGCGATGCGTCGGGCCCACCGTGGGCGTGCGTTCGGAGTGGTGTTCAAGGAGAATGCGCAGACAGTGTGTGAAGCGTGATTGCTGCTCCAGGGAAGTGCCGCCATGTTCGATTGCGGCATACAAGTGGGCCAATTCCCGAAACAGGGTGTGGTCGGTCACTTGCGGGTGGCGAAAATGCGGTACTTGCGAGCGCCCTAGTTCTCGTGCGGCGTCTTCGAGAATTGCGGGTGGTATCCACAAAACCGTAAAGTCACCGGGTTTTAAGACCGCAGTATTAGCATGCACTTCGCCGGGCTCAATGAGCATATGACTCATATCGCCCACGAAGTAGCTCTTACTGCGATAGCGCCAGTAAGCCGCAGCTGCGCGACAGGAGCAAATCACGTAGTGCTCGTGGAAGACCCGCCAGTATTGGCTGTTTTGATGCACCCGCATAATGTCGATACCCGGAAGGGCGGGAGACCGTTCGTAGATGATCGCACCTTGTGCTGGGTCCGGCATGAAGTCCCCTCCCATAAGATATGGGGATGAAGGGTAAATTGCCGGGCCCTGGCGCGACGTCCTCCCTTACTGATTTTACAGGATCAACCCTCTTACTGTAGTGGGTGCCGATTCGCTTTTCCAGCACAAAACCGCAATTTCGTACTAGACATATGCCCTAGTTCCTCGAAACCGCAGAGGGTGAGCGGTTCTCCGAAAAAGAGAGCAATAACGTTCTAGTTCTGGTCTCGAATCCATTCCACACTGCCGTTTAGAATTGTGTTTCATGCGTGGGGCGGGTGTCGGGAGCACGAATGACGCCAAGGGCTTGAGCGGTCCGCCCGAGTGGCGGCTAGCCGTCATTATTAAGGGGTTGCGGGGGGTTCCGACGGGATCCCGGTATGGGGAGGGGCACATGATGCCAATTGGGGCGTCAAACGGACCTGCCGGGAGAAACGGGTGATAGGTCTCCTTTCGGTGAAGGGCTTAGGGGGGCGCGATCGTAACAGGAAACAACTGAAGTTGCTCAAGGATTTTCGAGTGTGTGGCCAAGAATGGGTCCGCCGGATCTTCCGAATCATGGCGATCAACCACACCACCAAGTCGCTTTCGGGGCGACAACGGTTTTGTGCGCTTGTATACGCAAGCGATTGCGCAAGAACAATAATATCATACCGGATCCCATGGGTTAAGGCTGGATTTTGTAGTTTGGCCAAGCTAGCCTATGTACTATGCGGGCCCGGATAGAGAACCGTATCCGGATGTAGAATGACGAGTGTCATGTTTCTTAAATGTAGTGGGCTCATAACGGGGGGAGTGTTGAAGATGAAGCGGGAAGCGCTGTTAGCGTGGTCTGTGATATGGGTAGTGAGTGCGTTCGGTACGGTTTTCGCGAGCATGAATGGCGCACAGAGCCATTTTTCCAATAATCCAGCGGGCAATTCCGCGATCATGGAACCGGTCACGGGGGTGACTTCCGGGACTACCCAGAATCAAAACGCCCTCTTCGCGCCTGCGCCGTTGACCTCAGAGGAGATGACTTTGCTTGCCTCCAGCGAGGCCCAGGCACCAGGATTACTGAAAGAGTCGGCGGGAGCGCGAACACAATGCTATTACCGTCGTGGCCACCTCGTTGGGTGTCATACTTATACTCTTGCCGGGTCAGTGGTGGGTGATGGGCTCTTGTTCGGCTTCACCGGATGGCTCATAGGTTGGTTTGCAGCAGGTCCCGCCTACCCATTTTATTGGGGATTGTGGACGGTAGGCGGTGCGGCCGTCGGCGCGTTGATTGGGTGGAATGACTATTATTCTATGCCTAAATCGTGACATGAAGCGTTGTTAAAAGTCGAAATTATAGTTACCGACAGGCTGATAATAGGGGCATTTTGCCAATACGGAAAATAGGTCATCGTTGGAGCGGACGCGGTTATCAGGGGCGATGGTATGGCGGCACAGGCGCCAGTTCCACGCGATACCTCTGATGAACGCGGGTGAAAGGAAAGGGGCCCTGTTTGGGGTTTGGTAGGTATCGTTGGTCGGCGGAGCAGGATAGGTAATTGTCGGGTGTCTCGCTGGGGTAGTTGTGGGTGGGGCTCGCGACTGTGCCGTGATTCTAGGTGCCCGGCCAACGGTACTCCGAGCGGGTACGCCTTTCCGCCCGCTCCATATTTTGGAGAAGGACGCCATGTGTCGGCAGGGCTCGTCGCAAGTGCCGAATATGGCCCGCTAGGACCGTGTAGGGGAGCTTTCGTGGTGTGTATAACTATTTTACGGCTAAGATGGGAAGACCACGTTGTGCCGACGTTCGAAATTCAGTGTCCGTCGGTACTGTACCTTGGGGGTGGCGATTATGACCAGATTAATGGAGTGGCTTTCAACTGATTGGGGTCGGTGCTCAAAGGTTTTGCGGACACCCTTGGCTGTTGCCATAGGAGCCGGGATATTGGCAATATCCGCATGGGCGCTCGTCGGGCGATCTGATTGGATAGTGGTTACGAGCATCATTGCCGTGTGCCTCATCGGCTTTAGGCGGGCGCCTACCGTTACCTCATGGGTCACCGTGGGAGACGCCAGTACCCACGCACCAAAACGGGTGAAGGCAAGACCTGACATGGTTACAAGCCGCATTAGGGGCGTTTTTTGCGATACGAAGCCATATTTTGCGATGTTTTTGCTCGCGCTCACGCTTTCGTTGTCGTTATCCGCCTTTGCTCAGAACTCAAGTATCGACACACGGGTTACCGCGCTTAATACCGAGCTCGCTCCGTATATAAATAAGCGTGTCGAACTCGCTCAGGCTGCCCGGTCTTTGAACCAAACAAAGGGCGACATCGAGTTTGGGGTCCAAGCCTATAATAAGTCCGCCGCGCAATACAAACAAAAGAAGGGTGCCTATGAAATAGATTTAGCGGCCTTTCGGCAATCGAGAACCGTGCTTGCGCAGGCCATTACATCTCACAATGCTAACAAGTGCGTCGCCCCCTACAACAATCCGGGCGTATGCTCGGCCTACAATGCGGAGGCCGCCCAACTAAATCAACGGAAAGCGTATCTCGTCTCTCAGTTCTCCCAGCTTCGGCAGACGTACAATTATTTGGTGGACATCAATTCTAAGAATAATCAATTGCGGCAGATACTCAGCGCCAAAACCACAAAGTGGGCAGTAGCGGCAAAGAAATGGAATGCCGACAACAATGATAATGAGGCGGCGATCACCCGCATCCAGAAGTTGATTACGCAACAGCGGGTTCGGTTCGATAAGTGCGCAGACGAGCTTAAGCGGAACGGTTCCCTGGAGAGGTTGCATGAGGTCTGTGGGCAGCCATTTGACGGTAACGGCAACTTTCGGCCACTCGTCAACCGGGGTACTGGCGGGGTAACGCCGAACCGCAACTAGGGGGTGTGGCGCCGGTCTAGTACGCGCTTTTCCATCCCGCTGGGGTCCGCCACTGACGGGCGGACTTCATGGTCGGCCGATATGAGATTGTCGTTGTGGCCAGTTCCATATCCGCGAAAGACCTAACGGTCGGTTGCGAGCGCAAAGTACGGTTTACGGGAAAGCGTAGGTGTCATTCTGGCGGCGCGGCGTGACCTTTAGTCACGATCGCGAGATGGGGCTGCCTTAGGTTTACCGAATGGTTATGTGCGCTCGTTTTCGTGTGCCTTTAGGGGATGTATCTATGACCAGATTGACAGGTCATCGGGGGATACAGCTTGGTAGTGGTTATGAGTAGCATGATCGCGGTGAGTCTCACCGGTCTTTGGCTCGCGCACATCGCGGCCTTCGCGCTTCGAGTCGCGATGGCTGATGGCATGCCCGTATCGAAATCAGGGGGAGGCAAGCCCCGCTTCGGCGCAGAATCAGCAGCGGGGTCAATTTATCGCCTCGTTTGCCAAGACCCTCACGTTCGCAACGCTGGCAACGGTTCTGCCCCCCAAGGCCGCACTAGCGTGCGTTCAGCCGCTGATCTCGCAGCCAAAATGGCGACTGTATCTGTAGCGGGTGCTGCGCTTTTTTTGACGGGAACGGCAAAGGCCGCATCTGCCAGCCGAGCTGCTAGAAGGTTACGCGGACGGAAGGATGAGCGAAACGGGCGATCCTAAGCTGCACTGATAGGGTCGAGCGACAGATGTTTAGATATTGGCTTCTGCGGGTCTCCGAGAAAATAACAACGAGGTGATGTCGATGTTACGTTGGGGGATGCATCTGCGCCGTCATTTTGCGGTACTTTGTTTAGTTTGTGGCTCTATTGTTCTCGGCGGATGTGCCCCTATCGGGAGGTTACTTAGGCCTTCGGTCGAATTGTCAAAATCCGCGGTTGTACTGAATGTTCCTTATCATAGGCAAACATCAGAGGATTTGTGCGGGCTTGCAGTGGCTGAGATACTGACCGACTACTATCACGTGCCTTTGAGTGCCGCTGGACGCAAGCAGTTGTTGCAGGAGGCCAATAAGACCAGTGGTATTTCGGGCGCAACGCTCAAGGCCGTGCTACAGGAGGCCGGTTATTTTGCGGCGGTATTTAGAGGTTCCCTGGATCATCAAGTGACGGGGCTTTATTACAATCTGGATCGGCGACGCCCGTTGGTGATCATGTATCTGCGCAAGGGCAGTGACTTGGGCCATTATGTAGTAGTAACCGGATACGATCGGGCGCAAGGCTTGCTGGTTGTGCTTGACCCGGCGACTGGGCGGCGTGTGGAACGTAAAGGGCGGTTTCTGGCGCGTTGGGACGGTAGCGGTCGATTTACCCTGCTCGCAATGCCAAGGTCAAGAGGCGGTCCCTGACGTCCCACGAGGGTGTGATCACCGAAGGCGGGATTCCCTGCGAATAACGTAATTCATAGGCCCTGTGCTTGGCGGATCCGCGGCAATGGACATATCGCCTGGCGTCCGCGTTAACTCTGACAGGCGTGCGTTCATTTGGGTGGCGCGGGTGCTTTTTACATACTGGATCGTAGTCTAGGGGGTGACCATGAAAACGTACCGGACCTTTGCTGGAGCACGAAATATGTGGGGCTTGGGTTTAGTCATGTTGGCGTTAGTATCGCAGTGTTTCGATATTGCGTTAGCACGTTGTAACGTGCCGGTTCTTACGGCAGGGCAGGACGTAACCCTTGCGGGAAGACTGCAAGGGGGGATTATGGCGATTGGTTCCGAGACCACGGGATGGCGCTTGGTCTACCGGACCTTGCGGACACAAAGGTCCATTGAAGTGGATTTCTCGGATGTCGCGGGAAAGCCGCCCGTTGCCAATACCGAAGTTGTGGTTTCAGGCGTTATTGTCGAGCGGACTTATACCGAGCGCGGCGTGGTTTTCGTGTTGAAGGCCAAGACTTGGAGGCTTGGAGGCGCGTCAGATGCCGATTGTCGATCTAGCCCGCATCATGGCGGACCATCCCGTTAAAGTAGGTATGACGTTCAATGCATGGATGTGTCGATGAATATGCGTGGGATGAAAGGGATATTAAATGATGTGGCGTCCCACAGACGCGTGAAATCGAAAGCGTCCCCACGGAAGGTAAATTGTCACCGTAGGGTGTTATTTTGGGTGCAAAGGATTATCTTTCGAAGCTAGAAAATGGGCATAATTGTGTGAGTGGCGGTAACTGTTATGGCCTTTACTGGGTACGCCGCTGAAAGATTATTGTACCTACGCGGTCCGTTTTATATCCTTTAATTCATGGCTCGCGTATCGAGTTTGTCATCCATATGTGGGCGTAACGACTCGATCCACTCGCGCATTCGGCGTTTCCTCATCGTGATAAGTTCAAAACGGTTGCCATTTTCAAATTCAAAAATCATGACATAACGTGGCGGAATGCGGATCCGGCCTTGGTGAAACGAAATAGCGTGCGTTTCTTCGGCATACACCGCACGTATGCTACGCAACGCCCCCATGTTTTCGGGTAGCGAGTCCCTACCACCCGAATCGCTCGATATGAAGCCGAGTTTCCCGTGAGGCGGGTCAAGCCAGACAGCCCGGGCCTCGCTGCCGCCCAATTCGTTTTGGAGCACAATGGCTCGTTCCGGGTTGCTGCGGCGAATGGTTGTAAGTCGCTGACGGAACGCTCGTCCTAGCTGTATCCGGGCCCACAACCCGATGAGATTCGGCAGAAAGAACACCAGCACGCCAATCGGTAGCAGGAGTGCGAAGACTTTGTGAACATGCACAAGCAGGGCGCCCGCTAGTATCAACGCGAGGGCGAGCAATGCGTAACTCAAGTAAATATTGCCGTGCTGCGCACAGGGCTTAAAGCCCGTTCTTGCCAGATTTATATCGCCGCACCGATCCGATGGGCGGCGGGGGCAGGTTGGGGTTCGCGATTGAGGCCAAAGGTAGGCTTGGATAAACCCGTGTCCGTGCGCTCGGGTGATCCGGATGCTGAGTTGTCGTTTCATGAAAGGCGTATGGATCCCCTCTTACTGTTCCTATGTGTGGCGCCTCTCAAGTCGCACCCTAACCCCATGGGGCGCACGGTACGCTTGCCAAGCTTCGATTTCTGTATCTCGTTTGGTATCGCATTCCTTATGCCAAGAGTAGCCTATTTTGTGTTGGGTGCCATGGCCACGCCCTCCCATTGACGCAAATCCCCCACAATTTCCGCTCTTGCGGGTAATAATCAAGTGGTTAAGGAGATAGCGGCACGGTTGATGCCTGGGTGGTAGATAGCCTTGCAAGCGAGCTTCGCAGGTTATTATTTCTCGGTTTGTCGGTGCTGATCGCGGTGGTGCTATTTACCCAATCGTTGGCCGTAAGCGCCTAACGATGTCCATATGGGGCTGGACCATGTGGGGGGCCGTGAGGGGGGCGCATTAATGTCGCGATAGCGTGTGTTTGCCTGAGGAGGGCTGTGGCCTCGTCTTGCAACGCGAGCCG
>Ga0307375_10002291_pt1 | contig 19737 bp, 15 predicted proteins | sample TR1MG_FD_202531 | JGI IMG/M metagenome (GOLD analysis project Ga0307375, IMG submission 202531) | Soil microbial communities from Risofladan, Vaasa, Finland - TR-1 | ecosystem: Environmental > Terrestrial > Soil > Coastal area > Acid sulfate soil | place: Finland: Risofladan, Vaasa | collected...
AAAGCTTTTACGGTATCATAACGTAGAATATTTCCATGATATCCTGCTACTGTGCCAGTATATTGAGAAGGGACATAATAGACATATCTTCCATCAAAAGTGCCACCTATATAACCGGTAGTATCGAGTCCGCCAACTTTTCCTGGAGAAAAGAAGTTCCAGTTATCATGACTATAGAAGTTGTCTTTAAGATGAGCGAGTCCTGATCCTCCTGCCAGAGTCATTTCAGTATTATTCTGAACATTAGACATCCAACCATCAACGTCACGATATTTATCAGAGGATATTTCGGCATTAATAGTTATTGAAGTGCCATCAGAATATATAGGTGAATTGATATAATCATTTCCGGCTCCGGCCATGGGGATATAGCTTGAGTCTACTCCAAGACTTTGTCTGTATCTTGCATCTGCATTAGAAACTTCTACTCCGGTACCGTCTACTAATCCCCTGATAATGTCAGCCATAGCGTAATCCTTAAAGTATAAAATTCTATATATAGATGTCCAATACGGAAAAAAATTAAGAGATTATCATGTAAAAGTCATGTAGTTGTATATGGTTTATAATTTGACTATTAAATAATAAATATGGTGGATAAAAGATTTTTCTTGACATTTATAAGTCATGGCCCTATATTTAAATGTAGGAGCGTTTACTGCGACTGAATACATGATTACAGCTCAATTGGTTGAGCAATTTCTTTACCAGAAATGGGTATCGGTTCGAATCCGATTAATCAATCCAAAACTTTCAGTACAAACTCGCGCTCCGACTTTGAAATTAATTGTTTGTCTTTATATTGAGGCTTACATGATAATCGGCAGGATTATATAAGGGCACCAGCAATTCGTTGGTGCCAAAGAGCATCATAACTCAGACAGACAAATTATATAAAGCCGGAACGATAAAACGTTCTGGCTTTTTTTTATGTTTATTTTTTTATTACAAAAGCGTATTATATATTAGGAGACCATCTTATTTATCTGTTAAGGGAGGTATATTTATGTCTACAATACATGTTCTTTATGATGGCCAGACAAAAGATTTTGATTTTGATACTTTATTTGCCCAAGATAGGTTGCCGGGTCTTGGTATTATAGCTGAGAGTGTTACTCCTGCGAATGTCTCACAGGAAAACATCAAAACAGCAGTGGCACAGGAATTTGATGTTGATATGAGCACGTTTGAAGGGTATTTCATTGAAAACAATCCGAATGGAAATATTACAGTCAGGCCACAGACTACTTTTGGAGGTGATTAAACATGGCTAATGAGACTGATATCAGAGTTGAGTTTTTCAATTCTTTCTTATCATGCCCACACAGGGATATGGATCAGATTTATGCTTTGCATAAGAGCATGCAGACTCAAGATCCAGATTTTTATGGGCATTTAGCGTGTTGGTATTACAATCAGCCCAATAATATCCGGGATCATAATGAGCTTTTCTGCTCATTGCTTGCCACGGATGAGTATATCCCTAATAGAGATATAGGTCTTGCATTATTCCGTAGGCATCATATGTCTATGAAGAATAAAATAGTGGGATATATCAAGGGTAAGACTGTAAAAATCCGTGAAAAAGTAGGGATGAAGACTATTAAGGGAAAAAAGAAGAAGGTTCCTGATATTAAGATTACAGAGAAGAAAGTGGGTCTTAATAAGAATCTTCCTACAGCTCTTCGTACTGAGATAGCTGGTTACCTGCGATGGTTGGAAGAGAATCCGGATCTTTTTGATGCAGAAGTCTTGAGGAATGCGAAAGCTTTAAAGAGCCTGTATTTTTCCCGGGGTAAGCATGCTTTCAGTCACGGTAACAGGGCTCAGAAAGTTCTTTTTGATAAGGAATATCCAGAGGATAGTCGCCTTTCTGTTTATAAGAAGATCATGGAGGCAAAGTCTCCGAAGAAAGTAGCGGAGCTTATTGTCACGAATAAGATTCCATATACGGTAGCTGTGGGTCTTATTGAGAAGATTACCCCTACTATTCTGGTAGCCCTTGTTGATAGTATGAGTCCTCAGGAGCTTATCAATAACCTGGCTTCGTTGAAACAGAATGGGGCTTATGATAATCCGGAACTCAAGGAGATGATTCTTGCTAAGTTGGAGAAGGCCAAGAAGTCCAGAAGTGTTGCAGCTCTTAAGGGTAAGACGGCTAAAAGTACTGGAAGAATAGCTGACAAAGAAATCGAGGATAAACTTGATGAGGTAGCGGACGTCAGTGTTAAAAAGGCCGGTACCATTAGGATGAAAACGTCAATCATGGTCGATAAATCGTCTTCAATGTCTACAGCTATTGACCTGGGAAAAAGAGTTGCAGCATTGATCTCTGGTGTTACAGAAGCTGACCTGTATGTTCTGGCTTTTGATACAGTCTCTCGTGAAATTAAGGCAAAAGGCCCGACTCTGACTGATTGGGAGAAAGCTTTTGTTTCTATCAGACCTTCCAGCATGACATCCATTGGAAGTGCCATGGATTTTCTTCTAAGGAAGAAATATCTGGTTGAGCAGGTTGTTATCATTACTGATGAGGATGAAAATGCTCATCCAATGTTTGTAGATGCCTATAAGGATTATCAGAGAGAAATGAAGGTTTCTCCTCAGATAGTTATTATCAATATGGAGCCACGGAAGAACAAATTGTCTACACGTCTGAGCGCTGCAGGTATTCAGTTTGATAGATATGATCCTAAGGGTGGGGATTATTATGCCCTTCCTGGTCTGGTAACGTTGCTGTCTCGCAGATCAATGGCTGACCTTATTTATGAGATCATGGATATGCCGCTTTTTAATCGTAAGCCATATCCTAAGCCACAAACCAAGGAAAAGATAAAGGCATAAATACAAATTTTAAGGGGGTTTTATGTTAGCGTTTCTATCTCTGGTCATTATGGTTGGAGGCGGTTTTCTTTTCTATTTATCAAAAATGATGCCTCAGTTTCAAACAAAGGGATTTCGAACTCTATCTGTTTTTTTAATGATCTTAGGATTATTTGGAATCTTTAAACCATTTGAAATTGTTCCTGTCGGACATAAAGGTGTAATAGTTACATTAGGAAATGCATCAGACAAATCAGTTGATCCAGGTTTAGCTTTTAAATTTCCTATAGTACAAGATATAAAGCTGATTACAATACAACCAATTCAATTAGATGCCGTAATTGAAGTTGGCCCGCAGGGTGCAATCACAAAAGATAATCAAACAATTGGTGCTCGATTAACCTTTTTTTACATTTATGATCCTCATAAAATTCCTGAGATGTATAAACAATATGGTGAAGAAAAATTAAAAAGCCTTGTTTTAAAATCTAGTGAAGAATCCTTCAAAGCTGAAATTGGGAAATATGACATTTTTAACCTTCCAATTAAACAAGATACAATCAGACTCTCTGTTTTATCACAAATTAGAGAAAAATTATCCATATATCCAATTGAATTAACAGAATTTAAAATCACAAATTATGATTGGTCTGATGCTTTTGATAAACAGATTCAAGCAACTATGGAACAGGCGCAAAAAGTTCGTCAAATGGAACAAGATTTATTGGTTACGGAAAAATCGGCACAAAAACAAGTTAAAGAAGCACAGGCTCAAAAAGAAGCTTTGATTACAAAAGCTGAAGGTGAGAAAGCTGCAGCGATATTAAATGCTGAAGCAAAAGCGGCAGAAGGTGAGGGGATAAGAAAATATAATGAATCGGTCCAAAGAAACATGGCTTTAGAAATAGAGATCAGAAAACTTGAAATTGAAAAAATTAAAGCCGAAAAATGGAACGGGCAATATGTTCCGACAAATAACTATGGACCAATTCCAGTTCAAACAGGAAGAATTCAACCTGAATGATTTAATGGAAACATCAAAGCCGTTTCTTAAATGGGCTGGCGGAAAAACTCGTGTCATGCCGCATATTCTTCCTCTTCTTCCTAAAGGTAAGAGGCTGGTAGAACCTTTTTGTGGTTCTTGTGCAGTGTGCCTTAATACGGATTATGATGAATATCTTCTTTCTGATATCAATAAAGATATTATAACTCTTTATGTTACTTTGAAGAGAACAGGTAAGGATTTCATATCTTTCTGTAAGACATATTTCTGTGCAGAAAACAATACCCAGGAGATGTACAATCTTATTCGAAGTTCTTTTAATAGTATAGACGACTCCTATAGAAAGTCAGCCATGTTTATATACCTTAATAGACATGGTTTTAATGGCCTCTGTAGATATAATTCCACAGGAAAATTTAATGTCCCTTTCGGCAGATATGAAAAACCTTATTTTCCTGAAAAAGAAATGCTTTTTTTTCTTAAAAAATCAGATAAGATGCATTTTCTTAATGGGGATTTTAAAAATCTTACGGATCAAATAACTAAGGGGGATGTTATATATTGTGACCCTCCTTATTTCCCTTTGAATAAAACTGCAAATTTTACTGCATATAATAAAGGGGGCTTTGGGTTTGAGCAACAAAAAGCTCTAGTAATATGGGTTGAGTTTTTTTCAAAAAATGGTATACCGGTTCTTATTTCCAATCACGATATTCCTTTAAGCAGGGATGTTTATAAGAATGCTACTTTTATTAAAGAAATAGAAGTGTCCAGACATATAAGTCGTGATGGTGAGAATCGTAAAAAGGCAAAAGAACTCTTAGTATTATTTATGAAGCAATGAGTAGTTTCAAAGAAAAGAAAATAGCATGAGGAATGCTTTGGATCTGATTAATAAAATAGGGGAAGAGGAAGACTCTATTACTGAAAGGGATTTTATCTCTCCTGTTTTTTCAGATACAATAGTCATGACAAAAATTTCTGGTCTGTCATATTTTTTTTCTATTCCTAAGACAAATCCGGGATGGTATAAGATACGGCCGATTAGCAAGGATAAAGCCCGGATAGTATCTGAAGCTAATCTTGAAGATAAAGACACTTATTTGAAATGTTTAGACAGGTTACGGGTTGTTATCCTTTTTAAGCATAAAGAGGCTCATTATGCTATTGTTGATAAGAGTAATAAATTCGGGATACCTTTTAGAGACCCGATAATGGTTTATTTATGTGATGATACTGTCATGGAATTTGATCGTGTCTTTGTCCGATATGACGGGTCCAATTTTTGGTTTGAGAGTATTGATTCTAATAATGACCCGGCAAAATCCGATTATCTCCGGGAGAGTTTTCAGAAATTCAAAAACGTTGTTAAATTTTCCGGTCTGACATTTGAAGAAAAATATGGTTATTCATTAAGAATTAATCTTGATAAAAAATATGCTGAAGACAGGAAGATCGAATCCTTAAAAGAAGATGTTACACATGCTGGTGGGGTTTTTAAATCTTTTCATGAACGAAAAGATCATTATAGTGTAACCTTTGAAGTAGATGGGGAAGATTTCACCAGTCAGGTTACTAAAGACCCTATGCATAAAATTCTTGCAGCTGGGTTGTGCTTGAATGGTAATGATAGAATATTTAATTTGAAAAGTCTTATTACGGTAGTAAGGGAAGCTCAAGATAGAAATATTGTACATAAAACATAGACAGGTTTATTAATGGAACAGTGCTATTTTATATCTGGCATTCAAATAGGAAGTCTTCTTATAGGTTTCCTGAAATACCATTCTACAGGAACAGAATCCTCTGTTGATTTTGATTTTGAAAAAGCTTTAAAAAATCGATTCCTTTTAGGGTGGTCTCATAGTCATCCAGATGGTCATAAATTACCCAGTGAGATTGATGACGCTACTATGTTTTCTTGGGTAACTGCTCTTGGAAAACCTATGCTGTGTGGCATTATGACAAAAGTAGAGGATAAAGAATATAATGGCTTTTATATGTACTATAAAAGGCCTCATATTCGTTATACATATCACATCAGGTCTATTCTTATCAAAAAAAGGGTTTTAATAGCATGGATACCATGATGCATGAAAAAATGTATCGGGGTAATAAGCTGACTATAAGAATGGCTGTTCAGCCTATTATAGTGTGTGGAGCTGGAGCTATTGGCTCTAATATCACGGAAAATATGCTCAGGCAGGGATTTCGTACATTTACAGTCATTGATTTTGATAGGGTAGATGATCATAATCGTCATACTCAGGTATGGCATAAAAGAGATATTGGTCAACTTAAGGTCAATGTTCTTAAAAACTATGTTTATAGTATCATGGGAGTTTCTATAGATGCTGAAAATAAAAAGCTTGATGCTGAAAATATTGCCCGGGTTATAAGAGATTCAGGAGCTATTATTGTAGACAGTTTTGATAATCCTCCGAGCCGTCAATTAGTTTATGACCATTGTAAAAGTCGTGGGATTGATTGTCTGCATATAGGTCTGGCAAAGGATTGTGCAGAGGTGACCTGGAATGAGAATTATATAGTTCCAAAGCAGTCTGGGGAGGATATATGTGAATACCCCATGGCAAGAAATATTATTATGCTGTCGGTTATTGTGGGAATAGAGAGTATAATACATTTTCTTGAAGCTGGTAAGAAAGATAATTATCTTATAAGTTTGAAGGATTTGAATATCTCAAAAGTATAAAGGAGAATTTAATGGATCTGGCAAAATATAGAAGGGCCAAGATAATTACGTGCTCTGATAAAGATTTCTGGTATAAAAATAATATTGGAGAGACTATTCTCGTAAAGAACGTATCATGGGCATCTGCTTATGTTGAGGATAAGCAAGGTAGAAGTGTTTTGAGATATGATATTGAATATATTAAATGAGCACATTTCGTTATCGTTATATTGAACCGGGTCACAGGAATTCTTTAACACCTCATGAGGTGGAAGAGCTGGAGCGGGATTTTGCTATACGTATTAATGGCTATTATGCATTGGCATGTATGACTAAAAAACAATTTGAAGAACTTGATTTGAAAAGTGAAGGTTTGGCTACATTTAAAGCTATTATAAAAGACTGGGCTGAGATACGTGGTTATAATTTTATAGAATCAGATATTAATCTTTTGACGAATCAACTATACGAAGCTTCCGGATTTTAATTATAAATTTCCCTCTGGGTATAAATGAAATTAGCATTAAGGCAAGAAAATGTTGAGCTTTCTTCCACGGATATTCTGGGAATATCTTTTGGCATTCAAGAAGTTGATAAGGGTTTAATAATTGATATTCTTCGGTCTAAGATATATAAGGATCCTATAGCAGCTATATGTAGAGAGCTTATGTCCAATTGCAGGGATGCAAATCGTGAAAATGGACGGGCGAATGATCCTATTCGGGTTATAATTTATGATGAAGAGAATTCCTTAATAGATATAGGATTAGGGCTTTCAATTTCTTTTGAAGATGATGGACCTGGAATATCTCCGGATCGTATGTCTGAGGTATTCGTTAATTATGGGTCCTCGACCAAACGTGACAGTAATAGCCAGACGGGTTGCTTTGGTTTGGGGGCTAAGACTCCTTTTTCATATACGGATAATTATGCAATTATTACAAGAGTAGATGGCGTAAAATATTTCTACATAGCAGCAATAGAGGAGAGCAGAACCGGTAAGGTCTATCTGTTTAAGGAGGAAGAGACAAAAGAAAAGAATGGGACTTCTATTGTCGTTCCTATAAAAAACTCTGATCGATATAGTTTTGAGAAAAAGGTTCATGAGGTTTCAGGATTCTGGTCCGTAAAACCGCAATATATGAATTTCAAGAATAATTTATTACATGGGGATATAAAGGAATATAAAGGTGTAATTGTAAGAGATGGTTATTCCAGCGGTCTTACTCTTCTTATAGATGAGATACCATATCATACAGATCTATCAATTCTTGATTTAAAGGTCAATGGTCATATTGTTTTATCATTTAAGACAGGACAATTGACGTTATCAGCAACCAGAGAAAATGTTCAATATGATGATAAAACAAAAAGGCTCATTTGTGACGGGTATAAAAAAGCTATAGTAATTCTTGAAAAAAGGGCTCAGGATTTAATCGACAAATGTGAGACCTATCTTAAAGCTTTCTGTCTTCTTCCTGAGATGAGAATGAATGACCCATTCGTTAAGGCCCTTTCCTCTATTGCTATTTTTTATAGGGGGCAGAAAATTGTTTCTTCCCTGTCAACAAATGAAGTTTATATAGGTACTTATGGAAGATATGATAAAACTCTCGGTAATAAAGATATGTATAAAAACCCGGTCTATTTCGTTGATAGAAGAATAGATAAGAGAAGGAATGAAGCTGTTCTTGATAAAGGCGTATCTTGCTTTTATTTAATAACCTTGTTGGAAAATTTGAAAAACTTTTCTTCCATGTCTTTTAAAAATAAGAGACTTTATTCTGTTCATATGAGGAGAGCCGTTAATCATTTAAAATGGCTTGAATCCATAGGGTTAAAATGGAAGATGTATTCTGAGGTGAAACCTCTTCGGGTTAATTATGAGAAGGATAGAAATTATATATCTTGTTATGACGTTAAAAAGGGGGAAGCGGAAGTAAAGTTTTCAACCAGCTCGATTCGTGTTAAAGATTTTGAAGGGATAAAAGATAAATATCTTTACTGCGTCTATGCCTTAGCTAATATACGCAGTAAAGAGATACATGAATTAAAGAAATGGGCTTACCTGATTGAAGAAGCGGGAAGAAGAAACGGGAAAGACGTATTCAAATGGCAAAAGGTTATTTTTGTAAGTAAGACTAATGAGAAATTTTTTAAAAATATGAATGTAACGCTTCTTTCTGATGCTATTTCCAAACTTCATTGTGATTATATTCAGGAATTAAGTAACAAGGCATATTTAAAAAGCCTAAATATAGATAAGAGTTTTTTGAGTGCCCTATCTCTTTTAAAGGGTATGGAGAAAATTAAAAAGATATCGGATCTTATAAAAGGTTCATATAATATAAGCACCTCTTTTTTACCTGTGGATTTTCATAAAATATACCCATCTAATATTGATATATCAATCGTGGAAAAGGTAAGAAAGAAATATCCCCTCTTGGATTTCATAGTGGGAGAGGCTCTGATCCATAAAAAAGATGTAGAAGAATATATTGACTTAATAAATAACAAGGAGATTTTATGCCAAAAATCCAATGGATGAAAACCCCTACGATGATCATTTTTGTCTGTAAGGATAAAGTCCTTAACGTCCGTAAGGGTTCTCAGCAGTATAAATCGGTATCTGGAATGATGCGCCATAAAGACAGGGAAGAACAGCTTATTGCTTTTCTGTATCCTGAATTAAGGATACAGCAATACACGAAGAATGACTACAAAATTAAAGACAGGAAGATAGTAAAAGCTGATACGCAAGAGCCGTTACCGGTAGGATTGCAGAAGAAGCTCATAGAGATGTCTGCCGGATATCCTTATACTTCTTATAAGAATTTTTGTAAAAATCTGAGTATGAATCCGGATAAGAACTCTCGTGAGCAGCTCTATTCATTTCTTGAGAAATACCATTTCCCTATTACAATAGACGGCTATTTTTTAGCATATAAGTATGTCACAGAATTAGAAGAAGCTCGTAAGGGTCATCCGAAAGGGACGCTTGTTGATGGCCGTACTAATACCTTTAATAATAATCCCGGTAAAATTGTAGCTATGGATAGAGACAAATGTGTATCGGATCCCACCAAGGATTGTGAGGCGGGCCTTCATGTCGCTGCCTATGAATATGCCAGTAAGTGTGGGGGTGGAAATGTCATTATAGAGGTTCTGGTAAATCCAAAAGATGTCGTGTCTGTCCCAATAGCTTATGATTGTCAGAAAATGAGAGTGTGCCGGTATAAAGTATTAAAAAGGAATCAAAAGGAAGTCGGAGACAGCTATTTATCCTCGAAATTTATTGCAGGTAAGTTGAAAGAAAAAAGTAGTCTTGAAGCAGAATTGGAACAGATGTCGGCACGTCAGGTAGTGGATTTTGTGGAGAAAGAGACTGGCCATAAAATCACTAATAATCTTAAAAGCAAAAAGCCTATTTTGAAAAAAGCTTTACGGATTCTTGAATTTAAAGAAAATGTCAGCAGTAAAGATATAATTGACCTAACTGGTATGACATCAGCTCAGATAGTAGAGAAAGTTCATAAACAGACCGGGTATAAGATAACTTTTTCTTTAAAGAGTAAAAAGGCCATACTAAGGAAAGCTGAAGCTGTCTTTATGGAACATGGCCTTGGGGTTAAATTTTAGAAAGGAATTTATATGGAACTGTCATTATCAGATGTTAAAGTAGGCGAACCTTCTATACCTTCTGAATGGGATAATGGACAGCGGCGGTATATCCCTGTTGATTATAAAGAAAGATTTTTAACAGGGCTCAAGCGTTCAATTTCCAGTGATACTGAATTGGTCTATGTCTGTGACTCTTTGAATAGCAATGCTAAACATTATCATCTGAATTATATGAGCTATTTACAAAAATGTTGGGCGGACCATCTTGGGGTAGTGGTCTCACCGGATATTATATGGTATACATTACTGTCGGAACTGACTCTCATTATAAAAGAGGACCCTGAAAACTACAGAGATTTATTCTCTACTTCAGATAAGAAACAAGAAATTCTTATTTGTTCAGGGGACCCTGTTATGATGCCTATAGATACCCTGACAAAGGTTTTAGAAGATCGGGTGCCGATTGAGACTGAAAGTTTTTTCCCGGAATTTTCTACCAGGACTCCTAAATCCTTTTTTGCCTTCCAGGCTTCTTTCTGTGATATGTGCAGCCCTTATTATAATTATTCTATGTACTTGTGTGGTATTCCTAAGATAGATGTAAGGGGATCGTTGGATGATTGGAAAAATCTGTTAGATAAATGGAAAAAACTCTCCAGTATGACTTTGGATAAGGCAAATGCCTGGGCTATCTCGGTGTATGAGCTGTTAAATTCATTGATTCAGAATTATAACAAAGAATCTTTTTGGAACGATATTTTTTCTCTAAAAAGATGTGGATCTGGGGGTCAGGTTGAGGTATTAGGGTGGTTTTCAAAGCTTTTCAGGTTTCAACCTAAGGTGAAATACGTCGAAAATTATTCCAATCATATTTCAATAATTAAATATAAACAGCTTAATTTTGATATTAATTATGAGATGGGTGTGGGTGTTTTTGAGAGTGCAAAAGAAGACGATTTTATGGTACCCGATTTTGGCTATGTCATACACTCTAAGGCTTGGTTTCGCCGGGCGCACGGTTGGACAAATTAATAACAGAATTTGAAAAAGACCTTAAAGATAAACCTAATCTTTTTCATATGTTAAATGCGGGCCTGACTCTGAGCAAAATGCTCGGTCCAGTAGGCATTATTGAACCCCGATATGCCCTGTTTTTTGAATAACTGATGTTTAACCATTTCTTTGCCCGGGTACAGGCCACATAAAAGAGCCGTTTCTCTTCAGCAGGATTCTCGGATAGTTTATGTGGCCATACCTCATGTTCTACTCCCACAACGAATACCCGGTCAAATTCCAGACCTTTACTGGCATGTGCTGACATGAGTTTAACGCCATGGCCGGAATCTTCTTCTATAAAAGTACTCGCCAGAATAAGTTCATCAATAGTCTTGAATTCATAGACTATATTGAGGAAGCTTTCAAGTAAAATCATTTCTTTAGTTTCTTTAAGGGTGCCCTTATAATCTGTCCTGTAAAGAATTTCATTTATAGCTTCATAGGGTTTCATATTCCTGATACTCCTAAGTATATCCAGGAATTCCGCTATTCTAGGATCCGCCTTACATTCTTCTAAATAGAATCGGCCGGTCATCATTAATTTTTCCTGCTTTGCTGCTCCAAATCCTCTTTTAGGGACATTAACTATCCTTAAAAGACTTTCCATGTCCGACTCATTAACTGCTGCTTTACAATAACTAAGCAAATCTTTAACTATCCTTCTTTTATAAAAAGGTAAAGCTCCTACTATTTTATAGGGAACTTTTTTCATTGTAAAATATTTCTCAAAATGAATTGTACGTGTATTTACTCTGAATAATATGGCAGTATTCTCGAAATCCCCCATTTTAAGACAGGCATTGGCTATTTTTTCTGCCTCATCGTCATAATTTTCAAATGCTGTGAATGATACTTTTCCTTCCATAGATGTCTTTGGTATCATGGGTTTACCGAATTGAAGGAATTTATTTGCATAATTTATTATGGATGAGGATGAGCGGTAATTATAGGTAAGGTCACATATTGTTGCTTTATATGTATCTACATAGTCTTGTATATTATCAGGTCGGGCTGCTCTCCATGAATAAATGCTTTGATTAGCATCAGCAACAATGAATAAATTTTCTGTTTTATAAGGGTCATATAATTTTTTTATGATACTGAATTGAAGAACGGAAGTATCCTGGAACTCATCTACCAAGATATTATGCCATAAATTTGAATAGTAAAGCTTAACCTTTTCATTATTTAGACAGATATCGGCATAAATTAGCAGGTCATCAAAATCGCAGGCGTTGTTTTTTAATAATATCTCTTGATAGGTTTCATAAACTTCTTTTTCTTCTCCTTCAAGCGATTCTGTTTCTTGTTTTGATTTTGCTTTGCTTATGGCACTGAGCATATCATTATGACGTCCTGGAAGTTCTCGAGACTTCATTATTGTTCTTATTAAGGATAATTGATCAGAATCATCATAAATACTGAATCTTGGTTTTAAAGGAGTTAAATTGATGAAAGTGTTGACTATTCTGACGCACATGGAATGTATAGTACTCACCTGCATACCTTTAATATCGTGATGCTTTTTTAACCTCTCTTTCATTTCATTGGCTGCTTTATTCGTAAAAGTCACAGCACATATGGATTCTGGTTTGGATTGTTCAAGAATAAACCGAATCTTGGCAATCAAACAACGGGTCTTTCCGCTTCCAGCACTAGCACGAACTAATGTCGGAGATTTAGCTTGAATGGCTCTAACTTGCTCTTCATTTAAACCATAATCATTCATCAATATACCTCCATCTTAATATAAATCCCTCCTTTAATATTCTTCTAATTCTTTTCATTTTTAAAATTGCTGTTCCACTTTAAATAGTCCCATGGCGGGATATATCCAGGGGTGTGATTTAAAGCGCACGAACCTGGCAAAAAGCCATAGGAGAGTTCAATGGGTAAAGTAAAACGTAAATGGGTGGAATTGGACTACAGTCACCCGGATTCTCTTCGTGCTCAAGACATACCTTACGATTCCAGTTATAGTGTCAAAGAAGCCATAGATAATTTTCATGGTCCTGTGGGATGTACAGGTCTGCAAGGGCCTTCAGGGTCTCAAGGATTGACGGGTGTGGGTCCTCAAGGTGTCACTGGATTGGCGTTAGGTGAAACCGGTATTCAGGGTCCTCAAGGCTATACGGGATTTCAAGGCATAACAGGTCTTATTGGTGAAACCGGTCTTATAGGTTCAACAGGTATCCAGGGTAATACGGGCAGTCAAGGTGAAACTGGGATACAGGGATTGGGTGAAACTGGTCTTCAGGGAGTAATGGGTGATACAGGTATTCAGGGACAGACTGGTACAGATGGATTAGGAGAGACCGGTCTTCAAGGTCCATTGGGTCCGACTGGGATACAAGGAAATACTGGGATACAAGGATTGGGTCTTACAGGACTTAAAGGGTCTACAGGTCTTCAGGGTTATACAGGTTTTAATGGCATTCAAGGCCAAACAGGGCTTGATGGTCCTGAAGGAGAAACAGGTATACGAGGTTTGACCGGTCCTCAAGGCGATCAGGGAGAAACAGGATTAAGAGGTCCAGCGATTGTTCAGCCTTCTTTTAATACTGTCAGTCGATATGAAGTAACATCAACGGCCGGTGAGCAGGTATGGGTGGTATCAAGCTCTACGGTTTTTACGGGTCTATATTGGAGCCGTACCGGAACTACTCTGCTTATAACCAATAACTCGCACGGTCATACTGTGGGAAACAGAGTTATTGTTCGAAATACCAATATGGATTATCAGCAGGGAGTTATTACTTCTACTACTCCAAATACTTTTCAGATTACGACTACGAATACGGGAGCCACTTCAGGAAGTGATGGGGCATATAGTCTTGGATATACATATGCTCATGTGGGTATCCCTAATACAGGTGGTGTTGTTTATGCTCCTTCTGGGGCTCATGCTGATGTTCAGCTTATATCCATGCGGTTAAGGACAGGGCCGAGAAATGGAACTACTTATGATCTGACAGTTCCGGCATCTGCTGTGAACGGTGCTGGGCAGAACACAAGCCTGAATGATTGTTATATGCCAGATTTCAATGTTCGTTTTGATAATGACCTTCTTTCAGCTGTTGCAGCTACTATGAAAACTGGTATTAGCGGTGATTATACGACTTTCAGATTTGGTAATCTTGGAACGGCAACTCTTTCTCGATTCATTCTTATTCATTTCTAAGAGAGTAAAATGGCTCCTCGAATAATAAACGGAACTTTATATGTTGAATCATATGACCCTACTGGTAATCCTGGTGAATATACTTTCACTAATGCTCTTTATGAGAATCAGAGTGACGCAACGGGTCAGGGGTCTCTGGATGTAGTAGTTGGGTATATCATTTTTGTACCTGCAGCGGACCCTATCGATTTTGTTCCTGTTCCTGGAGTAGTACATAGATATAAGGTCACTCAGGTAATTTCTGCTGATGGCACATATCTCTCTGCAAAAATTTTATGGGATGAAGATGGCTCTGAAACTGATACTCCTCTTAACGGTTCTTATGCTGTAATATCTGAACCCACTCCTAATTGTGACTATGGCCTTCCTATTTCAAATGAAGTCTATGATGATCTTGCCGGTGGGCTATCCAATAGTTCCTATAATGTTGATATATGGAAACTGATTGATAAGACATGTAAAGCTGTTGGCGCTACAGGTCTTCAAGGTTTAACAGGTGTACAGGGTCAAACTGGGATACAAGGTTATACTGGTTTAGCTCTTGGAGCTACAGGTATTCAAGGACCGACAGGTCTTGAAGGGTCTATTGGTCATACAGGTGTTCAGGGTGAAACTGGTACTGGGATTGAAGGTTCTACTGGTCTTCGAGGTGACACTGGTATACAGGGAATAACAGGTCTCCGTGGTGAGACTGGTTTTGGTGTTCAAGGAGCTACAGGTCTTCAAGGTTCTTTAGGTCAGACAGGTATTCAAGGTGAAACCGGTTTTGGTATTCAAGGTCAGACAGGTATTCAAGGTCAGACAGGTATTCAAGGTCAGACAGGCATTCAAGGTCAGACAGGATTTGGTGTCCAGGGTGAGACTGGAATTCAGGGTGAGACTGGAATTCAGGGTATTCAGGGTGATACCGGAATTTCTGGGAATACCGGTTTAGATGGCCCTACAGGTATTGAAGGCCCTCAAGGCTCACAAGGAGAAACTGGCGTTCAGGGTGATACAGGTCTTGAAGGCCCTACCGGCATTCAGGGTGAAACGGGTATTAAGGGGTCTACTGGTATTCTTGGGCTTACTGGTTTACAAGGTTCTCAAGGCGTAACAGGCCTTCGAGGTCTTCAAGGCTTTGCAGGATTAAGAGGTGAGACGGGCGTACAGGGTCAAACTGGAGTTCAAGGAATAACGGGACTTCAAGGAGATACAGGTTTAGACGGTCAAACTGGTATCCAGGGTCAGACCGGCATTCAAGGTATTGTTGGACAAACTGGAATTCAAGGACCTCAAGGAGACACCGGTATACAAGGTCAGACGGGTATACAAGGTCAGACAGGTTTGATAGGAGAAACTGGTTCTCAAGGAATTACTGGCCTTCAAGGTGATACGGGTGTTCAGGGTGAAACTGGTATTCAAGGAATTACTGGCCTTCAAGGTGATACAGGGATACAAGGCCCAACCGGTTTACATGGAGAAACAGGTATCCAAGGAATTACCGGATTTATAGGATTAACCGGTCTCCAGGGATATACCGGTTTAATTGGAGAAACTGGCTTACAGGGTAATACGGGACTCGTAGGAAATACAGGTATTCAAGGTGGAACAGGCCTTATCGGGGAAACCGGATTTCAAGGAATTACAGGACTTGAAGGACAAACAGGTACACAAGGTGAAACTGGTTTACAGGGGGAAACAGGTCTCCAAGGAATAACTGGTTTACGGGGTGACACGGGTCTAATTGGAGAGACAGGATTTCAGGGTGAGACTGGGCTTCAAGGAGACACCGGAGTTCAAGGGACCACTGGTCTTCTTGGGATTACTGGTTTGCAGGGTGATACTGGTTCTCAAGGAATTACTGGCCTTCAAGGTTTTACGGGATTAGCGGGAGATACGGGAATTCAGGGAATCACCGGTCTCATTGGTGATACAGGCACACAGGGAGAAACAGGTCTTATAGGAGAGACCGGAATACAAGGAGAAACAGGTCTTATAGGAGAGACCGGCTTACAGGGTCATACAGGAATTCAAGGGGTCACTGGTCTCATTGGTGATACAGGCACACAGGGAGAGACAGGAATTCAGGGCCTTACTGGATTAATAGGACATACGGGACTTCAGGGAGAGACAGGATTAATTGGGGATACTGGTTTTCAGGGAGAAACAGGTCTTATAGGAGAGACCGGAATACAAGGAGAAACAGGTCTTCAAGGAGAAACAGGTCTTCAAGGAGAAACAGGTCTTCAAGGAGAAACAGGTCTTCAAGGCTTAACCGGAATTATTGGAGAGACCGGGCTTCAGGGAATTACAGGATTAATAGGAGAGACAGGGATACAGGGCGACACTGGTATTCAGGGAGAGACGGGGATACAGGGAGAGACGGGGATACAGGGAAAGACGGGGATACAGGGAGAGACGGGGATACAGGGAGAGACGGGGATACAGGGAAAGACAGGCTTAATAGGGGATACTGGGATTCAAGGGACAACCGGCTTACAAGGTGACACTGGAATAACAGGAGAGACTGGCCTTACTGGGGATACTGGGATTCAAGGGACAACCGGCTTACAAGGTGACACTGGAATAATAGGAGAGACCGGTGTTCAAGGAATCACAGGATTAATAGGAGATACGGGCTTACAGGGAGAAACCGGTTCTCAGGGTGATACAGGTATACAAGGTCAGACCGGAATACAGGGAATTACTGGTCTCATAGGAGAAACAGGAAGTCAGGGAGACACTGGTTTACAGGGAGAGACAGGCTCACAAGGTGATACGGGTATTCAAGGAGATACTGGTTCACAGGGTGACACAGGGGTCCAAGGTATAACCGGTCTTATTGGAGAAACTGGAGTTCGAGGAATAACAGGATTAATTGGTGATACTGGCTCACAAGGTGACACAGGAATCCAGGGTGAGACAGGTGTACAAGGAATAACAGGCCTCATTGGTGATACTGGCTCACAGGGAGATACAGGAATCCAGGGTGAGACCGGAGTTCAAGGAATCACAGGATTAATTGGTGACACCGGTTTACAGGGAGAAACAGGAGTCCAAGGAGAGACTGGTATTCAGGGTATCACTGGCCTCATTGGAGATACTGGTATTCAAGGCATCACAGGTCTTCAAGGAGAGACCGGAGTTCAGGGTGAGACCGGATTAACAGGTGATACGGGTATTCAGGGTGAGACCGGTGTTAAAGGTGATACTGGTATCCAAGGAGAAACAGGCTTAATAGGTGATACGGGACTTCAGGGAGAGACAGGATTAATTGGGGATACTGGTGTTCAAGGGATAACAGGTCTTCAAGGAGAGACCGGAGTTCAAGGAATTACAGGTCTTCAAGGAGAGACCGGAGTTCAAGGCGATACGGGCATTCAGGGATTTACAGGATTAGGTGACACTGGTGTCCAAGGGATAACTGGTTTACAAGGAGAGACGGGATTAACAGGCGACACTGGTATCCAAGGAATAACAGGATTAACAGGTGACACTGGTATTCAAGGCGTCACAGGTCTTCATGGAGAGACCGGAGTTCAGGGTGAGACAGGTATTCAGGGTGAGACAGGTCCTCAGGGATTAACAGGACTTGAAGGTCAGACCGGAGTTCAGGGATTAACAGGACTTGAAGGTCAAACTGGTGTTCAAGGAATTACTGGATTGGAAGGTCAGACCGGAGTCCAGGGAGAAACAGGCTCTCAGGGAGAAACTGGTCCTCAAGGAGAAACTGGCTCACAGGGGGTTACTGGTTTAGAAGGTCAGACCGGAGTCCAGGGTGAGACTGGCCCACAGGGAGAAACAGGTCCTCAAGGTCTTACTGGTTTAGAAGGACAAACCGGTCCTCAAGGTGAGACAGGTCCTCAAGGGGAAACCGGTGTTCAGGGGATTACAGGACTTGAAGGTCAGACAGGTCCTCAAGGAGAGACAGGTTCTCAGGGAGAGACAGGTTCTCAGGGAGAGACAGGTCCTCAAGGGGAGACTGGTCTCATTGGTGAAACCGGATCACAGGGATTAACAGGTCTTGAAGGTCAGACAGGGATTCAGGGAGAGACCGGTCCACAGGGGCTTACTGGCTTAGAAGGTCAAACGGGCCTCATTGGTGAAACCGGACTCATAGGTGATACTGGGTCTCAGGGAGAGACGGGCCCCCAAGGGGTTACAGGACTTGTAGGTGAAACCGGTGTTCAAGGAATCACTGGTATTGAAGGTCAGACCGGAGTCCAGGGAGAGACAGGTCCTCAGGGAGAAACTGGTCCTCAAGGAATAACGGGTCTCATCGGTGAAACTGGTTTTGAAGGTCAGACCGGAGTCCAGGGAGAGACCGGTCCACAAGGATTAACAGGCTTAGAAGGTCAGACCGGAGTCCAGGGAGAAACCGGAACCGGTATAGAAGGAACAACAGGCCTTACTGGACAAACTGGTATTCAGGGAGAGACCGGCCCTCAAAGTGAGACCGGTTCTCAGGGAATAACGGGTCTCATCGGTGAAACTGGTTTTGAAGGTCAGACTGGAGTTCAGGGAGAAACTGGTTCTCAAGGCGAAACCGGCCCACAGGGAATTACTGGGTTGGAAGGTCAGACAGGAATTCAAGGTGAGACAGGATCACAGGGTGAGACAGGATCACAGGGAGAAACCGGTCCTCAAGGGATAACCGGTTTAGAAGGTCAGACGGGTGTCCAGGGAGAAACCGGTCTCATTGGTGAAACAGGCATTACTGGAAATACTGGAATTCAGGGAGAAACCGGTTCTCAGGGCGAGACAGGAATTCAGGGAGAAACTGGCTCACAGGGAGAAACAGGTCCTCAGGGTCTTACAGGTCTCGAAGGTCAGACGGGAATCCAGGGAGAAACTGGCTCACAAGGTGAAACTGGCTCTCAGGGAGAGACAGGCCCACAAGGATTAACAGGATTAGAAGGTCAAACTGGAGTTCAAGGTGAAACCGGCCTCATTGGTGAAACTGGAGTTCAGGGAGAAACTGGAGTTCAGGGAGATACAGGTGTTCAAGGCCAAACTGGTATTCAGGGTGAAACAGGTCCTCAGGGTATCACTGGTTTAGAAGGCCAGACTGGTGTTCAGGGAGAGACCGGTCCTCAGGGAGAAACCGGTGTTCAGGGTGAGACAGGGATAACGGGACAAACCGGGATTCAGGGGCAAACTGGTATTCAGGGAGAGACCGGCCCACAGGGAGAAACTGGATCTCAAGGAATAACAGGTTTTGAAGGTCAGACTGGTGTTCAGGGAGAGACCGGTCCTCAAGGATTAACAGGACTTGAAGGTCAAACAGGTATAACTGGAGAAACTGGAGTTCAGGGAGAAACGGGTCCTCAAGGAATAACCGGGTTAGAAGGTCAGACTGGTGTTCAGGGAGAGACCGGT
>Ga0307375_10002293_pt1 | contig 19728 bp, 23 predicted proteins | sample TR1MG_FD_202531 | JGI IMG/M metagenome (GOLD analysis project Ga0307375, IMG submission 202531) | Soil microbial communities from Risofladan, Vaasa, Finland - TR-1 | ecosystem: Environmental > Terrestrial > Soil > Coastal area > Acid sulfate soil | place: Finland: Risofladan, Vaasa | collected...
CAGAATGCTTTCCCTCAGATTTGGAGCGGGAGAAGAGTCTCGAACTCTCGACCTCAACCTTGGCAAGGTTGCGCTCTACCAACTGAGCTACTCCCGCAAAACGAGTTGCGCATTATAGGGATATTCGAATTCCTGTCAATAATTTCGCTACCAAAAATTACCCGACCATGCTTTTTAGCCCGAACAGTCGCGTAAAATTTTCCGTGGTACTCCGCCCCACTTCGTCGATGCTGATGCCGCGCAGCATGGCTATCTCCGCGGCCACATGCTTTACATAAGCAGGCTGGTTGGGCTTGCCGCGATGCGGCACCGGGGCCAGATACGGTGAATCGGTTTCGATCAATATGCGCTCCAGCGGCACGCGTTGGGCGACTTCCTTGAGCTGTTTGGCATTCTTGAAGGTGACGATGCCGGAAAATGATATGTAAAAACCCATTGCCAGCGCGGCTTCGGCGACTTCCCAGGTTTCGGTGAAGCAATGCATCACGCCGCTTGCCTCGGCGGCATTTTCTTCCGCCATAATGCGCAGGGTGTCGGCTGCGGCTTCGCGGGTATGGATGATGAGCGGCTTGCCGCACTCGCGGGCCGCGCGGATGTGGGTGCGAAAACGGTCGCGCTGCCACTCCAGATCGCCCTTCAGGCGGAAATAATCCAGGCCGGTTTCGCCGATGGCGATGACCTTGGGATGCTGCGCCAACCCGACCAGGCGGGCGACATCGGGTTCCTCGACACCTTCGTGATCGGGATGCACGCCGACCGAGGCATAGATATGCGGATGTTGCTCGGCAAGCGCCAGGATCTGGGGGAAATCGGCCAGATTGACCGAAACACAGAGCGCGCTGACGACTTCGTTTTGTCGCATTTGCGCCAGCACATCGCTCATGTTCCCGGCGAGTTCCGGGAAATTGATATGGCAGTGGGAATCGACGAACGGCATATTATTCGAGCATCAGTTGGCGGTAGGAAAAAAACAGGGATTCAAAAAATAACTTGGGGTTGAGTGTGTGCCTCGCTTCCCGTTTCGCTGTTTGCAGGTATTTTTGCAAGCGCGCCAGGTTCAGCGGTGTGACACGGCCGACCAACTTGTTGATGGCGGCTTCTTCGCCAGGATGATAACGCAGCTTGCCCGCCAGCTTCATTGAGCTCAGGTCATAACACCATTGTTGCAGCCACTGCACGACCAGCACCTGGTCGGTCTTTTGCAGCGCCTCTGCCAGTGCGAACACGTCCAGCGATTCAGGCAGACGTGCCCCGCGCAGCAACCTGTCGCGTTCTTCGCTGCCCAGTTGTTCATCCAGTTGAACCGCCTGCAATGGTGCAAAACCCGAGGCTGCGAGGGCCTCGGCGGGATTCTTTACGCCCTGTTCTGCAAGCCAGCGCGTTGCGCTCGCGGCATCCGGTGCCGGCAATGCGAAAGCCAAACAACGGCTCAGGATGGTCGGCAATAATTGCTGCGGCTTGTGTGACACCAGGATGAGCAGCAGTCCCGGAGGTGGTTCCTCGAGATTTTTCAGCAAGGCATTGGCGGCATTCGGGTTCATGGTTTCGGCAGGATGAATGACGACCACACGTCTGCCGCCCTGGTGGGCGGTCATGCCGAAAAAGTCCGCCAAACCGCGAATTTGCTCGACGGAGATTTGCTTGCTGGGTTTTTTCCCGGATTCGGTTTCCTCGCCATCCAGATTCAGGATTTCAGGTTGCAATAAACGAAAGTCGGGGTGTGTGCCCTGCTCAAACCAGTGACAGGACGGGCATTTTCCACATGCAAAATTGGACTCGCCCGGATCCTGGCACAGCAGACTTTTAGCATAATTGACGGCCAGATCAAGCTTGCCGATGCCCTTGCTTCCCTTGAATAAAAGACCGTGTACCGGACCTTTGCGCAACTCTCCCAAGCGCGCCCAGTCTTTTTCTTGCCAAGGATAAATATCTTTCATATCAAATTATTGAGATAACTTCTTCAAGTCTCTGTTTAACTTTTTCCAGGGTCTGCGCGGCATCAATCACTACATATCTTTGCGGATGTTCCTGCACACGTTTGTGGTATCCGGCTCTCACCCGCTCGAAAAAATCGGCCTGTTCCTGCTCGAAGCGATCCAGCGAGACGTTATTCGGCCTGGTACTATCAGGTGCTCTCAGGCGTTGCCGCGCGACTTCGACCGGAACGTCGAAAAACAGCGTCAGGTCAGGCTGCAAATCGGGATGCACCCATTGTTCAAGCTGGTTCAATTTCTCCCAGCTCAGCCCCCTGCCACCTCCCTGATAGGCAAAACTGGCATCGCTGAAACGATCTGAAATCACCCATTTGCCAACGCGCAATGCCGGTTTGATGACTTGTTCGATGTGTTCCAGACGTGCTGCAAACATCAATAATGCCTCGGTGCCGATGCTCATGTTCCGGTTCAACAATATCTCGCGCAACTGCTCGCCCAGCGGCGTGCCACCCGGCTCACGGGTGACCACCACATCGAGGCCGCGCTGCCTCAGGACATCGGCAAACCACGCCAAATGGGTGCTTTTGCCGGCGCCGTCGACACCTTCAAAGGTAATAAACTTGCTCATGTTTGTTAGTCGTTAGTCGCTAGTCATTAGTTAGTGTTGTGTGCTGATGAAACAACTAGCCGTTCGACTAAGCTGGCAAACAACGCCAGCAAAGTGGCTGGTTATGCGCGGGCTTTGTCTTAACTAACGCCTAACGACTAATAGCTAACGACTGCCTCTCCTCATTTTTGGTATCGATTCACCGCACGATTGTGCTTGGTCAAACTGCTGGAAAATTGCGAGCTGCCGTCGCCGCGCGAGACGAAGTATAGCGCGTCAGTCTGGGCCGGATGCAAAGCAGCCTGTAAAGCAGCCACGCCGGGCAAGGCAATCGGTGTGGGCGTCAATCCCCTGCGCATATAGGTATTGTAAGCGCTATCGGCACGTAAATCGCGCTTGCGCAGGTTGCCATCGAATTTATCGCCCAGGCCATAAATTACAGTCGGATCGGTTTGCAGTAACATGCCTTTTCGCAGGCGATTCACAAACACCCCGGCAATCATGGCGCGGTCACTGGGAGTCCCGGTTTCCTTTTCGATGATGGATGCCAGGATCAGGGCCTGGTAAGGGGTCTGCAATGGCAGACCGGGGGCGCGCGCGAGCCATTCCTGCTGCAAATGTTTTTGCATGGTCTGATAGGCGCGCTTGAATATCTGCAGGTCACTGCTGCCCGCCGCGAAGTAGTAGGTGTTCGGGAAGAACAGGCCTTCCGGATGGTTTTCCGTCGCGCCGATACGCTGCAGGATTTCTTCATCGGTCAGGTTGGCCGAGTTATGGGTGATATCCGGATTGGTATCAAGTGCATCGCGCATTTGTTTGAATGTCCAGCCCTCAATCACACTCACCTGGCTCATACTGACTTCACCCGTACTGATGATTTTCAGCAGTTGCAGCGGTGAAACCGGATGTTCCAGCGCGTAGTTTCCCGCCCTGATTTGTCCTGATTTTCCCAACAAACGCGCCAGCCAGACGAACTGCCAGCCGCGTTCCAGCAATCCTGATTGCTGCATTTCCCGCGCTGTGCTTTTCAGGCTGCTGCCTTGTTTCAGGGAGAATTCAAACGGCGTGCCTGGCAGGGATAACGGACTGAAGGCGTAATAGCCGACACTGGCCAGAGCCAGCATAAATACCAGGAACAATAAAGCAAAAGGTCTTTTCATCAGCTTGCAAACTCCTCTTCCCAGGTTTGCCGGATCTGCATGGCAACCGGAAAACTTATCCAGCGACGTTGCTCCAGTTGGCGTATCGGCCACAGGCCAATGATGCTGTTCACCACGAATAACTCATCGGCATGAAACACTTCCTCCAGTCGTACATTACGGATATGTAGCGGCATATTGTGCCTCATCGACCAGTCGATCACTCGATCCCGTTGCACGCCCGCCACGCCGCTATGCGACAATTCCGGTGTGATCAATTCGCCCCGGGACACAACAAATAAATTACTGCGTGTGCCTTCGATGACGTTGTCATCGGTATCCAGCAGCAAGCCTTCTGCAATCTCGGCGTCAAGCAAACGCGCATCGTTCCATTCGGCAGCAGCCAGTACGTTTTCCAGGCGGTTGAGATGCTTTATCCCTGCCAGGCGGGGCTGCCGACTCAAGCGTAGCTGGCATCGTTGTGCCTTGATTCCGTGTATTGACCAGTCGAATGGATACTCGGGCATGGGGGAAATATCCCAGAAATGGGTGGTATCGGCGCAATGTTGGGGTGCATAGCCGCGTGTCCCCGCCCCGCGTGTGACAATCAACTTCAGCACACCGTCGGGATGTCGCTCCAGCAGGCCCTCCAACTCAGCGGAAAGCGACTCAGCATCGGGGCAGGCAATACCCAGTGCGGTACAGTCGTGTCGGAGTTTTTGATAGTGCAGCGGCCAATGTAGCGCCTTGCCCCGGATCGCGCGCAGGGTGCGAAACACCCCGTCCCCGTAGAGCAGGCCACGATCACGGATGCCGATCAAATTGCCAGGCTTGCCATTGACCAGCATCGCAGCGGAAAACTAGACCTTGCGGAACACCAGTGTGCCGTTGGTTCCACCGAAGCCGAAATTATTGTTCATGGCGACATCAATCTTCATGTCGCGTGCAACATTCGCGCAGTAGTCCAGATCGCATTCCGGGTCTTGTTCAAAAATATTGATGGTCGGGGGCGAGATTTGATGGTGTACCGCCAACGCGCAAAATACCGACTCGATCCCGCCCGCGCCGCCCAGCAGGTGGCCTGTCATCGACTTGGTTGAATTCACCACCAGCCTCCTGGCATGATCACCAAATGCCAGCTTGATGGCATCAGTTTCATTCTTGTCGCCCAGCGGGGTGGAAGTGCCATGCGCGTTTACGTACTGCACAGCCTGCGGGTCCAAACCCGCATTGCGCAGCGCATTCAACATGCTGCGCTTCGGCCCATCGCTATTCGGCGAAGTAATATGGTAGGCATCGCCGCTCATGCCATAGCCGGCCAATTCAGCATAAATCCTGGCACCGCGCGCCTTGGCATGTTCATATTCCTCCAGCACCATAACGCCCGCACCTTCACCCATCACGAAGCCGTCTCGGCCTTTGTCCCAGGGGCGACTTGCCGTGGCCGGGTCATCGTTGCGGGTGCTGAGCGCACGTGCAGCGGAAAACCCGCCCACCGCCAGTGCACACAAAGTGGCTTCAGAACCACCGGCAATCATTACATCGGCATCACCATACTCGATGATGCGCGCTGATTCACCAATGCAATGCGTGCCGGTTGTGCAGGCGGAAACCATCGCCAGATTCGGGCCTTTCAATCCGTACATCACGGACAGATTGCCGGAAATCATGTTGATAATGGTGCCGGGAATGAAGAACGGCGATATTTTGCGCGGACCTGCTGCGAGGTAATCGTTGTGCGTATCTTCGATCATCGGCAGACCGCCGATGCCGGAACCGATGTTTACGCCGATACGCTCGGCATTCTGCTCGGACACTTCCAGCCCCGAGTCCTTGAACGCCTCCATGCCAGCCACCAGACCGAAATGGATAAACCGGTCCATGCGACGGGCATCCTTGGCGGACAGAAATTGTGTGACATCGAAATCCTTCACTTCGCCGGCAATCTGCGCTGCCATTGAACTGGCATCAAAGTGGGTGATCCTGGTAATGCCGGATTTCCCCGCGACAATATTCTGCCAGACCGTGGGAATCCCTATCCCGACTGGGGAAATAACCCCCAGCCCGGTAATGACGACTCTACGCTTAGACAAATTGACTCCGCCAAACAATAAGGATGGGAAAACTGAAAAAGAGGGTAAAAATAAAGAAGAAGTGGATTACTTTTGATGTGCCAGGACGTAGTCGATGGCCTGTTGTACGCTGGTGATTTTTTCTGCGTCTTCGTCGGGAATGTCACACTCGAACTCTTCTTCCAAAGCCATGACCAACTCCACGGTGTCCAGCGAGTCGGCACCCAGATCGTTGACAAAAGAAGATTCATTCTTGACTTCAGATTCGTTTACACCCAGTTGCTCGGCAACAATCTTTTTAACGCGTTGTTCAATAGACATCTTAATTCTCCTACCCAGATTAAAGTTCAAAATAACGGCGGCATTGTATCAAATCTTCGGGAAAATCCAAACAACTTGTGTTCGTTGCGGTTGAGTTATCAAGACTGTATACAGCCTGATTCCCCAATTTTCGCTGAATACAGGATTCAGCTGCCGGATACCTCATCAGCAGGGGCCTGGGATTGACCATTTTGTGGCTGCTCACCCTGGGGGGCGATTTTGCGTTGCCGCTTCTCTTCCTGTTTCTTTTTCTTCGCAATCTCTTTTTGACGTTTTTCGAACGAGTAATTTGGTTTGGCCATTTGCAATCCTATTTCAATGTAATTTTAGGTCGAGGGGTACCATGATAACAGGTACTATTGCTTTGTTTTTAAATCCTCGGCGCGTAATAGCTTGATCAGCTTGTTAGAACGATGCAAATTGCCTTGAAAAATCAAGTCCGGCTTACACTGAGCTATGGCTATAGTCGCTGTATTTAACCAGAAAGGCGGGGTTGGGAAAACCACCACGGTTCTTAATCTGGCGGCCGCGTTATCGCGTCGTGGTTGCCAACCCGTCGGTATCGACCTGGATCCGCAAGCTCAATTCAGTTCTATTTCCGGACTTCCCGCAAATTCGGCTGATGACAGCATTTATAGTCTGTTTCAGCGCAATCGCCCGTTGCGAGACCTGATACGGGAATCGCCAAGTGGAATCAAGGTCATTCCTTCACATGTCGAACTGTCCAAAGTGGATGCGCTGTATGGCAAGGGATACAACGCAATCAACAGGCTAAACACCAGTTTGCAGGCAGAAAAGCCGATCTCCGGAAACACATCATGGATAATCGATTGCAGCCCGCTGATTGGCGTCCTTTCCCTGAATGCGATATTCGCCTGCGATGCTGTCATCGTTCCAATCGCGGCCGATTACCTGTCACTGAATGGTGCCCTGCAGATTGTAAAAACCCTTAAGGCTCTCGAGCAGGTACTGAAGCGCCGGGTTAATCGCCGTTTTGTGCTCACCCGTTTTGACTCCAGGCGGAATATGGCAAAAATCGTTTTGAATCTGGCACAGGCAGAATTTGGTGCGGACGTTTGCAGGACAGTCATTTCGGAAAGTGTCAATTTGGCCGAAAGCCCTGCATTGCACAAGACGATCTTTGAGCACGCTCCCGGCAGCCGTGGCGCACAAGACTATGATGCACTGCTGGATGAATTAATGGCTGACGGGTTTATCGAATAGCACCGGGAAATTTGAGCAGTTCAAGAAATCATGATCGTCCGTGTTTACCAAAGCCAATCTCTCAGTTATGTTTGGTAATTAAAGACAATACCTCTTCAATATCCGCCGACTGGGAAGGCACCTTGTCAGTACTGATTGTTTTGCATTCCATTACTTCACAATGGCGGTACATCTGGCGCAGCTTGCGTTCCGCATCAAACATATCCCTGCCCTGTATGTGAATGCTCTCGACTTTTTGTCCGTCCCGGGTTTTCACAGAGAAATCGAATTTCAACATATGCCTATTCCATATACATTCCGCCGTTCACATGCAGCGTGACGCCGGTGATGTAGGCCGCGCCGGGGCCGGCAAGAAAGGCGACTGCTGCTGCGATATCGGCGGGTTGGCCGAGCCGTTTCAGGGGAACGTGTTCGATCAGTTTGCTGCGTTGTTCTTCGCCTAACGCATGAGTCATGTCGGTATCGATAAATCCGGGGGCAACACAGTTCACGGTTATATTGCGGCTGCCGATTTCCTGGGCGAGGGACTTGGTGAACCCGACCATGCCCGCTTTTGAAGCGGCGTAGTTGGCCTGTCCGGCGTTGCCCATACTGCCAATCACCGAGGAAATGCTGATGATGCGGCCTCCCCTGGCCTTCATCATGGCGCGCAGCACGGCGCGGCTGAGACGGAACACCGATTTTAGATTGGTCGCCAGGACATCGTCCCACTCTTCGTCGGTCATGCGTGCCAGCAGATTATCGCGGGTGATGCCGGCGTTGTTCACCAGTATCGAGATTTCGCCGAATTGCTTGCGCAGTTCGGCCAGAACCTGTTCGGTTTGAACAGTGTCGTTGACGTTCAACGCCATGCCCGCGCCCCTGATACCGGCAGCATCCAGGTACGCGCCGATCGCTTGCGCACCGGAGTCGCTGGTGGCCGTGCCGATCACGGTTGCGCCCTGCTTGCCCAGTTCCAGCGCGATGGCCTGGCCGATGCCACGGCTGGCTCCGGTGACTAATGCGATTTGTCCTTGCAGTGTCATGTACAGGTTCCTTATGCGAGTGTGGCCAAAGCCAGAGTCAGTGCTGCGCCGTCGTTGATGGCCAAAGCTTGCTGGCCGGTGGCAATGCGTTTGTTCAGCCCCGCCAGCACTTTGCCCGGTGCGCATTCCGCATTGTGGGTAATGCCCTGTTTGCCAAACTCGAGCACGGTTTCGACCCAGCGCACCGGCGAATACAACTGGCGCACCAGTGCGTCCTTGATCATCGCGCCATCCGAATAGCTTTTCACATCGGCATTGTGGAGCACAGGAATGGCCGGGGCTTGCACCGTTACGCCAGCAAGATAATCCCGCAATTGCTCAGCAGCGCCCTCCATTAACATGCAATGCGACGGCACGCTCATCGGCAGCATGATCGCGCGTTTTGCACCTTTGGCCTTGGCCAGTTCCATGCCGCGCTCGACTGCGGCGCGATTACCGGCAATCACTACTTGTCCGGGAGAGTTGTAATTCACCGCTTCCAGCACTTCGCCTTGCGCACCTTCATCACAAACAGCACGCACCGTATCGTCATCCAGGCCGAGGATCGCGGCAATGCCGCCCACGCCTTCCGGTACCGCCTGCTGCATACATTGAGCACGATAACGCACCAGCGGCAGCGCATCGGCAAAACTCAACGCACCGGCGGCAACCAGCGCGGTATATTCACCCAGGCTATGCCCTGCCATGATGGATGGAGCCGCGCCGTGCTGTGCTTGCCAGGCGCGATACACCGCCACACCTGCGGTCAACATGATGGGCTGGGTGTTCACGGTGGCGTTCAGATCGTCATCGCTGCCTTCCGCGACCAATTGCCACAGATCCTGTTTCAACACATCGGAGGCTTCGGCAAAGATATTGCGCACAACTGGAAAATCGGCATAGCCGTTCATCATGCCGCGCGATTGCGAACCTTGGCCGGGAAATACGAAAGCGAATTTAGTCATTAGAAAAACAGTTATTAGTCGTTAGTCGTTAGTCGCTAGTTGGGGTCGTCGTTTGCTTTAACTAAAAACTAACGACTAACGACTAGCGACTGCTTTTCACCTACCACTTGATTAAAACGGCGCCCCAGGTGAACCCGCCACCCACGGCCTCCAGAATAATATTCTGTCCCGCCTTGATGCGGCCATCGCGCACCGCCGTATCCAATGCCAACGGGATCGAGGCCGCCGAGGTGTTGCCGTGGGTCGCGACCGTAACGATCACGTTATCCATGCTCAAGCCGAGCTTCTTTGCCGTGGCTTCCATGATGCGTATGTTGGCCTGATGCGGCACCAGCCAATCGATGTCGGAACCCTGCAACTGGTTTTCTTCAAGCACTTCCTCGACCACCGAGCTGAGCACTTTGACGGCAAATTTGAAAACCGCCGGACCTTCCATCTTGATGAATGGATCGCCTTGCACCAAACCATTGCTGATGTTGCCACCGGCTTTCAGCATGTCGCGATGACTGCCATCGGCGTGCAGCTTGCTTGCAACGATACCGGGCGTTTCGGATGCCTGCAGCACAACCGCCCCGGCCCCGTCGCCGAACAATACGCAAGTGGTGCGATCATTCCAGTCCAGAATGCGCGACAGCACCTCCGCACCGACCACTAACGCCGTTCTGGCCTGGCCGCTGCGTATGTACAGGTCGGCAGTGTTCATTGCGTAGACAAAGCCGCCGCATACCGCCTGCATGTCGAATGCGGCGCAGTGATTCCTGATCCCGAGTTTGTCCTGAAGGATGCAGGCAGTACTCGGGAAAATCTGGTCGGGAGTCGTGGTCGCGACAATCACCAGGTCTATCCGGTCAGCGCTGATTCCCGCTGCCTGAATGGCCTGCAGGCTGGCTTGCAGGGCGAGATCGCTGGTCAGCTCATTGTCTGCCGCAATATGCCGCTCGACGATACCGCTGCGCGAGACGATCCAGTCGTGCGAGGTATCAACGATCTTTTCCAGGTCGAAATTGGTCAGCACCTTGGCCGGCAAATAACTACCTGTGCCGATGATTTTTGAATACATCAGGAAACCTCCGCTGCTTTCTGCTGATTTGAATGATGCCATTTTTCAATGTGCTCGCTGATGTGCTGCAACATGCCGCCGCGCGCTTCTTCGGCGGCGCGCTCGATGGCACAGCGGAAAGCGAAAACATCCGCCGAACCGTGACTCTTCACCACGATGCCCTTCAATCCGAGCAGACTCGCTCCGTTGTAACGGCGATGATCCACCCTGCGCTTGAACGCATTGAGCACCGGCATCGCCACCAGTGCAGCCAGCTTGGAGAATATGTTCCTGCCAAATTCTTCGCGCAGGAAACCGCCCAGCATCTGCGCCAGTCCTTCGGTGACTTTCAATGCCACGTTGCCGACGAAGCCATCGCACACCACCACATCGGTCGTGCCTTTGAAGATGTCGTTGCCTTCGACGTTACCGTAAAAGTTCAGGTCACTGGCACGCAGCAATTCTGCGGCCTGCTTGACCACTTCATTGCCTTTGATGTCTTCGCTGCCGATATTCAACAGGCCGATGCTGGGATTGGGTTTGTGCTCCAGCGCGGTAACCAGCGTGGATCCCATCAGGGCAAATTGCAGCAGGTGCTGGGCGTTGCAATCGGTGTTGGCGCCCAGGTCGAGCATGCAGACCTGGCCGTTTTTGGTCGGCAAATACGATGCAATCGCCGGGCGATCTATACCGGGGACGGTTTTCAGCACATAGCGTGCCGTCGCCATCAGCGCACCGGTATTGCCCGCGCTGACGCAGGCCAATGCTTCACCGTTTTTGACCAGATCGATGCTGACTCGCATCGAGGAATCTTTTTTGCCGCGCAATGCGGATTGCGGCTGTTCGTCCATGCCCACCACTTCGCTGGCGGGATGAATGCGCAAGTGCACCCCTGTTTTCACACCCAGGGTGCGTAATTCGGCTTCAACGGCATCGGGGACACCCACCAGAATGATGGTATCGTCGGGGAACTGCTTCAGATACTCAACTGTTGCGGGGATGGTGACCGTCGTGCCGTGGTCGCCTCCCATCGCGTCTATGGCTAATGTGACATCCACTAAGCAATCCTCAGCAAGGCTAACAAAAAGAAAACGCAGCCGACCTTGAATGATCGGCTGCGCCACTTGAAGGTTTATTCGCCCTTGGTCTTGATTACCTTTTTGCCACGGTAAAAGCCGGTAGGGCTGACGTGGTGGCGCAAATGGTTCTCACCCGTGGTCGGCTCGATCGCGGTCGCCGGGTTGGTCAAAAAATCATGGGCGCGGTGCATGCCGCGCTTGGATGGGGATTTTTTATTCTGCTGAACTGCCATGATAACTACTCCTAAAAAAACTGTTTAACTACGTTTCAATTCCGCTAAAACCGCAAATGGATTTTTTTCATCCCTCGGCGTATTTTTGCCATCTGTCGCCTGACAAGCACCCAACTCGTGTTTGGGTGCGATCGGCAGGCTTAACAAAATCTCTTCTTCCAGCATATCCAGCACATTCAAATGCGTATCCGCCAGGATGCTGTCGAACTCTTCTTCTTTCCCGCCTGCCGCATCATCATCCAATGCGTCCAGGCTTGCCTGATCGCGGAGCAACAAGCGCGTATCGAGCCGTACCGGATAGTCCAGGCCATCCAGGCAACGCTGGCAACGCAACCGGCACAGGCCAACCACGCCCACATCCAGGAAATGTATGCCCTGTTTATCCACGCCGCCTTGCACTGTGTAATGCAAAACTCCCTGGGGAGTTTCCAGTGTATCCAGCAAGCGGGGCAGCTCGGAAACCGGTATTTCACCGCTTAATTGCTTCCCGTTTCGGGCAAAATCCAGGCTATCGATGAAAGGCCGTGCATACATGAGGCGCGCATGATATATTTTTCGCCGCTTCCTGTCAAAAATCCTAAGGAATATCTTTGAATTCTCAGTTGCTTGTCCTCGCTTCCAGCTCGATTTACCGCAACGAACTGCTCAAACGGCTACAGCTCCCGTTTGAAACAATGGCACCGAATGTGGATGAAACGCCGTTACCGCATGAATCTGCCCGTGCAACATCTGTGCGTCTCGCGCAGGAAAAAGCCCGTGTCCTGGCCGATAAGTATCCCGATGCACTTATCATCGGTTCCGATCAGGTTGCCCTGCTGGAAGGCGTGCAACTTGGCAAACCGCTCACCCATGACAATGCGGTCAAGCAACTGCGTGCGATGCGTGGCAAGACCACCTGCTTCTATACCGCACTGACGCTGCTGAACAGCAAGACCGGCAACATGCAGACCGAGGTGGCGGAAAACCACGTCACGCTGCACAACCTAAGCGATGCGGAGATCGAAGGCTATTTGCTCAAGGAACAACCCTATCACTGTGCCGGCAGTGCGAAATCGGAAGGCCTGGGGATCGCGCTGATCAGCAAAATGACCGGTGACGACCCGAACGCGCTGATCGGCCTGCCGCTGATTTTGCTGATTGAAATGCTGCGCCGCGAAAACGTACGGCTGTTCTGATCATGTCGACCAAACCGGGCACACTCTACCTGATTCCCTGCACGCTGGGCGATACCGCCCCGGAACAGGTCTTGCCGCAGCACGTCATCGATGTGGCGCGCAAATTAAGCCATTTTGTCGTGGAACAGCCCAAGACCGCCCGGCAATTCCTTTCCGCACTCAAACCCGAGCAGCCGATCCAGGCGCTGCACTTCGCCACGTTAAACGAACACACTGCCGCGAATGAGTTGCCAGAACTGCTGGTCCCGCTAATGGCCGGACATGATGTCGGCATCATTTCCGAGGCGGGGTGTCCGGGTATCGCCGACCCGGGTGCGAATCTGGTTAACCTGGCGCATCGCAACGGCATCCGCGTCGTCCCGCTGGTTGGTCCTTCCTCGATTTTGCTGGCATTGATGGCTTCCGGATTGAATGGGCAGTGTTTCGCCTTCCACGGCTACTTGCCGATAGCGGAAGCGGAGAGAAACAAGATGATTTCAAAACTGGAAGCCGATTCGGCAAGACTCAAACAAACCCAGCTGTTCATCGAAACCCCGTACCGCAACGACAGGATGATGAGCGCCCTGCTCGCCCAGTGCCGTCCGGAAACGCTGCTATGCGTCGCCACCGACATCACTTTGTCCGGCGAGCAAATCCAGACGCGCTCTATCGCACAGTGGAAATCGCAGCCTATGCCGCAACTGAACAAACGGCCAAGCTTGTTTTTGCTGCTTGGAAAAAGTTAATTTTGTTGCCGAACACCCCGCTTTCTGGTATTAAAGCAGACTTTATTTTTATCCCGTTGGAGAAGCGCAATGCAGGTACAGCCACAAAAACCCGTCGTCCCTTACAAACCCAAGAAGGGCGAGGCTTACATGAACCCCAAGCAGCTCGACCATTTCCGCCAGATCATGAACGATATTAAGGCAGGTTTGGGCAAGGATATCGATCGCACCGTACATACCATGCAGGACGAGGCAACAGTATTCGCCGACCCGAATGACCGCGCCACACAAGAATCCGACATGGGCCTGGAACTGCGCAATCGTGATCGCGAGCGCAAACTGATCAAAAAAATCAATGAGATGATTGCAAAGATCGATGCCGGCGAATATGGCTACTGCGATAATTGCGGCGTCGAGATCGGCTTGGATCGCCTCGAAGCAAGGCCGACCGCCACGCTATGTATAGACTGCAAGACCCTGGACGAGATACGAGAAAGACAGGTAGCCAAGTAATCGCTGCCGGTTTATAAAATTGCCGCGTCTATAAAAAAAGCCCCGCCAAAATGGCGGGGCTTTTTTGTTGGGTCGCCGAATTACTCGGCAGCAGGAGCGGCTGCCGGTGCAGCCAGCAATGCTTTCATGCTCAGCTTCATGCGGCCCTTGTCGTCCACTTCCAGCACTTTCACGCGCACGATTTGCCCCTCTTTAAGGTGGTCGGCAACACTGACCACGCGCTCGTGGGCGATCTGGGAGATGTGCAGCAGGCCGTCCTTGCCCGGCAACACATTCACCAATGCGCCAAAGTCGAGCAGCTTGACCACCGGGCCTTCGTATATCTTGCCCACTTCCACGTCGGCCACGATGTCTTCGATGCGTTTTTTGGCCAATTCACCCGCTTCGCCGCTTACACATGAGATGGTGACGTTGCCGGCGTCATCAATGTCGATCGTCGTGCCGGTTTCTTCGGTCAAGGCACGGATCACCGCACCACCCTTGCCGATCACATCGCGGATCTTTTCCGGATTGATCTTCATCTTGATCATGCGCGGGGCAAATTCGGAAACTTCGGTACGCGCATTGGGCATGGCTTGCTTCATCAGCCCCAGGATGTGCATACGACCTTCGCGGGCCTGGATCAAAGCAGCCTGCATGATATCGCGCGTGATGCCGTTGATCTTGATGTCCATCTGCAAAGCGGTCACACCGGATTCTGTACCGGCCACCTTGAAGTCCATATCGCCCAGATGATCTTCATCACCGAGAATATCGGTCAGCACCGCAAAGCGGTTGCCTTCCTTGATCAGACCCATGGCAATACCCGCCACATGCGCCTTGAGCGGCACACCGGCATCCAGCAGCGACAAGCAGCCGCCGCATACCGAAGCCATCGAGCTGGAGCCGTTGGACTCGGTGATTTCCGATACCACGCGCATCGCATAACCGAACTCTTCCTCGCTGGGCAACACGGCTACCAGCGCGCGCTTGGCCAAACGGCCATGGCCGATCTCGCGGCGCTTGGGCGTACCCACGCGGCCGGTCTCACCGGTCGAATACGGCGGGAAGTTGTAATGCAGCATGAAACGGTCGCTGTATTCGCCCTGCAGCGCGTCGATTTTCTGCGAGTCGCGCATGCTGCCCAGAGTCGCCACGACGAGGGCTTGCGTTTCGCCGCGGGTAAACAAGGTTGAACCGTGGGTGCGCGGCAATACGCCGTTACGGATGGTGATAGGACGCACAGTGCGCGTGTTGCGGCCATCGATACGCGGCTCACCGCTGAGTATCTGTCCGCGCACGATCTTGGCTTCCAGCGCGCTGAACAAATCATTGACGTGATTCTTCTGGGTTGCCATGACTTCCGGCGACATCGAGGCCATCACCTTGTCGCGTATCGCATCGACCGCTACGGTACGAGCCTGTTTGGAACGGATCGCGTAAGCCTTGCCAAGATCAGCCTCGGCGAGACTGGAAATCTGCGCAATCAGGGCTTCATCCTTGGCCGGGGCTGTCCACTCCCATGCATCGGCACCCACCGCATCGGCCATTTCGTTGATCGCCTGAATCACGACCTGCATCTGCTCGTGTCCGAACATCACCGCGCCCAGCATGATTTCTTCCGACAACTGCTGCGCTTCGGATTCAACCATCTGCACAGCGCGCTCGGTACCGGCGACCACCAGATCCAATTGGGAGGTCAGGAGTTCGGTGGCGGTCGGGTTGAGCAGATACTGGCCATTGGCATAACCCACGCGTGCCGCGCCTACAGGGCCGTCGAACGGAATACCGGACAAGGCCAGCGCGGCAGACGCGCCTATCATCGCCGGAATATCGGAATCGATCTCTTCATCGGAAGACATCACCGTCGCAACGATTTGCACTTCGTTGTAAAAACTTTCCGGGAACAGCGGACGCAGCGGACGGTCGATCAGGCGAGAGGTCAGAATCTCCTTTTCGCTGGGACGGCCTTCGCGCTTGAAAAAGCCGCCGGGTATCTTGCCTGCGGCGTAAGTGCGTTCCTGGTAATCCACGGTCAGCGGGAAAAAATCCTGCTCCGGCTTGGCATCTTTTCTGCCGACCACGGTGACCAGCACCACGGTATCATCCAGACTGACCATCACGGCACCGCTGGCCTGGCGCGCGATCTCGCCGGTCTCCAGCGTGAGTTGATGGTTGCCGAACGCGATTGTTTTTTTATAGTGACTCAAGATAGACCTCTCTAAACATGGCATGCCGCCCAATCGCGTCATGCGTTGTGATCAGACAAAAATAGACCGGACAAAACAACACGGGCCGCTGATGCGACCCGCTGGTTACAAATTCTTACTTGCGGATTTCCAGGCGTTGGATCAACGCGCGGTAGCCGGCATCATTCGTGCGCTTGAGGTAATCAAGCAGCTTGCGGCGGCGGCTCACCAGGCGCAGCAGTCCGCGACGGGAATGGTGATCCTTGACATTTTCTTTGAAGTGCTCGGTCAGATAGGTGATGCGTGCGGTGATCAATGCCACTTGCACTTCGGGGGAACCGGTATCGCTCTTGGCGCGTTGAAAGTCGGTCACGATTTGCGCTTTTTGCGCGGCGTTAATTGCCATTGGTTTTACACTCCTAAAAAAAGTGCAGCATTCTACCCTTTATCGGGGTAGTTACTCAACCCCAATATTTTGACTTGGGCTGGCTTGCCCGGCCCGCTTTCCCCCACCGGAATTATGTTTTCAATGGCAAGAAGGAATGCCTGCAACAGCTATATCACTGGCAAAGGGGCGCTCCGCTCCTTTGGAGCGTTTCCAAAGTTAACGGCTATTTCTTTTGATATGCCAACAATCCATTTATCGCCAGCACATCGGATTCGGTCAATACGCCTGCAGCCGCCTTGAGCTTGAAACCCTGAAACAGCGTGTCGTAACGTGCTTTCAACAAATCCCGCTGAGACGTATAGAGTTGCTGTTCGGCATTCAATACGTCGATATTCATATGGATGCCCAATTTGTAGCCAATCTGGTTGCCGGTGACTGCACTCTTGCTGGACTCGACGGACGATTCCAGTGCGTCGATCTGGGCCAAGCCGTTCACGATGGCCTCGTAAGCCTGTTTGGCATCGGTAGCGGACTGGCGTCGTGCAACTTCCAGTTCGGCAGCTGCCTTGTTCCTATTGGCGATAGTTTCGGTGACGTGTGAGTTAGTTGCGCCGCCTGCATAGAGCGGTATGGTCAATTGCACCCCGACCTGACTGGATTTGGCACGTGTCTCGTAATCTGACGGGGTGCTGGTATTTCCAGACGAATAATTATTTCCATAAGAAGCCGTCAAATCCAGAGTCGGCGAGTATTCCGCCCGGCTCTTGCTCACTTCGGCTTCTGCTGCCTCGACTGCTGCATAAGGTGCCAGAACGGCAGGGTTGTTTTCCCGTGCTTGTGCCGTCCATGTTTTGACATCGTCAGGTTCCGGCTTGGGGATGACCACTTCAGGCTGAAGTGCTGCCAGTGCATGGGAGGGCTGCCCCACCACTTTCTCCAGTTCGGCCTGTTTGGTTTCCAGTTCATTTTGAGCTGCGATGCGCTGCGCACGTGCCAGGTCTGAGCGGGATTTCGCTTCGTGAACATCCGTAATGGCATTCGTCCCCGATCCAAAACCGCGTTGAGCCAGTGCCAGTTGCTCTCCTGCCGCCTTGACCTGAGCATCGGCGACCTCGATGCTTTCTTGGGCAACCAGCACATCGAAATAGGCTTGTGTCACCCGCAGGATCAGGTCCTGTTCAGCTTGGTTATATTGCGCACGTGCCTGATCAACCAGCGATTTTGATGCACGGTATGCATAGGCGTTCTGCAGGCGGATCAGCGGCTGGGTCAGTTGCAGCGTCCATGTCCATGCATGCACATTTCTGTCAACCAGAGGGGTATTGGTAAATTTGGATGAGGCATGGGTGGCGCTGTCGCTACCGTTCAGGTTTACCACCGGCAGAAGGCCGGCTCTTGACTGGGAAATTTTTTCCTGGATGGCTTCGAACGCATAGCGGGCCGACTCGAAGGTCGGATCATTGGCCTGCGCCAATCGATAGATCTCCAGCAAATTTTCGGCATGCACTGACAGGCTGATACAAGACAACGCGAGCACAACAACTATGCGGCAAATCGTCTCGGAAAAAACAGAAAAAAAAAGTCCGAAAAACTTTTGGCCGGGCACCCGTAGGAGCGGGCCATGCCCGCGAACAAACGACTCGCTGGCATGGCCCGCTCCTACATTTGCAGCCACCAACGCTTCAACTATTATCTTTACCCTCACCTTTCGTGCCCGCTTTCATCAAGTGTCTTGCTCACCGGCGAAAGCAGGTATTTCATCACCGAACGGCTACCCTGATTGATTTCAGCTACGACTTGCATGCCCGGCATCAGCTTCAGTTGCTTTCCTTCCGACTCGAGTATCTGGCTGCCTAGCGTGACGATGGCCTTGTAAACCGATGGCGGGGATTGCGATTTACCTTTTGATTCGTCTTTGATCTGTGACTGCGTCTCACTATCGCTGTCCGCCTGGATGCGGGCCACCTCACCGTCCATCATTCCATATTTCGCGAACGGGTAGGCTGCCAGCTTCACTTTTACTTGCTGGTGCGGATAGACGAATCCGACATCCTCGTTCCTGATCATGATCTCCGCCACCAGCGGTTCATGCTCCGGGACGATAGACAGCAGCACCGTACCGGGCGAGACCACCGTACCGATGGTGTGGGTAGCAATATCTTTCACGATGCCTGACTGCGGTGCTTTTAGTTCAAGCAATTCCGATTTATGCTCCTGCTTGAGCCAGTCCTGTTCCAGTTTGCGGTGCTGCCCCTCCGCTTCCACCCGCTCGTTCTGCAGGTCGCTGCGGTATTTCGAAGTGATCTGGTCGATCTGCTTTTTTGCCTGATGGATCGCTGCATCAAGGCTGGCGAGCGTTGCTTGCTGCGCACGCAGGTCCTGTGATTTTTCCAGGTAATCGCGCTGTTTGTCGAGCACAGTCATTTTCGGGACGTAACCATCGTTGCCCATGTCCGCGTAGGAGTCGGCCTGCTGCTTGAGGATGGGGGTAATCTGCTGCAACTTGGACAATACTTCCCGTGCGGAATCATATTCGTGCTGAGATTTGATCAAGGCTTCCTGAGCTTGCTCCCGCGCATCCATATAAGAGCGTCGGTGGTCGTGGTACTGAGACTCAATCTGATGAAAAAGATCGTTCTGGTCATCGCGCTTCTTGATCAAAGCCTTGCCTGACAGCTCGGCATCAATACGACGCAACTGCAATGACCGCAGAGCAAGATCATTGGCAATGGTCCTCTCATCCGCCTTTGCAAGCTGGGTATCCATGCGCATCAGTACCTGCCCCTGCTTCACCTGCTCGCCTTCCTTGACCAGTATCTCCTGCACGATACCGGCATCCGAAGGCTGGACGATTTTGATGTAGGTTTCTGGAACCAAATGCCCTTCGGCGCTGGCGATAATGTCCAGCTTGCCGAAGATCGCCCACACCAGCAGGATGACGAACAGCACGCCGACGGCATACATCACCGCACGCGGCAGGCGTGCCGGCGGGCTTTCCTGGATGGAAAGCAGGCCGGGGGCAAAGTCCAGCGCCTCAGGGGACACCCATTAGCCGACCCGTGTCAAGCGAGTAAGTAATCCCAGCGGCAGCGCAAGCTGCCGGTTTTATTTCTTCAATTCCACTATAACAAGACGAGCCGCGCCCGTTTCTTCAAATTGTGGC
>Ga0307375_10002298_pt1 | contig 19697 bp, 24 predicted proteins | sample TR1MG_FD_202531 | JGI IMG/M metagenome (GOLD analysis project Ga0307375, IMG submission 202531) | Soil microbial communities from Risofladan, Vaasa, Finland - TR-1 | ecosystem: Environmental > Terrestrial > Soil > Coastal area > Acid sulfate soil | place: Finland: Risofladan, Vaasa | collected...
TACGCAAACAAATACTTGATCCAAGGATTGAAATAAATAATGCATATGGCAAAACATTTCAATTATTTTTGATGCACGTTGTACAGGCGTATCACCTTAAATTCGAGATGGAAACTATTATGACATGCAGAAAACCAGAAGAAATACTTGCCAATTATCATAACTGGTATGCGTTTGTTGGTGATATATGCGAAATATGCCTTGACAGTCTGATAAAAGCAAAGGAGACTTTATATGCAGGAAATTAAAGAATGGATAACATGTCCAGTTTGTAAGAAGCCTTTTATGAAACATATAAGCGGCAATGATTCAGTTTATGAAACAAAATGCGGACGATGTAAAAATATTATAAAAATATATAGCGCTGGTAAAACAGCAAAACTTTGAGCCTATGAGCCATTCACCTTAACAGGTGGATGGCTTTTTTTATTGCAAAAATATTTTTATCAATCCCTTGACTTATACAGCACTATGCTGTATAATAATATTATAGAGTTGAGAGGAGTAATACGATGGAATATTTTAGAATCCAAAGTGAAAATTTCAATTTAAACCACAAAAGTTGTAATAGATTTTACGATTATAACGAAGCATGGGAAAAAACACTTGATTGGGGATATTTCCAATCAACTTGCAAAAAACTTGGAATAAAATGTGTACCAGAAAATACACATTTAGTCAGAAATTATCTACAAAACAATAATCCTGATGCGAATAAATACATTTTTATTGAATCAGGAGTGTCATGTTTTAAAAATATTGAAGCCCTGAATGAATACTTTAAAGAAACCGGCTTTTGGGCTGGTAATATGCTTTTTACTATAGAAGGAGAATTTCTAGGGTACGGAGAAGATGGGGAATGCATAATTAAGCCTCTAAAAATATTAAGTCAGAAAAAATTAACTGAGGCGGTGATATAGATGCCCGCAATAGTTAGAATAGATATTCGATTGGATGAAGTCACAAAAGAGTTGCTTAAGATAATAGCAGAAAAAGACAGCAGAAGTATGACAAAAGAAATTGAATATTTAATAAAAAAAAGATATGAGGAGCTGAAATAAGCTTCTTTTTCTTTATATTGAAAGATGTGATAATATGACCGATGAACAAAAAAACATGCTTATAAATAAAGTAATAGACCATTTTGGCATTGATGATGCTGAATATATATTGACTAATTATCCGATGACCGGACCGTCAGGACTCAGACGAATGTTGGGGGAATTGTACCCTGATTTTTTTTGTAAGGCTTATTTGGCAGACCAGTTTGAGAGGGAATTTGGGGATTATGCTTTAACAATACTCAGCATTTTGAAAAATGTTATAGAATCACAGACAAGAGAAAAACAGGCTATAATAGCACCGAGAGAACATGGAAAATCTACATTCAGCAGTTTTGCGATGCCAACATGGGCGGCATTATACGGGAAGAAACAGTTTATATTTTTCATAAGTTCAAATGGTGACATTTCAGCAAACTTTTTAGAAAAAACAAAAAAAGCGCTTGAAAGCCAAGAAATAATTGAGGATTTCGGTACACAAAAGGGAAGAACATGGAATGCAGAGGAAATATGCCTTAAAAATAGAGTCTGGATTTGCTGTAGCGGTTGGAAAGCTGGACTGAGAGGTATAAACAAAGACACAAGACCAGATTTAATAATCCTAGATGATCTTGAAGACAAAAATGTGATGGAATCTGAAAGTTTAAGGCATAAATTAGAAAGCTGTTTTAACGAAGAAATCGGCAGATTGGGAACATATAATACAGATTATTTTTATATTGGTACATTGCTAAGTGAAGATTCCTTGCTAGCGAAAGTGGTAAAAATGCCAGCATGGAAATCATTAATATTAAAACGCGTAATATCGTTTCCTGAAAATGAGCAGTTTTGGGAAGAATGGAGAAAGCTTTATAGAAACATACCGGATGAAAATAGATTTAATACCTCTTGGAATTTTTATCAACAACATAAAGAGGAAATGTTAAAAGGTGCAAAAGTATTATGGGAAGATAAAGTTCCCGAATCCAAAACAATATATCCTGGTGGGTATTATAATGTGGCTTTAGACAGAGAGGCTTTCGGAGAAGATGCATTTTGGAAAGAAGATCAATCCGAACCTAGAAATTCAAGTGATATGCCTTTTAGAATTCAAAGATATTGGCAGGGATTATATGATTCCCCGCCAAAGATACAATCTTTGAAACTTACAATCGACCCATCTGAGGGAAAAGGGTTAGACAATACAGGATATACACTCGGAGGTTTGTTAAATGGTGCGGTAATAGTAAGGGAAGGGCAATTAAAAAATCATAAGTTAAATGCTATCATGGAACATACAGCATGGTTTATATCCGAATATCCAGAAACTGATGAAATAATATTTGAGGAAAATACATATAAAGAAGATGGTACTGAACAGTTAAGAAAATATCTTGTTGAAAAAGGTGTTTACAGAAAAGTAACAGGTTTCAGATCAACAGATAATAAACATAATAGAATATTACAACTAGAACCAAGTATGAATAATGGAAGTATACTTTTCAACAATCTTAATGTTGAATATAATAATGAAGTACTTAAATATCATGCAAAAGCAAAACATGATGATGCCGCTGACTCATTGGCTACATTAGTAAAAATACTGAAAAAACCTTCGTATTACATTAAATAATATGATATAATATTTGTGTGGGATAACTCGACGGAGTGAAAAGCGGTTTTCCGAGCTGCCTTCCCATATTATAAATCGGATACACTGCGGAGGTGTTTTAATTATGTTTGAAATAAAATTTTGTAGGAAGTGTAACATAGAATTTCCTGCCACGGAAGAATATTTTTATAAAGACAAAAACGGGAAATATGGACTCAGGGGAGAGTGTAAGGAATGCACAAAAAATCATCACCATAATTACTATAGAAATAATATAAAATATTTCAAAGAGGCAAATAAAAAATATAGCCTTGAAAATAAAGAGACAATATCACAAAACAATAAAAATCTGTATGAAAGAAAAAAGGTATACATAAGACAACATCAAAAAGAATACTACGATAATAACAGACATAATATATTGCTTCAGAAAAAGGATTACATGAAAAAAGAAGATGTTGTGCTTAACAGAAGAAAAAACGAACAAACTAGAGAAGCGCGCAAAAGAAATCTGGAGGCTTCTTTGACTCCCGATCAATGGATAAAATGCAAAGAATACTTTAATAATGAATGCTGTTATTGTGGCCTAAAATTAAAGTTGAGCCAAGATCATTTTGTTTCAATATCAAACAATGGAGAATACACGGCAAATAATATTATACCATCATGCAAGAAATGTAATTCTAGTAAAAATGATAGCTATTTCTTTGAATGGTATCCAAAGCAAGCCTTTTATAGTAAGAAGCGAGAACGAAAGATATTGAAATATTTAAACTACGATACAAAAACCAGAATACAGCAATTAGCACTCATTTAATGGGTGCTTTTATTATGCAAAAAGGCAGGTGAGAAAATGAAGCAAAAAATGACATTGATAGATAGAATAAGTTCAATCAAGGCAGCATTTACAGGACAACCGACACAATCATTATTATCAATGGCGGCAAGATTCACACCTGTTCTTGGAGAACCGCCAAAAAGAAGTACAGCAGATTGGTTTGACTTATACAATAAATCACCTAGAATGAACCCTGTGCATCAGATAGCAAGTGATGTGGCAACTTCAATGTATGGGATTTACAAAAAAGGCGATACAAAAAAAATAAAATTAAAAGATAATCCAATTGAAGTTTTATTAAAAAATCCTTGCCAGAATCAAACAATAACTGAATATGCTTTGTTTTATCTTACACAGGTATATTTATTATTGCCAAGTGGGGAAGCGTTTTGGCTTAAAGAAAAAAACGGACTTGGAAGGATTACTGAATTGTGGCCTATACCTCCGCATTGGGTAAGTGAAATACCAAGTATGGCGAAGCCTTTTTATACTGTTCAGCCGTCAGGTAATATGCAAGCACAACCTATATATGTTTTGAAAGAGGATATGATTTATTTCAAAAAGCCCGATATAGTAAATCCATATTTGCGTGGAATAGGACGCAGTACCGGAATCTCAGATGAAATTGAAGTTGACGAATATATGAGTAAGTATCAGAAGCGTTTCTTTTGGAATGATGCTATTCCAAGTATGGTAATTCAAATGCCAGGCGCGGATGAGACAGTGATAAACAGAACAGAGGAAAGTTGGAATCAGAAATTTGGAGGTTTCAATAATAAACATAAAACAGCATTTGTAAACTGGGAATTAAAAGCACAAATTCTTAAAGAATCAAATAAGGATATGGACTTTATTGCCAGTCGTAAATATCTGAGGGATGAAGCTAATCAGCATTTTTGCATACCACCAGAGCTGTTTGGAATACTGGAAAATAGTAATAGGTCTTGTTATTCAGAAGACACAGAATGTCTAACAAAAAATGGTTGGAAATTATATCATGAACTTTCGTATGATGATGATATAGCTACTTGGGATGAAGATAAAAATGCAATAGTTTATTCTAAACCAAGTAAAATTGTTCAATATGACTATGAAGGTGAAATGCATCATTGGAAAAATAAAAACGTAGATGTTTTAGTTACTCCTGATCATAGGATGTACACAAAAACTCAATTCAAAGGTCATTTTGAAATCAAAAGAAGCTATGAAATAGCAGATAAGAAGCTTCAAAACGTATGGCGTGCTACGGGTGGAAATTATGAAGGAAATCAAAACATAGTAACCATATCAAAAAAAGCATATCTAGGTTATGGTTTAAAAGGTGAGCAACCAATAGATGATCAGTACTCTTTAAATGTATTTGATTTTGCGGAATTTTTAGGATTTTATATTGCAGAAGGTAGTTTAGATAAAGTATTAAATGCAGATGGAAGTGTTTCTAAAAGTTTTGCAATTAAAATACCGCAAAATTTAGGAGAAATAGAACAAGCTATTAAACAATCGTTAGTACGTTTAAATATTGGTAATGTAACTTCAACTCAAAGTGGACCAAATAAATGGAGAGATAAAACACTTGCTACACATACACTATGTAATAAAAGTTTATGGTATTGGCTAAGTGAACACGTAGGAGACGGAGCATACAATAAAAAAATACCGAGATGCGTCTTTGATTGGCCTGTTGAAGCTCAAATGATTATGTTTGATGCTATGATGAAAGGTGATGGGTCCAAAAGACAAGAAAGAACTAAAACAACAGTAAAATATGCAGATCAATTTTACTCAACTGCTAGTTATCAATTAGCATCAGATGTTCAACAACTTTGTGTGCAAATGGGCTTAAGATCATCAATAAAAGTCTCTACAAAAGGTAAATTTTCATGGTTTGTTTTAAGTATTTCTTCAAAGCAAGTATATTATGTTAATACTTCTAAGATAGGTGGAACAGGTAATGCTAAAGTAAGTCCAATTACAAAAGAGCAATATAATGGAATTGTTTGGTGTTTAGAAGTTCCTTCTCATGTATTTTTTACAAGAAGAAATGGTAAAGTTGGTTGTCATGGAAATACAATAGATGCAGCTTATTATCTTTACACAAAAAATGTTCTTAGAAAAGAATTAAAATTTATTGATGATACTATCAATCGTCAATTAGTTCCTGAATTTGCAGATAATATATATTTCGAGCATGATAATGTTGTGCCGGAGGATGAGGAATTCGTATTGAAAAAATCATCTGAAGGTCTGAAAAGTGGAGGATTGCTTGTTGATGAATGGCGAATGGCAAATGGGTATGAACCTCTGCCACAAGGTAAAGGGAAAATACTTTATACTCCGCTTAATATGATTCCGACTCCGCTAGATGGAAATGCAATTGCAGTAAATATGGAACCAGAACAAAGACCTGCGCTGGAACCTGAAAAGTCAGTAAAAAAAAAGTTGACTCCTGAAATGAAAAATCAAATGTGGCATGTATTTGATAAGGCTGCGATAAAATACGAACGCAGTTTTATTAATGCGCTTAAAAAGTATTTTCAAAGTCAGCAAGATAAAATCAATAAGTCATTGGAGAAAAGCGTAAAGACGGCTATAGATGAAATAGGGGAATTACTTGATTGGACTGAAGAAGATGATATATTGCATGTTGCTTTGAAACCTTTATGGTTGGCGTCCATGCGGGAAGGATTTGAAGTTGCAAATGCTACTTATAGTCTCGGGGTAAGTTTTGACTTGTTGAATCCTAAGTTTTTGGACTGGATTAAAGAATTTGGAGCGGAAAAGGTAACTGAAATAAACGATACCACAAAAGGCAAACTGAGTAAAACGCTTACAGAAGGAATTACGGAAGGTGAGGGAATCCCGAAATTAAGGGACCGTGTATCATCAGTTATGACTGAGGCAAAAACATCAAGGGCTGAATTGATTGCTCGTACGGAAACCGCATCTACAGTCAATTTTGGAAACATCGAAACAATGGTATCCGGAGGAGTAAAAAAACATACATGGCTTACTGCAATTGATGGTAGGGAAAGACCAAGCCACGCAGCGATTAATGGCGAAACGGTAAATATAGGTGAACCTTTCCGCAATGGATTATTATATCCAGGCGATCCAAACGGCGATGCTTCTGAGGTGTGCAATTGCAGATGTACGACTTATGCAGAAATTCCAGAATAAAGGAGGTTTTATTATGTTAAACATACCAACAGCATATGTAAAAAGCGAATATGAAAAAGATTTGGAAATCTCAATAGACGCTAATTTATCAAATATAAGCGCAAATGATACATCTATTGACGGCAAAATAACAACATTAAGCGGTAATATCACAACCCTGAGCGGAAACATAACTACATTAAGCGGAAATATAACTGCGCTGAATGATTTTGTTTCAATAGTTGTAAGCAGCGCAATTTTTACATTGCCTTTATCAACTTATAGAAATTTTACAATAACAAATGCAGATACAGCAGGGAAAACATTGAAAATAGCAAGCATCCCAACTGCGGCAGATACAATGCTAAATGTAAATGTGAAATTAACCTTCACAACTACGGCAACAATCACATACACAGGAATGATAACATGGCAGATAGCAACTGCACCTAATCCTACAGCAGCCGGAACATTTTTATTAAATCTTAAAAGCTTTGATGCAGGGGTAAACTGGTTTTCATCCTATACCGGATTATATTAACAGGAGGAGATATTATGAAATATGACGTTGAAGCTTTAAAATTGCAATCATGGCAGGCTGAGATAAAGGCGATTGTCGGCGAATTTAGAAATGCACTATATAAACATTTTGAAATAGTTGACATTAAATCAAGAAATCTTATTGAATCGAGATGGAAAAATAATGACTAAATCTATTTAATACAGATGTGAACTACCACTCAACTAAAGGGATAGTGGCTTTCGGCTAAATCATATACGGGGAGTGATAATTAATGGGTATAAATCAATATGGGATAGCTTCAGGGAGAATGCTAAAAGAAGATGATATTGTAATCAATATTGCAGATATAATATCAGATGGAGTACCAACTATACCAGAACTAGCAATATTATATGATGATTTAGTTTCATTAGGACAATTCCCTGATATAATATTAGATGGTTGCACAGCTTATGGCATTGCCAATGCTATTGATTCATTATTATCATCGGCTCCATTTGAATTACCTTTATATTTTCCACAAACAGTTCAAGATGTTTACATTGCGAGCACTAGTGCAGATGATACCGAAGAAGGAATTGGAGCTAGAACTATATTGATTATAGGGTTAGACGAAAATTATAATGTACAATATATAACTAAAAACTTAAGTGGTTTAACGCCTGTATCTGTAGGAAGCTTAATAAGAATTAATGCTTTATACGTTCTTGCATTTGGTAGCAATGTGGATGTTAATGGTGACAAATATCCAATAGGTACAATTTGGGTTGGCGTAGGAGATTTTACTAATGGTGTTCCTGCAAATAAAATGAGGGCAATTTTTACAAATGATAGAGCTGATAGACAAGCGATATTTACTATTCCAGATGGGTACAATGGTTTATTAAAAGATTTTGATTTATATACAGAAACAACAAATGATTTAAAAATGAATTTATTTTTTCGCACATATGGAGAAGATGCTTTTTCGAAGATGCCGCAATATTCTTGTATACGAGGGAAAAATGTATTTTTTGGATATGCAAAACTTGTATTACCTCCTCGAACAGACGTATATATGAGATGTTATACGGATGTGCAAGAATCTGAAACATCTAGTAATTTAGTATTTTACTTAATAAAAATATATTAAATAAAAATATTGCGGAGGGATAAGTATGCTTATGAATGATAAAAAAAAAGCTTTTGTTACAAAAATAAACAATATAAAAATAAATGATATTGTTGATTTGGGATGTAATTGTTGTTCTTTGCTTGCTTTAAAAGATATACATGGAAATTATTTAATAAGTGGAGAAAATGAAGATTATATTTTTAGTAATAATATTATAACATTTAAGAAAGATTTTGATTGTATTATAACAATAGCCTATATCGAAATAAGATAATTTATATATTAAGGATCGTTTTTAATTTAATAAAAGGAGATTAATGGAAGTAAAACAATAAAATAATGGGATATGCAAATTTGACCCGATATATACCTTGGTTTATCATGTCGAATTGTATTAAAAAGTAATTAATTAATAATTAAAAAATTTTATTGAATTGAGGTGGAGAAATAATGGCTGAATTTTGGAAATGGAAAGGTGATGACGATACAGGATCCGGACTCGTGCATTATACTGGAAGCGAAACAATTAATATATCTGGAACAGTGACAACAAGCATTTCTGGAACTATAACAGTTGTAGTATCTGGAACTGCCACAGTCAATTTTTCCGGAAGTGGCACAGTTGTTGTGTCTGGCACATCGACAGTAACATTTTCTGGAAGTGAAACCGTTAACGTATCAGGAAATGTAACTATAGACATAACAGGTAACTTAACAATAACATTTACAGGATCTGAAACTGTAAATATATCTGGCACAAGCACTGTGACGTTCTCAAGTTCAGAAACGGTGAATGTATCCGGAAATGTCACTGTAGACATTACGGGCAACCTTACAGTTGCATTTTCAGGTTCACAAACAATTAATGTTTCTGGAACATCTACGGTTACTTTTTCTGGTAGTGAAACAATAGTTGTAAGTGGAACTGCTACCGTTAACTTTTCAGGCAGCGGCACGGTTGCTGTTTCTGGCAGCGTAACATTAAATTCTGCAATGTTGGATTCAGCTAGTGAAACAGTTAATATAATCGATTATGTTACAGGTGCATTTTCGACAATTGAAGTTGAGCATAGATATATACATGAAGGATTATTTTTTGAAACATCTATACAGGCTACTTTGACGTCAGGTGGAACCTATAATATTGTTTTAACAACTCCATCTGTATTATATATGCATTATAGAGCCTCAAGGATATCATGTTCTGCAGATAAATTGACAATAAATATCTATGAAGATTGTTCTGTCTCGTCTGGTGAAATTGTCGCAGCATATAATCATAACAGAATAGTCACTGCAATAGCTACCATGACTATTGTAAAAACTGCAAATGTAACAGCCGATGGTACATTGATATTACAAACTTTTATTGGAGGAGGGACTTCTGTTGGAGGTCATTATTCTGGCGATGAAGGGGTTCGGACGAACGAATGGATATTTAAACAATCTACGAATTATTGTTTAAGATTGTCGAATGGTGGTGCTGGAAGCAATATTGTTAATGTAAACCAAGTCTGGTATGAAGAAACTAAGGGTTAAAGGATGGTGATAAAATGGAAAAGATAATAAAAGTATTCGATAGTGAGATAAAACAAATATGATATAATATGTTTAGTGGGATAGGCAGTCGCGAGCCGATAAGCATAGTTTCCTGACTATGTTTCCCACAGAATTATAAATCAGGATAATACTACAGGAGGTATTTTATTATGGTTAAAAAATGTACTAAATGCGGGATAGAGTTTCCGGCTACGAATGAATATTTTAGAGCGAATAAATTAAGTAAAGATGGATTAAGATTCGAATGCAAATCATGCCAGAATATACAAGGGAAAGAATATCGAAAAAAAAATAAACAAAAAGTAGCAATGGGAAAGAAAAAATATTACGAAGAAAATAAAAATAATTATTTGGAAAGAAGTAGGAAATGGCATAAAGAAAATAGAGATGAAATATTAAAAAACAACAAAATTAAATATGCTAATAACCGAGAAGAAATACTTATACAGCAAAGAGATTATTATAAAAACAATTGCGATAAAATCTCAGAACAAAATAAAAAATGGAGAGAAAATAACAAAGAAAAAGTTATACAATCTCAACTTGAATGGCAAAAAAATAATCATGATAAAGTATCGGAAATCAAGAAAAGATGGAAAATAAATAATCAAGATAAAATAATAAAATACGAACAAAACAATAGAGATAAACATAATAAAAGAAATAAAAAATATCGCAATACAGAAAAAGGCATATTAACATCTAATAATCATACTAACAAAAGAAGAGCAAGAAAAAAAGAATTAGAATCATCATTGACAAAATATCAATGGATAGAATGCATGAAATACTTTGATAATAAATGTTGTTATTGTGGAAATGAAGAAAAATTACAACAAGAACATTTTATTGCATTGTCAAAATGCGGAGAATATACAAAAAATAATATTGTTTCTTCGTGCAAATCATGCAATTCAAGTAAATCTAATAAAAATTTCTTTGAATGGTATCAAAAACAACCATTTTATAATAAACAAAGAGAACAAAAGATACTTAAATATCTTAACTATGAACCAAAAACTAAAATACAACAATTAGCACTCAACATATGAGTGCTTTTATTATTGCCAAAAGGAGGCATGTAATATGTCGATTATGTTTAAATCAATACCAATGGAAGTTAAACAACGAAACAATGGAAATTTAATTTTCAAAATAAGCACGAATATTCCTGACCGCGATGAAGATATTTTGGAACCTCAAGGAGTAATGCTGGAAAATTATAGGAAGAATAGTGTGGTACTTTTTGCACATGATTATTCTAGTTTGCCAGTTGGAAAATCAGTGAGTGAAAAAATATATACGGATTATATTGAATCAGAAGTAGAATTTGCCCCGACTGCTTTTGCTCAAGATTGCAAAAAACTTTGTGAAGGCGGTTTTTTGAAAGCCGCCAGTGTAGGATTCATTGGGTTAGAATCAGAACCTATTGACGGAAGTAAATATGGGAAAAGATATAAGAAATGGGAACTTTTGGAATGGTCAATCGTACCTGTTCCAAGTAATGCGGCAAGTTTAATTCAAAATGCAAAGTCCAAAGGTGTAAACCTCGATGCTATGGAAAAGGAATTGCAAGACTTAGAAATAAAATCAACAATCACAAAACCTGGCTGGGATGAAACGGAGACTAGTTTCAGGTTCAGAGTTCGTGATCCGGGACTATTTCAAGAAGGCAGTTTCAGAACTGTGCCGATAAAAAAAGATAAACCACGTGTGAATTCAGTTATGGGCAGGCTGAAAGATGAAACCACATTGACGGTGCAGTCTATAATATTCCCAAAAGAGGATGACTGGGATTTGGCAGGGGCTAAAGCATGGCTGAAAGAACATGAGGATTTGACAAAGGGAGGTGATAACATTAAAAATAAATCAACAGAAATTAAAAAACTTGATTTGGAAGGGAATCCATCGGTATATGATATATTTGACGCAATAAGATTGGCAATTAATTCGGCGGGCATTTATACTATTGACCGCCCTTATATCGAAGATTTGTATCCGATTAAATATCCTAACGGACATGTGATTATAGAAAAAAACGAAAAATATTTTTTATATCAATATGAATATAAGGATAAAATTGCTATATTATCAACAGATTTTATAGAATTGGAAGAATTATATAAACCAAAAGGATATTTTATAAAATCAGGTGCAACACTATCACAGAAAACAAAAAATATGCTTGGCGAAATATGCGAAAGCATGAATAATTGTTCCGACAAACTCCGGAAATTCATTGAAAATACGGGAATTGATGAACCGCCGGATGAATCGGGGAAAACAAACGATATAGGCGAAATGAAACAGGCACTTGCGGAGATAAAATCCCAGGTGCTTATTTTATGCGAAAAAACAGATATAAAAATAATTGCAAATGAGATTTTTGATTTGCAAAAAAAAGACGCAAACAAGGATATAAACCTTGATGCTATAGAGTTTCCAAAACCTGAAAAAGATGCTGCACAAGACAAACTAGAAATTAAACCAGAGGAACTCAAACAACTAATCACAGAAATTATTAACAACCAAATCAAAGGAGGTAATTAATCATGGATTTAAATGAATTGAAAACCGCAATAACTGATACTGTCAAGGAACAGCTTTCTCCAATTCAGGAAAAGCAAAAAGAACAGGATGAGAAGCAAAAACAGTATGAGGAAACACAACACAAGTATGCAGATATATTTATGCAAAAGCAAAGCAATCCAATTCAGGAAGTTAAAAAGGAGCCTGGTATCACATTTGCAAGAGCAATTAAATGTTTGACACTTGCAAAAAACAATCCGGATACTGCATTACAATATGCTATTGGCGGTCAGAACTCTAGTAAAGGCATGTATCCAGAAGATAAGGAAGTACATGCACTGTTGAAACAGTTATCGGCTACAACACCATCCGAAGGTGGATTCCTTATTGGAGAGCAATATAGTTCTGAAATTATACCGCTTTTATTATCCAAAACTGCGGTTATGGAACTTGGCGCGAGACATATTCCTATGCCTAATGGCAACTTAAATCTTCCAAAACTAACAGGTGGCGCTACATCTTACTATGTAGGTGAAAATCAGAATGCTACCAAATCCCAACAAGCATTTGGAAATGTAAAATTGTCAAGCAAAAAGCTTGTAACGCTTGTTCCTGTTTCAAATGACCTTATTAGAAGTTCATCCTATCAGGCTGACATGATGATAAGAGACGATATGATTAATCAAATGAAACTTAAAATTGATTATACGTCTATGTATGGAGACGGAACAGCATACACACCTATTGGAATAAAGAATAGTGTTGCGACGGCTAATATAACTACTGCTACAGGTGTAACTACTTTGACGGCAGATATTCCGGGGACTATGATTGGCGGGTTGATGAACGCAAATGTTCCAATGCTTTCTACAGGATGGATGTTCAATAGTAAAATTTGGAGTACATTTTACAACTTGAAAACCACCACAAATCAATATATTTATAGGGATGAAATGAACAGAGGCACATTGAATGGTTTCCCGTTCCGTGTATCTAACCAGATTACCACTGCTAACAGTACTGCCGGTACAACTTACTTTGATATATTCCTCGGTGACTTCTCCGAATTTATGTTTGGGGACGAAATGACATTTAACTTTGAGGCATCAACAGAAGCATCTTGGTATGACGGTTCAAGTTTGCAATCAGCTTTTAGTTTGGATCAAACAATACTTAAGGTTACAGGTAAGCATGATATGGCATTACGCCATGATACATCATTCTTAGTATGGAATTATCCCAATGCTTAATTAAAAAGGAGGTAATAACATGAGAAGAAAATTAATTGAACAAGTAGTAAAAAGATATGGATTAGTTACTAGCATATCGGCCGGAGCCACAACAGCACATGTAAGTGCTGGAGCCGGAACAGGTGTAATTGATAGACAAGGATTCTTGTCTGCCTATTTTGTACAGATGCATGCAACTGAGACAGCTGGACTTACAACTGATTCCACTGTATTCACACTTTACCAAAGTGATGATAAATCAACTTGGACGGCTGTAAATACAGGGACATGGACTATGCAGACATATCCAGCGATATCAGCGGGCGGCACTGCAGCAACAACGGCAGCACAGTTAATTGTTGATGGACAAATAGCAAAATCACTTGACGTTGATTTAATTGGACTAAAGAGATATTTGCAAATATATTTAACGCCTACCGGCGCAGTTACTGCAACTGCAATAGTATCAGTTACATGCGTACTTGGAGATGCTGTCAATGAGCCTGCAGTATAAGAAGGTGACGAAATGAAAAAGGATGATAAGATGGTAAATCCGGAAAACAAGAAAAAACCATCAAGCAAAAACATTGTTACAAAGGGGAGTTAATCTCCCCTTAATTTTTTAAAAGGAAGGGTGATGGTAATGCCCTTAATCGCACAAAGTCTCACAAACCTCAAAAATGTAAGACTATATCTTAATCTTTACACGCACACTGAAATAACAGCAATCGAAACACTTACAGCAGATACGGCGCAGGTTACATTTTCATTTGCACATAGTGACATTGCCGTGAACACAATCGGAACTGTATTGCAAACAACTACTGCTGGAGTTACGGCAACGCTTACATCTTATACTGTTGATTATACAGCAGGAACATTGACGTTTTCAGCCGCTATGACTGGATCAATCACTGTATCTGATTATGATTATTTTGCATGGAACTATACAAAAGATAACTTTTTAGAACGCAATATCAACAGCGTTTCCGGGATGGTGTCAAAGTATTGCAATCGTAACTTTATTGCTGATACTTACAGCGAATTTTACAAAGGCTCAGGGCGGCAGAAACTCGTACTAAATCAATATCCTGTAAATTCTATTACATCGGTTAAGATTGACAGTGCCGCATTAACTGCCGGCGTGGATTATGTTACGGCAGACAAAACATATCTTGATAGAGGAATTATATTCAAGAACAATGGTTGGCCATGGTCTGGATATTTGATTGGACTTGTAGGAGAGCCTACAGCACCTGTGGACAACATTGAGGTAATTTATAGTGCTGGATATACTCTAGAGCCTGAAACAGTTCGTACGCTTCCGTATGACATTGAACAGGCAGCAATATCAATGGTGGCTGATATGTATGGCGAGCAACAGGATGGAACTGTCGGACTTAAACAATTAGTTCAGGGAAAACTTAGCTATAGTTGGGACAATACTGCATTGATACAGCAATATGCAAGCGTATTAGATTTATATCGGAAGGTTGTGATTTAATGCTGTTGGATATTACTGTAATTATACAAAACAAAGAAATTCAATATGACGCAGAAGGAATGGCAATTGAAACATGGACAGCTTCACAGACAATTGAAAAGTCCAATAAACAGCCACTTGCGGGAGAAATTGCATTCAAGGAATACGGAATTTCAGATGCAGGAATAACAAACCTGTTTTTCCTCAAAACATCAACGGTGGCGCAGGAAAATGGGCGCATTGTTGATGATGAAGGAACCTACGACATATATCGCATTGAAAAATATCAAAATCATTACGAAGTCATAGTCAGGCCGGTGGTGAGTTGACATGGCAGAAATACAAGGGCAAAAAGAGATTCAGGACAGATTGAAAAAAATAAATAAAATTGCAACAAACGATATTGAACAGGCATTGATAAACAGTGCAGAGATTGTTAAAAAGGATGCAAAATTAAATGTTCCTGTTGATACTGGAAGATTAAAACAAAGTATCAGCCATGAAACTGAAAATTTTGGTTCAAATAATCCTGCGGCAATCATAGTGACTAATGTGGAATATGCTAAGGCCGTTGAATACGGTTCTTCTCGAGGTGCAGCACAGCCTTTTCTTTTTCCTGCATACAACAATAATAAACAAAAAATATTAAAAGAACTTGCAAAGGCATTTAAAAAGGGGTGTGGTTTATAATGCAAAATATAAAAACAACTGTATTAACGGCATTGCAAACTGCGTCTGCTATAACAACAATTGTTTCAGCAAGAATATATTTTCAATATCCTCCTGATTTTGCAACATTACCAAGCGTAAGTTATTTTGAACTTGGAAATATAGGGAACTTGTATGCAGACAATCAGGAAATCGGAAGCGAGATAATATTTCAAATTGACTTGTGGAGTAAAGCAAGTCTATCGGCATTGGCATTAGCAGTTGATGATGTTATGACAGGAATTGATTTTACTCGAAGGCAAAGCATTGATTTGTTTGAAAATGATAGCCGTATTTTTCATAAGTCAATGCAATACAAAATAGACATAAGCGACCCAAGTTTTTAGCAATTAATCCTTGTATACGTGGCAATGTTGTGGTACAATATAAGCATCTTATTAAGGAGGTATTTATATATGTCGCCAAAAACCATAGGCGTACAAATGCAAGGATGGATTAAAAAAGTACGATGTAGCAAGAAGCTTGAAGACGACACTATGAGGGCAATTGAAACGACACAAGAAACATATCCTGAATACATACGCGAAGCTCTTAAACAGAGAAACGCTAAGGTATTAAAGGGACGTGGTTAAATGACAGCAGCAAAAAACATAACAGGACAAAAGTTTGGTAGATTAACTGCAATTAAAAGCATTGGAAGTAATAAATATAAACAAAGAATATGGGAATGTAAATGTGATTGTGGAAATTTAACAAATCTTACTCCCAATGAATTATTAAGTGGAAATACAAGTAGCTGTGGATGTCTTCGTGATGAATCGGCTTCAAGAAGATTTGGGAAACATCATGGGACTGGAACAGCATTATACCGCACATGGAAAAACATGAAAAATAGGTGTTATAGTTCTAAAAATAAATATTATAAAAATTATGGTGGTAGAGGTATTATCATTTGTAATGAATGGTTAAATGATTTTGGAAATTTTCAAGAATGGTCATTTAATAATGGTTACAAAGTTGGATTGACAATAGAAAGAAAAGATGTAAATGGGAACTATGAACCAATTAATTGCGAATGGATACCTTTTAGTGAGCAACACTTAAATAAAAGCAATGCCATAAAAATTACTATTGATGGGAAAGAACATTATTTAAAAAATTTAGCAGAACAGTATAATATTCCATATATAACATTATGGGAAAGATACAAAAGTGGATGGGATTTAGATATATTGTTAAAAAAACCAGCATATGGATTTAAACGGTAAATTACAATCAAAACAAAAAGGCACTCAGAGACGGGTGCTTTTTTCATGCAAAAAAAATAAACGAAGGGAAGTGTAAAATTATGTCAAAACGTGTTCTTATAGGCCTCGATCATTTTTACTATTCGCTTTTAAATTATGATACATCGGCAGGTGTATCGTATCAAACTCCTGTGGCTTTGAAAGGCGCGATATCAGTTTCTTATAATCCTAACTCAGAAGTGTCAACATTATTCGCTGATGATGGACCGTATGACACGGCAGAAACAATCGGAGAAATTGAACTTGAAGTTGGTATTGCTGATATATCGCAAGAAGATTATGCAGCTTTAATGGGACACACAATTTCAGGTGGAGTGTTGAATGAACTTGCAACAGACCAACCAGTTGATGTTGCATTTGGCTTTAGGGCAAAAAGAAGTAATATCGGATATTCGTACTTTTGGTTCCTTAAAGGCAAATTCAATAAGCCTTCGATGGATCACGAAACTAAAGGAGATTCTATCAATTGGCAGACACCAACGATGATGGGTAAATTTGTACAGCGAATATATGATGGACGTTTCAAGTCATCTACTCGTGACGATGCTACTGACTACACTGCAGCAATAGGTACCGCATGGTTTACAACTGTATATGGTACAACAGCAGACACTACAGCACCGACATTTAGCAGCAGTATTCCGTCTGCGGGTTCAACCAGTGCAACTCAAACAACAAATATTACGCTTACATTCAGCGAGCCTATTTTGTCAAGTACAGTAACCGCTGCAAACTTTATGATTTTGCAAGTATCATCTGCTGCTACAGTTTCGGCTACTTTGACGGTATCAAGTTCAACTGTGACAATGACTATTTCTGCAATTATGACAGCATCAACAAGTTACAGTGTAGTTATGGGAATTGGAATTAAAGATGAATCAGGGAATTCATTGTCAGCACCTATGACATTTGAATTTACTACATCAGCATAAAAAATGGGGGCTTATATAGCCCCCTAATAAATTAAAGGAAGTGTATTTATGAGAACTTTATTGGCAAAGGATATATCGCCATTTACTAAGATATTGTCAAAAATGGAGTTAAAAGAATCTATAAAAGGAATGTTTGCTAATTCTGGCGGTAATAAAGGTCAAATGGTATCTGAATTAATATGGGGAGTAATTGAAAACTATCATAAAGCAGAACAGGATTTTTTTAAATTTTTAGCTGACTTGGAAGGAAAAACACAAGAAGAAATATCAAAATTGCCATTGTCTGATTTTATTAATCTTATAACTGAATTGTTTAGCGAAAAAAACTTACCTTTTTTCAAGTCTGCTGCGAAGTTGACGCAGCAGAAATAAACGATATTATTTTAAGAAATTATCATGATATCGGATATGTCTTAAATATGGAAATAAACGATTTTATTCAACAGCTTTTAAAATTAGAAGAAAAGGAACTTGAGCAAAAAGTATGGGAAATTTGGTTATGTAAATATCCTCATATGGATAAAAACAATTTTGTATCTTATGAAGAAATGTTAAATTCGACAAAACAGCAGGAAGTAAAGGAAATTGATAATGCTAAAATACCTGTAAATGGATGCTATATTGATCAGATATACTTTTAGCGGATACGAAAGGCGGTATATTTTTATGCCAAGATTTGAAGCATCCTAAATAGGATGTTTTTTTATATGAAAGAAGGTGATTATGTGGCTGATGAAACAGTAGGAAGTTTAATTGTACGAATAGAAGCCAATTTGAAAAATTTTGATAAAGGTATGCAATCAGCAGGAGCAAAAATGGGAAGCTTTGCAAAAGGTGTGGCAAAAATAGGGGCTGTTGTTGGTGTTGGAATGGCTACTGCTGGAGCCGCAGTTTTGGGTATGGCAAAAAAAGCTTCTGAGGCAACGGATAGGATTGACAAAATGTCACAAAAAATAGGCATATCAAGAACAGCATTTCAGGAATGGGATTTTATTTTATCTCAAACTGGTACTAATATTGAAGGATTGCAAATGGGAGTAAAAACATTATCTAAGGCAGCATACGAAGCTTCTCAAGGAGTTACAACGTATAAAGATTCGTTTGATGAATTAGGAATAACAGTAACAAATACAGACGGAACGCTTAAAGAGCAGGAGATTCTTCTACAAGAAACTATTGTTGCGTTAGCTGCTATGGACGATGAAACAAAAAGGACAGCATTGGCATCTGAACTTTTGGGCAGATCAGCAACTGAACTTGCACCGCTTTTAAATGGCGGATCGGAATCTATAGAAAACATGAGAACAAAAGCACATGGACTTGGTCTTATTTTGAGTGATACGGCTATTGATGCTGGTGTAAAATTTACAGATACCATGGATCAGGTAAAGCGATCTTTGGGAGCTGCAGCGACAACTATAGGTGTTCAACTTATGCCAATGGTTCAAAAAATGCTTGCTTGGGTCATTCAACACATGCCAGAGATAAAAGAGGTTATGAAGAATGTTTTTGAATTTATCGGTAATGTGGTAAAAAATGCAAGTAAAGCTTTCAAAGAACATATTTTACCAGCTTTAAGAAAACTGTGGGAATGGGTAGAACCTAAATTACCAGCGATAAAACAATTCTTTATTGATGCTTTTGATACAGCAGAGAGTTTTGTAAAAGGTTTAACAGAAGCCATTAAAGATGCTACAAAATGGAT
>Ga0307375_10002300_pt1 | contig 19690 bp, 22 predicted proteins | sample TR1MG_FD_202531 | JGI IMG/M metagenome (GOLD analysis project Ga0307375, IMG submission 202531) | Soil microbial communities from Risofladan, Vaasa, Finland - TR-1 | ecosystem: Environmental > Terrestrial > Soil > Coastal area > Acid sulfate soil | place: Finland: Risofladan, Vaasa | collected...
GTACGAAGCGCGAGTGCACGAAGTCGCCGAGCGATACCACGACGCCGCCCGCGCGACTCGGTGCGCACAGGGCGACGGGGAAGTTCGCCGTGTCCGTCACCCCCATGGCCGCGCTGACCGACTCACCCCGTGCGAGCACGTGGCGCGCGGGCATCTCGCCGATTGAGAGGTTGTGGGCGATTGGGCCCAGGGGCCTTCGCGTTCGCGGGCGTACCGGCTGAATCGTCGGAACGCCCCACAGCACGCACGACGATCCGCGGTTGGTAAAGACCAGGGGAATGTAGGTGGTGCCCGCGGCGCCGTTGGGAGTGCCATGGTGCAGGGAGATCTGGGCGGGTGCGCACGGGGCCGGTGCGCTCGCACCCGACATCGGTGACGGCCCGAGGTCAATTAGCACTGCGGCGCACACGGTAATGAGGCCCACCGCAACTCGAACCCCCAGCGCACGATAGACACCCACGGGCGCCACCTTTCGTCACCCTCAGCGTACGTCACGGCGACCGGAAACACCGGGTCGGTTCAGTGGCCTGGTGCGCTGATGACCTCGCGCGCGAAGAGCCTGACCGTTGACGGGCGCCTCCGGCGTCCGGGCCCGCGAGGAACTGAAGCGTCACGAGCATTCCGTCGACCCCCACATCCCGTTGGCTGCGCTCGCGGCAGGCGAGTCGTACCGGTCTCAGTGAAGTCGGATGATCGCCGCATAGAGGAGCGTGGTGTCAATGAGTACCCAGGCGAGGGCACCGCACTCGGTCGAGCGCACCGCCTAGGCAGCGGATCCGTGGCTGGCAACGCTCAGGGTGAACCAGGCCAGCGTGAGAGCCGTCGGGGCGAGCAAGAGCCAGAGAAGCCACGGTGCCTCATCTCGATGCCGTTCGCTCGTGCCTGGCTTGGCGGTCACTCGAAAGGGCCGTTCGCCACGGTGCAGGTACGACAGCGTTGCGCCGATCGTCGTCTGAAGTCGCACGAACTTGACGATCGTCGCTAATCCCGACGCCGCGTAGAGGCGCGACAGCAGTGTGCGGGCGAGTCGCCGGAGTGCCTAGGTGACGTCGAAAGCCAGAACAAACGTGTCGGCGTCGGCTCCACGAGAGGACACACTGACAACAATCAGCTGACGAGTCCATGCTTCGCGCGGGCGTCGCGGTCACGTTCGAGGGTCGTCACCTTGGATTCGCACCACCGGGATTCGTCAAGGAAACACGGCGTACGAGCTCAGCGTTTCGAAGCTCATAAGCGCGAGGACCAGCGCGGACGCCGTAAGAACCAATCGGTAGCGCCAACCCGTCCAGCGGGTCGCGGCGGCGATGATGATCGGAAAGGCGAGCATGACGAAGCGGGGTCGCAGACCCACCGGCGCCGACACGGCGAACATCACGACCGCGCTGATCCCGTAGGCGAGCACGGCGAGCGGTTGGTGTTCGCGAAACATGACCACCACGCCAAGCACGCTGACCACTGTTCCCCAGAACAAGATGTGACCCGTCAAGGTCGGTGACACCGGGTTGAAGAGAAACTGGGTGACGATATGCCAGGGATAGGCGAGTGACGGGTAGCTCTGCCAGCCTCCGCGTTCGGTGAGTCGCCAGGCCTGGAGCGTGTGCGTGTGCGCCCACAGATAGAGCATCCATGCGAGGAAACCCGTTGGCGCGAGTATCGGGGCGAGCAGGGCGGACCACGCTCGCTCGCGGTAAATGGCAACTATTGCCACCACGGCACAGCTCACGGCGAAGGCCAGGCCAACCGGTGAGGCGGCGCTGGCCAGCGCCCCGAGCACCCCGGCCATCCACCAGCGACCTCGCAGGAGCGCGACCAGTCCGAGTGCGATGAACGTTAGGACGAGGCCTTCGGCGTAGATGAGGCTGAAGACGAACGAGCCGGGCGCAACGGCAAACAACAGCGCGGCTCGCTCAGCCCGCTGGCGGCCCGCGAACTCCTCGGTCAGGCGTCCGATCGCCACCACGGCCGTGAGTCCGCTGAGGGCGCTCACGATCAGTCCGGCCACGGCTGGCGAGAACGGGGTCGCTGCGGCGAGCGCTCGGATGGTGAGCGGTAGGAGCGGGAAGAAGGCAACAGGGTTGGCGAGGACGTGCCCGTGCGCCATGGGAAGTTGGCTCGGCCAGCCGTGTTCGACGGCCTTGAGGAACCACGAGCCGTCCCAGATTGAGAGGTCCCGGATAACACCGCTATGGGTGAAGAGGTCGGCCACGAGCACTGTCGCCAGTGTGAGCACGCGAACGCTGAGGTAAGTGAGCACCGCGGTGGCGAAGGGCCAGCGTATGAGTCCCGTGCGCTGGTCGGGCTCGATCGGGCGTCTAGTGAACACGGTCATCTCTGGCCATGATGTCAGGCCATCGGCCTGCGCGCGCGAGCCACCACAGTCCGGCGAGCACCAGGGGGCCGCTCAGGAGGAAGCCATTACCGCCGATCATCGGCGTTCCGCCGGCGCCAACCAGGAGCATCGCTCCGCCCGCCACCACCGCGAGCGAGCGCGAGCGCTGCGCACTCGTGACGCCGAGCACCGTGAGCCCCCAGAGGAGGTACCACGGCCACAGTGTCGGACTGCCGACGACTACCACGAGGAGCGCCACGCCAAGCAAGCGAACCGTGTTGTACCCACGCACTCGCAGCACCAACATGACCAGGAGTGCGAGCACCGCCAACCCGCCCACGTACTGCACGGCCGTCACCATTGCGTGGTTGGCGACATCAATGCCGATGCCGCGCGCCAGCGTGGCGGAGAAGACGCCCAACGAGACCACGGGCGTTGTCAGCACCCGAAGTTCGGTCGGAATTCGCAGCGCGCTCGGACTCAGCCACGCCCAGCCGAGCCCCACCGCCTCCGTGATTGCGGCGATGACCACTGCGGGGATGACCAGTGCCTCGCCGACCAGTTGAGCTCGCCGCCCGCGTGGCGCCGCTCGCAGATCGCGGGCGGCAAAGATCACCGCACCGGCGAGAGCGGGGAGTTTGACCGTCGCGGCTACCGCGAAGAGCACCAGCGCCCATCGCCGCCGTCCCTTGAGGGCAACCATGATCGCCAGGGCGAGTAGACCCAGCATCAACGTGTCGTTGTGCGCCGAGGAGATGGCGCTGAACAGGGCGAGCGGGCTGAGCGCGCCGAGCCACAGGGCAACGCCCGGATCGGCGTTGAAGTGGCGCGCGAGCAACGGTAGAACGAGCATGAGCAGGATGACGCCCACCAGTTCCAGCGCGCGAAACGTGAGCACCTGGGCGATGAGCGAGTGACCCGCCACGGCCGCGCTGGCGTGTGAGAGGGCAAGAAAGAGCGGGCCGTAGGGCGAGGTGGTATCGCGCCACACTTCGGCGAGTGAGTAGTAGAGGGGTCCGTGAACCAGGGCGGAGGGGGCCACAGTGTAGGGATTGAGTCCGTGGCGAGTCAGCTCGCCTTGAGCCGCGTAACTGTAGACATCGCGGCTGAACGCCGGGGCCCCGGCGAGGAGGGGGAGTCCCCATGACACGAGGGCGGCCCAACAGCGCGCGACGCCGAGATCGCCGCGTCGCGCCACGACGCCCAGCCCGAGCCAGCCCACAACCAGGAGGGCGACGCCCACGTACAGCAGTACGTGGGCCGGTACGTAGCCAATGTGGGGCAGTCGCAGCCACCACCGGTAGTAGCCGGGTCGGGTCGTCGATCCGATGCTCGCCGCACTGAGCGCGACACCCACCGATCCGACCACACCGAGCAGCACGGAGGCCCAGATCGGCACCGAGTCGAGGCGCCGCGCAACGATGGTGGCACTAGTCACGCGGTATTGCTCCTTACATGCGTCGTCAACGGCGAAAGTCGGAATCAAACTACTTGACCCTCCGCTACCGAGGTCGATTCCGCCGCCGAGCGCATTCTCGATGCGGGGACGTGGTGTTTGATGAGAAGTCAACCGGGAACGCGCCACGCGGACTGTCGCGCTAGATGCGTACCCCGATTGAATCTAGGGAATCATATGACATAGGGCGGTATCGAGGATGTTGCCTTGTCCAAAGAAGCGGTGCTCGCCCCCGAGGAGGACTTCAAGCAGTCCCGCAGGTATTCCAATAGCGACCTCGCGCCTCGATTAGCCAGTGACAAGACCAACGTGTCGGCTCAGTTCAAGTGAATTCCTAGATTCCACGGTATCTACGCCCACGATCATCACGCCGTGCGCCGCGCTGCACGCCCGGGATCAGAGCGCGGAGGGCGGCGATTGGACTGGGGCCGGCTCGTATGTGAACCGATAGCCGACGAGCGCAACTATGGCGTGGCGACTTCGACTCGACCGTCCTCGCTGGGACTCAAGCGGCGGCGCAAGTTGAGCATTAAGAGTGAGCCAACTAGCGCGGTGAGACCGGTGCAGAGTGGCCACCAGTTACCGAGATTGTTGTCGAAGAACAATGCGGTAATGGCGGGTCCGAAGGTCCCCGAGATGCCCCAGGTAAGTCCGGCCGCCGTGTTGTAGCGCCCCCGCAAGTGTTCGGGGGCGATTTCGTTGACGAGTGCGGGCCCCACTGGCGACAACATGGTTTCGCCGATGGCGAAGATGACCATGGCGGCGCACAATGAAAACAGGGCCACGTAGGGGGGCAGAGCGAGGGCGAGGGCGAGCACGACCCAGAAGATGAACCAGAGCACGCCCACCACCGCCAGCACCCGAGTACGGCTGCGTCGGTCGATCCGGTTGAGCACCCAAAGCTGGGCTACCACGATGGTCGTGGTGTTGAAGAAGAAGATGATGCCGATGAAGTGGACCGGGAGTCGCAGATTATTGACGACGAACAGGCTAAAGCCGGCCTCTTGCGATCCGTAGCCGCCGATCATGAGCACCAGCGAGGCGAGGCTGTACAGCACCAGGCGTCGATCTCGAAGAACAGTGGACCAGCCTTCAGCGGCCGTGCTCGGGTTGTTACGGTGCTCGGTCACCGGACCGCCGTGGGCGCGCAACGAGGTGAAAGTGAGTGCGGCGATCGCGGTCATGGTGGCATTCACGATGTAGAGAAGGGTGAACGTCGTCGGGTGGTGAAGATCGACGACCGCCGCCGACACGAGCGCGCCGAAGCCGATGCCCAAGTTGATCAGCATGAAGTTGAAGCCGAAGGCGCGTTGACGGTGGTGCTCGGGCACGAGACGGCTCAACAAGGTGCTCGAAGGGCCCCACCCGGCATTACCAAAGACCGCGAGCGCGAGCGCGATTACGACCGCCTGAGTTCTCGTGTGTACGAAAGCCCAACCTACGAGTGCCGCGGCGTCGGCCACGTAGGCGATCAGCACCACGCGCACCGGTCCAAAGCGGTCTGTAAGGGTTCCCCACCAGGCTCCGGTGGCCAGACTCGCCAGGGCCGAGAGCGACAGCAACAAGGTCGCGAAGCCGGCCGAAAAGCCACGCACGTTGTGCAGATACACGACGAAGAAGGAAAGGGTGACACCGCTGCCCGTGCTGTTCATGAGCGTGCAGATATAAAACCTCTTCAGGGGCCCGATTAGGCTCTTGCGAAAGTCCGCCGGTACGAGTGCGTCGAGAAACTCCATGGAGAAGAAATCTTACTGGCGCCATTTGTGCGAACAATCACAAGCGGGAGTCAGGTGCCCGACCTTGTCCGCGGGCGTTACGCTTGAAGCAGTCGATACGCGGCGCTCGAACCTGAAGGACCATTATGGCTATTAAGCGTTTACCAGATAGCCGCATTGATCTATTGGCTGAAATAGCCCCGGACGTCGAACGTCTCTACAACCGCCACCTCGAAGCCCCGCGACTGTGGTTCCCGCACGAGCAGATCAACTGGGGTCAGGGCGAGAATTTCGCCGAACGCCCGTGGTCCGAGTCAGACTATCCGCTGCCCGACGGCGTACGCAGCTCCATCTACGTGAACCTGCTTACCGAGGATAACCTGCCCTACTACACCAGCACGCTCTTGGGTCACGCCCCAAATGACCACCCGATTCGCGACTGGAATCACCAGTGGACAATGGAAGAGAACCGTCACGCCATGGTCATGCGCGACTGGGTGCACATCAGCCGGTGCATCAATCCCACCCTGCTCGAGGAGGGGCGCCGAGTTCAGATGACCAAGGGCGAGGTACCTCAGCCCGAGACCTTTGCGGATCTGATCAGCTACGTGTCGCTACAAGAGCGAGCCACTCAGATAGCTCACCGCAATACGGGTGCGCATCTGCCCAAGGAAGACAAGATCGGCCGCAACGTGCTGGCTCTCGTGGCGGGTGACGAGACCAAGCACTACCTCTTCTATCGCGATCTGGCCTTGGCGGCATTCGCGATCGACCCCTCGGCGATGATGATCGCTGCCGCGCGCCAGGTGAGCGCCTTCGCGATGCCGGGTACCGGGATTCCGAATTTCACGCGTCACGCGGTACGCATTGCGCGCGAGGGAATCTACGGCCTCGGACAGTATCTGCGTGACGTACTCGACCCCGTGCTGGGGCTGTGGGACGTGGCACACCTGGAAGATCTCTCCGCGGAAGCTGAGCGGGCTCGGGTGGAGTTGGCCGACGTCGTGGAGAAGATCTCGGCCACTGTCGAGCGAATGGCGCAAAAGGCGGCTGGCGCCTCGCCCGCACTTGCCTGATCCCTACTCCTTGGTGTTCGCGACGCTGCGAATGTAGTCCTCGAAGGCCTGGCGTTGCGCCTGTAGCGCGCGCACTTCACGCTCGTGCATCGTGGCGCCGCGCGTGACTAGGTAGACGACGGCGCCCACGATCGGCAACGCCAGCAGTGCCACCGCCCACGCTGCCATCGCCGCACCGCTCAGGTCGCGACTGCGTAGCACGTCGCCCATGACGTGAATGACGAGCGCGAGCCAACTGGCGACCACGGCCAGTGCGAGTGCGCCCACCGCCACGTCGGCGAGCGAGAGGCTCGTGGCGATCATGAGGTTGTTCCTTTCGCGTTGGCCACTACGTGCCTTCACCCTAGTGTTGGTCCGCCACGTCAACGTCACTGTCGATCAGCACGCGTCGGCGTTGCTCTAGTGCGTCGGCGTCCCCCTCGATCACGATGGCCTTGGTTCGTGAGTGCGCGCCGCGCACGCACGTGACCGAGCGCGGCCGTACTCCGAATGCGCTCGCGAGTGCCGCGAGCACCTCGTCGGTGGCGGCGCCACCGACGGCCCTCGCGCGTACGCGTACCACGAGCGCGCCATCGTAGGACCCGCCTACGCGTGGGCGCGAACTGCCCGGATGGACGTGCACGCTGAGCCTGATCACTCGAGTGCCTCGCGGGAGTGCGGGATCGTGCCAGATAGCATTGACCCGTTCTAGCAATGAAACGTTGCTCGGCGGGTGCGCTCGTGGGCGGAGCGGTCGAACCAAGGGGGGAACCTGTGGCGCTCAGTGTTGAAGAGGCGATCAAGGCGGTCTCGGCTCCCGGGATGCCCTTCGAGGTCAACGACGTCGAACGCGACGGCGTCGTCAATCGGGCATTCAAGAACGCACCCGGCACCGTGAAGGATTTCTTCAACCTCGCACGAGGCATTGAGGACACCTTCATTGTCTACGAGGACGAGGAGTGGACTTTCAGTGACGTCATGAGTGAGATCGACGCGTTGGCCAACGCGCTCGTCGATCACTTTGGCATCACCAAGGGTGACCGGGTGGGCATTGCGATGCGCAATCTGCCCGAGTGGGTGGTGTCGTTTGCGGCAATCCTGTCGATCGGGGCGATATCGGTCTCGCTCAACGCGTGGTGGACCGAGGATGAACTCGAGTACGCGATCAACGACGCGGGACTCTCGCTGTTGATCGCTGACGCTGAACGCGTCGAACGCGCCTACGACGCTTGCCAACGCGCCGGTGCGCGCGTGCTGGGCGTTCGACTCGACGAACTGCAGCCGCTCGCGCCCGGCGTCGAGCTGTGGCACGAGGTGGTGCGACGCGGAGCGGCCATGCCCGACGTCGACGTGGCGCCCCACGATGACGCGACCATTCTCTATACGTCTGGCACGACGGGCTTTCCCAAGGGCGCCGTGTCCACGCACTGGACCATCTGCCAGACCATCATGGCCTTTGCGGCCGGCCCCGCGATCATCGAGGCCCGCAGGGGCCCCCAGGAGAGCGGATCGGGCCAGGCGCCCTGCTTCATCCTCATCGTGCCGTTGTTCCACGTCACCGGGTGCATTCCTGTGATGATGTCGTGTTTCGCGTGGCACTTCAAATTGGTGATGATGTACCGCTGGGAGCCCGAGCGGGCCCTGCACCTAATTGAGCGGCATCGGGTGACCAGTCTCGTGGGCGTGCCCACCCAGTCGTGGGATCTCATGGAGAGTCCGAACTTCTCCAAGTACGACACCAGTTCGCTCACCTCGGTCGGTGGCGGCGGCGCGCCGGCCCCGCCTACGCTCGTGGAACGTGTCGAGCACGCCTTTTCGCGAGGGCGGCCCTCGCTCGGCTACGGAATGACCGAGACGAATGCGTACGGGCCGGGCAACTACGGCGACGACTACATCAGCCATCCCACGTCGACCGGACGAACCCCTACGATCGTCATGGACGTCGAGATCCGCGACGAGTCTGGTCGAGCACTCGGTCCCGATGAGCACGGTGAGATCTGGTTGAAGTCGCCCACGCTGATTCGCGGCTACTGGAACAAACCCGAGGCCACCGCGGCGACGATCGAGAAGGGTTGGCTGCGCACCGGCGACCTGGGCCGGCTCGACGAGGAGGGCTTCCTCCACATTGAGGATCGCGTCAAGGACATGATCATTCGCGCGGGCGAGAACGTCTACTCCGCCGAGGTCGAGGCCGCCATCTACGAGCATTCCGCGGTGTACGAGGCCGCAGTGTTCGCCCTGGCCCACGAACGTTTGGGTGAGGAGGTCGGCTGCGTGGTGCGGTTGAAGCCCCAGATGAGCCTGGGGGTGGAAGAGCTACGCGCCCATCTCGTGGACCGGCTGGCCGCCTTCAAGATCCCCACCCGCGTGGCCTTCACCCACGAGCCGCTGCCACGCAACCCCGCGGGCAAGCTGATGAAGCGCGAGATGCCCGGGCTCTACTTCCCCTGAATCTCCTTGAGCGCCGCGCGGGCGTAGTCCGCCAGGTTGAGATCGTCGAGTTCGGACAGCGCGAACCAACGCGCGTGATCGGTAGTTCCGTGCACTTCGTGACGCAGTTCGCCGCCCTCGAGGTCGACCGAGTAGATGATCCTCACCGTGTGGATCTGGTCTCCGTTGACGCGTCGGCGCAGGTCACTCGACACGCTGAGGAGCTGGGGACTTCGTACATCGAGGCCGGTCTCTTCGTGAAACTCGCGTACCAGAGTCTCGTGGGGCGCCTCGCCGAAGTGGATGCCGCCTCCCGGAAGCCACCACAGGGGAGGCGTGTGCGTTGGATTGGAGGATCGGACCAGGACCACCCGCTCCTCGTGCATCAACACGCCGTAGGAGCGAACGCTCGAATGTTGCTTACTCATGAAGGGGTTTACGTCCTAGTTCGACTCGCGGCTCGCCCGTTCCCGGGCCCTGGTGTTCGAGGAATGCCCGACGGCAGCCCTCGCTGCAGAAATAGTAGGCGGTTCCGTCCGGACCCTGCGCAGTGATTGCGTTGGCCGAATTCACCCGCATCCCGCAGATCGGATCGACCTGGTCGCCACCGAGGTCCTCGTTCATGGCCGGCGCACGACTGGCCGAGCGATGTTCGAGGAACTTCACGAGGCACGCCTCGCTGCAGAAGTAGTGCTTCTGGGCGTCCTCACCGACCATCGATATGGCCGTGGCGGAATTCACCCGCATCCCGCAGATCGGATCGACCTGTTCGCCCTCAGACACCGGGTGGGCGTTGGTGTCCGACTCGCTGTGGTGCTCGAGGAACTTCACGAGACAGCCTTCGCTGCAAAAGTAGTGGGTGATGGCGTTCTCATCCACTGTGCTGATTGCGTTGGCCGAATTCACCCGCATTCCGCAGATCGGATCGACGCGATCGCCCAATTCGTCCTCGTTCATTATGTTCTCCATGGTTATCTCACTTTCTCCTCGGTCGAAGCGCTCCGCGCATCGGTGTGAACAGAAGTAGTAGTCGGTACCGTCACGGTGACGCACGGCCACTGGAGCCGAGATATCCACGGTCATGCCGCAGATAGGGTCACGTGCAGAAGTGGTGTCTGCCTCCACGTGCGAGTGTGCAAGCGTCCAGAGCGCCACTAGCACGCCGACCGCAACAAGGTTCAAGATCAGTGTCCAGCCGAGGGGGAACTGACCCCGAAGCGCGGGCGGGCGGGTACTCGTGGGAATGAGGTTGGCCGCGTGGAAGACGACGTCGACCACTATGCCGCCCGCGCTCATCACGAACCACATGAGCAGGAACAGCCGACCTGCCATGCCCGTACCGTAGAAGCGCCGGTAGATGAGCAGCAGTGGCAGGGTGACCAGGTCGGCGAAGATGAAGCTGATGACGCCGCCGAAGGCGACCCCGTGGCTCCACAAGGCCGCGGCCAGTGGAATGTTGCCCACCGAGCAGACGAACGAGACGACCGCGATAAGGGGCGCGATCACGGCGTTCTCGACGACCGTGATCCAACCATGGCCCGTTATGAAGACGTGCGTCCACCACACCGCGGGCACGTCGACGGCGAGGAACCCGGCGACGAGGAAGCCGGCGAAGAGCTCCTTGCGCAACATCGTGAAGTCGCCCAGCGTGAAGCGTGCCGCCAGTTGGTAGTTACGACGAGCACGCAGGCGCTGGCGCCACGAGGTGGACGAGGGGCGAGACGGGGGAGGGGCGTCTTGGAGCACGCGCTCGCGCAGTTGACGTTGAGCTGAGCGCGAGAAGGCGAACGTGGTGAGTAGCGATAGCCCTATGACCATGATGATGCCGCCAATGATCTGGGCCGCGACGAATTGCCATCCGAGCAGTAAGTAGAGCACGACGCCCAACTCGATGACGAGATTGGTCGACGCGATCATGAAGATGAGGGCATTGGTCCACGAGGCTCCCCTCGCGAAGAGCGCTCGCGACATGGCGCTGGCGGCGTAGCTGCACGATGATGAGATCACCCCGAGCAGGGAGGCCTTCACCACCGCGCCCGGGGTCGTGGTGCCCAACTGGGCCCTAAGGCCGTCGCGGGGCAGGAAGCTCTGGACCAGGCCGGAGAGGCTGAAGCCCAGCACGAGCGGCCAGAAGGTCATCCACACCATGGCCGCGCCCTCTCGCAGACCCAGGCCGACCCAGTGCAGGACGGGAACGACGCCGAGCGACGTCACTGCACGCCCCGCGGTGACCGGGACGGGAGCCGATCGTCGTTGTAGCTCGCGGTCGTGACCGTCATCTTTGCATCGACGAGCCCTTCACGGCGCTGTGGGCGCCGAAAGTGTGGCCTTGCGGTTCGCTGGTACATCGCGATACGAGAAGTCGTCATCGGTCCTCTTTCCCATCACCGAATCTACCGGCAGTCTTCGAGGTGCCCGTTAGGGTTGTCGGGTGAGCAATATCGAGTCGGGCGCGACGCTGCGAGACTCCGCCAGCGTGGAGCCGGTCGGCACCGGTCACTACGCAGTGGCACTCTCGGAGGACTTCACAGTCCTTGGACGTCCGCACGGCGGCTACCTGCAGTGCGTATTGGCGAGTGCCGCGCTGGCCGCGGCGAGCGAGGCGGGTAGCAGTCATCTTCACGCGGTGGCGCTCTCCACCAACTTCGCGGGCGGTTGCGAACCGGGACTGGCGCAATTGCACACCGCGATTCGACGATTGGGGCGCGGTGCATCGTTCGTGCACGTGACGCTCAGCCAGCATGGCGGGGTGGCGGTCGAGTCGCTCGTAACCCTGGCCACACTGCACGACGAGCCCGCGCGCTACAGCGACGCCGTGGCGCCCCTCGTGGCGCCCCTCGACCAGTGCGTGCGTTGGAGCGGTCCGGACCAACTCAATATCACGCGGGCGCTGGACCTGCGCCTCGACCCGGCGAGCGACGGATGGTCGACGGGGCAGCTGTCGACGCGCGGCGAGGTGTTGGCCTGGATGCGCCTGGGCGACGGCAACTCGACGTGGGATCCCTGGAGCATGCTCTTCGCGAGCGACGCCCTGCCACCGGCCACGTTCCCACTGGGGTCCTCCGGATGGGTGCCGACCCTGCAGCTCACAACCTACGCGCGCCGCATCCCCGTCGGCGAGTGGCTGCGCGCGCGTCAGTGGTGCGTGGTCATTGCGGGCGACATGGTGGACGAGCGATGCGAGCTGTTCGACGAACGCGGGGAACTGGTGGGTTCGTCGAGCCAGTTGGCGATGGTGCGCTTTCCCAAGGAGCGCTGAGGAGGTGGAACGAGGAGCCCACGTGCAAGGCGACGGCTCGCTGTACATACGACCTCACCTCGTCATCGGCACCGACGAAGTGGAGCTGCGGGTGACGACCTCGGGTGGTCCAGGTGGTCAGCACGCCAATCGTTCGCTTACCAAGGTGGTGGCCACTTTCCACGTGACGAACTCGACGTCGCTAAGCGAGGCCGAACGGGCCCAACTGCTTGAAGCGGTGGGTACCGTCGTGCGCTCGAGCGCCAGTCGGTTTCGCTCGCAGACCCAGAATCGGTCGGCGGCGCTGGATCAACTCGCCGCGCGCATCGCCCTCGGCCTTGTGCGTGAGGCGCCCCGGCGACCTACCAGACCCACCAGGGCGTCGCGTGAGCGTCGTATCGATGAGAAGAAGTTGCGCGCCAAGACCAAGGAGCGGCGCCGACGACCGACCGAGGACTAGCGGTGGTTCTGTAGGTGGCGTGTGATTCTGTTGAGCGCCTGGAACATGGTGTTGTCGAGCGCGGTGTCAGTGTCTTCGTGCGGTCCCCGCAGTGGTGTGAGTGACGCGTAACCCGCCGCCAGGAGAGCTCCGTCGTCATCGGCGGCCTCGTCGCTGACGTCACCCAGTTCGGGCGTTGCCGCTCCCAGTCGCAGCGGGAGTTCGCCATCGTCACCGAGGGGTTCGCCGCCCGCCGATGGGCCGGCGGACTTGACGATGCCAGCCGTCGAGATTCGTCCCCGTCGCACGCCCTTGAGCTGACTGGTGGTCAGGTTCGGGACGTTCAGGTTCAACAACGTGCGTGAGGGTGCCGCCATCAACTCTTCGAGCACCTCGATGGCCACCGCCGCCGCGGTCTCGTAGTGCACGACGTCACCCCACTGCACCGAGACCGCCAGGCCTGACAGCCCTACCTGTGCTCCAGTGAAGATGGCGCCGATGGTGCCCGAGTGCAGGACGCTGCGACCGACGTTGGCACCCGCATTGATGCCCGACACGATGAGGTCGGGTTGAAAGTTGAAACTGCCGATGGCGCCCAGAAGTGCGCACAGGGCCGGGGGAGCCTCCAGCGCGAAGGTCGGTATTGATTCCGCGCCGTCGATCGTGTGGCGCTGGTAGACGACCGAGGGATTGTCAAAGACATCGCCCACCGCCGAGGACATGCCCGAGTGGTTTACGTGCGGTGCCACCACAATCGCCTCGCGCACGTCGCCGGGTGGGCAGTCGTGAATCCATTGGTGGACGTGGCGCGCCAGGACCGCAATGCCCGGAGCGCCGATGCCGTCGTCGTTCGTGATGAGAATACGCATACTGCGTACGATAACTGTCGTAGGTTACAGGGCAGTGATTAGAAGGAAATCTGCTGATGCTCCCATCTGGTGAACAGATTGCAATTGCCCACGGTGACCAGCGCGCGGTCGTCACCGAGGTTGGGGCCACCCTGCGTACCTACGTGAAGGGTGGGGTGAGCGTCGTCGAGGGCTTCGCCGGCGAGGAGGTGCCCACGGGCGCCCGCGGCCAGGTGCTCTACCCTTGGCCTAATCGCATCGGTGAAGGGCAGTGGTCCTTTTCGGATCGGGTTGCCAAGCCCACGGTGAATGACGTCGAGCACGCCACCGCGATGCACGGGGTCGTGCGATGGCGACCATTTCGTGTCGAGTCGGTCAACCAGAACCGTTGCGTCCTGTCGCTGTTGTTGCATCCGACGCCCGACTATCCGTTCCTCAGCGAGATCGCGCTGGCCTATCACCTCGGATCGCTTGGTCTCACGGTAACCACGACGGTGACCAACCGAGACGACGTGCCTATCCCCTTCGGCCTGGGGTTTCATCCCTACCTTGCCGTGACGAGTCCCACGATCGAGGGCGCTGAGCTCGAGGTGCCCGCCAAGGCCTACGTCGCGGTTAACTCGCGACAACTCCCCACGGGCGAGATCCTGCCGGTCGCGGGTCACGCACTCGATTTCATTCGGGCTAAGTCGGTGAGTGGTCACGAACTTGATGTCACCTACACCGAGCTGATGCGTGATGACTTCGGACTGGCCACGGTGTCGCTACGCGACAGTGCGGGGGGCGAGGTTGAACTGTCCATGGACCGCAACTTCCCCTACCTGCAGGTCTTCACCGGTGACACGCTGGAGTTCGGCCGACGGCGAACGGCCGTGGCGGTGGAGCCGATGACCTGCCCCCCCGATGCATTGCGCAGCGGCAAGGACATTGTGGTCCTCGAGCCCGGTCAGCACTGGGCGGGATCGTGGCGGCTTCGGCGACGAACGTGAGCGAACCGCGGGTCGTCCTGGTCACCGGCTCCACGAGTGGCATTGGCGAGGCGACCGCGCGGCGCTTCGCCGCGCTGGGCGACACCGTGGTCTTCAATTCGGCGCGCAACATCGACGCCGGGCTCCGACTGGCCGCGTTGACGCCGGGGGCGCACTACGTCCAGGCCGACATCGCCAATGACGACGACTGCGCACGCCTTATTGCCGAGGTGATCGAACACTGCGGTCACCTCGATGTGCTCGTGAACAACGCCGGGGTCACCCGAGTCATCGCGCATCGCGACCTGCGCGCCGCCACCGTCGACGTGTGGCGCGAGATCTTCGAAGTGAATGTATTTGGTACGTGGAATCTCACGGTGCACGCCATCGACGCTCTGCGTGAGCGTCGTGGCGCCATCGTGAATGTGTCGTCGCTCGCGGGTCTGCGTCCAACGGGTTCGTCGATTCCCTACGCGTCGTCCAAGGCCGCACTCAACCATTTGACGGCCTTGTTGGCCAAGTCCGTGGGGCCCGAAGTGCGGGTGAACGCCGTGGCGCCGGGCCTGGTTGACACGCCGTGGACTGCCGATTGGGACGCCATTCGCGAGAGCGTGCGACAGGTGGCTCCACTTCGTCGTAGCGGCACGCCGGACGATGTCGCCGACATGATCGTGGCGCTGGCATTGTCTCCCTACGTCACTGGTCAGGTGGTAGCGGTAGACGGTGGTCTCTCTACTGCGACGTAGCGGGCGTGAAGGGCGGCACCGCGAGGCGAATCAGAGAACCAACCGCCCGCGTTGACGGTCGAAGCACCAGTGGTCCGAGCACCGGTCGCGCGCTGACGCCGAGCAGGTCGAGTGCCCATGGCTCGAGCAGGCTCAGCGCGCTGTCGACGAGCAGCCGATAGACCGCTCGCTGGGTGGCGCCACGCACGACGCCGTGCATCACGAAGTCGCGTGCGACGACGCCGTCGGCGCTGAGCCGCAGTTCGGGGCGAAACCCCGAGAGTGCCTCGTCCAACTCGCGTACCGTGATGGGCGGGTTCTCGGCGCCGAGATCACGAGCCACCTCGACTCGCGCTTGAACGTAGGCATCAGCCTGGACCGTGCTCAGGGGGAGAGCCCCGAAGCGCTGATAGGCACGCAGGAACATCGACGTGCCGGCATCGTGAACCCACGCGAGCAGGTGCGGATCGCTGGCGCGGTAGTCGACGCCATCGTCGGCGACCCCGCGCACGCCTTCGTGGATGGCCCGTACGCGTTCGATGGCGGCGTGGGCATTCGCCCGCGAACCGTAGGTGGTCGCGCCCAAGAAGTTCGCCGTTCGGAGGATTCGTCCGAGCGCGTCGTCCTGGTAGCGCGAGTGTTGCGCTACTCCGGCCATTGAGTGCGGATGGAGCATCTCGAAGAACAGGGATCCAAGGCCGCCCACCAACATCGAAGCGAGGTCGCCGTGCACTAGTCGCGCCACTGAGTCGACGGCCACGTAGGCTTCGGCGGGATCGTTGCACGGCTCGGGCGGTTCCTGGGTGAGACCGATGATCCGACGCAGGTCGCGGCTCGCGCGCTCGCGGAGTCGATGGGGTGCGGCCTGTACCCATTCGGTGGCGCTCATGGACTCCTCCTCACCCCCCGGGTTGGATTTTATGGGCGTTGTCTTTCCTTTAGTGCGGCGCTCTGCGACACTGGTCACGTGGGAGCCGTTCAACCAATGCGTCGCACAACGACCGACACCGAGGTGATCGACCGAGAGAAACTCGAGACCAAGCGACCCTGGAACGTGGTGGTGTGGAACGACCCGGTCACACCCATGTCCGTGGTCGTGGTGATCTTTAAGAAGGTGTTCGGGTACTCGAACAACAAGTGCACTCATCTCATGATGACGGTGCACCATGAGGGCCGCGCCATTGTCTGGTCCGGTCAACGTGAGCGGGCCGAGACCTACTGCGTGAAGTTGCAGGTGTCGGGCCTCATGTGCACGATTGAGCAGGAGCGCTAGTGGCGATCAATCGGCTGTTCATCCGACGTCGCGATGGCAGGGTTGAAGTGCGACTCAACGAGCGCGGTCGTGAACTCGTGCGCGATCTGTTCGAACAGGTGGTCGCGGCCGAACGCGACCCCGCGCACGAGTGGCACGCAAGTCTGAGCACGCCGATTGATCCCTCCAACGACGAGGACGATCCCGTGGCGATCCTGACGCGTCAGAGCGAGACCTCGACCAACGCCGAGCTAGCGGTGATGACCGCCGATGAGCAATTTCTCAACGATCGCGAGGCGTGGGCGTGGCTCACCACCATGCAGGTCGCGCTTCGATCGATTGCGGTGACCAATGGGCTGTTGAGTGACGAGAAGCTGGCGCAGAGCGATGAGGAGATGCGTGCCCGTGTGCAGGCCCTTCAGCAACTGCTGTTCTCGCTCGCGGAGTGCTTCTAGATCTCAACGTTGAACGTACGCCTCCAGTGCGTGGCCGTCGAGCCGATAGGTCGTCCATTCGTCCATCGGACGGGCACCGATGGATACGTAGAAATCGATCGATGGCGTGTTCCAGTTGAGCACCGACCACTCGAAGCGCTCGTAGCCCATGGCGAGGCAGGTGCGCGCGAGCTCCTTCATCAGCGCACCACCCGCTCCCTTGCCACGATGCTCGGTGCGCACGTAGAGGTCCTCGAGGTACATGCCTGAGCGACCCAGCCACGTCGAGAAGTTGAGGAACCAGAGCGCCATACCGATGACGACACCGTCGAGTTCGGCCAGATGACAGAACACGTGCGGGTGTGCCCCGAACAGCGCTTGGCTGAGATCGGCCTCGCGCGCCTGGGCCAGTTCAGGCGCTCGTTCGTACTCCGCGAGCTCTCGAATCAATTGGGCGATCAGTGTGATGTCGTCGGGCGACGCGGTTCGAATCTTCATGCTGCGACGGTAGCGGACGGCCCCGGCGTCGGATGCGACGCGTGAGCGCCACCCGGGAACTCCGCCGATAGGGCGCCAGTCTTGTGATCCCATATTCCTATTAGTCTCGTTAGATGTCACGTCTGCGCCCATACCGCTCCTCCCTGCTCGCCATTGTCCTCGGATCCGCACTGCTCGTTGGCCAAGCGCCCCTCTTGGCGCAGGCCTCGGTGAAGAAGCCGACGGCGAGTTCGGTGCTCAAGGCGTTGAAGTCCGCCTTGGCCAAGGAATCCGGTGTCCACATCACGGTCAGTTCGAAGTCGGGTACCACTTTCAACAGCGTCGTCGCTGACCTCGGGACCAAGGGCGGTTCGGAGACGTTCATTTCGGGCAAGTCCAATATCAAGATCTCGGTGACACCCACCTACGCCTACCTGAGCGGCAATGCCTCGGGACTTACCACGCTGGTCGGTCTGACCGCAGCGCAGCAGAAGCTCGTGGGCACGAAGTCAATCGCAATGAAGGCTGGAACGTCGCCCTACACGAGTTTCAAGTCGAATCTGACTACCACGGCGTTTGCCGCGTTCCTTCCGACGAGCAAGGGAATTGTCCTCTCGCGCGACAAGTATCGCCACTACGTCTTGACGTGGTCCACCAAGGCCACGAGCACGATTCAGAAGTCGACGAGCGTCCTGACCATCTCATCGGGCAAGAAGACCCTTCCAATCAAAGAGGTCGTTTCGAGCAAGACTGGTGGAGGCACGACCAAGTTCTCCAAGTGGGGAGAAAGTGCCGTGGGTCCGACGCCGAGCGCCGCATCGACCATCTCGTACTCCAAGGTCATCAAGGCAGTCAACGGCTGATCGTCGTCGCGCGCCGGGGCTCGGCGTTGGATAATGCTCGGAGCCAGGCATCAAAGCGATTCAATGGACATTTCAATGGTGAGCCTGGCGTCTCACGCCGAATTTGCGTGCCACCTCGGTGACGTTGAAACCATCTCTGATGGCGCCGAGCACGGCGTCGTAACGTTGCTCCATCTTGCTCGTCTCCCACAGCATGGGCCACCTCTCGCTCGGTTAGAGCAAAGGCCGGTGGCGGCCGTAGTGTCAAGCAGGTCCTGAAACTCTGTCAAGCAGGTGCCGAATGCATTTCGTCAGGTGGGAACCGAATCAATACATTCAATGGTGCGCCGGCCGGGACTTGAACCCGGAACCTGTTGATTAAGAGAACTTTGGGACGTGTTGCGATGAGTCAGTATGGTTGACACAGCCCTTTGTTTGTACGGAATCTTGATCGATCTCAGTCGGTCTCGTCTATCCAAGTAGTTCTGGTGCGTGGGTTTTTCCGTGGGTTTTTTGAATGCGTCTGACGCAGATTCGACCGAGACGGATCTGCGGATGGACGCACAGCCTGTTGATTATTTACTAACAGGTACGAGTAAAGCGAATCTGTTCAGATGCCTCGCCTATCATTTTGCTCGATGAGCTTCGAGCGATGCGTCCCCGACCCCGTGATGTTGGCGCGCCTGATGGCCGAGCTCGACGTCCCCATGGACGAGCACGAGTCGATGATCGAGGCCCTCGACACGGTGCGTCACGAACGGTTCATGCAGGAGATCGAGTCCGATCCGCGGGTGCGCGAGGAGTGGGAGCGGTTCCTGTTCACGAGTCATGACGACGAGGCTGACGACTTCTAGTCAGATGGAACGGTCGTCACGGTTACGCCGCAAGACCATGGTCGCCTCGGCGAGGGCCCAGCCGTAGGCCTCGAAAAAGTTGCGGGCGTCATCGCGGTACTCAGTCACCGTGACCACGCCACGGGCGTCGCGCGATTCGACCGCTGCGAGGTACGAACCGTCGCCAGCGTCAATCATGGAGATCAGCAGGTCGCCGGGAAGTCGCATCTGGCGGTTGCTCATGCGCGCTGCGAGAGCATCCATGTCGATGTGGTTGAGCACCTGGGCGGCGAAGGTCACCGCGATGCCGAGGGCCTCCATGTGACTCGAGCAGGGGAACATGCGCACCGGAAGCCAGTCGTCCAGGATCGCGTTGTAGGCCTCGATGACGAGTGTGCCGTTGTCCTCGTCGAGGCCGGAGACAACGATACGGTGACCATTGATGAAGGGGACGGATTGGATGAAGTTGACGGTCATACCTCTATAGATGGGAGATGGGGCGCAGAATCACCAGATTTTTGAACCGGACACCGGATCAGGAGGCCTGTGCGTTGGCCAGGACGTCAAACAGCGACGACGGTGGCGCGAAGCGCGTCGGCGCGGCTGGCTTGCTCGGCGGTGCCACTTCGGATACGTCAAAGAGCGACGG
>Ga0307375_10002302_pt1 | contig 19682 bp, 20 predicted proteins | sample TR1MG_FD_202531 | JGI IMG/M metagenome (GOLD analysis project Ga0307375, IMG submission 202531) | Soil microbial communities from Risofladan, Vaasa, Finland - TR-1 | ecosystem: Environmental > Terrestrial > Soil > Coastal area > Acid sulfate soil | place: Finland: Risofladan, Vaasa | collected...
GATGGCAGTGTTCGTGAAGAGCGTGTGCCGCGCCAACCCGCGCGCGTTCGTCGTGGGCGACCTGCCCTTCCTGTCGTACCAGCCCAGCGACGAGGACGCCGTGCGCAACGCCGGCCGGTTCATCGCCCTGGGCTGCGACGCGGTGAAGTGCGAGGGCGGCGCCCGTGTGGCCGGCCGCGTGCGGGCCATGGTGGACGCCGGCATCTGCGTGATGGGGCATCTGGGACTCACGCCGCAGAACCTGGCGCAGTTGGGCGGCTACCGTGTGCAGGGCAAGTCGCGCGCCGCCATCACCCGCCTCATTGACGACGCGCTAACGCTGCAGGAGGCCGGGGCGTTCGCCATCCTGCTCGAGGCGCTGCCCCCCGACGCCGCCGCCGAGGTGCGCGACCGGCTGGACGTCCTCGTGTACGGCATCGGCGCCGGCCCCCATGTGGACGGCCAACTCGTGATCTCGCACGACATGCTGGGCAACTTCGTGGGCGACATCGCGCCGAGGTTCGTGAAGCGGTACGCGACCGTGGGCGCGCAGATCGAGCAGGCGTTCGGCGCGTACGCCCGTGAGGTGCGCGCCGGCGCGTTCCCCGCGCCGGAACACTGCTATTCGATGGAGCAGCCGACGGGGTCGGACGGGACCGCGCGACGCGACGCCCCGGCGCATGCCGGACCTGCTTGCGGCACCTCCGCGCCGCCCATAAGCTGAACGCGCCACCCACCCTCTCCCGACAACCCGCCGATGCCCGTCACGACGCGCGCCGCGACCGATGCCTGACTCGCCGGCGCGACGACTGCATGCCATCCGCGCCGACTTCGGCGCCGCGGCCGGCGTCGAGAAGGCGGCGCTCATCGAGCGCCTCACGCACCAGCCGCCCACGCGACGGGCCGCGGTCGTCCGGCTGCACGACGACCTGCTCTTCCTCCGCGCGTTCCCCGACTCGCCGGCCGTGCTCCGCGCCGCGGCGCGCGCGCTGGCCGGCTTCGACCGCGTGGTGCGGGCCCTCGGCGCCGCCCGCCACGCCGCCGACGACTCGGGCATGACGGGCACGGTGAGCCACGACGCCTACGCGTTCGCCACCGTGGAATGGCTCGACGCCTCGTTTCCGGGCGAGGTGGACATTGACTGGGCGCAGGTGGACGACGAGTCGGCCATTGATGGGCTGCTGCGCCCCGCCCTCCAGCGCGCCGAAGAAGACGCGTTCGACAGCGGTGAACTCACCACGCACGACTGGCTGGTTCTGCGCAAGGGCGGGCGCCGCGAGACCGATCTCGCGCGGCTGCTGCGCCTGGCCCCGCGACGCGGTGCGGCACGCGACGTCTTCCGGCTGATGTACGACGCGGCCGACGTGCCGCTGCGCTGGCGGCTGGCCGGCAGCCGCGGGGCCGCCACGCACGCCGTGCTCCCGACGCCGCGCCCGGTGTTCCGCCAGGCGATGCGCCGTCCGCCCGCCGCCGCCGCGCGGCACATCGCCACACCCACCCGGGTCATCGAGCGCCTGTCACCGGCACGGGCGCGGGCGGTCATCCACCTGGCGCGCGCCGCGCTCGCCAGTCGCGGACGCGAGGTGTTCGCCGTGTACGCTGCCAACCCCGCCGAGGTGTACCTGGCCGATCTGGGGGAGGGCGCGTCGATCGCCGTGATCGGCGTGCTCCCCGAGCACCGGATGAGCCTGGAGGCGAACTACGGGTACCTGATGCTCTCCAACGGCGTGCCCGTGGGCTACGGGGGCGTCACGCCGCTCTACCGGCAGGCGAACACGGGGCTCAACATCTTCCCCTCGTTCCGCGGCGGCGAGGCCGCGTACCTGTGGGTGGCGGCGCTGCGGGCGTTCCGTTCGCTGTTCCGCGTGACCCGCTTCGTGGTCAACGCCAAGCAGGTGGGCGAGGGCAATCGCGAAGCCATCGCGAGCGGAGCATTCTGGTTCTATTATAAGCTGGGCTTCCGCCCCGCCGACGCCGCCACCGGCGCCCTCGCCGCGCGCGAGTTCCGCCGGCTGGGCCGCCGCGGGCCGCGCACCGCCCCCGCCACTCTCCGGGCCCTCGCCCACGGCGACCTGCACCTCGACCTCGGCCGCGTGCCGCCATCAGACTTCTTTGATGAGCGCTGGCTGGTGGACGTGAGCCGCGGCGCCACCGTGCAGCTGGCCGGCACCGGCGCCCGCGCCCTGGCCGACCGGCTGGGGCAGTTGCTCGGCTGCCCGGCCCGCGGCCGGTGGCCCGCCGACGAACGCGCCGCCTTCGCGCGGCTGGCCCCCGTGTGCCTGCAGCTGCCCGGCCTCGCGCGGTGGAGCGACGCCCGGCGCCGGGCGATGGTGGCCCTCCTGCGCGCCAAGGGCCGGCCGCAGGAGCGCGACTTCGTGCTCGCGGCGCGGCGCGACCCGAACTTCTATCCGGCGCTCATCCGCCTGGCGTCGCGCGGCTGATCCCGGCGGCCTCAGCGGCCGATCACGGACGGGTAGATCTCGTCGCCAATCCAGTAGTACGCGAACAGCAGGGCGAGCAGCAGGCCCGCGGCGAACAGCGTCCAGCGGTACCGGAGCCACGTGTCGCGGAACGCGGTCTGTTGCAGGGGCAGATCCACGAGGTAGGCCGTGGTGTAGCAGACGTTGGCGAGCAGGGCGAGCACGAGCAGCTTGCCGAGCGAGTCGAGCGTGAACGCCGGCTGGAAGTGGGGCCAGGTGAGCACCACCCAGCCGAGCGCGAGGAGGGCGAGGGCGACGTTGTAGACGATGCGGCGCCGTTCCCAGTATCGCAGGGCGTCGTGGAAGACGGGCGCCGGTGGGGCGGCGGGCGGCAGGGCGGCGGGGTGACGCACGGGCGACCTCCGGAAAGGGAGACGACAGAAGGAGTACTTTACAATGCAAAGTTAGGCAAGGCGTGGCCGGTTAGACTTCATATTGATACCAGCACCGGGAGTTGGCATGAGTGACAAGACGTCCACAGGGCCAGCGGCCGCCGCCGGCCAGTTCAATATCGGGGGCAACCTCACCGTCAATCGCCTGGGCTTCGGCGCCATGCGCATCACGGGCAAGGGTGTCTGGGGCGACCCCCTCGATCCCACGGCGGCGCGCGAGACCCTCGCCATGCTCCCCGACCTCGGCGTGAACTTCATTGACACGGCCGACAGCTACGGGCCGTTCGTGAGCGAGGATCTGATCCGCGAGGTGCTCCATCCGTACCACGGACTGGTGATCGCCACCAAGGGCGGCTTCGTCCGCACGGGGCCGGGCAAGTGGGCGCAGCTGGGCCGCCCCGAATATCTGCGCCAGTGCGTGCTGATGAGCATGCGCCGGCTGGGCGTCGACCGCCTCGACCTCTGGCAGCTGCACCGCATCGATCCCAAGGTGCCGCGCGACGAACAGTTCGGCGTCATCGGCGACATGCGCCATGAAGGCCTGATCCTGGACGTCGGGCTGAGCGAGGTCACCGTGGCGGAGATCCAGGCCGCGCAGAAGTTCTTTCCCGTGGCCACGGTCCAGAACGAATACAACCTGGTGACGCGCAAGAGCGAGGCGGTGCTCGACTACTGCGACAAGCACGACATCGGCTTCATCCCGTGGTATCCGCTCGCCGCGGGCAAGCTTACGGCGCCGAACTCGGCGCTCTCGCGCATCGCCAACCGGCTGGGCGCGACCACGGCCCAGGTGGCGCTCGCGTGGACGCTCCGACGTTCCAAGGTGATGCTGCCCATTCCCGGCACCGGTAACCCCGACCACCTGCGCGAGAACGTCGCCGCCGCCGCGGTGCAATTGAGCGACGACGACTTCGCACGGCTCGACCGTGGCGGACGCGGGACGCCGTGAGCGAATCGCAGCCGCTGACCGGCATTCGCGGCTTCTGGGCCAGGCACCGGCGGCTATTCTGGATGCTGCACTCCACGTGGGCGCTGGCCACCGGCATCACCGTGGTGGTGCTCGCCCGCGAGCACTACCGCCTGGTGCTCTGGGTGGTGGTGTTCCTGGTGCTCACGTGGGCGTCCACGCTGTACTTCGGCGGCGTCTCGGCGGCGCTCCCTCCGCTGCCGCGGGTGCCCGGCCGGAAACCGAAGCCCCGCCCGCCGAAGCTGGCGCACGAGGTCACGTCGTACATCACGCGCGTGATGTACCAGGAGACGCTGTTCTTTCTCCTGCCCTTCTACGCCTACTCCACGGTGGTCCACTCCCCGAACGTGCTGTTCATGGGGCTGCTGGGCGGGCTTGCCGTGTTCTCGTGCATCGATCTGGTGTTCGACCACTGGCTGCGCACCAAGCCGCTGTTCGGACTGCTCTTCTTTGCCATCATCGCGTTCGCGGCGCTGAACCTGCTGCTGCCGCTGCTGTTCGGCCTGCGGCTGCGGTTCGCCACGCCCGCGGCGGCGCTGTTGGCCATCGGCGCCGCGGCCCCGCTGGCGCTGCGCACCTCGCCCCGAACGGGCGGCCGCGGCTTCGCCCCGCGGTTCGTGCTGGCCGCCCTCGTGCTCGTGGCCATCGCCGTCCGCTTTCCGGCGCTCGTGCCGCCGGTTCCCATCCGCATGCAGACAGCCACGTTTGCGCCGAGCGTCGAGCGCGCGACGCTCGCCATTCACGACACGCTGCGCAGCCCCGTGTCGAGCGCGGCGGTGGGCGGTTCGCTCGCCGTGGTCGTGCAGGTGTTCGCCCCGCTCGCGCTGCCGGCGCTCGTGCAGCTCGAGTGGACACGCGACGGCACGACCATTCGCGAGTCGCGCGACATCGAGATCGTGGCTCAAAAATCGGGATTCCGCGTGTGGGACGCCTGGCACCCGGAGGGCGGCGTCGTGCCGCCGGGCGCGTACCAGGTGGTGCTGCGCACCCGCGGCAATCGCGTGTTCGGCGTGGCCCGACTGCGGGTCGAGAATCCGTGAGGCACCATGCTTCCCGCTGACGCGCCGGGCGCCCCCGGCATCGCGCCCACCTGGACGAGCAGCGCCAAGGACGTCGTGGGCTGCCCGCTCGGCACGGCGCGCCTCTGGTACACCACCGGCTTCGGCATTATCAACGAAGTTTACTACCCGCGCGTGGACATCCCGCAGATCCGCGACCTCGGCTTCCTCGTCGGCGACGGCCGGGGGTTCTGGGTGGAGGTCAAGCGGATGCAGCGCTACGAGGTGCGTCAGCCGGCGCCCGGCGTTCCGGTGGTGGAATTCGTGCACCACCACGACCGGTTCACGCTGTCGCTGCGCATCGTGCCCGACCCGGCGCGCGACGTGCTCGTGCTCTCGGTGACGCTCACCGGCGACGCCGCGCTGCGCCCGTACGTCCTGCTCGCGCCGCACCTCGGCGGCACCGGGCTCGGCAACCTGGCCGAGGCCACCCGCCACCGCGGCGCCAACGTGCTCTGGGCCGAGCGGGAACCGTTCGGCCTGGCGCTCATGGCCCGCGACGATGACGGGCACGACGCGCTGTCGCGCATCAGCGCCGGCTACGTGGGCACGAGCGACGGCTGGCAGGACTTCGACGACCACGGCGCCATGACGTGGACCTACGGCCGGGCGGGACCCGGCAATGTGGCCCTCACCGGCGAGCTGCCGCGCCGTTCCGTGCTCGCGCTCGGCTTCGGCACGAGCAAGCAATCGGCGGCCACGCTCGCGGCGTCGGCGCTGCAGCAGGACTTCGACGCCCTGCGCGACGTGGAGATTGCCCGGTGGCAGGCGTGGCACGCGCACACCGACGCGGGGCGTGACCTCGGCCTGGCCGCCCACGGCGAGCCGCTGCGCGACGCGCTGCGCACGTCGGCCACCGTGCTGCGCGTGCACCGCGACCTCACGTTCCGCGGCGCCATGGTGGCCAGCCTCAGCATCCCGTGGGGCAACAGCAAGGGCGACGTCGGCGGCTACCACCTGGTGTGGCCGCGCGATCTCGTGGAGAGCGCCGGCGCGCTTCTGGCGCTGGGCGCCGACGAGGAGGCGCGCGACGTGATGCGCTATCTCGTGGCCACGCAGAACGATGACGGCCACTGGTTCCAGAATCAGTGGCTGGGCGGCAAGCCGTACTGGCACGGCGTGCAGCTGGACGAGGCGGCGTTTCCCCTCCTGTTCGCCGGCACGCTCGCCGAACGCGGGGCGCTCGACGGCATCCACGTGACCGACATGGTGCGGCGGGCCGTGCGCTTCATCGCGCTCACCGGCCCGTCCAGCGATCAGGACCGGTGGGAGGAGGACAGCGGCGTGAACCCGTTCACGCTGGCCGTGTGCGTGGCCGCGCTCGTGTGCGCCGCGCAGTTCCTGGACGGCGCCGATCGCGAGTTCGCGCTCCGCGTGGCCGACTTCTGGAACAGCCGCGTGGAAGACTGGACCACGGTGTGCGACACGCCGCTCGCCCGCCGCCTCGCCGTGGACCGGTACTACGTGCGCGTGGCGCCGCAGGGCGTGGTCTCGTCGGCCGACGCGATGCACGAGGTGCTGGCGATCAAGAACCTGACCGACGATCCCGGGTTGCCGGCGGATGACCAGGTGGGAACGGAGTTCCTGCAACTGGTGCGCTGCGGGCTGCGACGCGCCGACGATCCCGTGATCCGCGACAGCGTGAAGCTGGTGGACGCGCTGCTCAAGGTGGACACGCCCAACGGGCCCGCGTGGCACCGTTACAACGGCGACGGTTACGGCGAACACGACGATGGGTCACCATTCGACGGCACGGGCCGCGGGCGCGCCTGGCCGCTGCTCACCGGTGAGCGCGGACACTACGCGTTGTCCGCGGGCGAGGATCCCCTGCCCTACCTGCAGACCATGGCGCGGATGACGGGCCCCGGGGGCCTGATGCCCGAGCAGGTTTGGGACGCCGCGCCGATCCCGGAACGCGGCCTCCATCCAGGGCAGCCGAGCGGTTCGGCCATGCCGCTCGTCTGGGCGCACGCCGAGTATGTGAAGTTGGCGGCGAGCATGCAGATGGGGCGCCCGTTCGACCGCGTGGATGCGGTGTGGGCGCGCTACGGCGGCACCGCGCCCACCCCCGCGTGGTGGTGCTGGAGCGCCGCGGCGCCCATCGATCGCGTGCCGTCGGGCACCGGCCTGGTGCTGTTTCTGCCGGACGAGGCCATCGTGCACTGGAGCGTGGACGCGTGGGCCACCGTGCGCGACGACGCCACGCAGCCACTCGGCGTGGGCGTTCACCAGTTGGTGATCGCGCGTGATGCGCTCGCCGCGTCGGGCGGCGGCGCGTTGGTGTTCACGTACCGATGGAAGGCGACCGGCCAGTGGGTGGGCGAGGACTACCGGATCGCGATCGGCGGCGGCGCGGCTCCGGCGCCCCGCATTGACGCCCACGCGCGATGACCCGATGTTCGTGGACATGACCGTCGAGCCGTCCGCGCAGGAACGCCGGCGCCGGATCTTTCTGATGGCGCTCGCCATCGGCGTTACGCTGCTGTTCCTGGCGGTGATCCGGCCGTTCGTGCTGTCGGTGCTGATCGCTGCCATCCTCTCGGCGCTCGTGCGTCCCCTGTACCTGGTGATCCTGCGGTGGTTCCGGGGCCGCAAGGCGTGGGCGTCGATGACCACCGTGTTCATTCTGGTGCTGGTGGTGGGGCTGCCGTTGCTCGCGTTCTTCGGGGTGGTGGCCACGGAGGCGGTGGACGTGAGCCAGGCTGCGGGTCCATGGATTGAACAGCAGATCACCCATGGCGGCCCGCTCGACCAACGGTTGCGCCAACTGCCGCTCATCGACCACATGCCGGCGCTGCAGCGGTTGGTGCCCACCAGCGAACAGCTGGCGGCCAAGGCGGGCCAGGCGGCCTCGGGGGTGGCGAGCTTCCTGGTGCGCAGCCTGGCGCAGGTGGGCCTGGGCACGCTCAGCTTCTTTCTGCAGCTGTTCGTGATGCTGTACGCCATGTTCTACTTTCTGGCGGACGGGCCGGCGATCCTGGGCCGCATCCTGTTCTTCTTGCCGCTCGCACTGGAGGATCAGGAAGAACTGCTCGAGCGGTTCGTGTCGGTCGGACGCGCCACGCTCAAGGGGTCGCTGCTCATCGCCATCATCCAGGGCGCACTGGCGGGCCTGGCGTATTGGGTGGTGGGGGTGCCGGCCGCGGCGTTCTGGGGTACGGTGACGACGGTGGGGTCCGTCGTGCCGGTGGTCGGGGCCGCCATCGTGTGGGTGCCGATGGTGGTCTATCTGCTGATCGCCGGCCACGGCGGCGCGGCGACGGCGCTGTTCCTGTGGGGCGTCCTGGTGGTGAGCACGGCCGACAACTTCCTGCGGCCGCGACTGGTGGGGCGCGACGCGCGCATGTCCGACCTCATGGTGCTGCTGAGCACGCTGGGCGGCCTGGTGCTGTTCGGCGCCTCGGGGTTCATCGTGGGTCCCATCGTCGCGGCGCTGTTCGTCACCGTCTGGCACCTGTACGGCCAGGCCTTCGCGGCCTGGCTCCCGGCACAGACCGCGGAGCCGGCCGATCCGCCCCCCGACTGAGGCCCCCGGCCGCCCTTCGCACCGAAATTGGTGCAAATCCGGTTTGTGGGGTATGATTGGCCACGCCGGCTGACGGCGGTCTTCCCGCAAGGAGCACCCCCTGATCAAGCACCTCACGAGCATCCGCACGTCGGGCACCATCATGCCGAGTTCCCGCTATCTGGTGAACCGGCTGCTGGCGGGCATCGATTTCACGCGCGCTGTGGACATCGTGGAATTGGGCATCGGCACCGGATGTGTCACGCGCGCCATCCTCAAGCGGATGCGGCCCGACGCGCGGCTCATTTCGCTGGAGATCAACCCGGCGTTCGTCGAAGTGGGGCATCGGATCGGCGACCCGCGGCTCACCGTGCGGCACGCCTGCGCCAGCGCGCTGCCCGTGGTGCTGGCCGAGGAAGGCATCGAGCAGGTGGACGCCGTGGTGTCGAGCCTGCCGCTCAAGATCATGGACCAGACCATCGTGGATCGCATTCTCGACGTGAGCCGCGCATGTCTGCGGCCCGACGGGCGGTTCCACCAGTACCAGTACAGTCTGAGCCACTACCCCAAGCTGGCCGATCGCTACGCCGACGTGGGGGTACGGTTCACCATGCGCAATACGCCGCCGGCATTCGTGTACGAGTGCACCGGCACCGACGGCCACGCGCCGGTACCGGTGCGGCTCCGTCCCTCGATGGCCGCGGTGTACGCGAGCGCGCTGTCGGCGGCGGCGATGATGATCCGGGTGGTGCAGGAGATCTGACCCGGGGAGTAGTCCAATCGAGCGATGGCCGTGGCACGCCGGGGCGGATACACATTGAGTATCGCTCACCCCCGAGTAGCCATGAACGACCCCACACTGGCCGACGATGAAGCCCGCAAAGCCGCCCAGCGGGACGCGGTGAAGTCGAACGTCCAGAGTCACGTGAACCACGAGATCACCCACCAGGCCGCCGGCACCGCAGCCGGCGACAAGGCGAAGGTGGATGCGGTCGCCGCCCAGTTCCGCGATCAGGCCCTCGACGAGACGGTGCGGACCGACCGGGCCGTGGGCCACGCGCGTACGGCGGCGCGGTCGTCGCAGTTCATCGACTACGGCTTCTACGTGCTCTATTCGCTGCTCGCCATCCGTCTGGTGCTCGCGCTCATCGCGGCGCGGTCATCCAATGGCTTCGTGCAGTTCATCGGCACGATCACCGGCCCGTTCTACGCGCCGTTCCGGGGCATCGTGGGGAGCCCCAGCGCCGGCGGGGCCACGCTCGTGGTGCCGATCGTGATCGCCCTCGTGGTGTACGTGCTGCTGCACGCGGGCATCAACGGCGCGCTGCGCATGGTCGCGCACCGCAAGACCGAGATCTAGCCCTCAGTTGCTGCGGTACGACGTCCCCACGAAGGCCCCGTTCTTGTACGTGTAGAGCATGGAGGCGTCGGGGTAGTTCACCACCTCGAAACTTCCGTGCCGACCGCCCGTGGGCTTGGAGAGGTAGAGCCCCACGGCGTCCGCGTCGTACACCGGATAGCGCGCCACCTCGATGGCCTTGGGCGTCTTGCCGTTCATGATGGCGATCACGTGCAGGGCCGAGTCGCCCGGCACGGCGCCCTCCATCACCACGTCCTGGGTGCCGTCGCCGTCGAAGTCTCCGATGGTGGCGAACATGGCCTGCAGGCTGCCGCTGGACAGCGCCGACGCCTGACTGATGTCGGATCGGAACGAGTCGGTGCGCACCGTCTGGAAGCCGGGCGCGATGGCGTCGAGCGCCGCCTGCATGCCGGGGGGCAGCTGCAGCACGAACCCGACGGTGGCGAACTGGAGTTCGGGATCGGGCGGCTTGCTGGAACAGGCGGCGAGGGCGAACGCGAGCGCGAGTACGGCAGCGGCCTTCTTCATCGTACCTCCGGGAGACGGGCGGGAAACGGCGTGGATCCCGGGGGGCGGGTGGCGAGCGGTTCGAGGCCGGCTTCGAGTTCCTTCAGGCTGCCCTGCAGTTGGGCGAGCTGCTCGTTGGAGGCGGCGAGCCGCTCCAGCGCCCGCACGTAGCGGCGGCCGAGGTAGAACGCGCCGCCCAGGGCGAGGCCCCAGAAGGAACAGGCGGCGATGAAGATGGGCCAGAACATGGTGGAATATCCTATGCCGGGACCGGCCCGCGCGGAAGGCGTCTTGACGTCATAACGTCATGACGCTAAGGTGCAGGTATGGCCTCCACCAAGCGCGCCACCGTGTATCTCGACGAGCCCCTGCACCGGGCGCTCCGCCTCAAGGCGGCGGAGACGGACGCGAGCATCTCCGACCTCGTGAACGAGGCGGTCCGCGTGAGCCTCGCCGAGGACGCCGACGATCTGGCGGCATTCCGCGATCGGGTCAAGGAGCCGCGGCTGGCGTTCGAGGATGTGGTGCGCGACCTGAAGCGCCGTGGCACACTATAGCGTCCTGATCGTCAGATCGGCCGCCAAGGAACTGGAGGCCGTCCCTCTCAAGGATCGCCGGCGCCTGGTACAGCGTATTCGCGCGCTGGCCGACGACCCGCGGCCGCCGGGGTGCCAGAAGTTGAGCGGCGAGGAGAAGTACCGTGTGCGTCAGGGCGACTACCGGATTCTCTACGAGATCGTGGACGACACGCTGGTCGTCACCGTGATTCGGGTGGGGCATCGGCGAGACGTCTATCGACGGTGACCATGCAGGGATTGGAAGGCAGCGCGATGCACCTACTGTGAACCCGACTGTCGAAAGGCCCACCCCCCGGAGCCGACCATGCGACCGTTCTTCCGCCGAGCAGCGCTCACCGGTGCGTGCACCGTGATGTGCTGCGCTGCGTCCATGCGCCGCGCCAACGCGCAACGTCCGGCCACCGACACGTCGGCGGCGCACGCCGGATGGCCCGCCGAGCCCAATCCGACGCAGCTCCTGTTCGCCCCCACCGGGCGCATGCTGGAACCCGGCGCGACCTCGTTCGGTGACACCTATCTGCTGTTCGTGCACGCCGATCACGGAATCACCAGCGCGTTCAGCCTCGGCGGTGGCATGTCCATAGTGCCCACCACGCACTTCACCGATAACGTCTTCTATCTGACGCCCAAGATCGGACTCGTGCAGCGCGCCAACTTCAACCTCGCCGCGGGCGCCCTGGTGGGCTTTGCCGGCCACTCCCGCGGATCCGCCGGCGCCCTGTACGCGGTGGCCACCAGCGGCGGTCCCGACGGGAGCCTCACATACGGCGCCGGCTGGTTCTACGCCGAGAATCGCGTGTCGTCGCAACCGGGGCTGATCGTGGGCGGTCTCAAGCGCCTGGGCCGGAACGTCGCGTTCATCAGCGAGAACTACGTGACGGCCGGACGCGACGACGGCGCGCTGGTGTCGTATGGCGTGCGCCTGTTCGGCGACCGGCTGTCGGTGGATCTCGCGTTCTGGAACGCCGTGGCGCGCAACACGGACCGGTATTTTCCGGGCATTCCGTACCTGGCGTTCGCCATGAAGTTTTAGCGCCCCGGCGCGTGGTGGGCGGGCTTTCGTCGGCGGACCCAACCGGCGATCTTGCGGCGATGGAAATCGAGCCCAGGCCGCATCCGGCGCTGTCCGAGGCGCTCAAGCTCCGCGCCATTCGCTGGCTGCTGGCGCTGTACGTGGTCACCGCCGTGGCGGTCGCCCTGCAGCGCACCATGTTCCCGCCGCCGGAGAACGACATTCTGATCTTCCGCGCGGCGTTCCATCATCTGGTGGCCGGCCAGGATCTGTACGCGGCGTATCCGGCGGCGTATGCAGACTTCTTCAAATACAGTCCCACCTTCGCGCTGCTGTTCGCGCCCTTCGCGCTGCTGCCCTTGGTGCCGGGCTACGTGCTGTGGACGCTGGTGTGCTCGGCGGCCGTGTTCGCCGGCCTGACGCGCGTGCTGCCGCCGCGGCAGGCGGCTCTGGCCCTTGCCATCGCCTGGCTGGCCGTGCTCGGCGACATGCAGCGCGCTCAGACGAACGCGCTCTGCGCCGGACTCATGATGCTCGGATGGGCGGCCATGGAGCGCGGCCGTCAGGGACGGGCGGCCACCGCCATCATCGCCGGCGGATTCATCAAGCTGTTCCCGGTGGCGGCCCTGGCCGGCGCGATCTTCCACGGGCGAAAGCCGCGCTTCGCGCTCGTCGTGCTGGCCGCCGTGATCGCGGGCGCCGCCCTGCCCCTGCTGGTCGTCCACTGGAGTTCGCTGAGCGCGCAGTATCACTCATGGCGCGCCATCGAGACGCGCGACGCGGTGCCGCTCGCGCGCTACGGCACGGGCGGCGCCGGTCTGTACGCGGGCATCATGGGGCAGTTCCGCGTCTGGTTCGACGTGCGGTGGCCGTTCTGGCCCACGCAGCTGGTGGGCGTCGCCCTGTTGACGGCGCCGCTGCTGCGCGGCCGCCGCGCCTGGACGCCGACGTTCCGCCTCAACTTTCTGGCGTCCATCCTCGTGTTCTGCGTGCTGTTCAACCACCAGGCGGAGTCGCCGTCGTACTCCATCGCGATGATCGGCGCGGCCATGTGGTACGCCGCGTCGGACCGCGTGTGGTGGCGCACGGCGCTCATCGTGGCGTGTTTCGTGATCGTGAACGTGGCGTCCACCAGCGTCATGCCCCACGCCTGGTACGACGACTATTACGTGAAGTACCTGCTCAAGACGGTGCCGCTCATTCCGCTCTGGATCGTGATGCAGGGCGAGCTGTTCGGGCGCATCCCGACGGGGCAGGCGTCAGAGCGCGCCGAATCCCACGAGCGCGATGCCGCGGCGGCGGAGCTCGGCGCCTAACGCCGGCGCGGTGAGCACGTCGCGCTCGCGCTCCCGCTGCCACGTATAGCCGTCAATCGCCACGAGCGCGTCGTCCACGCCGCCCGGGTGCACCATGAGTTCCGTCGTGCCGGGCGGCAGCCGGTCGAGCACGCGCGCCAGACGCCCGGCAAACCGATGGCCGCCCTGCAGTGCGATGCCCACGAAGTGATCGGGGGACGATGTGCGCGGAGCGCCAATCGCGCTCACCCGCCACGCCCACGCGACCACGGCGCGGTGGAGCTGGCTGGGGACGTCGGAGGCAAACCAGCGGGGCGACTCCACCGGGCGCCGGAGCGGCAGTCCCCGCGCCGCCGCCACGCGCGCCACGGCGCCGTGGATCACGGGCAGGGTGTGCGTGTGGCGGTGCGAATCGATGTGCGTCACCCGAATGCCGGCGCCGGCCATCGCGGCGAGTTGGGCCTCGCACTCGGCGGCGACCTCGGCGGCGGGGATGGCGCCGCGCAACGCCCGGCGCACGAGCGCGCCGAGCCCGAGGAATTCGCCAGTTGGCCCGCGCAGCGAAGGGGCCGCCGTGAGCGGCTCACCGACGAGGAGGTTGAAATGCAGCCCCACCTCCAGCGACGGCGTCGCCCGGGCCCGGAGCACGCCGTCGTCCCAGCCCGGGCAGTGGACCATCATCGACGTCGCGGTGACCGTGCCGGCCGCGTGCGCCTCGAGGATGCCCGACGTCACCGCGGGCGTGAGGGCGAAATCGTCGGCATTGATGATCAGGCGCCGCGCGCGGGGGGACGCGCCGTCACCGCGGCTAGCCGTAGCGACCTCGCCAGTCCCGCAGCTTGATCTGCAGGAGGTCGCCGGCCATGGTCATCGCCGCCTGCGCGAATCGCACCGTGGTCGGCTCGCGATCGTACCGGAAGTCCACCGCCGTCTGCCGCACCGACAAGCCGTGCTTCTGCGCCACGTACAACACCTCGACGTCGAATCCGAACCCGGGGATGGTGACGCGCGGGAACACCGTGTCGGCCGCCCTGGCCGTGAAGCCCTTGAGTCCCGCCTGCGTGTCCAGCACATCGCGCAGCAGCACCGTGCGCACCATCCGGTTGAACGTGCGGCTCATCAGGTGGCGCGTGTACAGATAGTGGAAGAAGCTCGGGCTCATCTGGTACCGGGATTCGGGGAGCACGCGGCAGGCGATGGCCACGTCCGCGCCCACTTCGAGATCGCGGAGAATCTTGTTCACTTCGGTCAGCGGAAACGCCAGATCAGCGTCCGTGAAAACCCGGTACCTGCCCCGCGCGGCGAGCATGCCGCGCGTGACGCTGGCGCCCTTGCCCCGATTGGGATCGTTGCGAATGAGCGTCACCGACGGGTTGGCGTCGGCGAACTGCCGCATGATGGCGGCGGCGCCCTCGGCGCTCCCGTCATCCACCAGGATGAGCTCCGAGTAATAGGGCTGCGCGACCAGAAAGGTCTTCAGTTCACAGAGTCTCGCGGCGAGGCGGCTCTCGCCGTTATACGACGGCACGACGAGCGACAGATGGGGCACGTCGCCGTCGGGGGTATTCAATTCAAGCATGTGTGCTGGCCAGTCAGCGGAGTGGCATGTGGCGTTCCGAGTATCCCAACAGCCAATTACGGCCCATGGATGATACAAGGTTCAGCACACGTGCCAATGCCCTCCCATTGCACGACCCATCAAGGACTTGTGAAGACGGCGGCGGCCCCCCCTGTGGGGACACCGCCGCCGTCCGCATGCATTCCCCGAGTGCCATTCCGGCCCGGGCCGGCGCCTGGACGCCCGTTGCGGCGCCGGCGCCCTACTTGATAGTGGCCTGGATGACAGGCTTGAAGATCAATCCGTTCTGCATCATCGAGGCCCCGCGCATCACGAAGCTGTTCCCCACCTGAAAGTCGAGGACCATGGTGGTCGTGTCGCCGGCCGTGACGGTCAGGGACGAAGACAGATTGATCTTGATGCCCGACCGGCTGCCGCTCGGGAACATGATCCCCGGGGTGCTCGAGCCGGTAAGGGTATCGCCGTTCATTAATACCAGGTTCGACCGCGTGGGATCAATCACCATCCGGAAGCCGCTGTAGCTGCCGGCATCGAGCGGCGCCGACCCCAGCGCCATGGTGTTGCCGTTCTGGTACGAGAGCAGATCCACGGTCATGTTGGGCATGGCGAGCGTGGTCCATCCGCCGGTCGACGCGCTGTCGCCCATCGTCGCCGAGTCGGCAGCGGCAGAATCGGCCGCGGCCATCCGGCCGTCCACCCGCACCACGTACACATTCACGCTTTTCACCGAATCGGTGGAGAATGGCGCGTCGGTGAGCTGCAACGTCACCGCCCCACGCTGCGCCGGTGATGTTGATGCGGAACTGCTGCTGCACGCGGCCACCCCAACGGCGAGCACCGTCATCGCCGAAACCAATCCCATCGTACGAGTGAAAACCATCTGCAACTCCTGCTGTCGCGCGAAACGTCCATCCGTGAGCCCTCGGCGTCGGAGCCCAAACCGGTGATGCCGGACCCGCGAGGGGCCCGGCACGTGCACTGCTACACCGGAAGATCGAATGTGATTCGGGTTGCTTGCAGTGTGATGGATCACTGTGCGCTGGGTCACACGCGCGCGAACTACGGCTCCAGCGGGTTTCCTCCCACGATCCCCGTGAGCCCTCGCTGCGTCATGGCCGCGTTGAACGCCGCGAGCCCGCCGGTGAGGAAGTCATTGAAGCCCGTGAGCGCCGCCCGATACTCGGGCTCGAGCACCTGCTGCTGCTCCATCTGCGCCGCCGTGGGCGCCTGATCGCTCCCCTCCGCGCCGCCCTGCAACAGCTGCAGATGCTCGCGGATCATGTCGGGGTAGCGCACGGTGGACTCGATGGCCTGCGGATCGCTCGTGATGTTCGCCTTCACGGAATCCATGGCCGCATCGACCGTGGCCACGGCGGCGGCCACCGCCTTGGCGTTCGCGGTCCCCTTCACCGCGGCCTGCAGCGCCGCGGTCTGCGCGCGCATGGCGTCCAGCCGATTGAGCGCCACGTCGAGCTGCGACATCTGGCGCACGATACCCGACGTGAACGCGTACTGCGCCTGCATGTCGGCCGGCGCCGCGTGCGAACGGGGATCGTTCACCACCTCGAACTGCTGCGATTCGCTGTGTCCGTTCACGGTGAGCGTGGCCGTGTAGGTGCCCGGGGGCACCACCGCGCCGCTCTCCGGACCCTTGTTGAAGTCCTTGGTGCCGGTCCAGCGCACCGGTCCGTCGGCGCGCAGATCCCAGGCGATGCGGTTCATCCCCGCGCCGGCGGGCACCCAGGGCTTGGCCTTGGACGTCGAGTCGTCGGCGTCGTCGCCGCCGTGCGTGCCCTGCATGGTGCGCACCACCCGCCCGTTGGCGTCGGTGATCACCAGCGTGCCGGGCGCCTTGCTGGAGTCGGCAAGGAAGTACGTGATGGTGGCGCCGAACTCGGGGTTCTGCCCGTAGTACGCGCCGTCGCCCAGCTCCTCGGTCTGCGACCAGGGCCAGTAGCGATGCGCGTCGCGAATGGGGAACAGGTGCACGGCCGCCTTGCCGACGGCGGGCGTGAACTGTTCGAAGGGCGTGATGTCGTCCAGCACCCACACCGACCGGCCGTGCGTGCCGAGGATGAGGTCGTGCTCCTGCGGCTGGATGTACATGTCGTAGACGGAGACGTTGGGCAGCCCCAACCCCATCAGGTACCAGTGCGCGCCGGCGTCCCAGCTGGTGTACAGGCCGTTCTCCAGACCGGCGTAGTACATGCGCGAGTTGCCGGGGTCCTGCATGGCCGAACGGGCGTACACGCCGGCCGGCAGGTCGCCGACGATGGAATGCCAGGTCTGGCCGTAGTCGCTGGTGGCGTACAGGTACGGCTTGAAGTCGCCCAGGAAGTGGCGGTCTACGGCGATCACCGCCTGGCCGGCGTTGGTGGCCGACAGCTTCACCGACTCCACGCGCCCCCAGGCGGGCAGGTCGGGAATGCGGCTCGTGACGTTGGTCCAGTGTGCGCCGCCGTCGCGCGTCACCTGCACCAGGCCGTCGTCGGTGCCCACCCAGAGCACGTTGGAATCGCTCGGCGCCGGCGTCACGATCAGAATGGCGTCGTACACCTCGGCGCCCGAATTGTCTTTCATGACGTCGCCGCCCGACGAGCCCTGCTTGGACTTGTCGTTGCGCGTGAGGTCGGGGCTGATGGGCGTCCAGGTGCGGCCGTGGTCGGCGCTGCGGAACACCACGTTGGCGCCCGCGTAGAGCACGCTCGGATTCTGCGGCGACACGGCGAAGGCGGCCTCCCAGTCCTGGCGGTATTTGATCTTGGCCACGCCGTCGCCGCCGAAGTCGTACGGGTACGGTTCGAGATCGTGCACCTGCTGCGTGGTGCGGTCGAACGCCATGAGCACGCCGTTCTGCGTGCTGTTGTAGATGATGTTCGGGTTGTCGGGCGCCGGCACCGCGTAGATGCCGTCGCCGCCGTTCATGGCGAACCACTGGCGGCTCACCACGCCCTTGGGGTCCTGGCTCCAGCCGGGTCCGCACCAGGAGCTGTTGTCCTGCAGGCCGCCGCACACCAGGTACGGAAATTCGTTGTCGGCGGTCACGTGGTAGAACTGGCCGATGGCGATGTTGTGCACGAACGACCAGGTGGCGCCGTCGTCCTGCGACAGGATGACGCCGCCGTCGTTGCCCTCGATGATCCGCCCCGAACCCGAGGGATCGATCCAGATCGTGTGGTTGTCCACGTGGTTCTGCTTGGCGATGGGCGTGAACGTGGCGCCGCCGTCGTGCGAGTCCATGAGGAACATGGACAACGTGAACACGTGCTCCGGATTGGTGGGGTCCACCGCCACATGCGAGAAGTAGAATGCGCGCACGTCGGCTTCCTGGTCGTCGCTCACCTTGGTCCAGGTGGCGCCGGCGTCGTCCGAGCGCCACATCACACCCTCGCTCGAGCCGATGGCGGCGTACACCCGATCGTGCTGGCTGGGCGCCACGGCCAGGCCGATGCGACTCACCGGCCCCGTGGGCAGGCCGTGGCCCGACAGGCGCGTCCAGGTGGTGCCGCCGTCCACCGACTTGTAGATGGCGTCCTCGGGGCCGCCGTCGTCGTAGCTCCACGGCGTGCGGCGGTACTTATAAGTACTTGCGTATAGTACGTTGGGGTTCACCGGATCCATGGCGAGGTCGGCGGCGCCCACGCCGGGCGCGACGTACAGCACCTTGTCCCAGGTCTTGCCGCCGTCGGTGGTGCGATACACGCCGCGGTCGGGGCTGTCCTTCCACGGGTTGCCCATGGCGGCCACGAACACCGTGTTGGGATCGCGCGGGTTGATGACGATGCGCGGGATCTGCCGCGTGCCCGCGAGGCCCAGGTGCGTCCAGTGCGCGCCGCCGTCGGTGGACTTGTAGACGCCGTCGCCGAACGAAACGTTGTTGCGAACGTTGCCCTCGCCGGTGCCCGCCCACACCACCTCGGCGTTGTTCGGATCCACGGCCAGCGCGCCGATGGACAGCACCGGCTGGTGCTGGAACTCGGCGGTCCACGTGGTGCCGCCGTTGGTGGTGCGGAACACGCCGCCGTCGGCCGTGCCGACGTAGTAGGTGACGTTGTTGCCGGGCACGCCCGCCACCGCCGACACCCGGCCGCCGCTGATGGCGGGCCCGATCTGCCGGAAGGCGATGCTGCTGGCCACCGGCATCGGGAGCCGCGTGCGTCCGTCCTGGTCGGCTTGCTGTGCCGTGGCGGGTCGAGGCGTGGTGATCTGCGCCAGGAGCGCGGTGGGCATGGCAAGCGCGGCCAGAAGCGCGGCGGCGCGGAACGAGGGGACGGCGCGGGACGTCGTTCGCATTGGCAGAGAGTCCTTGCGGGGTTGGGTGATGGTGCTGCGTGACAGACCCAACGAGGACGCCCCGCCGTCACCCATTGATCAGGCCGAGGGCGGCCCTGCCGACTTGCGCGTGCTGATGCCGAACGGCATGTAGAGCGGGCACCAGCCGATGAGACTGGTCACGATGAATGCGATGGCGACGACCTCGAGCACCAGCGCCAGCGTCCCGCTGAGCTTGCCCATGAAGTAGAGCGCCGCAATGCAGATGGCGACGAGAATGCGGATGGCGCGGTCGACGGTTCCCATGTTGTTCTTCATGCGACCTCCGAGGCCGGATTGGGTGGGTAGAGATCCGGCTGGCATCAATCTGCCGGGCGTGAGGAGGGTTCGCCAGCGAGGCGACGGCGGGGAACCGTCAGCCGCCCGTGCCGTACCCCCAATCGTACGTCCGCGTCTCGCCCATGAGCTTCCACCGGGCCGGATCCACATCGCGCTGCCAGTCCAGCGGTTCGCCCAGCGGCTGCGGCGTGGCGGCCCGCGCCAGCGCCGCGCGCACCGCGGTCTTCTGATCGGCGCCCAGCGCGTCGGCGGCCAGCGACACGAAGAGCATCGTGCCGCTGCGCGACACGAGATCGAGCCACGCCGACGCCAGCGTCCACGGTTCCTTGGTGGTGACGGCCGCGCAGTCGGGGTCGGCC
>Ga0307375_10002303_pt1 | contig 19678 bp, 13 predicted proteins | sample TR1MG_FD_202531 | JGI IMG/M metagenome (GOLD analysis project Ga0307375, IMG submission 202531) | Soil microbial communities from Risofladan, Vaasa, Finland - TR-1 | ecosystem: Environmental > Terrestrial > Soil > Coastal area > Acid sulfate soil | place: Finland: Risofladan, Vaasa | collected...
TGTTCATGTCGTCGCTGTTCGGCGACGCCATGTGCCGCGAGATGATGCCGGGGGCGTTCCCCGAGCCGGCGGACGAAGCGCCGGCGCGGTATGCGCGCTGCTTCCTGCGCGCGGTGGGGGTGCAGACGCGGGCGACGGCAACGTCAAACGCGACGGCGGCGTGACGCCGTTGCGCGATCACCTTTCAACATTCGGACCCATGCCACACTTCACTGCCCGGCGCGCGATCGTCGCGCTGTTGCTCGGCGCCGTCGGATTCGGCGCGGTCCCGCTCGCGGCCCAGCAGGCCACGGACGGCGTCCACCGGCTGTCGCTGCAGGAGGCCATCATCACGGCCCAGCAGCGCAGCGCCACGCTCGGCATCGCCCGGGCCGGCGTGACGCGGGCGGCCGGCGAATACGACCAGGCGCGCGCCCAGTTCCTGCCGCAGTTGAGCGCATCGCTCGGCTACACCAAGACGCTGCGTTCGCAGTTCTCGGGGTTCAGTCTTGGCGGCTCGACGGCCGACACGACGGCCGGTCCCAAGACCGAGTCGCTGTGCACGCCGCACATCGCGTCCACGGCGACGGCGGCCGAGCGCGATGCGGCGCTCGCCCAGGCGGTGACGTGTGCGTCGAGCAACGGCGGGTCGAGTTTCCAGAGCGTGGGGTTCGGCGCCAAGAACCAGTACGTGTTCGGGCTCCAGCTGTCGCAGAACATCTTCACGTGGGGCAAGCTCACGGGTCAGCGCACGGCGGCGGTGGCCGGCCAGCGGGCGGCCGACATCGAATTCGGCGCCCAGCGCGCGCAGCTGGCGCTCGACGTGACGCAGGCCTACTACGACGCCGTGCTGGCGCAGCAACTGGTGCGCATCGCCGATTCGACGCTGGCGCAGACGGACGAGCTGCTCCGCCAGACGCGCGTGGCGCGCCAGGTGGGCAACGCGTCGGAATTCGATCTGCTCAAGGCGCAGGTGACGCGCGACAATCAGCGGCCGCAGCTGCTGCAGGCGGAGACCAACCGCGACGTGGCACTGCTCAACCTCAAGCGCCTGCTGGAAATCCCGCTCGACGATTCGCTGGAGCTGACGACGTCGATCGAGGATGCGCCGGTGCCGTCGCTCACCGGGATCGCCACGGCGAGCGCGCCCGACACCAATGCCGAGCATCGCGCCGCGGTGCGGGAAGCGCAGCAGAACGTGCGCGCGCAGGAGGGACTGCTCAAGGCCGCCAGGGCCGACCGGTATCCGGCGCTGGCGCTCACGTCCGGTTATCAGCGGCTGTTCTTTCCGCAGTCCACGTTCCCGAGCTGGAACGACTACCGGGAGAATTGGACGGTGGGGCTCAGCGCCCAGGTGTCGCTGTTCAGCGGCGGCCGCACGCACGGCAGCGAGATGATCGCGCAGGCCAACGTGCAGCAGGCGCAGGCGCAACTGGATCAGACGCGGCAGTACGCGTCGCTCGACGCGCGGGTGGCCATGCGGCAGTTGGTCCAAGCCGAGGCGGCGTGGCAGGCCAGCGCCGGGACGTCGGAGCAGGCGCGGCGCGCGTACGCCATCGACCAGGTGCGCTACAAGGAAGGCATCTCCACGCAGACCGATCTGGCGCAGTCGCGCTTGCTGCTCCAGCAGGCCGAGGCCAATCGCGCGCAGGCGGCGCGCGATCTCGCCGTGGCGCGGGTCCGCGTGACGTTGCTGCGCGATCTGCCGCTGCAGCAGAGCACGGGCGGCGCGGCCACGAGCCGCGGATCGACCTCGACCGCCGGCCAGACCACGACGGGATCACAGGGAACCACACCGGCCGCGACCACGACCGCCGGCCAAACCGGGGGCATGACTCCATGAACGTGAAGGACCAGACCACGCGCGTTGTCCATCTGGCGCTGGCCGCGGCCATCCTCGTCGGCGCGGCGGCGTGCGGCCGCGACGCCGCCAACGCGGAGCCGGCCGATACCGGAGTGACGATCGGGCCCGAGAACATCGCCGTGGTGCAGGTGCGCCGGATCCAGACCGGGCCCGAGATCTCGGGGTCGCTCGAGGCCGATGAGCAGGCCACCGTCCGCGCCGAGGTGCAGGGCGCGGTGCTGGCCACGTACGCCGAGCCCGGCCAGCGGGTGACCCGCGGTCAGCTGTTGGCGCGGCTCGACGACACGGCGCTGCGGGAGCAGGCGCTGTCGGCCAAGTCGGCGGTGGCCACGGCGCAGAACGCCTCCGACATCGCGCAGCGCAACCTCCAGCGCAGCGAAGCGCTGAGCAAGGTGGGGGCGATCGCCGACCGCGACCTCGAAGCCAGCCGCAACGGGGCGATGGCCGCCCAGACGCAGCTCGACAACGCCAGGGCCATGTACGTCAACGCGCAGAAGACGCTCGACAAGACGCAGGTGCACGCGCCGTTCGACGGCGTGGTGAGCGCGCGCACGGTGAGCGGCGGGGACTTCGTATCGCCGGGCGGCGCGATGTTCTCGCTGGTGAACCCGGCCACGATGCGGCTCGAAGCCGCCGTGCCGGCCGAGCAGCTGGGCGAGGTGAGGGTGGGGATGCCGGTGGAGTTCTCGGTCACCGGGTATCCCGGCCGCACGTTCACCGGCCACATCACGCGGGTGAATCCCACGGCCGATCCCACCACGCGCCAGGTGTCGTTGCTGGCGCGCATCCCGAACGCCGGCAATTCGCTGGTCGGGGGGCTGTTCGCCGACGGGCGCGTGGCCAGCGAGACGCACGATGCGCCGGTGGTGCCGGCGTCGGCGGTGGACGAACATGGCATCCGGCCGTCGGTGATGACCGTGCGCCAGGGCAAGGTGACGCGGGTGGACGTGGAGCTCGGGCTCCGCGACCAGGTGGCGGAGACGGTGGAAATCCGGAGTGGGTTGTCGGCGGGCGACACGATCCTCGTCGGCGCGGCGCGCGGCATCTCACCGGGTACGCCGGTGACGGTGAACGCGCCGTCCGACGTCAAGCGATAGCGAGTACCCCATGGTCATTTCTGATTTCGCGATCAAGCGGCCGCTGATCACCGTGGTCACGATGCTGGCGTTGGCGGTCTTCGGGCTGTTCGCGCTGTTCCGCCTCAAGACCGACGAATTCCCGGACGTGGCGCCGCCGTACGTGACGGTGGGGATCCCGTATCCCGGGGCGTCGCCCGACGTGGTGGAGAAGCAGCTGCTGAAGCCGGTCGAGGATCAGATCTCGTCCATCGCCGGGGTGAAGCAGGTCACCGGGCAGGCGTACGACGGCTACGCGAACGTGCTGATCGAGTTCTACTACGGCAAGGACCTGAACGTCGCCACGCAGGAAGCGCGCGACGCGGTATCGTCCATCCGCTCGGACCTGCCCGAAGAGATGAAGGAGCCGGTGATCAAGAAGTTCAACGATACGGACCGTCCCATCGTGTCGCTGGCGCTCTCGTCCACGGTGCTCTCGCCGGCCGAGTTGACGCGGCTGGCCGATCCCGACATCACGCGCCAGCTGCGCGCCATTCCCGGCGTGGCGGACGTGGAGGTGTTCGGGAATGTGGACCGGCAGTTGACGGTCGAGGTGCGTCCGACGGCGCTGCAGGCCGCGGGGGTGAGCGTGGCGCAGGTCGTGCAGGCGTTGCAGGCGCAGAATCTGGCGGCGCCGGTGGGGAGGGTGATCGGCGCGCTCGACGAACGGTCCATCCGGCTCAAGGGCCGGATGCAGACGCCCGAGGAGTTCAAACAGCTCGTCGTGGCGGAGCGCAACGACCGGCTCATCCGGCTGGGCGACGTGGCCGACATCAAGGACGGCACGGCCGAGGCGCGCACGCTGGCGCTGTTCAACGACCGTGAGGCCGTGGGCATCGACGTCAAGAAGGCCACGGGCTACAGCACGACCGACGTGAGCGACAAGATCCGGGCGCGGGTGGCGCTGATCGCGAAGACGCTGCCGGCGGGCACGCAGATGGAACTGGTGAAGGATTCGGGCACGCGCGTGGACGCGGCGGTGCTCAACGTGGAGGAGGCGCTGATCGAGGGCGCGCTGCTCACCGTGCTCGTGGTGTTCCTGTTCCTGAACTCGTGGCGGTCCACGGTGATCACGGGGCTCGCGTTGCCGGTGTCGGTGCTGGCGTCGTTCATCGCGGTGTGGGTGATGGGGTTCAAGCTCGAGACGATGTCGCTGCTCGGGCTGTCGCTGGCCATCGGCATCCTGATCGACGACGCGATCGTGGTGCGCGAGAACATCGTGCGCCACGTGGAGATGGGGAAGGACCATTACACGGCGGCCCACGACGGCACCGACGAGATCGGGCTGGCGGTGGCGGCGACGACCTTTTCCATCCTCGCCGTATTCGTGCCCATCGGTTTCATGCCCGGCATCGGCGGCCAGTGGTTCAAGCCGTTCGCGCTCACCATCGCCTGCGCGGTGGCGGTGTCGCTGTTCGTGTCGTTCTCCCTCGACCCGATGCTGTCGGCCTACTGGTCCGACCCGCACGTGCCCGACAATCAGCGTTCGTGGATATCGCGGAAGCTGGTGGACTTCAACCACTGGTTCGCGCGCCAGGCCGAGAACTACAAGCTCGTGATCGCCTGGGCGCTGGACCACCGCTCGGCGATGGTGACGATCGCGGTGGGCACGCTGGCGGCGGCGTTCGTGCTGCCCAGCCGCGGTCTCACCGGTCTGGCGGCGGCGCTGCTGGGCGTCGGCATCATCGTGTTCGCGCTGAGCGCCCGGCGCCTGCCGGCGCCGGTGCGCGGCGTGGTCGGCGTGGCGGGGCTGGCCATCGCCATCCTGCTGCCCCGCTACGTGCCGCCCGTGCGCACGGTCGGCGTGGGGTTCATGCCCGAGGACGACCGCGGCGAATTGACCGTGCATATCGAGACCCCGCCGGGGTCGAATCTCGAGTACACGCGGCTCAAGTCGGAGGAGACGGCGCGATTCATCCGCGCCCACCCCGAAGTGCGCTACACGTACACCACCCTCGGCACGCAGGCCACGGGCGAGGTGGACCAGGGCGACATCTATGTGAAGATGGTGCCGCGCGACCAGCGGGCGGTGAGCGTGACCCAGTTCGCGGCCCTGTTGCGGGACGAGACCGAACACGTGGCCGGCGTCACGTTGTCGGTGTTCACCGACGACTTCAGCGGCGGCCGCAAGCAGCTGCAGCTCCAGATTCGCGGCGACAACCTGGCCACGATCAACGCCGCCGCCGACACGGTGGAGGCGATCGTCAAGCAGATCCCCGGGGCCGTGGACGTCGGCCTGTCCACCAAGGGCGAGAAGCCCGAACTGAACATCGAACTCAACCGCGGCATCGCCGGCGCGCTCGGCATCACCGTGGGCCAGATCGCGCAATCGCTGCGCCCGGCGTTCGCCGGCCTCAAGGCCGGCGACTGGATCGATCCCAGCGGCGAGCCGCGCGACGTCGAAGTGCGGCTCGCCCCCGAGGCACGCCGCCGCGCGGCCGACCTGCGCCAGCTGCCGCTGGTCATCACCGGCCCCAACGGGCTCCCGACCACGATCCCGCTGGGCCAGGTGGCGACGATCGTGGACAGCGTCGGCCCGGCGATCATCGACCACCTCGACCGCGAGCAGGTGGTGAACGTGGAACTCAACACGTCGGGCCGCGCGTCGGGCGACGTCACGGCCGACATCCAGGCGCGACTGGCCAAGGTGCAACTGCCGCCGGGCGTGCGCCTGTCCTACGGCGGCGACGCGCAGAACCAGACCGAGGTGTTCGGCCAGATCTTCTCGGCGCTCGGCGTGGCCGTGCTGCTCATGTACCTGATCCTCGTCGTGCAGTTCGGATCGTTCCTCGACCCGCTGGCCATCATGATTTCGCTGCCGCTGTCGCTCATCGGCGTGATGCTGGCGCTCGCCCTGACCGGCAACACCATCAACATCATGTCGCTCATCGGCGTCATTCTGCTGATGGGCATCGTGGCCAAGAACGCCATCCTGCTCATCGATTTCGCCAAATGGTCGCGCGAGGAGCAGGGCACGCCGCTGCGCGAGGCGCTCATCCAGGCCGGCGCCATCCGGTTGCGTCCGATTCTGATGACCACGTTCGCGCTCATTGCCGGCATGATTCCGGTGGCGATGGGCCGCGGCGAGGGCGCGCAGTTCCGGGCCCCGCTCGGCGTGGCCGTGATCGGCGGCGTGATCACGTCCACACTGCTCACCCTGCTCGTGATCCCGACGTTCTACGAAATCATGGACGGATGGCGGACGGGGATGGCCCACAAGTTCGGGTTCAAACCGCCGCACACGGCGGAGCACCAGGTGCCGGCGGCCGCGATGGGGGACGATTGACGGACACCAGGGCCGCGGCTTCCTGACACCGCCGCGGTCCTCGCGTGGCTAGATTCCAGAGCCCGCGTCCGACCGGACATCCCCTTCTCCACGTGATGGAGGACTGGCCATCGTCCCCCTGCTGCTCCAATCGCTGTCGCACCTGAGCGAGTCGTCCACGCATCTGCAACGGCTGTGGGCGTACATCACGTTGGGAGCGACGAGCATCTTCACCGAAGAGACCTCGCCGATGATCGGCGGGCTGGCCGCACACAACCATCACCTGCGGTTCGAGCTCGTCGTGCTCTGGGTGGCGGCCGGCGTGTGGGGCGCCGACATCGTGCTCTACTATCTGGGGCGCTGGCGCGGGCGCTGGCTGCGCCAGCGCTGGCCCAAGCTGCGGGGCGTGATTCTGCGCGCGCTCCGGTTCGTGCGCCGGCATCCGTGGCGGTCGTCGCTCGCCGTGCGGTTCGCGTACGGGCTGCGGTTCACGCTGCCGATCGCCTGCGGCGCTGCCCGGCTGCCGGTGCCGCAGTATCTCATCGGCAGTGCCATCAGCTCCGTGGTCTGGTCGCTGGTGTTCACCACCACCGGCTGGGCGGTGGGTCGCACCTCGCAGGCCCTCGGCTGGCACCCGCGCGTGCACGAACTGCCGTTCATGATCGGGCTGTTCGTGGTCGGGCTGGTGGCGTATTTCATCTCGCGCCGCCGCCACGTGGAAGACCGGACCGTCGAGGTGCTGGAAGCGGACTGACGGCGGCGCTCCCCTTCTCGGTGAGCCCCGTCCTGCCGCGGCTGCTCGATCCCGCCATCGTGTCCGAAAGGATGGCGTGGACCGCGGGCGTCGCTGCTGGCGGGCTCTCGAGATGCCCCGGGCCGTGTCACCCTGAAACACGCCGCCGGGGGCCCGCGTAGGGAGCGAGGCACCCTCTACCCCATTCCGATGTTCGCACTCGTCGCCGCGGCCGCATTCGCATTCCAGGTTCAGGTCCAGGCCGGCAAGGACACTGCCGGCAAGAAGGACGTCAACGTCAGCATCAACATCGGTGGCGAGGGCAGGGGACACCGCGGCGCGCCTCGGCGCATTCCCGTCACGCCCGAGTTGCTGCGCACGGCGTTCCACGACTCGGCGGCGCGCACGTTGCTCCTGCGCGCGCGGGCGGCCCGTCTGCAGCAGGACTCGGCGCTGATCTCGTACGACGCGATGTCGTACCAGCGCATCTCGGCGGGGCTCGGGTTCTCGAGCATCGGGCGCGACCGCCTGATGTTCCGGCACGAGGACGTGTCGCACGTGCGGTGGCAGCGGGGCGTTGGCGCGTGGGTGGAACTCAAGGGCGCCCGCACGGCCATTCCCGTGGCGCCCGACGAAGCGGCGGATTCGGCGAACGCCGGGATGAATACCGAGGACGATGCCGCCATTCCGTACTATCCCGGCTACGAGTCGCTGTGGATCGGGGGCGGCGTGGCCAAGGCGCAGGTCGACGAACGCGAGATCGTGCACCCGCTGGCCGAGGGCGCCGAGGCCTACTACACGTACGCCACCGGCGACTCGGTGCACCTCCGCCTGCCCGATGGCAAGATGATCCAGTTGCGCGAACTCAAGGTGCGGCCGCGCCAGCCGCGGTGGAACCTGGTGGTGGGCTCGCTCTGGTTCGACGTGGCGAGCGGCCAGCTCGTGCGGGCGGCGTTCCGGCTGTCGGTGGCCATGGACATCTGGGCGGTGGCCAAGCAGGACGATCCGCACAGCATGGACGACGTGCCGTTCTGGGTGAAGCCGATGATCTCGCCGATGAAGGCCCAGGTCACCGCGGTGGCCATCGAGTACGGGCTCTACAACGGCCGTTTCTGGCTGCCGCGCCTGCAGAGCGCCGAGGGCGACGCCCAGGTGAGCTTCATGCACGTGCCGTTCAGCATGCAGCAGAGTTACACGTACGCGTCGGTGAACGCGCGCGACTCGCTGCCGCCGATCGTCGTAGCGGCGGATCCGATCGCCGATTCGCTGCCCGAGGCGGTGAAGGACAGTCTGCGGGCGGAGCGCCGCGCGGCGCGGCGGGCCGAGCGCGATTCGGTGCGCACGGGGCTCAAGCCGCCGCCGACGGCGGTGTGCGACACCGCGAAGTTCTACACCCGGATGACGTACCGGTACAACGACGCGCGGCTGCCGGTGGCCTACCGGGTGCCGTGCGATCAGTCGCAGCTGGCCACGTCGCCGCTGCTGCCCAAGTCCATCTACGATCCGGGCGAGGCGATCTTCGGGTCGGAGGAGCGCGACGCGCTCGTGGCGCAGGCGCTGTCGCTGTCGGCCCAGGCGCAGTTCGCGCCGCTGCCGCCCACGTTCCATTGGGGCGCCGATCTCATGCGATTCAACCGCATCGAGGGCTTCTCCATCGGCGGCCGCGTGGATGAGCAGTTCGGCGCCGGGTACACGGGGTCGCTGCTCGGACGCATCGGGACGGCCGATCTCGAACCCAATGTCGCGTTGGCCGTCGCCCGCAGCAACGGCGCGCGGACCATCGGCCTGACCGGGTACAACCGGCTGGTGCCGGCCGGCGACTGGGGCAATCCGTTGAGCTTCGGCAGTTCGGTGTCGGCGCTGCTGTTCGGCCGCGATGAAGGGTTCTATTATCGCGCGTCCGGGGTGGAGCTCACCGGCACCAACACGCGCGGCGTGAACTACGACTGGCGGCTGTTCGCCGAGCGCGAGCGCAGCGCGGCCGTGAAGAATCACTGGTCGCTGGGCGCGCCGTTCATTCCGAATCTCGTGGCGCGCCGTGGCAACTACGCGGGCGCGGCGCTGCACGTGCGCGGCAGCCACGGCGAGGATCCCGACGCATTCCGCGTGCTGTCGGACGTGCGGCTGGAGGCGGCGACCGGCGACTCGTCGTACGGCCGCGGGTCGGCGGAGCTCACCTTCTCCGACGGATTCGGGCCGCTGGCCGGCGCCGTGACCCTCTCCGGCGGCAGCTCGGTGGGGTCGCTGCCCGCCCAGCGGCTCTGGTATCTGGGTGGCGCGCAGACCGTGCGCGGCCAGAGTCCCGACACGCTCCAGCGGGGCAACGCGTACTGGCTCACCCGCACCGAACTGGGTTTGAACACGGCCGGTGTGCGTCCCACGGTCTTCGGTGATCTGGGATGGACGGGCGATCGCACGAAGTTGAACGCCGTGGGGCGGCCGTTGAGCGGGGTGGGCGCGGGGCTGAGCTTCCTCGACGGCCTGTTCCGGTTCGACGTCGCGCGGGGGCTGTACCCGCGCAAGCAGTGGCGGCTGGACATGTACGTGGAGGCGCGGTTCTAGTACGGTTCCGGCCTCTTGCGAAACGACGGAGTTGGGGCAATCCGCAACAGGCGCGGCCATGGCCGGCTGGACCAGGCGCATCGTAAGTCGTTGTCCACGCGTTGGTTGCACGCCTGTGATTCAGTGGCACGATCGTCGCGTACATGTGCAGGGCATTCCTCCGCGCGCACGGCGCCGTGCCGTGTGTTCGGCCGACGCAGGCCTCCCGCGATCGCCTTTCCGTGACCCAAGACTCGACGGCCCGAGCCACGTTCTACGCCGACACCTTGCTCTGGCAGAGCAGGATCCGGGTTGGTGTGGCGGCGTTCATGGGCGTCGCCGGCTTCGTGCTGTTGGAGACCGGCACCGGACGCTCGGTCCGGCCGCTGATCGTGGCCCTTGTCGCGTACGTCGCCGTGGTGGGCGTGGTCGCGGCGGCGGCGGCGGCGCGGCGTCGCATGGCGGACTGGGGCGTGACGGTCACGGTGATGGCCGACATCGCGTACCTGTTCGCGGTCACCCTGTTCGTGTCCCCGCCCGCGTATTATGGGCGAATACTCATACTCGCGTTCGTCGCGCTCCACCTCACCGATCTCTACTTCGGGCGCGCCCAGGCGCTGATCGCCCTGGGCACCGTGGTCTCGGGCTACCTCGTCCTCGTGTCGGTGGCCATCAACCGGCAGGCGCCGCTCATCTGGGGCGAGGAACTCTGGTCGGTGGCGGCGTTCGCGGTGGTCGCGGCGGTCTTCCTGCTGCAGTACGGGAACTGGAACCGGCGACTGGGCGCGATCGTGCGCCTGCTGGAGCGGGCCGAGGAAGGCGAGTTCGCCGCGCCCTACGACCTCGAGGCCGACCCCCATCCCGACGCCGTGACGATGGTGGGCGCGGCGTACAACCGCGTGCGCGAACAGATCTCGAGCATGGTGCTCACCGACGCGCTCACCGGCTGCGTGAACCGGCGCGGGTTCGACCAGGAGTTGAGCCGCGAGGTGGCCCGTGCCGCCCGCGCCGGCAGCGACTTCTCTTTGCTGGCGCTCGACCTCGACTTCTTCAAGGCGGTCAACGACACCCGTGGGCATCTGGCCGGCGATGCCGTGCTGCGCGAGGTGGGCATGCTGCTCAAGCAGTCGCGCCGGGCGGGCGACGTCGTGGCCCGTACCGGCGGTGAGGAATTCGCGATCATCCTTCCCGACACCTCGCCGGCGGGCGCCCTCCAGGTGGCCACCCGGCTGTGCGATGCCGTGCGCCTGCACACGTTCCTGCCCGACGGCAAGCCGCTCCAGCTCACGGTGAGCATCGGGCTGGTTTCCATCACCGCCGATCTGCCGGGCGACGTGGTGGAGGAGACCAAGCGCCGCGCCGACGCCGCGCTGTACCATGCCAAGCGGAGCGGGCGCGACTGCGTGCGCGTGTGGACCCCGGATCTGGCCGGCCGGCGCTCCGGGCGGATCACCGAATCCATTCGTATCATCGGATCGTAGGACACGGGGACTCCCTTCCCCTGGAACCGGCCAACGCCATGGTGTCTGCCACTCTCATCTCCACGCGCGTGGGATTCGCCGCCCTGCGCGCCAATCCCCTCCGCACGCTCCTCTCCACGCTCGGCGTGGTGATGGGCGTGGCGGCGCTGGTGTCGGTGCTCTCGCTGGGTGACGGCATGGAGCACTTCGCCCGCTCGCAAATCGATCAGACGTCGAGTCTGCAGTTCGTGGAGGTGCGGCCCCAGGCCACGCGCGAGATCGACGGCCAGTCGTTCCCCCGCCCCGACGTGCGGGTGTTCACGGCCGCCGACGCGGACGCGCTCCAGGGGCAACTGTCCGTGCCGGCCGAGGTGGGGCTGCTCGTGCAGGCGGGCGGCCTCGCGGCCCGCGGCGACGGATCGCCCCGCGGCGCCGCGGTGCTCGGCGTCACGCCCGGCGTATTCGCCATGCGCGGCATGACCGTGGAGGCCGGGCGCATTTTCGACGCCAGCGAAACGCGCGGCGGGGCACCGGTGGTCGTGCTTTCGCGGTCGCTCGCCGCCGCGCTGGCGGCCCCGGCGCCGCCCGCGTCGCTCCTCGATTCCACGATCACGCTGCAGGGGCAGGCCCGGCGGGTGATCGGCATCGTTTCCACCGGCGCGGACTCGGCCACGTTGCGGGCGTTCGTGCCGATCACCGGCGCCGCGGCGGCAATGACGCCGTCGGCCACGCCGCGGGCGCCGGCGTTGCTCGTGCACGTGGACAGCGTGAACCAGGTGGGGGAGGCGCGCGCCGCGGTGGAGCGCTGGCTGGCGGCCGGCGATCCGGCGTGGAAGAGCCGGGTGCGCGTGATCACCAACGAATACCGCCTCGGGCAGGTGCAGCAGGGGTTGCTGCTGTTCAAGTTGCTGATGGGCGCGCTCACCGGCATCTCGCTGGTCGTGGGCGGCATCGGCATCATGAACGTGCTGCTGGCGAGCGTGGCCGAGCGAACGCGCGAGATCGGCATCCGGCGGGCCACGGGCGCGCGCCGGCATGAGATCCTGATGCAGTTCCTGGCGGAGTCGGTGGCGATCACCGGCGCCGGAGCGGTGCTTGGCGCGGGCGCCGGCGTCGCCGCGGCGTACACCGTGACGGCGATCATGCGCGCGCGCACGCGGGCCACGGTGTACGCCGGCCTGTCGGTGAGCACGCTGCTCGTGGCGGCGCTCGCGGCGCTGGTGGTGGGGATCGGGTTCGGGCTGTATCCGGCCATCAAGGCGTCGCGGCTGTCGCCCATCGACGCCATTCGCCACGAATAGCCCGCCGTTTACTTTCGCCGGTGTGGGAAGCAGGTTGGTATCCGATGCCTGCCACCCGGTCGCGCCTTCCGCTCTCAACGCCCACGCGCTGCGCGTGGGCCACCACGCCCCTCGGCATCGCGTATCACGACGCCGAATGGGGCGTGCCCGTGCACGACGACCGGGTGCTGTTCGAGTTCCTGGTGCTCGAGGGCGCGCAGGCGGGGTTGAGCTGGGAGACCATTCTCCGCAAGCGCGACGGCTACCGGGCGGCGTTCGCGCAGTTCGACCCGGCGGCCGTGGCCCGGTTCACGCCGGCCCGGGTGGAGCGGCTGCTCGCCGACCCCGCGATCGTGCGCAACCGGCTCAAGGTGGAGAGCACGGTGTCCAACGCGCGGGCCCTGCTGGCGGTGCAGCGCGAATTTCAGAGCTTTGACGCCTACCTCTGGCGGTTTGTGGACGGCGCGCCCATCGTGAACCGCCGCCGCGGCATGGGCGACGTGCCCGCCCGCACCGAGCGGTCGGACGCACTGAGCCAGGATCTCAAGGCCCGCGGCTTCCGGTTCGTGGGATCCACGATCTGTTATGCCTTCATGCAGGCCGTCGGCCTCGTGAACGATCATCTCGTCACCTGCTTCCGGTATCAGACCCCGTGACCGACAGCGACCGGATCGTGATTCCCGCAGAGACCACGGTGGCGATCATCGCGCTCATCGTCGGGGTGGTGACGCTGAACTACCTCCCCGTGGGCGGTTTCTACGACGACGGCTTCTACGCCATCCTCGCCAAGGCGCTGGCCACCGGGCACGGATATCACGTGCTCAATCTTCCGGGCGCCCCGGCGGCGGTGCACTACCCGCCGGGCTATCCACTGCTGCTGGCCCTGTTCTGGAAGATCGCGCCGCCGTTTCCCGCCAACATCGTCTGGTTCAAGCTCATCAACATCGTGCTGCTGGGCGTCATCGCCTGGGCCACCTGCCGGTACGCGGTGCACGTGCTGATGCTGTCGCCGGGCGTCGCGTTCCTCGCCACGCTCGTGGGCACGGTGACGATTCCCATGCTCGTGCTCACCAACATGCTCCTGTCGGAGCCGTTCTTCCTGGCGCTGCTGGTGCCGGCGTTGATTCTGAGCGAGGAGATGGCGCGTCATCATCCGGCGCGGCGGGAGGCGCTCTGGCTGGGGTTCCTGAGCGGGGCCGTGGTGCTGGTGCGCTCCATCGGCGCGATGCTGATCATCGCCATCGCCGTGGTCTGGCTGGTGCGCGGCGCGCGGCGCGCCGTGGCCTGGTACCTGGGCGCCGCGCTGCTCGTGGTCTCGCCCTGGCTGCTCTGGACGGCGCTGCATGCCCACGATGTGCCCGCCGTGCTGCAGGGGTCCTACGGCAGTTACGGGGCGTGGTTCCTGCGCGGGGTGCGCGACGGCGGGCTGCCGTTCGTCGTCGCCACGGCGCGCGTCAACGCGCACACGCTGGCCTTGGGCGTGGCCACGTCGTTCCGGTTCACGCCGTCGGCGGCGGTCACGGCGATCACCGAGCTGGCCCTGGCGTGGCTGCTTGCCTACGGCGCGTGGCGCGTGCGACGGCGAGCCCCGGTGACGTTGGTGTTCCTGGCGCTCTATCTGGGGTTGGTGGTTGTCTGGCCCGATCAGCCGCTACGCTTCGCGTGGGCGCTGTGGCCCCTCCTCATGGTGCTGCTGTTCGTGCCCCTCGAAGTGCTGCAGGCGCCCGCCGAGGCGGCGCCGCAGACGCTGCGCATCGCGATTGCCGCGGCGGCGCTCTGCCTGTTGCCCGGGATGCTGCGTTACAACGGGCGCGGGTACGCCGGCGACTGGTGGGAATCCATTCCTCGCGGCATGACCGAGCGCGCGCAGCCGACCATCCGGTGGGTGCGCGTGCATGCGCATCGCGGTGACGTGGTGGCCGCCGAATCGGAGCCGATGGTGTACCTGTATGCCGAGCACGAGGCGGTGCCCGTCGCCGCGTTCACGGCGCTCCAGTACCTGCGCAACCGGACCTCGCAGGAGAACGCCGAGAACCTGCGGCAGATCCTCCAGCTGTCGGGCGCGCGCTACGTGCTGGTGCACTCCCCCGGTGAACTCGACGCGGCGCGCACGCTGGCCGCGATGCCGAACGCCGCGCCGTCGCTCACGCTGTCCGACAGCACGGGCGGGCTGTACGTGTTCACGGTCGGGGCCGCGGCGCGCGACTCAACGGGTCCCTGAACGGGCGCAGGCGGCGAGCAGGCGGCGCGGAGCCGGCGCGTGGGGATACAGCGCCCGCGCCGCCTCGGCATGCGTGCGCACCAGATCGCACCGCCCGCGCGCCTGCGCCGACTCGGCCAGCCGCATCTGGATGCGGTAGCTGCCGGGATCCTCGCGCGCCGCCGCGGCCAGCGCGCCGTGCTCGTACTGGCGCATGGCGTCGAGCATGTAGGCGCTGCGCGCGGCGACGCCGGCGCCCACCACGACGAGGCCGGCGAGCAGCGCCGCGTGCACCCGGCGGGACACCGGGAGCGCCCGCCGCTCCGGCGGACTGCGCAGCGTGCCCAGCGCGGCGAACACCACCAGCGCCGGCGCCGGCAACAGCAGCACGGCGTCGAACACGCCGACGATTGCCGTGGCGATGACGACCCCCGCCAGCGCGAGGCCGAGCAGATAGTCGTCCAGCTCCGCGGCCCGCACCATCTGGCGTCCGGCCTCGCCGAGCAGGCCGAGGAGCGCGAGGGCCAGCAGCGCCACCGCCGCCAGGCCGCGCTCCGACGCGAACGCCATCCAGTCGCTGCTCGGCCACGGATTGTCCGTCATCCCGGTGTCGCCGTTGAGCGACGGGTCGGTGGGCTTCACGGTGGCCGGGTATTCCACCGGCCAGTTGCCGGGCCCCACCCCGAGGAGCGGATGATGCAGCGCGAGCTTTAGTGTATTGGTATATTGCACGAGCCGCCCCCGGCCGCTGCCCCCCGTGTAGTCGGCGACGCTCTTCACCGAATCCAGGTACGGCGAGCGGCTCCGCCAGTCGAGGGCGTTGGGCAGGAACACCGCCGCGCCCACGGTGCCGGTCACGACGACGGCGATCAACAGCAGGCGCCGCCGCATGCCCGCCACCCGCCACCGCGCCCGCGCCCGCCACACGCCGGGCAACAGCACGAGCATGCACGCCGCGAGCGCCAGCCACGCGGCGCGCGTGCGCGACAGCACGAGGATGGCCGACACGAACGCCAGCGCCAGCGTGGCGACGAGGGTCGGGATCCGGCGCCGCGCCGCCAGCGCCGCGACGATGAGCAGGGGCGTGGCGATCGCCGCGAGGTGGGCCACGAAGTTCCGGTTGCCCAGCGTGCCGCCCGGCGCGCGGTTGAGGCTGAAGTAGGGCGAATCGGCGCCGTACGCCTGGGCCAGCGCCGTGGCCGCCACCGCGACCACGGCGAACACGAGCACGGCCACCACCGCCCGCTCCCGTCGCGGACGCCCGGCGGCCACCGCCGTCGCGCTCCAGAACACCACCAGGCTCGACCAGGTGACGGCCAGCGACCGCGCGGCCAGCCAGTGATTCGCGGCGAACACCGCCGAGAGCAGGCTCAGCGCCAGGAAGAGCAGCAGCAGCACGTCCACTCCCGCATACCCGATGCGGCGGCGGCGCACCAGCGCGAGCGGCCCGAGCAGCAGCGCCGTGACGTGGAGCGCCAGCTCCTTGGGCACGAAGAACCGGTCGAGGTCGAACGCCTTGTACGGCGCGGCCACGAGCCCCACGGCCAGCGCGCCGAGTCCGATCACAAGGATCGCGATCAGCGCGGCGGCGTCCGGCATGGAGCCGGTGGACGAGGGGGAGGTGGAAGTCGAGGAGGCCATGGCGTGGGGCGCGCCGGTGTTCTGCGGCGGGCTGCACCAAGGTACATTGGACCCGCGCGGCACGCACCGCCGCGCCGCATCCGGAGGATCTTCATGGCCACCGCACGCACCGTCCCGCTCCTCGCCGCCCTGCTGGCTCTGGTCCCCGCCGCGGCGTCGCTGCGGGCCCAGACCCAGGCCCCCCTGCGCGCGCGCCAGCTCGGCGTGGCGCCGGGCATCTTCACGCCCGGCCCCAACAACGCCATCACCGACGTGGCCGGCGTGCTCGTGGGGCAGACCACCGTGGACGATGGCGACTCCATCCACACCGGCATCACCGCCATCCGGCCGCACGCCGGAAACATGTTCGATGCGCGTGTGCCGGCGGCGATCGTCGTCGGCAACGGGTTCGGCAAGCTCCTCGGCGTCACGCAGGTGCGGGAACTGGGCGAACTCGAGACCCCCATTCTGCTCACCTGCACGCTCTGCGTGTGGCGCGCCGCCGACGCCATGGTGGCCTGGGCACTGGCGCAGCCGGGCATGGAGAACGTCCGCTCCATCAACCCCGTGGTCGGCGAGACCAACGACGGTACGCTGAATGCCATCCGGTCGCGGCCCATCACGCCGGCTCAGGTGGTGCGGGCGCTCGAGACGGCCCACGGCGGTGCCGTGACCGAGGGAAGCGTGGGCGCCGGGCGCGGCACGATCGCCTTCGGCTGGAAGGGCGGCATCGGCACCTCGTCGCGAGTGCTGCCCAAGTCGCTGGGCGGCTGGACGGTGGGGGTGCTCGTGCAGACCAATTATGGCGGCATCCTGCAAGTGGACGGCGCGCCGGTGGGTCGCGAGTTGGGGCAGTATTCGTTCAAGCGCGACGTGGACGACCAGAGCGCCGACGGATCGTGCATGATCGTCATCGCCACCGACGCGCCGATCCTGGATCGCAACCTGCGCCGGCTGGCGAGCCGGGCCCTCATGGGGCTGGCCCGCACAGGCTCGTTCGCATCCAATGGCTCGGGCGACTACGTGATCGCCTTCTCGGCCAACCCCAAGCTCCTGCGGGGTGCCGACCAGCGCCGTCCCGACGTGGAGGAGCTGACCAATGAGGAGATGTCGCCCCTGTTCGAGGCCGTGGTGGAGGCCACGGAGGAGGCGGTCTACAACTCCCTGTTCATGGCCACTCCGGTCACCAACGCGCAGGGGCGCACCATCGGGCCGGTGCCGATAGACAGCGTGCGGGCGATTCTCAAACGCTTCGGCCGCGGCCGCTAGTCTCCGGGCACCGGCCGCCCACGGCGGCGCGGGTCACAGGCACTTGAACACCTGCGGATTCCCGCCGTACGACAGGGTGAACGTTTGTTCGGGAATGGAGTCGCTGAGCACGGACATCGTCAGCGACATCGTCCGGCCGTCGGTGTGCCCGGTGTACCGGGCGGCGTAGTGCGGAAGGAGGGAATCGGTGATCGGCACCGGTCCCGGTCCGCCGCGGATGTACACGCCCGGCAGATCGAAATCTCCGTGCCCGGTGAGCAACAAGGGGGCCGTGATCCGGCCGGCGCCGCAGTCGTATTCGATCTCGGCGCCGGTGTCGGACACGATCATGCCGGCGTGGAGTCCGCCCCAACTTCCCAGGGGGACCCGGTCGAGCACCCGCGTGGTGCACGCGACGCACACGCCGATGCCCAGCAACGGCAGAATCCGGGCCCAGCGGGTTGGGAACTGGCTCATCAATGCCTCCGGCATAGTCATTGTACGCCCCCGGGCTCCTGAAGTGTCAAGCAAGGGCATCCGGAACTCTCCCGTCGATTTCGGCCTTGCCCATAGGCACCGGCCCGCTTCCGTGGCATATTCGACACGATGTCCCCGGCGCGTCGCCGGGGCCGGCAACCGCGGTTCACCACAGCACGGGCCAGACCCATGACGCCGAACACACCCGAGGATCTCTTTCGCGCCGAGAAGGAACGCTCGCAGAGCGAGCGCGGCTCCACGCACGCGCAATTGCTGGCCGAGGCCAAGGCGGCGTTCGACAAGTTGATGGCCGAGGGGCAGGCGGCCCGCAAGAGCGGGCGTCCGCGCAAGAATCCGCCGCCGCCGCTCAAGGCTGTCATCGTCGAACCGCCCAAGGCCAAGCAGCCGGCCGCGAAGGCGGCCAAGGCGCCGGCCAAGAAAGCGGCGGCGAAGACGCCGGCCAAGAAGGCCGCGAAGCCGGTCAAGAAGGCGGCGGCCAAGCCGGTCGCGAAGAAGAGCGCGGCCAAGAAGCCGGCCAAGGCGGGCGCGGCCAAGAAGCCCGCTGCCAAGAAAGCCGCGAAGCCCGGCAAGCGGCGCTGATGCGCCGCGCGACCGTCCGGTAGTGTCGTCACCCCTCGATCTCGACGAGGAGACAATGCGCCGGCTCGGCCACCAAGTGACGGACCTGGTGGCCGGGCACCTCGCATCGGTGCGCGGCCAGCCGGCCCAGCATCCGCTCGATCGCCGCACGTCCCGCGCCGTCGTCGCACTGCCCCGACGCGCGCCGGAACTGGGGACATCGTTCGACGCCATCGTGTCGGTGCTGCGCGAGCGCGTGCTCCCGTATCACGCGCGGGAGCCGCACCCGATGTTCCTGGGTTACGTGTCGAGCAGTCCCACGTTTCCCGCGATCATCGGCGACTGGATCGCCACCGGGTTCAACTTCTTCGCCGGCGTCTGGTCGGTGGCTGCCGGTCCCAACGAAGTGGAACTCACGGTGCTGGAGTGGTTCCGCGATTGGCTCGGCATGCCGGCGGGGGCGCGGGGCCTGCTCACCTCCGGCGGGTCGAACGCCACGCTCACCGCCGTGGTGGCGGCGCGGCACGCGGCGCTTGGCGATCGCGTGGAGGATCTGCCGCGCCTGACGATGTACTGCTCCGACCAGGCGCACTCCTCGGTGGCGCGGGCGGCGTGGATTGCCGGCATTCCGCGCGATCAGGTGCGCGCCGTGGCATCGGACGACCAGTTCCGCCTGCGGGTGAATGCGCTGCGCGACGCCATCGCCCACGACCGCGCGGCGGGGCTCCAGCCGTTCCTCATCGTGGGCAGCGCCGGCGCCACGAATACCGGCGCCGTGGATCCGCTGCACGCGCTGGCCGACATCGCCGCCGACGAGGGGCTCTGGTACCACATCGACGCGGCGTATGCCGGGTTCTCCGTGCTCACCGGGCGCGGGCGCGCGCTGCTGTCGGGCATCGAACGCGCCGACAGTGTCACGCTCGACCCCCACAAGTGGCTGTACGTGCCGTTCGAGTGCGGCTGCCTGATGGTGCGTGAACCGGCGCGATTGCACGCGGCGTTCCACATCATGGCCGACTATCTCAAGGACGTGCAGGCGCAGGACGAGGACGTGAACTTCGCCGACTACGGCGAACAGCTCACGCGCTATTCCCGCGCCTTCAAGGTCTGGGTATCGGTCAACTACTTCGGGCTGGCCGCCATCCGCGCCGAGATCGAGCGCGCCATGGGGCTCGCCGATCTGGCCGAGCGCCTGGTGCGCGAGGCGCCGGATCTCGAGGTGCTGTCGCCGGCCACGTTCGGCGTGGTCTGCTTCCGGGTCCATCCGCCGGGGATGGACGACGTCGCGGAACTCGATGCGCTCAACGAGCGCGTGAA
>Ga0307375_10002304_pt1 | contig 19674 bp, 16 predicted proteins | sample TR1MG_FD_202531 | JGI IMG/M metagenome (GOLD analysis project Ga0307375, IMG submission 202531) | Soil microbial communities from Risofladan, Vaasa, Finland - TR-1 | ecosystem: Environmental > Terrestrial > Soil > Coastal area > Acid sulfate soil | place: Finland: Risofladan, Vaasa | collected...
TATGATGCTGCTTATTTGGAGCTATCGCTGCGCACGGGCCTGCCGCTGGCAACACTTGATGCCGATCTGGCGAAGGCAGCCACAACCGCGGGCGTTCCGATTTTCAGTACTCATTGATACGGCCGCCACCTGGGTCCAAACAGCGGGATTGCTAGATCATTCCAGTACAGACTGATTATTCCAACCTCGGTGTAGATTGCCGAGTTGTGTGGTTTTAACCAGAAAATCAGAACGTTCCAACCTCGGATTGCACATAGCCGAATTTACTTACCCCTAAAAAGTAGCGGGAACATCGCCCATGCGGCGGAACGTCGCGTTGAAGGGGTCCATGTATTTGAGGAGCGTGAGCATGGACCCTTTGAATTTCAGCTCGTGGATAAGCAGGGCTTTTTCAGTGACTGCACGAGTTCTGCATCCTTGCTGCAATGGGCGGCATAGTCTTCCATCCAGGGGAGACTGAGAAAGGGATGCATGGTGGCGATTCCTGAGCGTGTGGTCGTCATCATTATTGGCGAAAAGCAGATGCGCCGCAAAGAGCAGGTAACCGTGCCGATCCAGAAAGCAGGCATCACCAATTTCTTCACGGCCTTCGAGAATCATGGTGGTAACTTGGGAGTGATGCTGTATTTTCAGCGGGGATCATAGGAGGCGATATGCCGGATGCCAGCCAGTGCATGCATCTATGGGGTCACTAATGGACTGGCGGAGCATATCAGTTGCTGATATAGTTTGATATGGAAAGAGATACAGCTATAGATACGCTGCTTGACCTCAATGGCTCCATCCTTGATCAAGGGGGTGGCTATTGGATCAAGCTGGAAGCTTGGCGGGTGGAGGCATCCGAAGCTATACCTCACGGTATTCGGTATTCATTGACACTCCATGAATCCCACGGGAAACGGATTATGGGTTACGACAACGCACATGAGGTCAAGCCCAGCAATAAATTTAAGTACGCAGGCCGTATTCTGGCTTATGATCACAAACACAGACATGCCTCGGACAAAGGGGTGCCTTACGAATTCAAAGATGCGCAACAGTTGATGATGGATTTTTTTGCAGACGTCGACCGTGCTCTTTCGGAGGTCAGGGAGTCATGAAAACGATAGTAATCGGCATCATGCCACAAGAGAAAATACGTGAGCGTATTCTGGCGATTGCACGAGGTGAATATAAGCCCAGGACGAGTGAACCCAAAATATGGTTCACTTCCATGAAATCGTTGGCCGAAGTGCTGAGTGACGACAATCGTGCCTTGTTGAAGGTCATTACCGAGACCAAGCCCGAATCTATCTCGGCCCTTGCTGTGGCTACCGGACGTAAGCAGGGTAATCTGTCGCGCACGCTGAAAACGATGTCAAACTACGGGATTGTCGACCTCATGCGCGAAAAAAACCACGTGCGCCCAGTAGCAAAAGCTACCGAGTTTGTCATTGTCGCCGCTTGATGCCTGATCCGAATTTTTATCGTGCTTTTGAAGATCGGCATCGCGGTTCGCGAGAGTTGATCAAATCCCGCGTGCGGGTGTATCTGCCTTTCGTTACGCCTTTGTTGCGGTCTTTGCGGCATGCAATCCAAATATGGCATAATACGCCAATTCCTTCTCAATGAAGGAGACCGTTATGCCTCTGCGTAATGTTGTACTTACCCCTCACCAGGCTTCTTTTGTCGAACAACTGGTTAATTCGGGGCGTTACCAAAACGCCAGCGAAGTTCTGCGCGAGGGCTTGCGTCTGGTCGAGCAACGTGAGCACGATGATGCGGTGCGCCTGAAAGTATTGCGTGAAGCCGTGGTGCTTGGTATTGAAGACATCGAGGCCGGCCGTTACACCGCCATGGATTCGACTGCTGATTTGCGCGCACACATCAGCACCTTGACCAACCAGGCACTGCAAGATCCTTAATGACCAATTGGACGCTGCGCGTCGCAAGGCAGGCGGAAGTGGATATCCTTGCTTGGACTAGCGAGCAGTTGGGGGAGCGACAAGCGAGGACCTATGCCGAGACTTTGAGCCTGGCATTGGAATTCCTGCAGGATAGTCCGGATGTCCCTGGTGCCAAACAACGAGAGGATATTGCTCCGGACATTCATGTCCTCCACATCGCGCGTAGCGGCCGCAAGGGTCGGCACTTTCTGGTTTTTCGTGTGGCCGGTGACTCGCTCATTGATGTGTTGCGGGTATTGCACGACAGCATAGATCTACCGAGGCATTTTGGGCAACGATACTGATAAAAACTGGTGCACAGTTGCGGCATTTGATGAGCTAAAAGCCTCTAAAACACTATTGTATACAGGATATTACGCTCAGTCTTGTTTTTACGCGCAACAGTCCGTGGAAAAAGCCATGAAAGGCATTATGGCGGCCGACGGCAAAGCAATAACCACGCAATCGAGAGCCGTCCACGGGCTTTGCTTGTCGATAGAAAGGAATATCCTTACACTGTGCAAATCTAATGTGAGACGGGATGATTGTCATGATTACCAGTAAGTTAACCAGCAAAGCGCAAACCACCATTCCGCAACCTGTGCGTATCGCCTTGCATCTGCGCGAAGGGGACGAGATTACCTACCGCATAGAAGAGAACCACGTCATCCTGACCAAAACGGTACACGAACAGGGGGAAGATCCTTTTGTGCTGTTTTCCGAATGGGGCAGCGCTGCGGATTGTCGCGCCTATGAACAACTGTAATGTCTGGGATGTGGTCAAAGTACCTTTCCCCTACACTAATCGCCGGGTTCATCAGTACCGACCGGCGCTGGTCGTTGCCATGGATCAGGGGGTGAACCCTCTCCTGCTGTGGGTGCTGATGATCACAAGTGCGGAAAACAGGGAATGGCCTGGGGATATCGGGATTACCGATCTCCATGCCGCTGGATTACCGGCGGTATCCATGGTCCGCACAGCGAAAATCGCCACTATCGAACAGTCTGCGGCAGAACGTATAGGCAGTCTGTCCATGGCGGATCGCCAGCAGGTTACTGCCGCTGTCCGTGACCGCCTGGCAGCGGCAGGTATCTGTGCCTGACAGCGACACGGACAAAAATGCGCCCTGCTCCAGAAGGCCGGCATCACCAATTTCTTCACGACCTTCGAGAATCATGGTGGTAACTTGGGAGTGATGCTGTATTTTCAGCGGGGATCATAGGAGGCGATGTGCCGGATGCCAACTTTTATCGTGCCTTTGAAGACCGCCACCGAGGCACGCGGGACCTGATCAAATCCCGCGTGCGGGCGTATCTACCTTTCGTTACGCCTTTGCTGACGTTGTATGGCGAGGGCGCCGTGCTGGACATGGGCTGCGGGCGCGGGGAGTGGCTGGAACTCATGGGCGAAGAGGGATTCGCCGCCCATGGCGTCGATCTGGACGCGGGTATGCTGGCGGCCTGCGAAGCGTTGGGCCTGTCGGTGGAGCAGGGCGATGCCCTGGAGGCACTCAAACGTCTGCCGGATGCCAGCCAGTGCGTGGTCTCCGGATTCCATATCGCCGAGCATGTGCCCTTCGCGGTGCTACAGGAAATGGTGGCCGAGGCGCTGCGCGTGCTGAAACCGGCGGGGCTGCTGATCCTGGAAACGCCCAATGCGGAGAACCTCGTGGTCGGTTCTTCTAGCTTTTACCTCGACCCCACCCATCAACGCCCACTCCCGCCCTTGCTGCTGTCTTTTTTAACCGGGTATGCCGGGTTCTCGCGCACCAAAATCCTGCGGTTGCAGGAGTCGCCGGAGCTGGCGGCGCACAGTGCGCGCGTGACACTGCTGCAGGTGCTGACGGGCGTCAGCCCGGATTACGCCGTCATCGCCCAGAAAGCGGCGCCTGCGAAGGACCTGGCGCTATTTGATGCGCCTTTTGACCGGGAATACGGCCTGACCCTGGAGGCGCTGGCCGCGCAATACGAATCCGACCTGCGCGCGGACCTGCTACGCGAGTTGCGGCCCCCGCGCAAAAGAACTACGCCGTCAAAAAAATAGCAGGCACGTCGCCCATGCGCCGGAAAGTCGCATTGAAGGGGTCCATGTATTTTCGGACTGCAAAGTCTTCTGGAAGCATTGGCGTGAGATAGTCACACGGTGTTTTGGCAACGGTGATGAGATAGGCCATACTTAACAGCATGAGGGGGATAGGGAGATGACAATGAGCAACATCCAGCGTATCACCATGGAGGCTGGCAAACGGAGCGGCCAGCCTTGCATTCGTGGTCTGAGAATTACCGTGTGAAATTGCAAGAAGCAAGTTCCCTACGCGTCCTCATGGAAATGCGCCCTGCCCTGGATGGCTTTTATGGTATCCCGCAGGAAACCCGCCTGCTTTATGGGGTGCTTTCCACCTTGCCGGATTTGGAGCTATCTGGCCTGCTGCAGATGTCCAAACGCGGCGTGCGCGGCGGGGTGTATGGCAGTGTGTTGCTCTCCGAGGCAGAGCGGGTGCATCGCTTTGCGCGGGTGGTGGTATCCCTCAAGGGCCGCAGCGCACTGGACTGGAAAGGCGATGTCGCCGAGTGGCTCGATAACTTCCGGCAGACCTGGCGCTTGCGCTGGGGTGCCTGGACCGGGCTGGGGCGGATCCCCTTAGGGCACTTTGAGACCCGGCATTTCCGCGATTTTGTCTGGCAGGAGCTTTATGGCCGGAGCCTGCCCGCTGCCGATCGTGAACAGGTATTGCAAAGCGATTACCGGGTTTGTGCCTATCCGTGGCGGCGTATGCATCTGGTGGGTATTGAGCGGGCGCAGGTCTTGTCCCATTCCCGTTATCCGGTGCTGGATACGCGGGGGCTGGATGTTTTTGTGGCGCAGACGCCTTTCCCCGGACGGGTGAGCGCGGGCACGGCGCTGGTGGTGCATTACCACGATGCCATCCCGGTGCTCATGCCCCATACCATCTCCGACCGGGCCTTTCATCAAAGCAGTCATTTTCAGGCCATGGCCGCCAATGTGCGCTGCGGCGCGCACTTCGTTTGCGTGTCCGATGCCACCCGGCGCGATCTGCTGAGTCTCTTCCCCGAGGCGGAGGCGCGGGCCCACACCATCCACAATATGCTGCCCGCCCACTATTATCCCGCAGAGCCTGAGCCCGAGCGGATGCCCAACATCGTCCGCCGTCATTTGCATGGCGAGTATGAGGGGAAGGTGCGGGGTACAGTAACGGGTAAGACCAAAATCTATCCGCTGGCCCGCGTCTTCGAAAACGAAGAGGAGAAGACCGCCTTTTATGCCCGTGCCCTGGGGCCGGGGACGCGCTTCGTGCTCATGGTCTCCACCATCGAGCCGCGCAAAAACCACGCCCGCCTGCTGGCCGCATGGGAAACCTTGCGCGGCGCGCTGGATCCGGAGCTGAAGCTGATTCTGGTGGGGCATATCGGCTGGGATTACCAGACCGCGTTGGAGGCCTTCTTGCCGTGGATCGAGCAGGGTAGTCTCTTCCTGCTCCAGGGTATCCCTGCCGACGCCCTGCGCCTGCTCTACCGGCAGGCGGTGGTGACCGTCTGTCCCAGCGTGGGGGAAGGTTTTGATTTCTCCGGCGCGGAGGCCATGCGCTGCGGCGGTGTGGTAGCCGCCTCCGACATTCCGGTACATCGCGAGGTCTATGGCGAAGCGGCCCAGTACTTCGACCCTTACGACACCGCCAGTCTGGTAGAAACCCTGCGTCAGATCATCTACAGCCCCGACGCTGATGCCCTGCAAAGCCAACTCCGCGCCACTGGCGCCGCCCAAAGCGCCCGCTACCTGCCCGAGCGCATCCTGCCCCAGTGGGAGGCGTTTTTGCGGGGGGTGAAGTAGGGACAGATATCGTAATCCGCGTTTATCAGACCTTCCCTCTCGCAAGTCACGCATTTCTGCCTGTTTGCGGCGATTGATGGGTTTGCGCCACAAGTGTGGCGCTGACTTAACCAGCGGCTTCCTGTATTCTTGATAAACTGGTTGAATGGATAAAGTTCCCGGGGCTGAGTCATGCAGATTGTGTATCCAATTGATGGGCTGGCCATTTCTCCGAATTTGAAAACTTCGTGAACCGCCTATGAAAAACAAAAAAATTGCCATCATCGGCTATGCCTCGCGCTTGCCGCAAACGTCTGACGCCACTTTCTGGGAGGACTTGCTGGCGGGGCGGGATCTGGTGACTCGGGTGGCCGAGGACCGCTGGGCCACGGCGAATCTGGAGCATCCGCAGCGCACCCATCCGGGGACTTCGGTGACTTTCGCTGCGGGTTCGCTGGGGGATGTGGCGGGCTTCGATGCGGGGTTTTTTCGCATTTCGCCGCGCGAGGCGGCGGCCATGGATCCGCAGCAGCGCCTGTTGCTGGAGATGAGTTGGGAAGCCTTTGCCCATGCCGGAATTGCACCTTCCTCTTTGCGCGGGAGTCGTTGCGGCGTCTTTATGGGTTTGGCCAGTACCGACTACGCGTATAGGATGGCCGATGATCTGGCGGCTATCGGGTCTAACTCGGCTACGGGTTCGACGGCGAGTATTGCCGCAAACCGGCTGTCTTACTTTTATGATCTGCGGGGGCCGAGTCTGGTGGTGGATACGGCCTGCTCGTCGGCGCTGGTAGCCTTTCATCAGGCCTGCCAGTCGCTGCTGCGCGGTGAGAGCGAGTTGGCGCTGACCGGAGCCATTAGCCTGCATCTGCATCCTTTTGGCTTTTTGGTTTTTTCCAAGGCATCCATGCTCTCGGCGAGCGGCCGCTGCCGACCCTTTGACGCTGCGGCCGATGGCTATGCGCGTGCGGAAGGCGGCGGGGTCTTCGTGCTCAAGGGCTATGATGAGGCCTTGCGCGATGGCGACCGGATCCTGGCGGTGGTGACCCATACCGCCATCAACACCGATGGACACAAGGGGGGGTTGACGATTCCCAACGTCGAGGCCCAGGCCCAGCTTTTGGAAGAGGCCTATGCTGCGGCGGGTATCCACCCTGAGGCTATCGACTACATTGAGGCCCATGGGACGGGAACGACGGTGGGCGATCCCATCGAGGTGGCGGCTATTGGACGGGCGCTGGGCCGCCATCGCCACCCCCGGCATCCCCTGCCCATTGGTTCGGTAAAAAGCAATCTGGGCCACTTGGAGACCGCCTCCGGCGTGCCCAGCCTTATCAAGGCCATTCATTGCTTGCAGAAACGCCAGGTGCCCGCCACCATCGGCGTGGAACGTCTCAACCCACGGCTGGAATTGACGGAAAACCGCCTGGAGGTGGTGACGGGGAACCTCGCCCTGAAAGGGGAGGGACGGCTGGTGATCGGCGTGAATTCGTTCGGGTTTGGCGGCGCCAATGCCCATGTGATCCTCGAAAGCGCTGAGTCGGTGCAACCGGAAGAAGACACTCCTGCGCCCGATGCCCCCTGCCCCCTGCCCTTGGTACTGACGGCGGCGACCCCTGCGGCGCTCCAGCAGGTGGCGGGGGATCTGGCCCGGGTTTTGGCGGCGCAACCGGAGACGTCCTGGTACGCCACGCTGTATCAGGCCACTTTTCGCCGGGACTGGCTGCGTCACCGGGCGATTTTTTGGTACGAGGGCCACTATGACCTTGTGGACCGCTTGGCTGCCTTTGCCGCCCATGACGACAAAAGTGTGGGAATCGTCATGGACACCGCCCTGGCGGATCCGCTGGGCCCGGTTTTTGCTTATTCCGGAAACGGCTGTCAATGGTTCGGCATGGGTCGTTCGTTGCTGTCCGAGTCGATATTCCGACAGGCCATCGAAGAAATCGATGCCTTTTTCTTCCCTCTGGCGGGGTATCGTCTCGTCGACGAGTTAGCGGGATCTTTGGGCGAGGATCGCTATGCCCTGACCCGGCATGCCCAGCCGGCGCTTTTTGCCCTGCAGGTCGGCATAACCCAAATGCTGCGCTCTTGGGAGGTACGGCCGGTGGCGGTAACAGGTCACAGCGTGGGAGAAGTGGCGGCGGCTTGGGCCTGTGGCGCCTTGGACCTGGAGGATGCGGTTCGGGTGATTTTCCATCGCAGCCGTTTGCAGGAGCAGAGCCGGGGGCAAGGGCAGATGACGGCGGTGGCTTTGGCTGCTGACGCGGCGCAGAAGCTGCTACGGGATTGGGACTTGGCGGATGTATTGCGCATTGCGGCTTGGAACAGCCCGCGCGGCGCTACCGTCGTCGGCTCCACGGTGGCCTTGAGCGAGATGGAGTCTCGCCTGCGCGCACAAGGGACGGCGTGTAAGCGCCTGGACATTGAGTATCCCTTTCATAGTCCCGTGATGGAAGATGTCCGGGAAGAACTTTTCGCCGCCTTGTCCGGATTGCGGCCGGGTAGGACCCATATCCCCTTCTACTCTTCGGTCAGCGGTGCCAGCCTGCCGGGCGAAACCCTCACCGCGGACTATTGGTGGACCAACATCCGCGACCCCATCCGTTTTCAACAGGCCACAGAACAGATGCTGGCCGATGGCTTCAATGTCTTTGTAGAGCTGGGAGGGCATCCGGTCCTGCGCGGTTATCTACAGGATGGCTTGACCCAGGGCGAACGGGAGGGGCGTATCGTCGCCACGTTGCGGCGCGGCGATGATCATCCGCAACGGATTTTGACGGCTGTCCAACAGGTATTCATTACCGGGGTTCCGGTGGAATGGCCACGTTTTTACCCCAAGCCGGGTCCTTTTGTGGACTTGCCTCATTATCCATGGGAGCGGGAACGCTACTGGCACCCGGTCACCGCAGAGTCTGCCGGGACGCTATATCGATACCCGGTGCATCCCCTCTTGGGGCATCCCGTGCCCCAGCATGACCATGAGTGGGAGCAAGACATCGATACAGCCCGCTTGCCTTTTCTGGCCGATCATCGGGTTGGGGAGGGTGTGATTTTCCCTGGTGCGGGTTATGTGGAGCTGTTCCTTGCCGCGGCCCGTCAGCAGGGCGGTGAAAGCGCGCTCGTGGTGCTGGAAGATTTGGAGATATGGGCGCCCCTATTGTTGGACGAGGAAAGTGGCAAGGTCCTGCGGGTGACTTTGGATGCGGCCAGTGGCGAGGTCCAGGCACTCTCCCGCGACCGCCTCGCCCAGGACTGGACGCTGCACGCCAAGGCCCGCATCGTTGCGGAGCGAAAGGATCTGCGCCTGCGTCGGCCTGCCCTGGAGAGGCCCCAAGGCGCACCGGACTTTGATGGAAAACAACACTATCGCCTCGCGGAATCCGTTGGGCTTCTCTACGGGCCGAGCTTCCGGACGGTGACCCAAGGCTGGGTCCGTGGTGATGAGGTGTGGGCCGCGATGGCCTTGCCCTCGGGCATCGCGGCCCTTGAGTCCGGCTTTCACCTGCATCCGGCGCTCTTGGACGGCGCTTTTCAGCTCTTTATCGATCTCTTGCACGACGATATCGTTGACCATCCGGGGGTTGCGTTCGTACCCATTCGCATGGGCAGGATCACGCTACGGCAACCGCTGGCCCAAGTGGCCTGGGCCGGCGCGCGATTGCTCCGCCGTTCGCCCCAATCCATTCTGGCGGAATTCACCCTGATGGATGCCGCGGGGACGGTGGTCGCGCTGTGCGAAGGGGTGCGCATGCGGCAGGTGAAGTTGCTGCGTACCCCGGACGAGCCATTGAGACTCATCGGCACGGAACTCGTGGCCATGCCGCGCCGAGAAGCACTGCAAGAGGCTACCCCCTTGCCTGTCGCCGCGCTGGCGGAGGCATTGCAGATGGCTCTGAGGAGGGGAGACGTTCAGCATGCCTTGGGCCGCTATCGGGACGAATACGCGCCCCTTCTGGACGCGCTGCTCCAGGCCTTTCTGCGCGAGAGCTGGGGCGAGGCCGTGGCAGGGACCATGCCTACCTTTGCTGACGAAGAGTCCATTTCCGCCCGGCAGATTTGGGTGACCTTGATTCGGGACTATCCGGAGTTCTCTGCCCTCGCCTTACAGGTGGGGCGCGCGGGCTTGGCACTTGCCACCTCTTCCGCGGACTATGGGGACCATGATCGCGCGGCTGCACCGCGCCCGGATCCGGACCTTTGGGTCAGGACCATCTTGCAAACCGTCAATGGCCCCATCCACGCGGCAGTCACGCGTTTTGCGCAGGAACGATGCGCCAAACTAGCCCCATCCTCCCGCCTGGGGATCATGGAGATCAACGCCCATGGACCTGATTGGATAGTGCAGGCAGCGGAAGCCCTTTCCCGGGAAAATTGCTGCGACCTGTACTACGCCAGTCCCAGAGCAGAGATTCTGGAGTCCCAGGCGGAGACGGCCAGCGAAGCCCAATGGCAATCCCTGGCCATTCCCGCGGCAGGCACCTTATCCGCGCCAGACCCACGGCCCACCGTGCATTTCGCCTGGGTGCAGGTGGACGGGATGGACGCGGGTACCACCGCACAAATGATCCATATGGCCCGGGACTGCCTTGCGCCCCATGGGCTGCTGTTTTTGCTGGGCGTGCATCCTGAGCCCTGGATGTCGGCCCTGGCGGAGTGTCGGGGTGCCGACAACGGACAGCCCCTGGCCAGGCCGCCGACCGAAGCCCAACTGCAGGCGGATTTGCAGCAAATGGGCTTTGTGGACACTCGATTATTGGGCCAGGATAATGCGCTGCGCACGGGTCCCTACCTGCTTCTCGCCAGAAAAAATGAGGACACCCTTCAGACTGCCCAGACCGAGCCGGGCGGCAAGGGCCGGTGGCTATTGGTGGGGGAAAAGGCGTGCGGCGATGACCAGTCCCCTTGGATGGCGGCGCTGAGATTGGGGTTTGCGCAGCAAGGCTTCAGAACGATCACTCTGGAGGCTGCGAGCGTGCAGGAACTGGAAAATTCCCTGCGCGTCTTGTCCAGGGAAGAAGTGGGTGTCTGGGAGGGTGTCCTGTATTTCCCCGGACTCTTTCCGGCCCCAGACGAGATGTCCATGGGCCGCTTGCTGGGGGAGCAATGCCAGAGTCTGCGCACCCTCAGCCAGTGGGCCTTGGGCCAGGAGGAGCTACCCCCGGTATGGGTGCTCACCCGCCATGGCCTATCGGCGCTGTATCCTTCCCCCTTGCCGCCCGCCATGACGGACGGGATGGTGCAACCCCTCAATGGAGCGGGCCTCACCGGCTTTGCGCGAACACTGCAGAACGAGCTGCCGGAGCTTGCCCTGCGCGTGCTGGATCTGACCGAGAGCAGGCCCACCCCGCCGTTGCTGGAGCATCTCGTGCGGGAATGCGTCAGTCCCGATGGCGAGACGGAAATCGTTCTGGACGGACATGGGGGCAGGTACGCACCGCGAGTGCGGGAGAAACCCGCCCTGGAGGTCACGGCCAGGGAGCCACGGCAACTGCGTTTTGCCGCGCCTGGACAGTTGCGCAATCTTTACTGGGCACTTTTTAACCCTCCGGACCTGGCGGAAGGCGATGTGGAGGTGCTGGTCGGCGCCACGGGCTTGAATTTTCGGGACGTGATGTACGCCTTGGGGATGCTGTCAGATGAAGCCTTGGAAAGCGGCTTTTCGGGGCCGGGCCTGGGACTGGAGTTCGCCGGGACGGTCAGTCGAGTGGGAAGCGGGGTCCAGCATGTAGCGCCGGGCGATGGAGTGGTGGGCTTTGCTCCCGCCAGCTTCGCCACCCATGTAGTCACCAAGGGCTATGCGGTCACGCGGCTGCCCGGGCATCTGGGTGTGGAGGCTGCGGCCACGATCCCGACGGCCTTTCTCACTGCCTGGTATGCCTTGATGGAACTGGCTCGCTTGCAGCCGGGGGAGCGGGTCTTGGTCCATGGCGGCGCGGGTGGTGTGGGTATCGCTGCTATTCAGATGGCCCAGTGGCGGGGCGCCGAGGTATACGCCACGGTGGGCTCGCCTGAGAAGCGGGATTTTCTGCGCCTCTTGGGGGTGACCCATCTGTACCATTCCCGGTCTTACGACTTTGCCGAGGAGATCTGGCGAGACACGAACCAGGAAGGGGTAGACGTAGTGCTCAATAGTCTCTCCGGTGAGGCCATTCGCCGCAATCTGCAGATATTGCGTCCCTTCGGGCGATTTCTGGAGCTGGGCAAACGCGACTTCTACGAAAACACGGCCATGGCTTTGCGGCCTTTCCGCAATAACCTTAGTTACTTCGGGATCGACGCGGATCAGTTGATGCAGCTACGCCCCACTCTGACTCAGGAAATGTTTGGCCGGGTCATGGAACATTTTGCCGCTGGGGATTTTTTCCCGCTGCCCTATACCTGCTTTCCGGCACGCTCGGTCGTCTCGGCCTTCCGTTATATGCAGCAGGCACGCCAGATCGGCAAGATCGTGGTGACCATGGAGGAGCCCCTGCTCCCTGTGGTGAATAAAATCCGCCTCCGTGGGGAACCGCTGCAGCTTGCCGCGGATGGGGTCTATTTGGTGACCGGAGGGCTTTCTGGTTTTGGTCTGGAAACGGCACGACGTCTAGCGGAGCGCGGTGCCCGCAAGCTCGTGCTGATCTCGCGGTCCGGCCGGATGGATGGGCATGCCCAGGAGGCGATGGTCCTCATGCGCTCATGGGGTGCGAAGATCCTGGCGTTGCGCTGCGATGTCACCGATCTCACCCAGTTGGCCGATCTTTTTGCGCGCATAGCGCGGGAATTGGGTCCATTGCGGGGGGTCATCCATGCCGCGGCAGTCATCGACGACGCGTTGGCGCAGAACCTCAGCGAGGAACAAATCCATCGGGTCTTGGCCCCCAAGGTACAAGGCGCGCTCTATCTGCACCACCTCACGCAATACCTATCCTTGGATTTTTTCGTGCTCTATTCTTCGGTGACGACGATCCTGGGAAATCCGGGGCAGGCCCATTACGTGGCCGCGAACACCTGGATGGAAGCCCTGGCCCAGCAACGGCGCGCCCAGGGTTTGCCGGCCACCGCCATATTATGGGGCGCCATTGGCGATGTGGGTTTTTTGGCGCGCAACAACAAGACGAAGGAGGCCCTGCAGCAACGTCTGGGCAACGCCCCTATGTCGTCGCGCGCGGCCTTGGATTGGCTCGAAGAGATCCTGGCCAGGGACGTGAGCGGCGATGCGGTGGTGGATTGGGATTGGCGTGCGATTCGCCGTTTTCTGCCCATCGCGCAGTCCCCCAAGTTCTCCCCGTGGAATCTGGGCATGGGCCATGGCGAATCGTCGGATTCCACCGACGAGGATCTGTGCGGATACTTGCTCTCTCTACCGGATGACGAGGCGGTCTCCGCCATCACGGATCTCCTCCGTCGGGAGATCGCGGAGATTTTACGCCTGCCGATGGAGAAAATCGAAGCCGCCCAGAGCCTGTCCCAGATCGGCCTGGATTCCCTCATGGGCGTGGAGCTGGCCTTGGCTCTGGAACAGCGCCTGGGCGTCAAGCTGCCCTCTCTGCTACTCGCCGAAGGACCAACGCCGGCCAAACTCGCCGATCGCGTGCTTCAGGAGTTACACAAGAGACAGGGTCTAGGTGAAGATCCGCAGGCCGCTGCGATAGATAAAGAAGATGTGCGCCGACTGGCGGACCTGCACGGCATCGAGGCCCAGGCACCCGCCCTGGATGGATGGGTCATGAATGCGGATGGGCGCTGAGATGGGGCAAGGGACTAAGGGGTTGACGGCACAGATCAAGGACCGGCTGATCCAAAAAACTTTGGAGAGGCGCCTGACGCAGTTGGAGCAAACGCCGGAACGTTCCGTCAGGGATGGCGATATTCCGGAACGATTTTACCGCTGGGATCTGCACCCAGGCTACCAGCAGGTGCGCCTGCTGCAGGAAGGTGCTGCGCGCTTCGGTGTAGAAAACCCGTTTTTCAAGGTGCATGAGGGCACCGCTTCGGCCCACAGCCGGATAGTGGAAAAAACCGTGGTCAACTACGCCAGCTACAATTACCTGGGTCTGTCTGGGCATCCGGTGGTCAACGCTGCGGCTAAAGAGGCGATCGACCATTATGGAACTTCCGTTTCTGCGAGCCGCATTGTCTCTGGAGAGCGGCCCTTGCATGCGCAGTTGGAGCGGGCCATTGCCCAGGCCTACGGCGTAGATGACGCCATTGTGATGGTGAGCGGGCATGCCACCAATGTCACCAGCATCGGTTATCTTTTTGGGCCGAACGATCTCGTTCTTCATGATGAATACGCCCATAACAGCATTATCCAGGGCATCAGCCTGTCGGGTGCCAAGCGCCGGTGCTTTCCCCATAACGATCTGGGGGCCTTGGAGCAGATCCTGACGCAACAGCGCCGTCAGGCGGAACGCGTCCTGGTCGTTGTCGAGGGTATCTACAGCATGGATGGGGATTACCCCGACCTGCCCCGGTTTATCGAGATCAAGAATCGGCATCGGGCCCTGCTGATGGTCGACGAGGCACATTCCTTCGGCGTGTTGGGCCGCCATGGGATGGGGATCCGTGAGCACTTTCACCTGGATCCGAAGGACGTCGATGTCTGGATGGGTACCCTCAGCAAGGCGCTGGCGGCCTGTGGCGGCTACATTGCCGGGGCATCGGCCCTCGTCGAAAACCTGCGTTATCTGGCCCCTGGATTTTTGTATAGCGTCGGTATGGCGCCACCCGTGGCGGCGGCCGCCTTGTCGGCCTTGCAGGTGCTTCAGGCGGAACCACAAAGGGTGAGCACCTTGCAGCAGCGAAGCCGGTATTTTTTTGAGAAGGCACGCGGCATTGGCCTGCAAACAGGCGCCAGCACCGGCAACGCCATTGTGCCGGCCATAACCGGCAACTCCCTGCGCGCGGTGCGCCTTTCCAACTGGTTGCTGGAGCGAGGTATTCATGTGCAGCCCATCCTGTATCCAGCCGTCCCGGAACGGCAGGCCCGCCTGCGCTTTTTTCTGAGTTCCGAGCATACGCTGGAAGATATTGATGAGACGATGGCGGTTCTGGCAGAAGGCTTGCGTGCCTAACCCGATTGCCGGAGGGGAGGACCGCCGCTTTTTTGAAATGGCTCTGATAGCCCATGCAGGAGTAAGAGCAGCACATGAATAACCTGCAAGACCATAAAATGCCGCAAACACTGTATGCAGTAGGGTTCTCGCCTTGGAAAAGGCGGAGCCTGCGGGCCTTTTTACCGGGAACCCGGCTCCACTTTATAGAACACATCGACAGCGCCCCTCCGCACAGCAACCTCTTGCTCTGGGGCAATAGCGATATAGGGGGGCAGGAAGAGCGCAAGGTCATTCGGGTAGAGGACGGGTTTCTCCGCTCCGTGGGATTGGGGGCTGACCTGATTCCTCCGATTTCTTATGTCTTTGACCATTCCGGGCTATATTACGACCCCGGTCGCCCCTCGGATCTGGAGACTCTACTGCAACATATCGAAATGGATTCGGATCTTTTGGCGCGGGCTCAGTGGCTTCGAAAGCGCATCGTGACCCAGGGTCTCACCAAATATAATGTTGGGGGCATCACCTGGCGTCGACCGCCTCATGCGCGCCATGTCATCCTGGTGCCGGGGCAGGTGGAGAGCGACGCATCCATCCTTCTGGGGTGTGCTTCCATTCGCACCAACATGCAACTCCTGCGGCAGGTGCGTGCGCAGCATCCCGACAGTTACCTTGTGTACAAACCCCACCCCGACGTGGTGGCGCGCTTGCGCCGCCCAGGCGCGGATGAGGGGGAGGCACTTGGTTATTGTGACGAAATGGTGATGGAGGTATCTATGCATGCCTTGCTGGAGGCAGTGGATGCCGTGCACGTGCTGACCTCTTCCACGGGCTTCGAAGCCCTTTTGCGTGCCAAACCGGTGACTTGCCATGGGGTGCCTTTCTACAGTGGTTGGGGGTTGACCGATGACTGCATTCCGGTGGCGCGGCGTAGCCGCCGACGATCCCTGGATGAACTGGTGGCCGCAGTACTGATATTATATCCACGTTATCTGCATCCCCTGACCAAAATCCTGTGTAGACCCGAGGAGGCTGTCGCTGGATTAGGTACGCTGCAGGAACACGCCCCTGACCGTACCCCCTTGTGGCGAAAAGGGTTTCGCATGGTTCTGCGCCATGTCGTAGGGGTGAGATGAAAAATATTCTCTTTCTGCAAGGCGTCGCCAGCCCATTTTTCGCGCTACTCTCCGATCGCTTGCGCGAACGTGGCCGGAACGTGTATCGGATCAATTTCTGCGCGGGAGATGTGGCCTATTGGTGGCCTCGGCCAGCAGTGGCGTTTCGCCGCAAAGTGGATCAACTGGGGCCTTTTCTGAACCGGTATCTTGGGGATCATCACATTACCGATATCGTTCTCTTCGGCGACCGCCGACCCATCCATCAGGCAGCCATCGCCCTTGCGCAGGAGCGCGGCATCGCCGTCCATGTCTTCGAGGAGGGCTATTTACGCCCCTACTGGATCACCTTGGAGCGTGGCGGTGTCAATAAGCACTCCCAGCTTCCCAAAGATCCCCACTGGTACCGCCAGGTAGTGGCGCAGGCATCTATGGGCGCAGAGGGAAGGGAATTCCCCGGTAACTTTCGACTGCGCGCGATGCATGATGTTTTTTATCACGCGGGAGACCTCCTCAATCCCATTGCTTTTCGGGGATATCGGCACCATGCGCCCGTGCATCCCATACGCGAATATTACTGGTATGTCCGGCGCTTCCCGCGCATCAAAAAACGATTGAAAACGGACTTGGCCGCGACTTATGACTTTGTGCAGCAAGGCAAACCCTATTTTCTGTTACCACTTCAACTCTATAGTGACAGCCAAATTACCTGTCATTCCAGCTTTTGCGATATGTATGAGTTTATCACCATGACATTGACCTCTTTTGCCTTCCATGGGGATCGGGATCTGCATTTGGTGGTAAAAAATCATCCCCTCGATCCCGGCATGCAGGCCTACGAGGCATTCGTTGCGGATCTCGCCGCCAAGCTGGGCATCTCCCATCGCGTGCACTATTACGATTATGGTGATCTGCTATTGCTACTGGAACATAGCAAGGGGGTCGTCACCATCAATAGCACGGTGGGTACCTGGGCCCTCAATTTAGGAAAACCCGTATTGGCGCTGGCCGACCCCATTTATAAACTGCCGGGTCTGACGAGTGAAATGTCCTTGGATCCGTTCTGGAATGCCCCTGACGGGCCAGATCCAGAGTTGTGGAGCGCCTTCAAGCGAGTACTCATCCATACCACACAAATCAATGGCGGATTTTATTGCCGTGCCGGAATGGACCTGGCTCTGGATACCGCAGTGGATCGCCTGGAACTTGTTCAGTCTCCGCTAGAGGAACTTTTATGCCGCATCGACATCCCAAAAGCATCCTTATCACCGGCGCAACCAGCGCCATCGGCTCTGCCCTTGCCCTGGCCTACGCCGGGTCCGGTATAACCCTTCATTTGCATGGCCGGAATACGCAAAAACTCGAAACCATCGCGAGCCAGTGCCGGGACTATGGCGCCCGAGTCACGCAATGTTCCTTTGACCTTCGCGATAGCAGCATCCTGAGAGACTGGGTGTCCGATAGCGGAATGATGGATCCGCTGGATGTGGTCATCTCGAATGCCGGCATGAATACCAATATCGGTCTCCATGGCGATGGCGAGCGCTGGGAGGACAGCGAAGCGCTCATGGACATCAACCTGCGCGCGACGATGGTATTGGTGGATGCCGCACTGCCGGCCATGCGCCAGAGGGGGCAGGGGCAGATTGCCTTGTTGAGCTCTTTGGCGGGTTACTTTGGGTTGCCGATCACGCCCAGTTATTGTGCCTCGAAGGCGGCCATCAAGGCCTATGGAGAGGCCCTACGGGGCTGGCTCGCCCCGCAGGGGGTTGCCGTGAATGTCATCATGCCCGGCTACGTGGATTCCGCCATGTGTCGTGCCATGCCGGGGCCAAAACCATTTTTGTGGACACCGGAACGCGCCGCGCGTCTCATCAAGGGGCAGTTGGCCGTCAATCGGGGGCGAATCAGCTTTCCTTTTCCCCTGAACTTTGGCACATGGTGGCTCGCCGTGCTCCCGGAAGCGATCTCTCAACGCATCGTCCGTGGCATGGGCTATCATGGGTGAACGACAGCTCTTATGGCTCGCTTTGCCCCTGCTCCTTGGGTACGCACTGTCCTATGCCCTGGAGTGGCTCCTCCGGCCGCGTATACGGGTTTTTTGGCGGCGCCCATTTTTTACCCATGTGCTGCAAGGGGGCATTTATTTCGCGCTCTATGGGCTCATCCTGGCCATAGTGGAAAGGCCATGGTTCGCCCTCACGATTACCACGGCCTTGCTTTTTCTGGTGGTTATGGTCAACAACGCCAAATACGAATCGTTGCGTGAACCCTTTACCTATCAGGACTTCGACTACTTTACCGATGCCATCAGGCACCCGCGTTTATACCTACCCTTTCTGGGCCTTACACGAGGCATCGCCGCAATCTCGGCTTTTGTCCTTGCGCTTTATGTTGGTTTTACCTTTGAACACCCTCTGCCTGAAAGCTTGGGCTGGATTGATTTTGGGGAGTATGTGGGCGCACTTTTCCTGCTTGCAGCAGTATTTATTTTTGGGGGGGGTAGGAGAAAACAGGAGCTGAGCTATGATCCAATAGTGGATATGAATGCTCTCGGCTTCTATGGCAGCATCTGGTTCTATGGCAAGGAAGAACATGGTCCCTGTCATATCTCCACCCCGTTCGCAGGTCTCCCAGTGCCAGCAATCGATCCGCCTAGGTTGCCCAACATCGTTGTTGTGCAGAGTGAATCGTTCTTTCGTGCCGATCGTTTTTATGATCAGGTTCGCAAGAATCTTTTCCCAAGATTCGCGCAGATCGAGCGGGAGGCCATTTGGGCAGGGAAAGTGCAAGTGCCGGCATGGGGCGCCAACACAGTTCGTACAGAGTTTGGTTTTCTGTCGGGGTTGGCCGAATCGGATATTGGCGTTCACCGCTTTAACCCTTACCGAAAGCTCGCCCTACACGGCTTTACGTCCTTGGCAAGCTATCTGCAAAATTTAGGTTATGAAACCATCTGCATTCATCCATATCCGGCAAGCTTTTATAATCGCCACAATATCTATCCGCGGATCGGGTTCAGCCAATTTATCGATGTTCGTGAGTTTTCACCTGGCGAGAAGGATGGCCAATATACAAGCGATATTGCGATAGCCAATAAAGTCCGCGATATTATTCCATCAGTCGTAGAAAAACCGCTATTTATCTTTTGCATAACCATGGAGAATCACGGCCCCTTGCATCTGGAGTCGCCACGTGAAGGCGATGAGGACTTGTTCTACGCCACGAGCATCCCCGATTCGTGCCGGGATCTCACTGTCTATATGCGCCATTTGATGAACGCCGACCACATGGCTGGGATGATCCGGGATACCTTGGGCCGTGGCCCGCGCGGGGGGATATTTGCTTGGTACGGCGATCATGTCCCCATCATGCCATTTGTGTACCGGCAAATGGGCACCCCGGAAAGTCCCACGGATGGCTTCATCTGGCGCACGCAGGCAAGTGCAGATACCTGTTCCATTGCGCATTCTGCCCAGATCACATCTATGGGGGTAGAGTGTTTGGGGGGTGAAATTATTCGCTTGTTACCTTCTGGGCGGGTAGCGGATCCTGGAATTCGAGTATCAGCGACCTCCGCCGAGATTCCTTAGAATCCGCCGAATGGGCGTGGGCAAGCCTTGTGTCAGAGCGTCTGCGGGGCGATACCAGCGCAGAGCGGTTGCCGAATCCGCAACAGCGCTGTCCAAAACGCGCGCATGCGCACAGCGAAAACGCAACTGGAAGTGGGTAAAAACATGCTGCTGCTCTTCCTCCAGCGCCATCAA
>Ga0307375_10002305_pt1 | contig 19665 bp, 13 predicted proteins | sample TR1MG_FD_202531 | JGI IMG/M metagenome (GOLD analysis project Ga0307375, IMG submission 202531) | Soil microbial communities from Risofladan, Vaasa, Finland - TR-1 | ecosystem: Environmental > Terrestrial > Soil > Coastal area > Acid sulfate soil | place: Finland: Risofladan, Vaasa | collected...
GCTGCTGCTCGATTCCGGGCACTGCTTCAGCAATCAGGTCGCCGAGGCCTGTCCGGAACTACACCGCAAGGGCGCGGATATTCAGCAGGGCACCTCGTTTGAAACCATACGCAACATGGTCGCCTCGGGACTGGGCATTACCGTGCTGCCCGCTTCGGCGAACAGCGCGCGCTACCGCAACAAACTGCTGCAAGTGATACCGTTCACCAATCCCGCGCCTTCGCGGCGCATCGCACTGGCATGGCGCAAGAGTTTTGCCCGCGGGCAGGCTGTAGAGGTGATTGCGCAAGCCATTGCACAGGCCAAAATATCCGGCGTCAAACTGTTGCGATAATAGGTTCCTCAACATGCCGAAAAATGATTTGCCATACCGTGAAAATAAACTACTGAGACGGAGCTATAGCCTGATCGCGCCGCTTTATGACATGTTCATAGCGCGTCCGCTGTTGCATGCACGCATCCGGTCGCTGCGTGCCTTGCCGGCGATGCATGCAGGGAAGGTATTGTTAAGTGGTATCGGCACCGGGCTCGACCTGCCCCTGCTGCCGAAGCTGCATCGTTACACCGCGCTCGATTTCAATGGGGCAATGCTGGAACGAGCCAAACCGCGGGGTGCGGATTTGCAGGTGGAGTGGGTGATGGGCGACAGTATGGCCCTGCCGTTTTCCGACGCGCATTTCGATCATGTGGTGCTGCACCTGATCCTTGCCGTTGTGCCTCAACCCGGGCGTTGCCTGAGCGAGGCTGCCCGTGTGCTAAAACCCGGCGGCACCATTATCATCCTGGACAAATTCCTGCGCCCGCAGCAAACCGCATTGCTGCGCCGCGCGCTCAATCCCCTGTCGCGCCGTATTGCCACGCGCATGGATGTGGTCTTCGAAGAAGTGTTGGGTGCGGTACCGCAGTTGGAAAAAGTCAGCGACATGCCGTTGCTTGCCGGGGGATGGTTTCGCGGAATCGTGTTGCAAAAGAAATGAACTTCAAGGCGGCCAAGGTTATGTAACTTTGCATGATTCAGCGCTGAACTGAACAGGGCTGACGGTTCGGTGTACTATTCTGCAATCCACCAGGCGAGGAGTTGCACGACATGCTGATCTGGGTAGAATTTCTGTTTTGCCTTGCCGTGATCGGCTACGCGGGCTACTTCCTGTCACGTTATGGGGACATCATCGCCGAGAAAACCGGCATGTCCGCTTCATGGGTTGGCCTGATCCTGTTGTCCACCGCCACCTCGCTGCCCGAGCTGGCGACCGGAATCTCTTCCGTCAGTTTTGCCGATGCACCCAACATCGCAGTCGGCGATGTACTGGGCAGCGCGGTTTTCAACCTCGCCATCCTGGTAATGCTGGATGGGTTGTACAAACGCGAGACCCTATATAGCCGCGCCGGACAGGGACACATTCTGTCGGCTTCGCTGGGCTCGATTTTGATCGCTTTTGCCGGCTTCAGCCTGCTGCTGGATCATGCGGGGATGAGTCCGAAATTCGGTCATGTGGGGTTTTACTCACCGTTCATCATACTGGTCTACCTGGTTGCGATGCGCGCCGTTCACAGCTATGAGCACCGCACTTTGGCCGAATACACCGAGGAATCCGCAGAACGCTACCCGGATGTGACGCTGCGCAGCGCCGTCAAAGGCTATGCGCTGGCAGCAGGCGCGGTGGTGTTAGCGGGTACATGGTTGCCGTTCATTGCCAATGATCTTGCCGTGTTGATGGGCTGGGGGGAAAGCTTTGTCGGCACCCTGCTGGTGGCGGGAGTCACCTCCGCGCCGGAAGCGGCGGTCACGATTTCGGCATTGCGCATCGGCGCGCTGGACATGGCTATCGCCAATCTGCTGGGCAGCAACCTGTTCGACATCTTGATCCTGGCGATTGACGATCTGTTTTATACCAAAGGATCTTTGCTTGCCAACGTCGATGCCAGTCATGCGCTGACCGCTTTTACCGCGGTGATGATGAGTTCGCTGGTGGCCGTGGGTTTGACCTTCCGTCCACAGGGGCGCGCGGTACTGGGACTGACCTGGGTGAGCCTGGGACTGTTCATGCTGTATGTACTCAACTCATGGATACTGTTCGCACATGCACATTGACAACATTAACTGGCACACGCTGACTGTAGACGAAGTCGCGCAACGTCTGGAGACGACTCCGGGCGGACTGAGCCCGGAACATGCAGCCAAACGGCTGGCGCACTTCGGCGCAAATGAATTAAAGGAAAAGCGCGCACGTTCACCGTGGCGCATGCTGCTCGACCAGTTTTCCGATTTCATGATAATCGTGCTGATCATCGCTGCGGTCATTTCGGGCATGGTCGGCGATATCGAGGACACGGTTGCAATTATTGTCATCGTGATCCTGAACGCAGTGATCGGCTTCGTCCAGGAATACCGGGCGGAACGGGCGATGGCTGCGCTGAAGCGCATGGCAGAAGCGGGCGCCCATGTGTTGCGCGACGGGCACCCAAATACAATTAACGCTTCCGAACTGGTTCCGGGCGATGTGGTGCTGCTGGAGGCGGGAAATGTGGTTCCCGCCGATTTGCGCATCATCGAAACAGCGCGGCTCAAGATTGATGAGTCAGCGCTCACCGGAGAATCGGTTGCGGTTGAAAAACAAATCCAGGCGCTGACTATCGCAGCCGCGCCGCTGGGCGACAAAACCTGTCTGGCATACAAAGGCACCATTGTCACGTATGGCCGTGCGCGCGGCATGGTGGTGGCGACCGGCATGAGCAGCGAATTGGGCAAGATCGCCGCACTGCTAAGCGAGGACGGCGAAATGAAAACGCCGATGCAAAAACGGCTGGCGCTATTCGGCAAGCGATTGGCAATGGCGGCGCTGGCAATCTGTGTGCTGGTGTTCATCGTCGGTGTAATGCGCGGTGAACCGTTGTTGCTGATGTTCATGACCGCGATCAGTCTGGCAGTGGCGGCCATACCCGAAGCGCTGCCCGCGGTCGTGACGATCTCGCTGGCGTTGGGTGCGAGCAAATTGGTCAGGCAGCACGCGCTGATCCGGCGCCTGCCCGCGGTCGAAACACTGGGATCGGTGAGCTTTATCTGCTCCGACAAGACCGGCACACTCACCCAGAATAAAATGCACGTGACGGCGATCTATATTGATGGTGCGTTATGCGACCCGTTGCGGGACATGAAGAAAACAGAGCCCTGGCCTGAATTCCTTCACGCCCTGGCATTGAGCAACGACGCGCATCTGGATCGCCATAACAAGGCACAAGGGGAGCCGACCGAGGCCGCCCTGCTGCATGCAGCCCAAGCAGCGGGTTACGACAAGACAGCGCTGGAGCAGGAAGCGCCGCGCCTCAAGGAATTGCCGTTCGACTCCGAACGCAAGCGCATGACCACCTTTCATGGCGCGGTTGGCGATGTCATCGGCTATACCAAGGGTTCACCCGAATCGGTATTGCCCCGCTGCAATCGTGTGCTGATGGCCGGCGGAGAACGAACCATCGACCCGGCAGCCTTGTTGAAACAGGCCGAAGCCATGGCTGCAGACGGCCTGCGGGTACTGGGGGTTGCGTATCGCCGCTGGCCGGCTTTACCCGCCAGCGAGCTGCCCGATGAACTGGAGCGCGATCTGGTATTTCTCGGCTTTGTCGGACTGATCGATCCGCCGCGCGGTGAAGCAAAGGAGGCGGTGGCGCAGTGCAGGTCGGCCGGCATCACGCCGGTGATGATCACCGGGGACCATCCCGCCACCGCGCGTGCGATTGCGAGCCAACTCGGCATCCTGTCGGACAGCGACGGGCGCGTGATGACCGGAATAGAACTGGCACAGCTCGACCAGGAGGCATTCGAGGCCGAGGTTGAACATGTGCGCGTTTACGCGCGTGTCGATCCTGCCCAGAAAATCAGGATCGTAAAGGCATTGCAGGACAAGGGCGAAGTGGTGGCGATGACCGGCGACGGTGTCAATGACGCACCCGCGCTAAAGGCTGCCAACATCGGCATCGCAATGGGCAAGGGCGGTACCGACGTGGCGCGCGAAGCGGCACACATGGTGCTGCTCGACGACAACTTCGCCACGATCGTGCACTCGGTGCGCCAGGGTCGGCGCATCTTTGACAACATCCGCAAATTCATCAAGTACACCATGACCAGCAACGCGGGCGAAATCTGGACCATCTTCCTCGCGCCGTTCCTGGGTTTGCCCATACCGCTGCTGCCCATACATATTCTGTGGATCAATCTGGTCACCGATGGCCTGCCCGGACTGGCTTTGACGGCCGAACCTGCCGAGCGGGGCATCATGCGCCGCCCTCCGCGTCCGCTCCAGGAAAGCATCTTTGCGCACGGCATGTGGCAACACATGATCTGGGTCGGATTGCTGATGGGCGGCGTATGTCTGCTCACCCAGGCATGGGCATTACATACCGGCTCGGCACACTGGCAGACCATGGTATTCACGGTGCTCACCCTTTCCCAGATGGGGCACGTGCTTGCCATACGCAACGAGAAGGGATCGTTGTTCGGTGTTGGCATGTTTTCAAATCCGCTGTTGATGTTTGCCGTTTTATTAACTTTTGCGCTGCAGATGGCAACGATCTATGTGCCGATACTCAACCCGATCTTCAAAACAGAGGCGCTGAGCATGGGCGAACTGATACTGTGTCTTGCCCTGTCCAGCGTGGTGTTCTTCGCAGTGGAAGTCGAGAAATTGCTTGTGCGGCATGGGTGGATTTATCGAGGGGGTTGATCGCATGATGATGCACTCGCTGCATCAAGTTATCGGCAGAAGTGCATTTTGAATCAGACTAACCACCTTTCGATATTTCACCGCGAACAGTTAGAATGTATTGCGTTGGCAGTATTGCCGAAGTGACTTGCCAGAATGACTTTCCGCGGAGAAATACTGATGAAACGCTTGATCCTGTTGATACTCCTGTTTTTCATGCCGTTGATGGCGCACGCCGCCGAGGGTGCCACACGTCTCGATCTGACCAATAACTGGGTAGGCATTACCTCCGTGGTGTTGTTCTTCATTGCCTACCTGGCGGTAATGGCGGAGGAATTCACGCTGCTGCGCAAATCGAAGCCGGTGATGCTGGCGGCCGGGATCATCTGGGCGCTGATTGCGTGGTATTACCAGTCACACGACATACCGCACGTGGTCGAAGCGGCACTGCGCCAAAATCTGGAAGAATATGCGGAGCTGATGCTGTTCCTGATCGTCGCGATGACCTACATCAACGCGATGGAAGAGCGCAATGTGTTCGAGGCGCTAAGATCCTGGCTGATCAGTAAAGGTTTCGGTTATCGCGCGCTGTTCTGGGTGACGGGGTGGATTGCCTTTTTTCTTTCCGGTTTGGCAGACAACCTGACAACAGCCTTGCTGATGGGGGCGGTGGTTGTGGCGGTCGGACATGGCAACCGGAAATTTGTGGTGCTGGCTTGTATCAATCTGGTCGTGGCAGCCAACGCCGGCGGGGCATTTTCGCCGTTCGGCGATATCACCACGCTGATGGTGTGGCAGAAAAACATTATCGCCAGCAACGGTCCGGTCAGTTTCTGGACGTTCTTTTATTTGTTCATTCCCTCGATGGTGAATTTTGTTGTACCGGCAGTAATCATGCATTTCTTTGTGCCGACCGGGAAACCCGAAGGCGGTGGCAAGATGGTCAACATGAAGCGCGGCGCACTTAGCATCGTGGCCTTGTTCATCTTCACCATTGCTCTGGCGGTAAGCTTCCACAGCAAGCTGGGATTGCCGCCGGTGATCGGCATGCTGACCGGCATGGGAGTGCTGAAATTCTATGCCTTCTACCTCAGGATAACCACCAGCGGACGGGCGCGGGCCCATGCCGCGGAAATCGGCAGCCCGATCGCGTTTGATATCTACCGCGAAGTGGCGCGTTCGGAATGGGACACCTTATTCTTTTTTTACGGTGTGGTGATGTGCGTCGGCGGGCTCGGTTTTATCGGCTATCTCGGCATGATTTCCCAAATCATTTACGTCGACTGGGGCGCTACCCATGCCAATATCGCCATAGGCGCGATCTCTGCCGTGGTGGATAACATCCCGGTGATGTTCGCGGTGTTGACCATGCAACCCGACATGTCCGTCGGGCAATGGCTGCTGGTGACGTTGACCGCAGGGGTGGGCGGCTCGATGCTGTCGATCGGATCCGCGGCCGGTGTCGCGTTGATGGGACAGGCGCGCGGCGTCTACACCTTCTTTGGCCACCTGAAATGGACACCGGTGATCGCGCTGGGATACGCGGCCAGCATTGCAACGCACATGGCGCTCAATCATGCGGTATTTTGAACGCCGACTGCGCATATCAAGCATACATAAACAATAGGATCGTTTTTTGAAAAATCCCGGATGAATCGCATTATCACGACACTGCTCCTGCTGTTCATGCCGATGACGGCATTCGCCTCGATAGGTCCAGAAACACCCGGCCTGACCAATAGTTGGGTGGGTATCACCTCCGTGGTGCTGTTCTTCATCGCTTACCTGGCGGTGATGGCCGAGGAATTCACCCAGTTGCGCAAATCGAAGCCGGTGATGCTGGCGGCCGGGATCATCTGGGCGCTGATTGCGTGGTATTACCAGTCACACGACATACCGCACGTGGTCGAAGCGGCACTGCGCCAAAATCTGGAAGAATATGCGGAGCTGATGCTGTTCCTGATCGTCGCGATGACTTACATCAATTCGATGGACGAACGCAATGTGTTCGAGGCGCTGCGCTCATGGTTGATACACAAGGGATACGGCTACCGGGCGCTGTTCTGGGTTACGGGCATCCTGGCGTTTTTTATTTCATCGGTTGCCGACAACCTGACCACGGCTTTGCTGATGGGGGCGGTGGTGATGGCGGTCGGGCACGGCAACAAACGGTTTGTGGTGCTGGCCTGTATCAATCTGGTTGTCGCGGCCAATGCCGGCGGTGCATTTTCGCCGTTCGGCGATATCACCACGCTGATGGTATGGCAGAAGAACATCATCGCCAGCAACGGTCCGGTCAGTTTCTGGACGTTCTTTTATCTGTTCGTTCCCGCATTTGTGAATCTGCTTGTACCGGCGGCAATCATGCATTTCTTCGTGCCCGATGAAAAACCGGCAACGGGCGGCCAAAAGGTGGGGATGAAACGCGGCGCGCTTCCCGTTGTGGCGTTGTTCATGCTGACCATCGCATTGGCGGTCAGCTTTCACAGCTGGCTGGGATTGCCGCCGGTGATCGGCATGCTGACCGGCTTGAGCCTGCTGAAGTTCTATGCATACTTTTTGAAGACCGCCGACAAACGCTCCAGTTTGGGTTATTCGTCAGATGAAAACATCGGCAGCCCGGTTGCGTTCGACATCTACCGGGAAGTGGCACGCGCGGAATGGGATACCCTGTTCTTCTTCTATGGCGTGGTGATGTGTGTAGGGGGGCTCGGCTTCATCGGCTATCTTGCGATGATCTCCACTGAGATTTACGGCGGGTGGGGGGCGACCTACGCCAATATCGCCATCGGGCTGGTCTCCTCGGTAATCGACAACATACCGGTTATGTTCGCAGTATTGACCATGCAGCCGGATATGTCCGTCGGGCAATGGCTATTGGTGACGATGACGGCCGGGGTCGGCGGGTCGCTACTGTCGATCGGCTCGGCAGCCGGTGTCGCGTTGATGGGGCAGGCGCGCGGGACTTATACCTTCTTCGGTCACCTGAAATGGACCCCGGTGATCGCGCTGGGTTACGTGGCCAGCATCGCGACGCACCTGCTGATTAACCGCACCTTGTTCTGATGCCGCTCTAACGGTCGTGGCGTGAATCCAGGGCTGTGCGTTTGAACTTGACGCGGAACTGCTATTGCACATAAAATTCCCGACCATTTAATTAAGGTATATCACCATGAGCGCAGACATCAAACAACGTATCAAAGAGCAAGTCACCACGCATCCGGTAGTGCTGTACATGAAAGGTAGCCCGCAGTTTCCGCAGTGCGGATTTTCTGCCAACGCGGTGAAAATTCTGAGCACGCTGGGCGTGAAAGAATTGTTTACGGTGGACGTGTTGCAAGATCCCGAGATCCGCCAGGGTGTCAAGGATTACGCCAATTGGCCGACAGTGCCGCAGTTGTATATCAAGGGTGAATTTGTCGGCGGCTCAGACATCATGACCGAGATGTACCAGAGCGGGGAACTCAAGCAGTTGCTGGCTGGCTAGTCCGCGGGCAATTCGTATTCGATTTTTCGATTACGAATTTCACTATTCCTCATTTGTGCTGAATAACTATTCCTTCTCCTGCGGCGCGGGGCAGGGATAGTGCAATCCCTGCGCATCAATCACGCATACAGGCCTTCCGCCCTTCCGGCGCAGACAGTTCGATGCTTTTCGTTTGCCATTAAATTCCGACAGCGCGGCACAGCGAATGCGCAAAATTTCAACGCGCAATATTGTGCAACGCCCTTCCTGTGCTACAGTTACAGCAATTAATTAATTTGCAGGTTTAACTGGCGGATTTCCCTCAATTTGCAGTGGTGAGCCGCACCTGTTGAAGCCGGAACAGCGATCAGCCAATGACAAATCTTATGCAAGAACCATTTATCGACGTAAAACCGCAGCCCATTGAGGCTGCCGACCTGCTGGTCGCCTATCTGGAACAAATCGGTGTCGAGTTTGTGTTCGGTGTGCCCGGCGGCGCGATCGAGCCGCTATACAACGCGATGGCGCGCAGCGCACGACGCGGCGGACTGCGCTCGGTCCTCGCGAGGCACGAAACAGGCGCTGCCTTCATGGCCGACGGTTACACTCGTGAATCGGGCAAGCTCGGCGTGTGTTGTGCCACGTCCGGACCGGGCGCCACCAACCTGATCACCGGCGTGGCTTGTGCTTATGAAAACGAGATCCCGATGCTGGTCATCACCGGCCAGCCATCGTTGCGCTTGCTGGGCAGGGGGGCGTTGCAGGAAGCATCCGGCGCCGGCATGGATGCCGTATCCATGTTTCGCACCTGCACCCGCTACAGCGCGCTGATATCCCATCCGGACCAACTGGAAAGACAACTGACCAATGCGCTGCTGAGTGCATACCAGCCGACACCCGGCCCGGTTCACCTCAGCATCCCGATGGATGTGCTGCGCTCGACGATGAAAAGCGGGCCGGCCTACAATCTGGCGCATCTGCTTAAACCGCTGGCCGCCGTCGACGATACGGCTGTGCGCGAACTGCAGGCGATCGTGGCGAAGTCAAAGAAAGTGGTCGTGCTCATCGGCAGTGGCTGCGGCGAAGCAATTGATCTCATTATCGAGTTGGTGGAAAGGATGGGCGGGGTGTTTGTGGTTACACCCGACGCCAAGGGGCATATCAGCCCGCGTCATCCTTTGTACCGGGGCGTGTTCGGCTTTGCCGGGCACCGGTCTGCCGTGGCAGCGGTGGAGGATAAGGATGTGGACCTGATCATGGTTGTCGGATCCAACCTGAGCGAATGGACCAGCAATGGCTGGAGCGAAGCAGTGCTGAACAACCGGCTGGTGCATATTGATCCATTGGAAGCCCACCTGGCACGTTCGCCGATGGCACGCCTGCATGTGCGAGGCTCGATCCGCCCGGTGTTTGAGCGGGTATTGCGTACCCTGCGCAGGGAAGGGCCGGAAACGGTTTCCGCCGGAGAGAAGCGAAAATTCAAAAAAGTTTCCGTTGGCGATCCGTTCAAACCGGCATCCGCTGATGCACCCATCAAACCGCAGTATCTGATGCGCGAACTCGGCTGGCGCAGTCCGCCCGATACGCGCTTCCTGACCGATACCGGTAACAGCACAATCTGGGGTATTCATAATCTGGCCATGCACGACCACCGGCCCAGCACCGGAGGCTGGATGCGCGTCACAATGAATTTTGCCCCGATGGGCTGGGCCATCGGCGGTGCAGTAGGCACCGCGCTGGCCAACCATGTGGTGCCTGTGGTCTGTATCACCGGTGATGGCAGCCTGCTGATGAATGGCCAGGAAATGACCGTGGCGCTGACCGAGAAACTTACCGTGCTGTTCGTGATCCTCAACGATGCGGCACTGGGCATGGTGAAGTTCGGCCAGCGCATGGCCGGCGCCGAGCAGGTGGCTTTCGAATTGCCGGCAGTCAATTTCAAAATGATGGCCGAGTCCATGGGCATCCCCGGTCATGTAATTCGCACCGCAGAGGATTTTGACAGGCTTGACCTCGATGCGATCCTGCGCCATCCCGGCCCGACCGTGCTGGATGTTCGCGTGGACAGGGACGAAGCACCGCCGATGGAATTGCGGCTCAGAACATTAGGACGATGAGGTAAATATGGAAGTTATACACACCCGTATATGGCAGGAACAAGCCGAACCCGATAACGCATTCGCGGCGCTGTCCTGCCACTGTCACGGTTACGATGTCTACGGTGAGTTGCTGGCCCAGGCCAGCTGGATCGAATATCTGTTCCTGCTGTTTAGAGGCGAAGCGCCCACTAAGCAACAAGCCAGATTATTGGAGGGCTTGGCGATTGCGCTGGCGAATCCCGGGCCGCGCGATGCGGCCGTGCATGCCGCGATGTGCGGCGGGGTTGGTGGTTCCACCTCTGCATCCTGCTTGATGGCAGCGCTCGGTGTGGGTGCGGGGGCATCAGGCGGTGCGCGCGAAGTGTTCAATGCGATGCAGGACTGGCAGGCGCGCGGCACCGATCTGGCATTGTGGCAATCCGAGTTGGCTGTGAAACCGGTGGACGATCCGGCTGACGTCTGGCCGGTAGCCGGTCATCCGGCAGGGTTCGATCCTTACGGTGTGCGCTGCACCACACCGGTGCTGCAAACGCTGGCACATCTCTCCGCACTGGATTGTGCACCGTCGCTGTCCTGGCTGCAGAGCAACCGAGCCGCACTGGAAACCGCAGCCGGATTGCCGTTGGCGATGGTCGGCGTGGCAGCGGCAGCATTGCGTGATCTCGGTTGCACAGCGGAACAGGGAGAAATGCTGTTCCTGCTGCTGCGCCTGCCGGGTGCCGCAGTGCATGCGCTGGAACAACGCGATGGTGGCTACAAGAACTTCCCGTTCTTCCAGATTGAACTGGAAAATGATCCAGGACCTACTGGCTCCAATAGTTCGCAAATCTTTAAGAGCGTTGTGGTGAAAACAGCATGAACGGACCGCAAATGTTGGAAGAGCATGTTGGGAAACTGGTTACAAGCATGGGAGCATTTTTTCCGGGAGAACGCGCTGTATTTCGCGGCCAGGATTTGCACAAATCGCTCCAAGATATGGGTTGGCAGGAACTATACTTATTCGGTTTTACTGGTCGACGTTTTACGTCACAACAGATGAAAGTGTTTAATGCACTTTGGAATTACACAAGTTATCCCGACACTCGTCTATGGAACAATCGCGTGGCGGCGCTGGCGGGTGCTGCGCGCAGTACTGGTACGCTGGGAATCGCAGCCGCGATGGGAATATCTGAGGCACAGATTTATGGTTGGGGCGCTGCCCTTCGTGCCAGCGAGTTCCTAATTCGGGCAAAAAATCTAGTTGATGAAGGTTTAAACTTGAAAGAATTGGTACGAACTGAACTCAAAGAAAAACGCGGCATAGCGGGATATGGAAGGCCACTCGTCTCGATCGACGAGCGCATAACTCCTTTGCTGAAACTCGTACGTGAGCAAGGGCTAGATAGTGGGCCACATCTTAAGCTCTCATTAGAAGTTGAAAAGATTTTGCTTGCTGGACGTTGGCGAATGCGCATGAATCATGCTGCAATATCAGCTGCTCTGGCTGCTGATTTTGGCTTATCGTCTCAGGAGTATTATTATTTTAGTATTCCCGCGTTCCTTGCTGGCATGCCACCTTGTTATAAAGATGCAGTTGAGAAACCTGAAGGGTTCTTGTTTCCACTGCCTTCATGGATGTTGTCGTATGAAGGAATTCCATACCGTAGTTGGAATGCAAATAGATAATCAATTCGGCAAATGTTTGTTGATGCGAACATAAATGGGGAAAGGGTCATCATGAAAATAACCATTGCGAAAATATTAGTGATGTTACTGATATCTACCTGGGCCATCAGCAGTTATGCGGCAACACAGTCCGAAGAGGATGAACTGTCACTGGCCTATGGCGACAAGTCCTTCGTTTCTATTGCCACCGGTTCCAAACAACCGATAGCCCGCGCGCCTTCGGTTGCCACCGTGATTACTTCAGAGGATATTAAAGCGATAGGTGCCGAAGATCTGGATGAAGTTCTGGAAACAGTGCCCGGGCTGCATGTGTCGCGTTCTCCCCTTGGCTATAACCCGATTTATATAATCCGCGGTATCGCTACCCAATACAACCCGGAAGTGCTGATGCTGGTCAACGGTATACCCATCACTGGCGTGACATTTGGCGACAGATCGATAGTATGGGGTGGAATGCCTGTGGAGAATATTGCGCGCATCGAGGTGATACGTGGACCCGGTTCCGCGTTATACGGCGCCGATGCTTTTGCCGGCGTGATCAATATCATCACCAAGACTGCTGCTGATATCAATGGCACCCAACTTGGTTTGCGCGCAGGTTCATTCAACAGCCACGATGGTTGGGTGCAATATGGAGGCACATTGGGCGCTTACAAAGCCGCAGCCTATTTGCGAGTCGGTCACACCGACGGTTCAAAACAGACGATCATAGCGGACTCGCAGTCGTTTTTTGATTCTCTGACAGGTACATCTGCTTCGTTGGCACCGGGGCCGGTCAACCTTGGTAAAGATACAATTGATAGCCGTATCGATTTGTCGCGAGACAAGTGGCGGTTCCGTGCTGGTTTCCAGCAGCGGTCTAACGTGGAAACCGGAGCTGGTATTGCTTCAGCACTGGATCCAGTCGGTACGAATTATGGCCAACGTATCAACACCGACCTGACCTATCATGATGCCAATTTCTCCCCAGATCTGGACGTGACGGCCCAGGCCAGTTATTTATCTATCATCGAGCAATCCGATCTGACACTATTTCCGCCGGGGGCCAATTTTGGTTTGGGCGCATTTCCCAACGGTGTAATCGGCAATCCCGACAAATGGGAACGCCACTTGCGCGCCAACGTTTCAGCCATCTATTCGGCAATCCAGAATCATAAGCTGCACTTCGGCGTTGGCACACAGAATGACAACCTGTACAAAACCCGGGAGTCCAGGAATTACAACCTTGCCTTGAATCCACCATTCGGTTACGTTCCAGCCCCGCTGGGCGGGGTGACAGAGATGAACGCGGCCGGAATTTTCCTGACCCCGCATGATCGCACGGTGAACTATGCCTATGCACAGGATGAGTGGAATTTTACCCGCGACTGGTATTTGACCGCCGGGGTACGCCATGACCAGTATTCGGATTTCGGCGGCACCACCAACCCGCGCCTTGCGCTGGTATGGGATACAGCTTACAACCTGACCAGCAAACTGCTTTATGGCCGGGCGTTTCGCCCGCCGTCATTCACGGAACTCTATAGTATTAATAATCCGGTGACGCAGGGCAATCCGAACCTGAAACCGGAAACCAACCAATCGTTGGAATTGGCATTTTCCTGGCAGACCACCAGCACCCTGCAGGCAAACCTGAATCTGTTCCGCTACCAGATGAAAGAAATCATACGTTTCGTCCCGGACCCGAGCGGGATTTCCACCGCGCAAAATGCCGATAGCCAGCACGGCCAGGGTTTTGAAACCGAACTGGTCTGGGATGCGACGGATAATCTGCGGCTGTCGGGTAATTTCGCACAACAACAATCCATCGACGACGCCACCAACCAGGATGCAGGCAACGCGCCCCACCATCATTTTTATGCCCGTGCGGATTGGCGCTTCATGCCCCTATGGACAGTGGATACGCAGCTCAACTGGATAGCCGATCGCAAGCGCCAGCCGGGAGATACCCGTCCCCCCATTCCCGATTACCATACCGTGGATGTTACGCTGCGCAGTAAAAACCAGAAAGGTGATTGGGGCGTCGCCTTCAAGGCGATCAATCTGTTCGGTGCCAACGCTCTCGAGCCGTCTCCTGCACCGGGGCTGATTCGTTATGACTTGCCGGTGTATCCGCGAGCGATGTTCGTCGAGCTGACCCATCAGCTCTGATGCCTAACTCCCCCGACATCCCAGCCGGGGATTGTATTTTATCGGTCATTAAAATTTCAGATTCAGATTGGCTGCGTTGATAACACTACCGATAAAACGATTGACAAAAATTCTAACCATTCGACCTGGTCGCCAAAAAGCGCTGCATAGCCATTCGGCTAAGTCACCAAAAGACGGTGACATAAGCCGCTGGTTAACGGCAACCAGATTACTGGCCAACTTATCGGGCATGTTGCTGATTCTCATCGCTGCGCTGACCGTGATATCGCCGGCATCGGCAGATCAAACAAGCCCGATCGCGGTTTTCTACCCCGATATCGGGGAACCCTACCGGAATATTTTCACGGAAATAATTTCGGGCATAAAAAACAAGGTCAATGCACCGGTAACGAGTTATCCGGTGAGCGCGGCCACGGATATCAGCGCGCTGAAAAATAGTCTGGATACCCAGAAAACCAAAGTAGTCATCGCCCTCGGGCGCCAGGGCATGAACACGGCAGAGCTGCTCGACAATCACGTCAAGATAGTGGTGGGTGGCGTGTTGTCAGTGCGGGAGAATGGAACAGGCGACCAGCCGGTGATCAGCCTGACGCCCGATCCTTCTCAGTTGTTCGCCCGCATGAAGTTATTGATGCCGTCCATGAAGCGCGTGTTCGTTGTCTATGACCCGGCTTACAACAGTTGGCTGATGACATTGGCCGAATCTTCAGCTAAAGACCAGGGGATTGAGCTGGTAGCTTACAAGGCGCAGAATCTGCGCAAGGCGGTCGGCGTATACCAGCAAATTTTTTCCCATGCCGACAGTCACAGCGATGCGCTGTGGCTGCCGCAGGATCCAACCACGGTAGAAGACAGTGCGATTCTGCCTTTGGTGCTGCAGGATTCGTGGAATAATAACCTTGCCGTTTTTTCCAGCAATTTCGGTTACGTTCAGCGCGGTGTGCTATTTTCGCTTTATCCCGACAACACGGGACTGGGGAAGCGTCTTGCCGGTCTGGCCCAGGAAATTTTGACCACGGGTGACTATGGAAAGCACGGTTTGATGCCTTTGCGCGACGTAAAAAGTGCCGTCAATACGCGTACCGCCAAGCATCTCGGGATCGATACAAACCGCTTGACGAGTTTCGACAAGATAATCCTCGGGCAATAAATCCGATTATCCATGAACAAGATTATCAAAGAATTTCTTGAGAACCTGACCTTCAGGCACCAGCTTGGCATCATGATCACGCTGGGGATTCTGTTGCTGGCATTATCTTCCTCGCTGGTGGGTTCGTGGCAGAGCAACGAGCGGGTGCGGGCCAACCTGCTTGATCAGGGCAAGCACATAACCGAGAATCTGGCGCGCCAGAGTGTGCTGGCGCTGCTCTTCGCATCGCCCGATAATGCAGGCGAAGCGGTGAAATCCACCATGGCCTTTCCCGGTGTGGTCGGTCTGGAAATCCGTGATGCCAAAAAACACGTATTGCTGACACGGGGCAGCACCAACATCGCCCCGTTTAGCGCGCTGCTCAATGCCGGAAATTCCGCGGCAAGTGCAGTCCTGGATCAGGAAAATGGCGATGCCTGGCGCTTTGTGGCGCCGGTGTACACGCAACCTTCCGCCGATTCACCGTTCAATGTGCAGACGTTGCAACCGGAGCTGCTCGGTTATGTTTCGGTGGTAATGAGCAAGGCAGTGCTTAGCCGGACAACAACCGACATTTTTATCGTTAACTTGGCCACATCGTTTTCCTTCGCGTTGCTGATTCTGTTCTTGGCGCGCATGCTGACCAATCGCATGACGCGGCCGCTTAACCAGCTGTCGGAAAGCATGGGGCGTGCGAAAGCGGGAGAATCGGAGGTGCGAGCCACGCTGACCGGGCCCAAGGATATCGCCGATATGGCCCATGCCTTCAACAGCATGATGGCGGTGCTGGAAGAGCGCGAAGTAGCGCTGAGTGTTGCGGCGATTGCCTTCGAGATCGAGGAGGGCATGATCGTGACAGATAGTGACGGGGTGATCCTCAGGGTCAACCGTGTTTTCACGCTGCTGTCCGGTTACAGCGCCGAGGAAGCGATCGGAAAAAATCTGAGCATGATCAAGTCTGATCGCGATGACCCGGGGTTTTACCCGCGTATGCTGGAAACGCTGCTTCGCGACAATTACTGGCAGGGAGAAATCTGGAATCGCCGCCAAAACGGGGAAAGCTATCCCGAATGGCTGACGATATCCGCCGTTGTAGGCAAAGACGGCAGCGTCACAAATTATATTTGCGCATTTTTTGACATCACCGAGCGCAAACAAGCCGAGGAAAAGATCCACAACCTGGCGTTTTATGACCCGCTCTGCCAATTGCCCAACCGGAGGCTGCTGTTTGACCGTCTTCATCAGGCGGTGGTAACCAGTGCGCGCACCAAGAATTGCGCCGGTTTGTTGTTTATTGACCTGGATAATTTCAAGCTGTTGAACGACACCAGGGGACATGCTATCGGCGACATGCTGCTCATTGAGGTGGGACAGCGTCTGCGCGACTGCATACGCGAGAGCGATACGCTGGCGCGCCTGGGCGGTGATGAGTTCGTGGTGTTGCTGGAGGGGTTGAGCACGGACAGAAGTGAAGCCGCGGTGCAGGCACGCGAAGTCGGCGAAAAAATGCTCAACGATATTCACCAGGTCTTCATACTCGACAGTGTCGAGCATTACAGTACCGCAAGCATCGGAGTATCACTATTCGTCAACTACCGGCAGAATCTTGACGATCTGATCAAGCAGGCCGACACGGCGATGTATGCGGCAAAAAAGGCCGGGCGCAACACGCTGCGTTTCTTCGATCCGGCCATGCAGGAAGCGCTGGAAATGCGCAGCCAGCTGGAAGTCGCGATACGCAAGTCGTTGCCCAGGAATGAATTCAAGCTTTTCTACCAGGTGCAGGTCGATAACAATCATCGGGCGATTGGTGCCGAGGCACTGATACGCTGGGAACATCCCGAACGCGGCCTGATCTTCCCGGACAAATTCATTCCGATTGCGGAAGATACCGGGCTGATATTGCCCCTGGGTGAGTGGGTGCTGCAGACGGCCTGTGCGCAAATCAAGGAATGGGAGAGCAATCCACTTACCCGTGAATTGTCGCTGGCAGTCAATGTCAGCGCGAGGCAGTTCCGCCAGCCGGATTTTGTGAAACAGGTTACCGGCATAATCGAGAAAAGCATGATAAACCCCGCCCGCTTCAAGATTGAGTTGACCGAAAGCACGGTGCTGGATAACGTCGCTGACACAATCAGCAAAATGCAGGCATTGAAAAAAATCGGTGTGAGTTTCTCGATGGATGATTTTGGCACCGGATATTCATCGCTTGCGTATCTGACCCAATTGCCGCTCGACCAATTGAAGATCGACAAGTCATTCGTTCAGAACATCGGCACCAAGTCGACTGATGCGACGATCATCCAAACCATCATCGGCATGGCCCATAACCTCGGTATTGAAGTGATTGCTGAAGGCGTGGAAACCTATCCCCAACGGGATTTCCTTGAGCAAGCCGGATGCAGCCGCTACCAGGGCTATCTGTTCGGCCGCCCCGTCCCGTTGAAGGCATTTACCGCTGCGCTGACTTAAGCGGGGCGGCCGAGTGCCGGCTATGCAGCGAGGCCGGCGCGCGACCGTGCGATTGCGGCCCCGACCTGCTGCGGAGCGGTACCACCGATGTGGTTGCGGCTGGCAAGCGAACCTTCCAGCGACAGAACCTGGTAAACATCCTCGCCGATATGCGCTGAAAAACGCTGCAGCTCGGCAAGGCTGACCGCACTTAAATCGCATCCCTGCTGTTCGGCGAAGCGCACCGCGAGCGCCACCGTTTCATGTGCATCGCGGAATGGCACGCCTTTCTTGACCAGGTAGTCGGCCAGATCGGTTGCGGTGGCGTAACCCTGCAAAGCAGCGCTGCGCATGGCTTCCGGTTTTACCTTTATGCCGGCAATCATGTCGGCGTAGATGCGCAAAGTCTGGGTCAAAGTTTCCACCGTGTCGAACAGCGGCTCCTTGTCTTCCTGGTTATCCTTGTTGTAAGCCAGCGGCTGACCTTTCATCAGAGTGAGCAGCGCAACCAGGTGGCCGTTGACACGACCGGTCTTGCCGCGCACCAGTTCAGGCACATCGGGATTCTTCTTTTGCGGCATGATGCTTGATCCGGTGCAAAAACGATCGGCGATGTCGATAAAACCGAAACGCGGGCTCATCCACAGAATCAGCTCTTCGGAAAAACGCGACAGATGCGTCATGACCAGCGCGGCGCAGGCGGTAAATTCGATGGCGAAATCGCGGTCGGAAACGGCATCCAGCGAGTTTTCGCACACGCCGTCAAAGCCGAGCAACTCGGCGACGTATTCGCGCTTGATCGGATAGCTGGTTCCGGCCAGTGCCGCCGCGCCCAGCGGCAACCGGTTGACGCGCTTGCGGCAATCGCGCAGGCGCTCCGCATCGCGTTTGAGCATTTCGAAATAGGCCATCAGGTGATGCGCGAAGCTGATCGGCTGGGCGACCTGCAGGTGGGTGAAGCCGGGCATGATGGTATGGGTGTGGGGTTCGGCCAGATCCAGCAGTGAATGCTGCAATGCCTTGATCAATCCGAGCAGATCGTCTATCGAATGGCGCAGGTACAGCCGGATATCGGTGGCCACCTGGTCGTTGCGCGAGCGGCCGGTATGCAGGCGCTTGCCGGCATCGCCGACCAGCGCGGTAAGCCGTTTCTCGATATTGAGGTGCACGTCTTCCAGATCAACCGACCAGACGAATTCGCCGGCGATAATTTCATTTTCGATTTGCGCGAGACCGCGCTTGATGTCATTCAGGTCGGGTGTCGAGATAATGCCGCAAGCCGCGAGCATTTGCGCGTGCGCCAGAGAACCCTGTATGTCGAACATGGCGAGTTTGTGGTCGAAACCCACCGATGCAGTATAGCGTTTTACCAGTTCTGCCACCGGTTCCGCGAATCGTCCCGACCAAGTATCTTTATCTTGCATTGCCGCCCCCACTTGTCCCAAAATGAAGCATGAAAAACTCAAGGCTGTCCCGCCATGAATAAGGCGCTCAGTATAAGACAAAACAACAGGCAGTATGGCTTGCCAAACTTTCGTAACCTGGGCACGCTGCTGCGCATTCTGATAATCAGCAACGCTTTGGCATTGTTGCAGTCGCTGATTATGTCGAACAGCTGGATGGATGTGGCGCAGCACATGATGCAGGTCAACACGCTGTTGACACCGGTATTGTTCTCCAGCCTGTTGCTGCTATGGTCGGCGCAATCGTGGCTAAACCGGATTTCTTACCGGCGCGGAGCAATGCTGGTGACGTCTTTGGTGGTTGCAGTAAGCGTTTCCATTTATTATTTCGGCGGGGAGTTGTACCGCCCGCCCGAACAACTCGACAACTATTTCGATTTGGTGCGTTGCGGGCTGCTCAGTGCTGTGGTGTGCGGATTCCTGCTGCTATATTTCCGGTTGCGCTCCAGGATACTGTCGCGCGCGTTGAGCGATGCCCGTTTGCAGGTATTGCGCGCGCGCATCCGGCCGCATTTCCTGTTCAATACGATCAATGCCGTGCTGG
>Ga0307375_10002306_pt1 | contig 19664 bp, 21 predicted proteins | sample TR1MG_FD_202531 | JGI IMG/M metagenome (GOLD analysis project Ga0307375, IMG submission 202531) | Soil microbial communities from Risofladan, Vaasa, Finland - TR-1 | ecosystem: Environmental > Terrestrial > Soil > Coastal area > Acid sulfate soil | place: Finland: Risofladan, Vaasa | collected...
GAAGCTTCGATCAACCGGGCTATGCCTGGCCGCTCGCGTACACCGAGTGGGGCGAGATGAAGGCGGCCAAGCCGATCCTCTATACCTACGAGAAGGGGGATCCCGGGGCGGTCGACGTGGGGGCCACCTGGCGCCAGAAGGTGGTCTACCGCAGTCCTGTGATCGCACCCTATGTCCCGAAGGATTGAGGCGGTTCTTGAAGCCGAGAGACTTACAAAATACTTCGGAGGATTGCCGGCGCTGAACGATGTCAGCTTCACCGCGGCCCGAGGAGAAATTCTCGGGCTGATCGGACCAAACGGGGCCGGAAAGTCGACCCTGCTTAATCTGATCAACGGCATTTTCCGGCCGAGTGCGGGCAGGGTGCTGTTCCAGGGCCGGGATGTGACGGGGCTGCGGCCGCATCAGGTAGCGCAACGGGGGGTCGCAAGGGTGCTGCAGACCCCCCGCTCGTTTGCCAGCATGACTGTTCTGGAGAACGTGGCAATCGGCTCGGCTTTTGGCGGGAAAGATCGAAACGCCAAGTCATCCCAGAACCGGGAGCGAGTCGAGTTCTTTCTGGATCTCGCGGGGCTGCTCGACAAGAAAGACCTGCCGGTGGAGGGCCTCACGCTGCAGGAAAGGCGCATGCTGGAGCTCGCACGGGCACTGGCTATGAGACCGGGGCTGCTGTTGCTCGACGAAGCCATGAGCGGTCTCAATCCTTCCGAGATGGAACGCGCGATGGGCCTGATCCGGCGCATCCGGGACGAACTGGACATGACCGTCATCTGGGTGGAGCACATAATGAAAGCCATCATGGGGGTGGCCGATCGCGTATTGGTGCTCAACTTCGGCCAGCTGATCGCGCTGGGAACCCCCGCCGAGGTCGCTCGCGACCAGGGAGTGATCGACGCCTATCTTGGCAGCGCCGAGTGAGCGCACTGCTCGCGGCGCAGGAGATCGAGGTCGGCTACGGCGACATGCCCGTGGTGAGAGGCGTGAGCCTCGAAGTGCGCCGGGGCGAGGCGGTGGCGGTCATCGGTCCCAACGGCGCCGGGAAGACCACGCTGTTCAAGGCGATCGCCGGAATGCTCGCGCCTCGCAGCGGCGGGATCCTCTTCGACGGCGCTCGGATCGACGGGCTTCGCCATTACGAGCTGGTCAAGCGGGGTGTCGTCTACGTTCCCGCGGAACGCGAGCTTTTTCCCCAGATGAGCGTGCTGGAAAACATCGAGCTCGGCGCATATACGAACTACAAATCGCGCGCGGAACGCCTGAAGTTCGTCCTGCGCGTGTTCCCGAGGTTGGAGGAGCGCAAGCGGCAGATGGCTGGCACCTTGAGCGGCGGAGAACAGCAGATGCTGGCGGTCGGCAGGGGCTTGATGGCAAAGCCGAAGATACTGCTGCTGGATGAGCCTTCCACCGGACTCTCACCGCATTTTGTGAGCGAGATGTACCGCCAGCTCGCTCGGCTCAAGGCTGAGGGATTGACCATCCTGCTGGCTGAGCAGCAGATCCCTCACGCCCTGGCGTTTGCCGAACGGGCCTACGTGCTTGAAAACGGGGAGATACGCCTGTTCGGACCATCGACGGAACTCCTCGGTAATCCGGACATCCAGCGGGCCTACCTGGGAATGGCCTGAATCGTGATCGCCATACTTATAGACGGAACTGTCCAGGGACTGCAACTTGCCCTCATGGCGGTGGGAATCACCCTGATCTTCGGACTTGGAGGGGTGCTGAATCTGGCGCAAGGGCAGTTCGCCGTGGTGGGCGGAATCGTTGCGGCATTGTGTATCAACGCGGGAATGCACCCCGTGGCCGCCTGCGTGCTGGGTATCCTGAGCGCCGGCGTTTTCGGTCTGGTGGTGGACCGGACGCTGCTGATCCCCGCCTACCGTTGCGCGGGGGAAGAGCGGCTGCTGCTCGGCTTGCTGATCACCCTGGGACTCTCCTTCGTGGTAAATGGATTTATGGACTACAAGTACTCGGATATCTCGCTCAGTCTCAGGCTTGCGACGCCGTCGTTCGATGTGGCCGGAATCAGCATCCGAACGGCGAGTGCAGCCGTGGCCGCAATTGCCATCCTCGCCTTCGCACTGTTGTTCGCCTTCCTGAAAGCAACCTTGCTGGGAAAAGTCATCCGTTCGATCATCCAGAACGAGGTGGGGGCCGAACTGTGCGGGATCAACCCGGCAAGGATCCGTACCGTGATCGTAGTCTTGAGTGCCATGATGGCCGGGCTGGGAGGCATCGCCCAGGGGCTGTTTTCTTCCCTTGGCCCTGAAATGGGAAATGGACTCACCGATTATGCGCTGATCGTCGCGGTGGTGGGAGGCGTGCGCAGCATCAACGGTACGCTGGCCGCCGGCGTGTTGCTCGGCATTGTCAACGCCTTCGCGAGCTACTACGTCGGGGCGTATCTGACGCTCATCATTCTGCTGGGAACCGCTGTATTCACTATCCTGTTGCGGCCTGCCGGGCTGTTCGCGTCCCGTTCATGAACACAAAGCGATACCTTGCCGAATACGTGACGCTGCTCCTCGTGGTCGTGGTGCTGGCTCTGGTGCCGCTGGGCCTGGGCGGCAGCGCCTACTACCTGCGGCTCGCGACGATGATGCTGATCTACATGATCTATACGGTCGCGTTCAACATCATTTTCGGGCACACGCGCCAATTGTTCCTGTGCGTTGGCGCGCTGGCCGGCTGCTCCGCCTACGTCTCCGTGGTGCTGGCCATGCGCATGTCTGTGTCCCCGTGGGCGAGCATTCCGGTCGGAATCGTGTCTGCCGCCGTTCTGGGCGGCGTGTTCAGCTACGTCTCGGTACGCCGCGGGCTGGGGGTGATTTTCGTCGGCATCGTGACGCTGGTGTTCTCGATGATCTTCGCCAATCTCATCCTCGGCTTGCGCGAGTGGACGAACGGCGAAACAGGTATCGAGACCAGGGGCCTGAGGCCCGACGCGCTGGCGCCCGGCTTGGCGAGCTACTACGTAATTCTCGGCGTGCTCATGCTTTCCCTGGTTTTTTATCACCTGCTGATGCGCTCGCGGGCCGGGACCGCATTTCGCGCGATCGCCGACGACGAGTTTGCCGCGGAACTGGCCGGCATCGACGTCACCATGTACAAGGTTCTTGCCGCTACCGTCGGCTCGGCGCTCATCGGTGCGGCCGGTGCCATTTACGCTTATTACAGCGGCTACATCAATCCAACGGTATTCGGGCCGGTCAGCGTGGATATCGCCGTGTTGGTCACGCTGCTTCTGGGGGGGATGGGTACCCTGCTCGGACCGGTCATCGGGAGCGTGTTGTTTGCCGTCCTCGATGAGGTCGTGCGACCGCTCGGGGGGCTCAATGTTCTGGTCTATGGCGTCCTCATGATCATCCTGGTGATCGCGTTCCGCCACGGATTGGTTGCGATGCTGCGCAAGGTCACGAAGGTCCGGATCCCGTAGTTCGAGCGAAATGAAGAGTGATAACATTGGACTTCATAGGGAACTTCTGAATAAGAATAGTTGCGAAGCGCGTCATCCCCGAGGGTCCCTCTGATGTGGGGGATTTACGCCCCGAAGGAAGTCCCCCTGGGGGACAAAAGGGGGGCGTAGCCCACTTGACTTGTTCAGACTTGCCCTAGAGGGGCCGTCAACGGGAACACAGAGAGGAGAACCGTATGCCCGGACTATCGAGCGCTGACCATAGAGTCAGTCCGCCCATCGTAGAGATTCCCCGCGACTACAACGCCGCGTATGACTTGATCGAGCGCAATCTGCGCGCCGGGCGCGCGGGCAAGACCGCATTCATCGACGATGGCGGCAGCGTCACTTACGGCCAGCTCGCCGAGCGCGCCAACCGCGCAGCCAATGCCCTGAAGGGCCTTGGTCTGGAGCTGGAAGACCGCATCATGCTGGCGCTGCTGGACACTGTGGATTTCCCCAGCGTGTTTCTGGGGGCGATCAAGGCCGGCATCGTGCCCATCGCCGGTAATACGCTGCTGACCACCTCGGACTACGAGTTCATGCTCAACGACAGCCGCGCCAAGGTGCTGGTGGTATCGGAGCAGCTGCTGCCGAGTTTTGCGCCGCTGCTCGAGCAGGCTGCGGACAAGCTGCCGTTTCTGAGGCACGTGATCGTCTCGGGCAAGGATGCGCACGGCAAGCTGTCGCTGGCGCAATTGATGGCTGCGGCCGGCGCGGCCTGCGAGCCGGCGCCGACCACCTGCGACGACGCCTGCTTCTGGCTGTATTCGTCGGGCTCGACCGGAATGCCGAAGGGCACGGTGCACATGCATTCGCACCTGGTCCAGACGGCCGAGCTCTACGCCAAACCGATACTGGGCATACGCGAGGACGATCTCGTATTCTCGGCGGCGAAGCTGTTCTTTGCCTACGGTCTCGGCAATTCGCTGACCTTCCCGATGTCGGTCGGGGCGACAGCCATTCTCATGGCGGAGCGTCCGACGCCGGCCGCGGTGTTTCAGCGCCTGCGAGGGCACAAGCCGACGATTTTCTACGGCGTACCCACGCTGTTTGCGGCGCTGCTTGCCAGCCCGGACATTCCCAGCCGCGACGCGCTCGGGCTGCGGGTGTGCACCTCGGCGGGCGAGGCCCTGCCGGCCGACATCGGCGAGCGCTGGGTCAAGCACTTCGGCGTCGACATCCTGGACGGAATCGGTTCGACGGAAATGCTGCATATTTTCGTCTCCAACCGGCCGGGCGAGGTGCGCTACGGCTCCACCGGCAAGGCGGTGCCCGGCTATGAGTTGCGCGTGGTCGACGACACCGGCAATCCGGTGCGGCCGGGGGAGGTCGGTGAGCTGCAGATCAACGGCCCCAGCAGCGCTGCCTGCTATTGGAACAACCGCGCCAAGAGCCGCGCCACGTTCATGGGCGACTGGACCCGCAGCGGCGACAAGTACACCGTGGACGAAGCCGGCTATTACACGTATTCCGGCCGCACCGACGACATGCTCAAGGTGGGCGGCATTTACGTCTCCCCGTTCGAGGTCGAGGGCGCGCTGCTGACGCATCCGGATGTGCTCGAGGTGGCGGTGATCGGCCAGCCGGATGTGGACCAGCTGATCAAGCCCAAGGCCTACATCGTCACCAAGGAAGGCGTCGTCGGCGACGCGGCGCTCGCCGAGCGCTTGCAGCAGCACGTGAAGTCGAAGCTCGCGCCGTACAAATACCCGCGCTGGGTGGAGTTCGCGAGCGAGTTGCCCAAAACGGCGACCGGGAAAATCCAGCGTTTCAAACTGCGCGCCAAGTCGCAGGCGGACGCGGGTTAGCCGCCGCCTGCATGAGGCAAATCGACAGGCCGGGCGAACACCAAGCCTTCGGCCGGCGCGCGTTTCTAAAGGCAGCTGCGACGGTCGGCATCGCCGGCCTGCCGCGCTTCGCGTTCGCGCAAAGCGCGAAAATGAGAGTTGGCCTGATGCTGCCTTACACCGGAACCTATGCGCAGTTGGGCGTGGCGATCACGAACGGGTTCAAGCTGGCGGTGGCGGAATCGGGCGGCAAGCTCGGCGGGCGCGAAGTGGAGTACTTTACCGTTGACGATGAATCCGATCCGAGCAAGGCGGCCGACAACGCCAATGCCCTGGTGACCCGCGACAAGGTCGACGTGCTGGTCGGCACGGTGGACTCCGGCGTGGTGATGGCCATGGTTAAAATCGCGCGCGAGAGCGGCACGCTGCTCGTCATTCCCCACGCCGGGGCGGACGCTGCCACCGGCGTCATGTGCGCGCAGAATATCTTTCGCACCTCGTTCAGCAGCTGGCAGCTCGCCTATCCGATGGGCAGGGTGCTGGCCAACCGCGGCATCAAGAAGGTCGTCACGCTTACGTGGAATTACGGCACCGGTATCGAATCGGTCGGCGGCTTCAAGGAAGGCTTCACCAAGGCGGGCGGCACCGTCGCGAAGGAACTCGCGCTGCCTTTCCCGAGCGTCGAATTCCAGCCGCTGCTGACCGAAATCGCCTCGATCAAACCCGACGCCGTGTTCGCGGCCTTCGCCGGCGGCGGTGCGGTCCAGTTTCTCAAGGACTGGCAGGCTGCTGGCCTGAAGGGCAAGATCGGGTTGTACGGCACAGGCTTCCTCACCGACGGCATCCTCGGCGCTGCGGGAGATGCGGCCCAGGGCGTAGAGACCACGCTGCATTACGGCGACGACATCGAAACGCCGAAGAACAAGACTTTCCGCCTCAATTACGCCAAGACGTACAAGCGCCAACCCGACGTTTTTGCGGTGCAGGGTTATGACGCCGGTCTGTTGCTTGCTGCCGGACTGAAAGCCGTCAAGGGGGACATGAGCAGGAGGAAGGAGCTGTACGCCGCAATGGAGAAAGCCAAGATCGACAGCCCGCGCGGCACCTGGACCATGTCCAAGGCGCACAACCCGATCCAGGACATTTACCTGCGCAAGGTGGTGGGGAGGGAGAACAAGGTAACGCGCGTGGCCTACAGAGCGCTCGCCGATCCGGCGCGCGGCTGCAAGATGGTTTGACGCAAAAACTTCCGCCCGCGCAGGGCGGGCCGGGCACGGTGCGGTATCGGAAGAGCACGCCGTCCCGCGCCGCGGAAGTTCGGCTGGACTCAGCCGGCGTGCGGTGCCGGGGCCGGCTTTTTCGGTTGCTTCGGCTTCTTCTGTTCCCGTTTCTGCCTGTCACGATTGCCCATTGCCAATCTCCTTTCCACGCGTTTATCGAAAAATTTCGGGTAGCTGCGGTGCGGCGCATTCGAGCCCTCGCCGTCCCGTAGCTAGCATAGCGCTAATCGGGAAAGGGCAGGTGAACCGGTGCGTGGCCGGCGGCGCCGACGGGCTTGCGCCGCAACTGAAGTCGAACGGCGCCTGCTTTCACTGGCCGCGCTTCATTCCCCTATGATTTTTACCAATACCCGCTTTTTTCGCCTTCCGTCGAACTCGCCGTAAAAGATCTGCTCCCAGGGGCCAAAATCCAGCTTCCCCTCCGTTACCGCCACCACTACCTCCCGTCCCATCAGCTGTCGCTTCATATGCGCATCGGCATTGTCTTCCCCGGTATCGTTGTGGCGGTACTGGCCAACGGGTTCGTGCGGCGCCAGTTTCTCCAGCCACGCCTCGTAATCGCGGTGCAGTCCCCGCTCGTCATCGTTGATGAAGACCGATGCCGTGATGTGCATCGCGTTCACCAGAACCAGTCCTTCCTCGATGCCGCTCTCGCGCAGGCACGCTTGTACCTGAGAGCTGATGTTGATGAAACCGCGGCGGGAAGGAACGTTGAACCAGAGTTCTTTGCGGTAGCTTTTCATGGTTTTGCATGTGCCTTGAAAAATGCCCAAATGAGGTCCGTAGCATTGATCGCCGAACTGGGGTCGTCACCCATCGGACTACCGCGTTGCCCGCCCGACCAGGCATGGCCGCCGTCCTTGATCAAATAGCTTTCGACTGCCCAGCCGGCAGGGCAACGATACTGCATGACGATGAACGTGAACGCGCCCCGATCGTCTTTGTCTGCAGTAGACCTGCATCCGTCCGCGCGAGCCCAGAATGCCGACTGCTCCTGCACAGGTTTCATCGGCGTGCCCGTCCCAGGCACCCTGGAAACGCCTGCCGGGTGGGCCGCCTTGCTCGGGGACGTGCTTGTCCACCATGCCGTCGAGTATGAGGGCGGATACCGGATGCTGTGGTTTGGGCTCATCGCCGAAAAGCGTCGCTACGACAGGTGCGACCGCGGCGAATCTGTTGGAGAGTCCGATGCCGAGCCGGTGCGCCATCATGCCTCCGTTGGACATGCCGGTTGTGTAAACAAAAGCCAGCCACCCAATGTTCCGCATTTGTATTGTGAGCTCCTGGTTCATCCGGGTCATATCGGCGAATTTTCGAAGGACTGCCGCTGCACATCGCCGCTGCAGGGGCTTCTCAGGCGCGCCATCTGCGCCGCAAATCGGCTATTCGCTGATCCAGCGTATGGCTTCGGCGAGTTCGCTATTGTGAAACACGCGTACATGCCCCGGTATCGCCAGAGCGAAAATCCGGATCGCTGCCCGGATCCACTCTAGGTCCGAGACGACGGCCATCCTTTCCCAGCCCGTGAGATGTTTCAGGCCCAGTTTGGTGTCGTCCCAGACCGCGGCTGCCTCGAATCCGGAGAAGTCCTTGCCGAGATGATAGAGGAAGCGAACCTTGCGTTGCCGGGAAAACAGCGCCTCGACCGCCGGGATAATGACCGACTCGTAATCGTCCGCCGTTACCGTCCCTTTCGCAGTAAAGCCAAGGACCTTGTCCGGCAGATTGGGAATGTTCTCGATCATCTCAGTGGCTCCTTTAAATGTTTCGAGAATTCGCGCCCGCCGCAAGGCCGGGCCGTCCAAGCGTTTGACGTGGGCGGCAGGACCGGCCTGCCGGGACGCGTCCGCTCGATGCAAGGATAAGGCATCTGCTCAGTTGCTTGCGCGTCGGGGGTAGAAGATCCAGGCATAGAGTCCGATGTTGATGACGACGACCAGACCGGCGAGGACGAACTGGACGTCCCGGGTGAGCGCGGCGGGATAGATGAGCGCCAGCAGGTAATGCTCGATGAAGCTCTCCGTGTAGCCCGATTGGCCAGCCTTGAGGCGGAAGTAGTTTTCGGCATAGGTAAGCGGGCAGATGCGACCGGTGATCTCGACAAAACATCCCCATGCGGCTGCCGGAAGGTGCACGACGAAGAACCAGCGCCAGCGCGCCGCGAATGCGGCGCCCAGAAGGACGAACAGGATGAAAGCCAGATGGAGAAGCAGGACAGCGTCGGCGGAAATACGGTAAAGCATAATCCTGGCGACACCATGGTAGATGCCCCTATAATAACGCCAATGCGTCGCCGCGGGCTCGCACTCGTCCGCGCGCCCAGACGGAAGCCTGCGACGAAATTTACGAGTTATTCCTTAACCAGTGAATGTGCACGCTTGGAGAGCACGCTCGGTATTGTGCGCAAATGCCGGCGAGGACGTGCCGAAGACGTTCCGCTCGGATGATGTCTACATATTCGACAAGAGGCGGATTCGACTCAATGGACGGGTGTATCCTGGAAGTGCAAGGACTGGTCACGCAGTTCGATGGACTGCGCGCCGTCGACGATGTGAGCTTCGGCGTTCGGCCGGGAACCATCACCGGTCTGATCGGCCCGAACGGCGCCGGAAAGACTACCGTCTTCAATACCGTCGCCGGCGTTTGCCGTCCTACGCACGGGGTGGTTCGCTTCAAGGGCGAGGAGATCCAGGGGCTGCAGCCCTATCGCATTTTCCGCAAGGGCTTGGTCCGCACCTTCCAGATTCCGCGGCCGTTTCCGGAAATGAGCGTGCTCGAAAATCTGGTGGTCGTTCCCCAGGGGCAACTCGGCGAGCGCCTCTGGCACGTGTGGTTCAACCGTTCCGGGGTGCGCCGACAGGACCGAGCGATCCAGGATAAGGCGCATGAGATCATCGATTTCCTCAATCTGCGCCAGGTCGCCGATGAGTTCGCGAAGAACCTCTCCGGCGGGCAGCTGAAGCTGGTTGAGATCGGCCGGGCGCTGATGTCGGATCCACAGATGATCCTGCTCGACGAGCCGGGCGCCGGCGTCAACCCTACGCTGCTCGCCGAGATCATGGATCGCATTCGCGAGCTGCACCAGCGTGGGATCACCTTTTTACTGATCGAACACAACATGGATCTGGTGATGAGCCTGTGCGATCCCATACTGGTGATGGCGAGCGGGAGTTTGCTGATGGAGGGCGACGCGGCCTCGGTGCGCAGCGACCAGCGGGTGCTCGACGCCTACCTCGGGGGCGGCGCGTGAGCGGCGCGACGCTGCAGGTGAGCAGGCTGGTCGCGGGATACACCCGCGGCGTGCCCATCGTGCGCGGCCTCTCGCTCAGCGTCGCCGCCGGCGAGATTGTCACAGTGCTCGGCCCGAACGGCGCCGGCAAGTCGACGCTGGTCAAGGCGATAGCCGGGCTGGTGAGCGTCTTCGAAGGCTCGATCTGCCTCGACGGTGCCGACCTCGCGGGGTGCAAGACGCACACACTGGTTCGAGCCGGCGTCGGCTTCGTGCCGCAGACGGCGAACGTCTTTGAACGCATGAGCGTGCAGGAAAACCTAGAGATCGGCGGCTATGTCCATCGCAGCAAGCTCAAGGAACGCCTGCGCGCGATCTACGATCTGTTCCCCGACCTGGAACGCCTGCGCCACCATCCGGCGGGCAAGCTCTCGGGCGGGCAGCGCCAGATGGTAGCAATCGGACGCGCGCTGATGATTGCGCCGAAACTGCTCATCCTCGACGAGCCCTCGGCGGGGCTCTCGCCGAAGCTCGTGGGCATGGTGTTCCAGCGGGTGCGCGCGGTGCGCGATACCGGCGTCACCATCCTCATGGTGGAGCAAAACGCCAAGGCGGCGCTGAACATCTCCGATCGCGGTTACGTGCTGGCCGAGGGGCAGGAACGCATCAGCGACGCCGCCGGTGCCTTGCTGCACAATCCCGAGGTCGGCGAACTTTACCTTGGCGCCAAGGGAGGTCTCGCCTGATGATTGCGCAACTGCTCGCGAACGGCGTGATCCTCGGATCTACTCTGGCGCTCGGCGCGATCGGCCTGACGCTCACCTACAACATTCTGAACTTCGCCAACTTCGCGCACGGTTCATTGCTCAGTTGGGGTGCGTACCTCGCGTTTACGTTCGCGCTGGCTTTTGTCGGGGCGAATTCCGCCGACTTCGGACCGCTGTCCTTCGGCTGGCCCTTGTTGTTGGCCCTGATTCTCGGCGCGGCGCTGACCGGCGTGCTCGCCATCGTCGTCGATCTGCTGGTGTTCCGGCCGCTGCGGCGCAGCAACGTACAGGTGGCGCTGGTCATCGCCTCGTTCGCCGTCTCGCTGATGCTGCGCAATCTGATTGTCGTCGTCTGGGGCCCGGAACCGAAGTACTTCACGAACAACATCCAGATTCAGCAGCAGATCCTTCCGGGGGTGCGCGCCACGCCCGACCAGATCTTCGTGGTCGTGCTCGCGCTGCTCCTGGTCGTGCTGCTGCATCTGTTTCTCAAACACACGCGGCTTGGAAAGGAGATGCGGGCGATTGCGGACAATCCGGTGCTCGCCGAGGTGAGCGGGGTCAACGTGCGTAACGTGATCTATTGGACCTGGGTGCTGGGCGGCTCGCTCGCCGCCGCCGGCGGTGTGTTTTATGGCTTGACCGTGCAGATCCTCCCGGAGATGGGATTCAACCTTCTGCTGCCGCTGTTCGCGGCGGCCATCCTAGGCGGCATCGGCAGCATCTACGGCGCGGTGCTGGGCGGTTTCGTAATCGGCATCGCTTCGGATCTCTCGGTCGCTGTCATCTCCCCGGGCTACAAGCCCGCAGTGGCTTTTGTCATCATGATCCTGGTGCTGCTGGTACGACCTTCCGGTATCCTGGGGGAAAAGAAATGATGGGCCTGCTTTCCTACCTGGTGTTCTTTCTGATCATCGCCGCGATCTTTGCCATCGTCTGCCTCGGACTCAACCTGCAGTGGGGCTACACCGGTTTGTTCAACATCGGCATCGCCGGATTCTTCAGCGTCGGCGCCTACACCTACGCAATACTTGCCGGCCCACATCATGCCGCGCGCCTGGGCTCCTTCGGCGTCCCCTTTCTGCCCGCGGTGGCGCTCTCGATGGTCGCGGCTGGTCTGGCTGCATTACTCGTCGGCCTTCCGACCTTGCGCCTGCGCGACGACTATCTCGCCATTGCCACCATCGGCATCGCCAGCAGCATCCAGTTGGTGGCGAGCAACGAACGCTGGTTGACCGGCGGCACCCAAGGCGCGCAAAACATCGTGCAGCCGCTGGCGGGAACGTTCTCCTCTTCACTACAGTACAACCTGTTTTTCCTTGCCATGATGCTGGTGTTCGTAGCGGTGGTCTATCTCGCGCTCGAGCGCATGGTGCATTCGCCTTGGGGACGGGTGCTGATGGCGATCCGCGAGGATGAAACAGCGGCCAGTTCCCTCGGCAAGAACGCCTTCAGTTATCGCTTGCAGTCTTTCGTCATCGGTTCGATGGTCATGGGCCTCGGTGGGGCGCTCTACGCCAGCTTCATCACCTTTATCAGTCCGGAGGATTTTCTGCCGGTGCTTACCTTCCAGATCTGGGCGATGCTGATCGTCGGTGGCAGCGGGAGCAACCTGGGCGCCATCGTCGGTGCGGTATTGGTCTGGGGCTTGTGGACGGCGAGCGGCAGTCTGGCGCAGATGGTGCTCCCGGCCGATCTGCAGGTCAAGGGTGGAGCCTTCCAGATCGTGCTGATCGGGTTGGTGCTGATGGTGGTTTTGATCTTCCGGCCGCGCGGCTTGTTCGGCAGTCGCAAGGCGCTGGTCAGCCACGGCGCGAAGACACCGGAATAGTAGGGTGCGCTCGCGTAGTCCGAAGCCGAAGGTAGGCTGTTTTCAACCAACGTTAGGAGGAATGACGATGTTCAATGTAAAGCTTAAATATGCAGCGGTGTTCGGCGCCAGCCTCGGCTTGGCGGTGCTCTCGGCGCCCTCGATGGCGGCAGATTGCACGGTCAACATCGGCGCCGACATGGCGCTGACCGGATCGCTGGGCGCGCTCGGGCAGGCGATCGCCAACGGCGCGCGGCTGGCTGTGAGCGACGTCAACGCCGGCGGCGGCGTCAACGGCTGCAAGCTCGCCCTGGTGCTGGGTGACGATCAGACCAGTCCGTCGGTAGGCGTCGATGTCGCGAAGAAGTTGGTCGACATCAATCACGTTCCGGCCATCGTCGGAGCGCTGTCGAGCGGAGTCAGCATGGCGATACTGACCTCGGTCACGGCGCCCGGCAAGGTGGTGCAGATCAGCCCGGCGTCGACCTCGCCGGCCTTTACCCAGCTCGCCGCTGAAGGCAAGACCGACGGTTATTGGTTCCGCACCGCGCCGTCCGACGCCCTGCAAAGCGTGGCTATGGCAAAAGTCGCGCGCGATGCGAAGTTCGCCAAGGTTGCGGTGATGTACATCAACAACCCCTACGGCGAGGGACTGTCGGAGAGCTTCGGCAAGGCATTCAAAGCGCTCGGCGGCAAGGTGACGGCCAACGTGGTCTACAACCAGAGCCAGCCGTCGTATCGCTCGGAAGTGACCCAGGCGATGGCGGGCAGCCCGGATGCGCTGTTTCTCATTGGTTACCCGGGCGACGGCACCACCATCGCGCGCGAGTGGATTTCTGCCGGCGGACCGCAGAAATTCCTGTTCCCCGACGGCCTGCAGGCGCAGAAGTTCGTCGATGACGTGGGCGCCAAGTACATGAAAGTGGTGCGGGGCACTGCAGCCGGTTCGGTAGAGACGCCGTCGCTCAAGGTCTTCCGCGAGGAATACAAGGCGGCGCACGGAAGTTACCCGACCCAGGCCTATATGACCAACGCCTACGATGCAGTGATGGTCATCGCGCTGGCCATGGAGCATGGCAAGGGCAGCACGGGCGAGATCGTGCGCGACAACATCCGCAAGGTGACCGGCGAGGAGGGACAACCGGTCTACGCCGGGACCAAAGGCTACGCCAAGGCGGTGAAGCTCATCAAGGAAGGCAAGCGCGTGCGTTACATCGGTACCGTCGGGCCGCTCACTTTCGACAAATATGGCGATGTCACCGGGCCGATGGCGATCTGGACGGTCAAGGGGGGCAAGGTGACCAACGTGCGCAATATGAGCGTCGAAGAGATCGACAAGATCGCCGCCAAGATCAAGGGTTAGCGGTACCGCGGCGCTCGGTCCGATCCGCGTCTAGATCGCCAGGAACTCTCCTCGCCGAGCGCCATCGCAGCTCGCGCTGCCGTTGACCACCGTGTCGCGCAGCGCGGGCGGCTGCACCCGCACGTAGTCGGCAAAAAAAAGCGCGCGATGACGAACAATCATAATAGAGTCGTGAGCTGGTCGATTCCTTTGCGCGCGGTGCTTGCCGCGCTTGCGATCAACATCCTGTGGGGCGGCAACCCGGTCGCGGTCAAGCTCGGGCTGGAGGCCTTCCCGCCGCTGTGGAGCGGGCTGCTGCGCTTTGCGCTGGGCAGCGTTTGCATCGCGGCCTGGGCCCGCCTCGCGCGCGTGTCGCTGCGCCCGGCGCCGGGCGAATGGCCGGCGCTGCTCGGCATCGGGCTTCTGTTTACTCTCCAGATCGCGCTGATGAACTTCGGCTTCAACGCCACCGCGGCGGTAAACGGCGCGGTGCTGATCGCCACCAACCCGCTGTTCGGCGTGCTGTTCGCGCATGTCCTCATCCCGGGCGACCGCCTGCGGCCGCGGCGCGCGCTCGGCGCGCTGGTTGCGTTTGCCGGCACCGCGCTGGTGCTCGCGCGCGGCGCCTCGCCGGGCGCAGCCGAGCACGGCGACTGGATCGTGCTCGCCAGCGCCTGCCTGCTCGGCTTTCGCCTCGCGCTCTCGGGCCGCCTGCTCAAGCGGGTCAACGAGGTCAGGCTCGCGTTCTGGCAGGGCGTCGTCTCGCTGCCGCTGTTCGCCGCCGGCGCGCTCGAATTCGAGACAGTCCGCGTCGAAAACATCGGCTTCGCGCCGATCGCCGGGATCCTCTACCAGGGCGCGGTGATCGCCGGGCTCGCCTTCACGGTCAACTTCTGGCTCATCCGCCGCTACACGCCGAGCGTGGTGATCAGTTTCAACTTCATCGCTCCGGTCGCCGGCGTGCTGCTCGCCAGCTGGGTCCTCGGCGAGCAAATCACCGCCGGGCTGGTGGGCGGCATGCTGCTGGTCGCCGCCGGCCTGGTTCTCATCGCCCGCCGGTAAGCTGCAAGTCGTCCGGAACGCCCGGATAGAGAAAAGCGAGGTCCTCGGCGAAGATCTTCAGCAGATGCGCGCGGCGCGCGTCAGTAACGGCGGTTTATCCCGCAGCCGTCGTGATCGCCGCGCCCTGCGCCGCGAGCCTATAACCCGCGGCCAGTGCATCGAGGTTCAGATCGAGAAAAGCCTTGGGCGTTTCAGCGCGCACGGCGTGCTCCAGCGTCGTTCTGTCGGACACTCCAGCGAGTTCGGCCAGCGCCCCCAAGGCGACGATGTTGGCGACGCGCTCGCTGCCCAGTTCGATCGCGGTGCGCGTGAGCGGCAGGTGATGGAGCCGGCAGTTGCCCTTGGGCAGCTCCGGGCACAGCCGCGTATCGGCGATCACCAGCGCATCCGGCTTGAGCAGCGGCCAGGAAGGCTTCACCGCCATACGGTCGAGCAGCACCAGGCAGTCGAACGCGGTGGCGAGCGGAAAATCGACCTCACGATCGGAAACTACCAGGTCGGAATTGCAATAGCCGCCGCGCGAAGTCGGCTCGTAGGTCTGCGACTGGGCGACGCGCCTGCCTTGCGCGCACAGCGCGTCGGCAAGCATCTTGGCGCACAGGATCAGCCCCTGGCCACCGGTGCCGCCGAGGCGGATTTCGAGTCTGGCGTTAGGCATCAGGTTTTTCCTTTGCTTGCGCCGGACTTCCCCGCGTTGGCCCGCTGCGCGGCGGCCGCTTTGCGGTAGGCCGCGCCGTACTCGGGCCGTTCTGTCTTGCCGAGGATGCCGGTGGGCAGATCGTTCGAACGGAAAGGCGTGTCCACCGTGTCGCGGTAGGCGCTCGGCCGCAGCTCGCTTTTCTGGCGCAGCACCATCTCGGCCGACGATCCAAGATCGTTCTTGCGCCCGAAGATCTCGGTACAGTCGGAGAGCACCTCGACAAACGCGAAGCCCGGATGCGCCAGTCCCGCCTTGATCAGTTCCTTCAGTTTGGGCACGTGGTGGGTCACTTCGCGCCCGACGCAGCTCGCGCCCGCGGCGGCAGCGAGTGCGCAGGCGTCGAAATTCGGCTCCGAGTTGCCCAGCGGCGTAGTGGTCGTGAGCATCGTCTCGGAGGTGGTCGGCGATACTTGGCCGCCGGTCATGCCGTAGACCTCATTGTTGAGCATCAGGCAGGTGAGTTTGAGGTTGCGCCGGCAGGCGTGGATCAGGTGGTTGCCGCCGATCGCGAGGCAGTCGCCGTCGCCGGTGATTACCACCACGTGCAGATCGGGGCGCGCCAGCGCAAGCCCGGTAGCGTAGGCGAGGGGGCGGCCATGGGTCACGTGAAAGGTATTGGCGTCGATGTAGGCCGAGAGCCGCCCGGCGCAGCCGATGCCGGACACCACCGCGAGCTTGTCCTTGTCGATGCCCAGTTCGTGGACGGCCCACAGCAGCGCGCGCAGGGCGATGCCGTGGCCGCAGCCCGGACAGAGGAAGTGCGGCATCATTTCCATGCGCAGATAAGCGCGCACGTCGAATTCGGCCGCCGAGTCTACGATGGTGCTGCTCATGTCGCCGCCTCCTTCACGCACTTGCTAATGTGAACACCGCGCTGTCGGCGGCCGGCGCCAATCGCGGCCGGTCGCATCCCCATTTCATGGGGCCCCTGCTCCCTGCTCATGTCGCCGCCTCCCTTGTTAACGCTTCGGCGCGCGCTGCGATTTGCGCCGGCGTGATCGGCTCGCCATCGTAGCGATGGATGCCATGCACGCGCTTGCCGCCGAGAATGCGCTCGACCTCCAGGCTCAGCTGGCCGGCGTTCATCTCCGGCACCAGCACGCCGCGCGCGTTCATTGCGGCTTCGCGCAGGGCGTTTTCGGGGAAGGGCCACAGCGTGATCGGGCGGAACAGTCCCAGGCGCACGCCGTCTTTCCGCGCGATGTCGATGGCACGCGTCGCGGCGCGGGCACTGATGCCGATGGCGACGACCACCACTTCGGCCTCTTCGCAGCCGATCGCCTGCCAGGAGTCGATGGCGTCGCGGTGGCGCTCGAACTTGGTCAGCAGCCGTCCGAGGTTGCGCGCGACCGCCTCCGGGTTCTGCGTCGGGAATCCGTTCTCGGCGTGCGTCAGTCCGGTGGTGTGCACGCGATAGCCTGCGCCGGGGCGCGACATCGCTGGAATCAGGTCTTCGTCCGCGGCGTAGGGCTGGTAGGCCGCGCGCGGGCCGCTGGCCCATTTGCGCTCGGCGTGCGCGCCGGTATCGGCGAGTTCGACCGTCTCGGTCAGCTGTGCGATCACCTGGTCGTAGAGCAGCACCACCGGCGTGCGGCAGGTTTCGGCGAGATCGAAGGCACGGATGGTTTCGGTATAGATCTCGCGCACGGAAGCCGGCGCGAGCACGATGATCGGGTAGTCGCCGTGGCTGCCCCAGCGCGATTGCATGATGTCGCTTTGCGACGGCCGTGTCGGCATGCCGGTGGAGGGCCCGCCGCGCATCACGTTCACGATTACGCAGGGGATCTCGGCGCCGGCGGCGTAGCCTATGTTCTCCTGCTTCAGCGAAAAGCCCGGCCCGCTGGTCGCGGTGAGCGCCTTGACACCACCCATCGACGCGCCGATCACGGCGGCGATCGACGCGATTTCGTCTTCCATCTGCACGAACACGCCCTCGACCTGCGGCAACAGCCGGGAGAGGCGCTCTGCTACTTCGGAAGAGGGCGTGATCGGGTAACCGGCGAAGAAGCGGCAGCCTGCCGCCACCGCGCCGAGCGCGCATGCGTGGTTGCCCGAGATCAGTCGCAGCGCGGTCTTGGGCGCCGGCAATTTGTCCACGGCGTTCATGGGGCCACCTCTGCTGCAGGCGTCAGGGCATCGAGATGCACGCGGATGGCAAAGTCGGGGCATAGCAATTCACACAGCCGGCAGCCGGTGCATTTATCCGGCTGCGCCAGTTCGACGATGCGTTCCGCGTTCAACCGCAGGCAGCGCTCGGGGCAGAGCTTGACGCAGATGTCGCAGCTCTTGCACCACTGCGGCGTGATTTCCAGGCGCGGCGTGTAGGGCGATTCCGCAGGTGCAGGGATGTTCGCGGCCGGCGCTTCGGCCTCTGGAACCGCGGTTCGCGCTTCCTCGAACCAGTTGCGTCCCAGGCGGAACGCATCGAGGTTGACTGCGATGGTTTTCTTCGGCACGAATGCGCTGAGCGCCTTTTCCCATTCATCGGCAGGGAAATCCAGTACCGTTGACAGTGCGCCGATCAGGACCACGTTGGCAGCGCGCTCGTTGCCGAGCTCCTCGGCCATGTGGGTGGCGTCGATCGCATAGCCTTCGGCCACGTGCGCCCTGACTTCTTCCGGCGTTTCGCGCGAGTAGCGCAGGTGTGCGCCGGGGCGCCGGTTGAGGCAGGCGAACGGCGGCACGATGCGCTTGGTGTCGCAGATAAAGATCCCGGTATCGGGCTTGAGGAAAGGCAGCCAGCGCAGGCCTTCGGCCCATTCGAGCGCGACCAGGATGTCGGCTTCGCCCTGGGGAATGGTGGGCGACCACACTTGGGGGCCGAAGCGCACGTGGCTGAATACGGTGCCGCCGCGTTTGGCCATGCCGTGCACTTCGCTTTGCTTGACCTGGTGGCCCTTGGACTGGGCCAGCCAGGCGAGCGCCTTGGACACCATGATCACGCCCTGGCCGCCGACGCCGACGATCAGGACGTTCATCGGTTCGCGCGCCTTGACCGCGGCCGCGGCGGGGCGGGGCGGCTCGGCTTGCGCGCTGCTGGTCGAGGCGGTCGGCCGGCTCATTGCGTCACCACCGCGGCGGGTTTGATGCAATCCACGGTGCACACCTGCGCGCACAGGGTGCAGCCTATGCACAGCGACTGGTCGATCTTGACCTTGTGCCGGCCCTCGAAGCTGTCCTCGCCCCAGGTGAGGGCGGGGCAGCCGAGGTTCATGCACGACTGGCAGGCGTTGCATTGCTCGTTGACAATCGCGAGCGCCGGCCCTTTGATTTTGACCGGGTCCAGTACGCAGGGGCGGTTGGAGATGATCACCGACACGCCGCGGTAGGCGATCGCCTCGCGCAGCGTCTGGTACATGGCCGCGAGATCGTAGGAGTCGACGCTGCGCACCCAGCTGACGCCGATCGCTCGCACCAGCGCCTCGTAATCCACTTTCGGCGCGTCCTCGCCGCGCAGGGTCTTGCCCGTCCCCGGATGCTGCTGGCCGCCGGTCATGGCGGTGATATGGTTGTCGAGCAGCAGCACGGTGATGTTCGCCTGGTTGTAGACCGCGTCGATCAAGCCGGGGATGCCCGCGTGCAGGAAGGTCGAATCGCCGATGGTGGCCATCACCGGCTTGGTGTCGCCGGCCTTGGACATGCCGATCGCGTTGCCGATCGACGAGCCCATCGAGACCGTGGTGTCCAGCCCGCGCAGCGGATCGAGGCAGGCGAGGGTGTAGCAGCCTATGTCGCCGGCCACGCGCGCACCCGATGCCCGCACCGCCATGAAGCTCGAGGTGTGCGGGCAGCCCGCGCACAGCACCGGCGGGCGCGCCAGCGGCTCCGGCGACCAGCCGGACTTCTGCGGCCGCGGCGCGAGCACCCCGGCGCGCTCGAAGCCGGCGCGCACGCTCTCGGGGGAAAACTCGCCTTCGCGCGAAAAGAACTGCTTGCCCTCGGCATTAATGCCCAGCGCGCGCAATTCCTTTTCGATCACCGGCTCCAGTTCCTCTACCACGAACACGCGCTCCACCGATGCGCAATAGCGGCGCAGCAGGCCCTCGGGCAGCGGCCAGGAAGCGCCCAGCTTGAGCACGCTCGCATTGGGCAGCACCTCGCGTACATAGGGGTAGCAGGTGCCGGCCGTGATCACGCCGAAACGCGCGTCGCCGGTCTCCCAGCGGTTGATGGTCGCGGTCTCCAGGTATTGCTTCAGCTTCGCCTCGCGCTCGATCACGACCGCGTGGC